>Ga0209916_1001231_pt1 | contig 24780 bp, 30 predicted proteins | sample ThiBio_1000_plan_FD_183956 | JGI IMG/M metagenome (GOLD analysis project Ga0209916, IMG submission 183956) | Wastewater bioreactor microbial communities from Cape Town, South Africa - Thiocy_solids_2 (SPAdes) | ecosystem: Engineered > Bioreactor > Thiocyanate-remediating > Anaerobic-Aerobic ... | reverse complement strand
GCGCGGCGCCAGCGTCTGGAAGGCGATCGCCTCGCGGCCGGAGCCGTTGAGGATCACGTCCTGGATGCGCGGCGGCAGCGATTCCCACGGCGTGTCGAGTTCGAAACCGTAATGCATCGCCAGGCTTTGCAGCATCATGTAAAAGAACTGGTTGCGTTTGTCCCAGCCCTTGATGGCGCCGCTGGCCAGCGACAGATGCGGGAAGGCGACCACCCGCGCCGGATCGAAGAAGGTGATCTGGCCCAAGCCATCACACTGGCTGCACGCGCCCATCGGATTGTTGAACGAGAACAGGCGCGGCTCCAGCTCGGGCAGCGCGTAGCTGCACACCGGGCAGGCGAACTTGGCGGAGAACAGGTGCTCTTGGCCGCCGTCCATCTCCACCGCCAGCGCGCGACCGTCGGCGTGGCGCAACGCGGTCTCGAAGCTTTCGGCGAGGCGCTGCTTGGCATCGGCACGCACCTTCAAACGATCGACCACCACCTCGATGGTGTGCTTCTTGTTCTTGTCGAGCCTGGGTACCGCGTCGATCTCGTGCACCTTGCCGTCGACCCGCACCCGCACGAAGCCTTGTGCCCTTAATTCGGCGAACAGTTCGAGATTTTCGCCCTTCCTGCCCACCACCAGCGGCGCCAGGATCATCAGCCGGGTGTCTTCCGGCAGCGCCAGCACCGCATCGACCATCTGCGACACGGTCTGCGCCGCCAGCGTGATGCCATGCTCCGGGCACTGCGGGTCGCCGACCCGCGCGTAGAGGAGGCGCAGGTAGTCGTGGATCTCGGTGACGGTGCCGACGGTCGAGCGCGGGTTGTGGCTGGTGGCCTTCTGCTCGATCGAGATCGCCGGGGAGAGGCCCTCGATCAGGTCGACGTCGGGTTTCTCCATCAACTGCAGGAACTGCCGCGCATAGGCCGACAGCGACTCGACGTAGCGCCGCTGCCCTTCGGCGTAGAGCGTGTCGAACGCCAGCGAGGACTTGCCCGAACCCGACAGCCCGGTGATCACCACCAACTTGTTGCGCGGCAGGTCGAGGTTGACGTTTTTCAGGTTGTGGGTGCGGGCGCCGCGGATGCGGATGTATTCCATGGAGTTTGACGGCGGGAGCGTAATTCGCAACCTGCTAATATAACGGACTTCCCGCATTCACCGAATCCCGCAGTGGCCCACATCGACCTGTCAGAAAGCATGACCCGCGCCGAAAAACGCGCTGCAGCGGGCCTGGCGGCGATTTTCGGCCTGCGCATGCTAGGCATGTTCCTGATCCTGCCGGTGTTCGCGCTGTACGCCGAGCATCTGCCGGGCGGCGCCAATCACGCCCTCGTCGGCCTCGCGCTCGGCATGTACGGCCTGACCCAGGCGATCCTGATGATCCCCTTCGGCATGGCGTCCGACCGCATCGGACGCAAGAAGGTCATCGTCTTCGGATTGCTCGTGTTTGCGCTCGGCAGCTTCGTTGCGGCAACGGCGACCGATATCTACTGGACCATTTTCGGCCGCGCGCTGCAGGGTGCCGGCGCCATTTCCGCCGCCGTTACCGCCATGCTGGCCGACCTCACGCGCGAGGAACATCGCACCAAGGCGATGGCGCTGGTCGGCTCGACCATCGGCCTCGCTTTTGCCGCGTCGCTGGTGGCGGGGCCGGCGCTCAATCGCGTGATCGGCGTGCCGGGGATTTTCGCGCTGACCGGCATCCTGGCGCTGGCCGCCATCTGGGTGGTGAAGGTATGGGTGCCCGATCCCGCGGACAGCCATTTTCACGCCGACGCCCAGACCAATCCGGCGCGGCTGAAAGACGTGTTGCGCAACCGCCAGCTATTGCGGCTCGACTTCGGCATTTTTGCGCTGCATGCCGCGCAGATGGCGATGTTCGTGGTGGTGCCGGTGGCGCTCAAAAACAGCGGGCTGGCCGCCGACCACCACTGGAGCGTCTATCTGCCGGTGTTGCTGGGCTCCTTCGTGCTGATGGTGCCCGCCATTATTTATGGCGAAAAGCACGGCCGGATGAAGCCGGTGTTCATCGGCGCGGTGGCGCTGATGCTGCTGGCGCAATTCGGGCTGGCGTTCGGCATCGACCATTTCTGGGGCATCGTGTGGGCGCTGTTCTTCTACTTCGTCGCTTTCAACCTGCTCGAAGCCAGCCTGCCCTCGCTGATCTCCAAGCTTGCGCCGGTGTCGGCCAAGGGCACCGCGATGGGCGTCTACAACACCGCACAGGCGCTGGGACTGTTCTTTGGCGGGGCGTTCGGCGGCTGGCTGGCGCAGCATCATGGCTTCCAGGCCGTATTCCTGTTCTGCGTGGTCTTGATGGCGGCCTGGCTGGTCGCGAGCCTGTCGATGACGCCGCCGCCGGCGATCAAGACCCGCATGTTCCGCGTGGGGGCGATGCCGGCCGATCAGGCCGCCCTGCTGAAAACGCAGCTGGCCGGTGTGGCTGGCGTGGTGGAAGCCGTGGTGCTGGCCGAAGAAGGCGTGGCCATGCTCAAGGTCAGCCTCAAGGGCTGGGACGAGGCCGGCGTGCGCAGCCTGCTGGAGACGGCTGCTGCCTGACAGGCCGGCCTGATAGAATCCGCAACACTTCAAGCTCAATTCAGGGGAAAACATGGCATCCGTCAACAAAGTGATTCTGGTCGGCAACCTCGGGCGCGATCCTGAAATGCGCTATCTGCCGAGCGGGGAGGCCGTCGCCAACCTCGCCATCGCCACCACCGACAAATACAAGGACAAGACCGGCCAGATGGTCGAAGCGACGGAATGGCATCGCGTCAGCTTTTTCGGCCGCACCGCGGAGGTCTGCGGCCAATACCTGAAGAAGGGCAGCCAGGTCTACGTCGAGGGCTCGATCCGCACCCGCAAATACACTGACAAGGAAGGTATCGAGAAATACGCCACCGAAATCCGCGGCGACCGCATGCAGATGCTCGGCAGCCGTGCCGGCGGCGGCATGGCCGACATGGACGACGGCGGCTTCAACCAATCCCCGCAGCCGCGCAGCCAGCCGCGCGGCAACGCCCAGACAGCGGGCACAAGCGCTCCCGCGGCGGCGCAGCGGCCAGCGAGCAGCGGCTTCGACGACATGGACGACGATATTCCGTTCTGAGCATCAAGCGCACAGGGCGGTCGGCCGATAACCCCCGCATTCATAATAAACGGGGCGGAGAGGGGGGCGGCGCGCACGGTGCGCCGACACGGGGTGAACGGTAAAAAACACATGGCATCCGGCGCGTTGGGCATGACGCTGCTGCTGGGCGGAGGCTTGCTGTCGCCTGTCCTGGCGCGGGCGGAGATCACCGAGTCCGATTTTCTCGACGACTTGCCGGTGGTGCTGTCGGCGTCGCGTCTGTCGCAGCCGGTGAACGAGACGCCGGCCGCCGTCACCGTCATCGACCAGGCCATGATCCGCGCCTCGGGCTTTCGCGACATTCCGGATCTGCTGCGGCTGGTGCCGGGCTTTTCGGTGGCTTATACCCGCGACAACACATGGGCAATCGGCTATCACGGCATGGCCGATGCGTTTTCGCGGCGCTTCCAGGTGCTGGTGGACGGGCGCTCGATCTATAACGCCGCCTATGGACAGGTCGGCTGGGGCGAACTGCCGCTGTCCATCGACGACATCGAACGCATCGAGGTGGTGCGCGGGCCCAATGCCGCAACTTACGGTGCCAATGCCTTCCTGGCGGTCATCAATATCGTCACGAAGGATCCGAGCCAGACGCTGGGCGACTTTGCTTCCGTGCAATACGGCGAGCAAGGCATGTCGGGGTTGACGCTGCGCCACGGCGGCGAGCAGGGGGATCTGCGTTACCGTATGACCCTGTCAGCGCAGACCCGCGATCGTTTTGAGACCGATGTGCGCGACGGGAATGCCGCAGCGAAGATGTATGAGGAAACCCAGACCTATTTCCTGAGTGGACGGGGAGATTACCGGATTTCGTCCAGCGACGAATTCAGCGCGCAGTTTGGTCTGAGCGTCGGCGACTGGCAGGCCGGCTATTCGCGGCATCCGGAGGAGCCGACCGGGCAGAACGTGTCGGCGCAGTACGTACAGTTTAAATATCGGCGGACACGCGATGCCGACGACGAATGGATGGTGCAGGCATACTTCAGCCGCAATGTGCTGGACGCGCCCAATGTCACCCCCCTCGTTCCCCCGGTCTTTCCTGCCGTCACCCCGTTTTTCCTCGATGCGGGGATCGATATTACGCAGACGCGTGCCAATCTCGAGTTCCAGGCCAACCGGCGCATTGCAGCGGACTGGCGGATGGTGTGGGGGGCGGAGGTGCGGCGCGAGACGGTGGAAAGCCAGCGCTATCTGAATACGCACGATGCGCTGAGCGGCACGCTCGGGCGCGCCTATGCCAACCTGGAATGGCGGGCGCGCCCCGATCTACTGGTGCAGGGCGGCGCGATGCTGGAACACCACTACTTCACCGGAACCGACGTTTCCCCGCGCGCGGCGGTCAACTACACCCTGGCCGAAGGGCACACGTTGCGCCTGAACGTGTCGCAGGCCTACCGCTCCCCCACTTTCTTCGAGTGGAAAGGGAATATGTCCTACTACACGACGACCGGAACCCTGCTCGAGCAAATATTCGCGCCCTCCGGCCCGCTGCGTCCCGAGCGCATTCTTTCGCGTGAAATCGGCTATGTTGGCGAATATGCGGCAATGCGCGTGCAACTGGATGTCAAGCTGTTTCGCGACACGATCCACGATTACATTGACAGCAGCGGCTCACCGGGGCGGTTCACCAACCACGAAGATTTCTCGGTGCGTGGCGGCGACTTGCAACTGAATTGGCAGCCTGCATCCAATTTGCGGCTGTCGGCGCAATATGCGCGCGCTTTCATCGATGCGGCCCCAAGTGTCGACCGCGACCTGGCACAGTCGGCGCCGCGCAACAATTTCAGTCTGCTCGCTCGCTATGATTTGGGGCGGGGCTGGACGGCCAGCGCTGGGGTGTATCGATCGGGGCGCATGAAATGGCTGTCCGAAGGCGACATCACCCAAGCCTTCACCCGCTGGGATGCACGCCTGGCGCGCCGCTGGAAGTGGGAGGGGCGCGAAGTGGAAGCCGCCCTGGTGGGACAGAACCTGGGCAAGGATTACGGCGAGTTTCGCGAGGAAAACGTCTTCAGCCGCCGCGTCTACGGCAGCCTGCGTTTGGCCTGGTAGCGCCGGCATCTTGAAACCCGGCAAGCCGGCGCCAGATTCGGATCTGTGCCCGCTGTTTGCGGTACTTGTGCCCGCTGTTTGGGTACTTGTGCCCGCTGTTTGGGTATAATTCCGCAACTTCTTGATTTATCTGAGCGAATCATGCCGATTTATGCCTACAAATGTGCGTCCTGCGGTTTTTCACAGGACGAGATGCAAAAAATATCCGATGCGCCGCTGACGGATTGCCCGTCGTGCGGCAAGACCGAATACGCCAAGCAGCTCACGGCGGCAGGCTTTGCCCTGAAGGGAACCGGCTGGTATGCCACCGATTTCAAGGGAAGTGGCGGCAAAGCGGCCGAAACGAAGCCCGAAGCGCCCTCGCCAGCCTGCGGCACGGGCGCCTGCCCGGCGTGTAACTGACGCGGCGGGGTCGACCTGGAAGCGGGCGGTGCAAGCCGCCCGCTTCTTCGTTTTTGACTGATGGGAACGATGAAACGTTATTTCATTACCGGCCTGCTGATCTGGGTGCCCCTGGGGATCACCCTGTGGGTGCTCAATCTGTTGATCGGCACCATGGATCAGAGCCTGACGGTGCTGCCCGCCGAATGGCAGCCCGAGGCCTGGCTGGGGATGCGGATTCCCGGTCTCGGCGTGATCCTGACGCTGCTGACCATTGTGCTGACCGGCATGTTCGGCGCCAATTTCTTCGGCCAGAAGATCATCGACTTCTGGGAGCGCCAGCTGACCCGCATCCCGGTGGTGAAAACCATCTACGGCAGCGTCAAGCAGGTGTCCGACACCCTGCTGTCGGGCAACGGCCACGCGTTCAGAAAAGTGCTGCTGGTGCGCTACCCGCATCCAGAGGCGTGGTCGCTGGCGTTCCAGACCAATGTGCCGGACGAGGTGACGCGGGTGCTGCCGGACGAGCACGTGGCGGTATTCATTCCCACTACGCCGAGCCCGGTGAACGGTTTTTATTTTTACGTGAAAAAGAGCGAGGTCGTCGAACTGGATGTGTCGGTCGACCGCGCATTGAAATACATCGTCTCGATGGGCGTTGCTTCGAGCGAAGCGCGTCCCGGCATTAAATAGGCCAGTTTTCAATTAGGAAAAAGCACATGCGTACTCATTACTGCGGCGCCGTCAGCGCCGCCGACATCGGCAACACCGTCATCCTGTGCGGCTGGGCGCACCGCCGGCGCGACCACGGCGGGGTGATCTTCATCGACCTGCGCGACCGCGAAGGCATGATGCAGGTGGTGATCGACCCCGATACGCCGGAAGCCTTCAAACTGGCCGAGGACGTGCGTTCCGAATTCGTGCTGAAGATCGAGGGCCTGGTGCGGCCGCGTCCCGCCGGCACCGAGAACCCCAACATGCCGACCGGCATGGTCGAGCTGCTGACCAAAAAACTGGAGGTGCTGAACCCCTCGCTGACGCCGCCGTTCCAGATCGACGACGACACCATCAACGAGAACATCCGCCTGCAGTACCGCTACCTCGACCTGCGCCGCGAGCCGATGCAGAAGAACCTCAAGCTGCGCTATCGCGTCTCCAAGCTGATGCGCGACTACCTCGACGCGCACGGTTTCATGGAAGTCGAAACGCCGATGCTGACGCGCTCCACCCCGGAAGGCGCGCGCGACTACCTGGTGCCGAGCCGGGTGCACGACGGCATGTTCTATGCGCTGCCGCAGTCGCCGCAGCTGTTCAAGCAGCTGCTGATGGTCTCGGGATTCGACCGCTATTTCCAGATCACTAAGTGCTTCCGCGACGAGGACCTGCGCGCCGACCGCCAGCCCGAATTCACCCAGGTCGATCTCGAAACCTCGTTCATGGGCGAGGAGGAGATCATGAACCTGGTCGAGGGCATGATCCGCGACATGATGCAGAAGGCGCAGGGCATCGAGCTGCCGAATTCTTTCCAGCGCATGACCTACGCCGAGGCGATGAACCGATACGGCTCCGACAAGCCCGACATGCGGGTGACGCTGGAAATCGTCGACGTCGGCGACGTCATGAAGGAGGTCGCGTTCAAGGTCTTCTCCGGCCCGGCCAACGATCCCAAGGGCCGCGTCGCCGCGCTGCGCATCCCCGGCGGCGCCGGCTTCTCCCGTGGCGAAATCGACGGCTACACTGAGTTCGTCAAGATTTACGGCGCCAAGGGCCTCGCCTACATCAAGGTCAACGACGTTGCCCAGTTGAACGAAGCCGGCCTGCAGTCGCCCATCGTCAAGAACCTCTCCGCAGCCGCGCTTGCCGCGGTGATCGAACGCACCGGCGCTGCCAACGGCGATGTCATCTTCTTCGGGGCGGATCGGGCAAAAGTGGTGAACGACGCACTCGGCGCGCTGCGCCTCAAGATCGGCCACGAGAAGGGCCACGTCGACGGCCGTGCCTGGGCGCCGCTGTGGGTGGTCGACTTCCCGATGTTCGAATTCAACGAGGACGAGAACCGCTGGGACGCGCTGCACCATCCCTTCACCGCGCCCAAGGACGGCCACGAGGACTGGCTCGCCACCGACCCGGGCCGCTGCCTCTCCAAGGCCTACGACATGGTGCTGAACGGCTGGGAAGTCGGCGGCGGCTCGGTGCGTATCCATCAGGAAAAGGTGCAGGAAAAGGTGTTCGCCGCGCTCAACATCGGCGAGGCAGAGCGCCGCGAGAAATTCGGCTTCCTGCTCGACGCCCTGCAATACGGTGCCCCGCCGCACGGCGGCCTGGCGTTCGGCCTCGATCGCCTGGTGACGCTGATGACCGGCGCCGAATCGATCCGCGACGTCATCGCCTTCCCCAAGACCCAGCGCGCGTCCTGCCTGATGACCAACGCGCCCAACGTGGTCGACGAGAAGCAGCTGCGCGAACTGCACATCCGCCTGCGCAACGTCAATCCGGCGGACAAGGCGGCTTGAACCGTTTTTTCATCCGCGAATGCCCTTCGCGGCATTCGCGGACAAGGATTTTGCAATGAAATTCGCCGACACTCTGAAAACCCTGCCCGAATTCGCGGGCGACAAGCTGGTGCTGACCGATGCGGCGGGCGTTGAAGCTGCGACCATCGCCAATGCCCCCGGCAGCGCCGGTTCGTTCCGGGTGTATGCGCATCTCGCGCAGCAATACGGCGCAATCGACGCCGAGGCCGCCGCCGAGGGGCTGGCGATTTTCGCTGAGCACACCGCGGACGCCAGCCTGCACCCCGGCAAGCATCCCAATATCGACCGCCTGATCGCCATCCTGGCGACGGGCATCCCGCTCAACGCACGCATCGTTTGATCGCGCCCAAGCTCCCCGTTTCGGTGCTGGTCGTCATCCACACGGCGGACGGCCAGGTGCTGCTGCTGGAGCGCGCCGACGCGCCGGGATTCTGGCAGTCGGTCACCGGTTCGCAGGAGGCCGGCGAAACCCTGGAGCAGACCGCGATCCGCGAAGTCCGCGAGGAAACCGGCCTCGATGCCGGCAAGTTCGCGCTGACGCCATGGGGCATCGAAAACCGCTACGCCATCTATGAGCGCTGGCGCCACCGCTACGCGCCCGGTGTCAGCCACAACACCGAGCACGTATTTGGCCTGCAACTTCCCGTACCGCAGCCGGTCGTACTTGCGCCGCGCGAACACCTGCGCTTTGAGTGGCTGCCGTGGGAAACCGCGGCCGGACGGTGTTTTTCGCCCAGCAATGCAGCGGCCATCCGGCTGCTCCCCGCACGCATATAATGAAAGAATGAACGATTCGATGACTTCGCCACTGCATATCGCCAGTTACAACATCCACAAGGGCCTGTCGCAATTCAACCGGCGGCTGACGGTGCACGAACTGCGCGACCGCCTCGGCACGCTGGGTACCGATATCGTGTTCCTGCAGGAAGTGCAGCACAGTCACGGCCTGCGCGCCAGGCGCTTCCAGCACTGGCCGGGCCGGCCGCAGCACGAGTTCCTGGCGGGCCACGTCTACACCGACTTCGCCTACGGCAAGAACTGCGTCTACGACACCGGCCATCACGGCAACGCCATCCTGTCGCGCTACAAGATCCTCAACTGGGAAAACGAGGATATCTCCGCCCATGCGTACGAAAGCCGCGGCATGCTGCATTGCGAGATCGAAGTGCCGGGGATGGCGACGCCGGTGCACTGCATCAACGTGCACCTGGCACTGAACGAGGGCGGGCGCAAGCGCCAGCTGGCGCAGATCGCAGCGCGCGTGCACCGCATGGTGCCGGACAATGCGCCGCTGATCCTGGCGGGCGACTTCAACGACTGGCGGACGCGCGTCGGCCGCTTTTTCGCGGACGAGCTGGGCCTGTCCGAAGCGTTCGAGGCGCACCATGGCCGTTCCGCGCGCAGCTACCCATCCATCATGCCGATGTTCCAGCTCGACCGCATCTATGTGCGGCGCTTCGACATCGAGGCCGCGCACGTCCATACCGGCAACGCCTGGCACCGTATTTCCGATCACGCCGCGCTGAGCGCCAAACTGCAACCGGCTGGATGACCGCACGCAACCGCTTGCGCGCGCTGTTTTTTCGCGGCGTCGAGCTGGTTCCCGGCAACCGGCTGCGGCTGCTGCAAAGCGGCAGCGAATTCTTCCCGGCGCTGATCGCGGCAATCGAAGCCGCGCACACCGAAGTCCATCTCGAAACCTATATTTTCAATGCCGACCCCACTGCCGGGGCCGTGCGCGATGCCCTGATCCGCGCCGCGCAGCGCCGCGTGCGGGTGCGCGTGCTGATCGACGGCGTGGGCTCGCGCGAGCTGCCGCTCGCCTGGCTGGATGCGCTCAAGGCGGCAGGCGCCAGCGTGCTGGTCTATCGTCCGCTGGTGAACGGCTGGCGTGCCAATCCCAAAAGCCTGCGGCGGCTGCATCGCAAACTGGCGGTGATCGATGCGCGCATCGCCTTCGTCGGCGGCATGAATCTCATCGACGATTTCGAGCCGGCACGCTTCGCCGCGCCGCGGTTCGACTTCAGCGTCGAAGTGCAGGGCCCGCTGCTTGCCCGCATTCATCGGAGCGCGCGCCATTTGTGGTGGCTGGTGGCGTTGACGCAGCTGCAGTCAGGCGAGCGCAAGCGGTCGCCGGCCGAGCCGTCGTGGCCGACCGACGGCCGCGTGCGCGCCGCCTTCGCGGTGCGCGACAACTTCGCCCATCGCCGCGACATCGAGCGCAGCTACCTCATGGCGCTGGCGCTGGCGCGCGAAGACATCCTCATCGCCAATGCCTACTTCCTGCCGGGAAACCGTTTCCGCAAGCTGCTGAAAAAAGCCGCCGCGCGCGGCGTGCGGGTGCAGCTTCTGGTGCAGGGTCATACCGACCACCGCTTCTATCAGACCGCTTCGCGCGCGCTTTACCACAACCTGCTGAAGGCCGGCGTGGCGATCCATGAATATCAGGCCAGCGAACTGCATGCCAAGGCGGCGGTGGTCGACGGCCACTGGGCCACCGTGGGTTCCAGCAACATCGATCCCTTCAGTCTGTTGCTCGCGCGCGAGGCCAACATCGTCGTCGACGACGCGGCCTTTGCCGGTGACCTGAGGCAGCGTCTGCAGCAGGCCATCGCCGAATCCGCTCCGCTCGACCTCGCCGACTGGCAGCGCCGTTCCTGGTCGCAGCGCATGCTGTCGCGCCTGGCCTACGGCGCCGTGCGCCTGCTGCTCGGGCTGGCCGGGGTGGGGCGCCGGGCCTGAGGGGGTTCAGAGGCCGCGCTGCCGCGCCAGAAAACGATCGAGCTGGTTGGCGAATGCCTGCCGGTCCGCCTGCGACAGCGCGGCAGGCCCCGCAATGTCCGCGCCCGCGCCGCGCATCCCTTCCATGAAGTCGCGCAGCGTCAGCCGCTCGCGGATGTTCTCGCTGCTGTAGAACTCGCCGCGCGGCGACAGCGCGAACGCGCCCTTGTCGATCAGCGCCGCCGCCAGCGGAATGTCCGCCGTCACCACCAGATCGCCGCCCGCCACCCGTTCCACGATCTCGGCGTCGGCGACGTCGAAGCCTTGCGGCACCTGCAGCGCGCGGATGTAAGGCGAAGGCGGCACCCGCAGCAGGCGGTTGGCCACCAGCGTCAGCGGCAGGCGCAGCCGCTCCGCCACGCGGAACAGGATGTCCTTGATCACGCCCGGGCAGGCGTCGGCGTCGACCCAGATATGCACAGGAGAAGATTTGATCCGAACGGCGTCGGGAAGGGAGCGTGGAAGGCCGGGGGCAATTGCGCATCGACCAGAAAGCGATGCACGTCAGGCTGCTTTCAGGATGGGGTGGTCGAATTGCCGCGCTGCGTACAACAAGACTGCCGTGATGTCCTCCGCTTGCAGATAAGGATAATCAGCCAGAATTTGCTCGCGGCTTTCGCCAGCCGCCAGCAATTCGAGCACATCCCTGACGCGGATGCGCATCCCCCGGATGCAGGGACGGCCGCCGCATTGGTCGGGGGATACAGTGATTCTTTCCAGTGTTCCTGTTTCCATTCTCGTGCCTCATGCCGTGGGGCTGTGAGGAATTGTACCCCTCATGCATGTTGAGCAGGCTCGCCCGGCCATGAGCGGACGGCTACAGCCGCGCCGCCTTGAAGGTGTCGCACTGCCCCGGATCGCCGCTCTGCATGCCGCGGCTGAACCAGCGCATGCGTTGCTCGGACGAGCCATGGGTGAAGGACTCCGGCGCCACGACCCCGCGCGTCTGCCGCTGCAGGCGGTCGTCGCCCACCCCGGCCGCCGCCGCCAGCGCTTCCCCAGTGTCGCCCGGCTCCAGCACCTGCCGCTGCTTGTTGGCGTGGTGCGCCCACACCCCGGCGAAGCAGTCGGCCTGCAGCTCCAGCCGCACCTGCAGCGCGTTGCCCTCGGCCTGGCTGGCGCGGCTGCGCGCCGCATGCACCTGCTGCGAGACGCCCAAGAGCGTCTGCACGTGGTGGCCCACCTCGTGCGCCACCAAGGGCCTGTTCGTGCCTATTTCGTGCCTGCGGCGAGGCCGATTCGGGAGGCAGCCCGCGAAGCAGGGCGCGCCGCTGTGCGCGCACAGCAAGCGACGTGCGACAAAGGGATGCGCCCGAATCGGCCAGCCCCTTCGGGTTGCATCGAGAAAGCGCGTCTGCGGCGTTGCACCGCTTGGCAAGGGAAGGCCCTTGCCGGCGCAGTGCGCCTTGCATCCATCGCTTTCTCGATGCAACGCAGGCACGAAATAGGCACGAGCAGGCCCTAGGCCTGCGCGAAGTCGCCCGGCGCATCGTGGCGCTGCGCCAGATCGTTGAAGAAGCGCATGTCCAGATACAGCTTCTGGTCGCCCGGGCAGTAGAACGGCCCCATCGCCGCCTCGGCGAAGCCGCACGCCGACTCCACCGCGCCGGAAAACAGCACCAGCTTCGGCTGCTGGTAGCGCTGGCCCGAGCCCTGGAACAGCGTACCCCACACGTCTTCCGTGTCTGCCAGCACCACCGACATGAATTCCTTGAGTTTTTCCTCTTCCGGGCTGAACGCCGCCGGCTGCTGTTCGGCCTGCGTCGGCGCCAGTGTGCCCGCCTGGTTCGCCACCAGCGCCAGCACGATCACCCCGATGCCGCCGCCGGCGATCCCCTTGCCGCTCACGCGCATGCCGCGCCGGTCCTCGATGTTGTCGCTGCGTCGTCCGCGTTCCCAGCGCATGGTGTGCCCTCTCATCGTTCGCTTGTCCGCCTCATTCTAGCCCCGGACATGCGCGACTTCCCCGGGAGGCGAACCGGATCGCACACCGCAGCACCATGCTATGCTTACACTGTATACAGTGTCATACACGAGGTGTCTTCATGGCCACGGCCGTACTGACTTTGCGTCTTACCGAAGAAATCAAGGCCAAACTCGACAAGCTCGCGCAGGCAACCCATCGCTCCAGATCGTTTCTGGCGGAGGAGGCCATCGCGCGCTACGTCGACCTGGAAGCCTGGCAGATCGGTGAAATTGAACAGGCGATCCAGGAAGCGGACCGCGGTGATTTCGCTCCGCCTGCCGACCTGGCGAAATTGCTGAAGAAATATGCAGGTTAAATGGCTGCGCCGCGCCCTGCGCAACCTGGAGCAGGAGGCAGCCTACATCGCACGGGACAATCCCCAGGCGGCGGCCCGACTGGTGGTGGAAGCGGATGCCGCCACGCGACTGCTGGCACAGCACCCCGACATGGGTCGTCCGGGCCGGGTGCCCGGGACGCGAGAACTCGTCATGCCCGATTTCCCTTACGTCATTCCCTATCGGGTCAGGGAGCGGCGCGTGGAGATTCTTCGGCTGTTTCACACCTCGCGCAAATGGCCCGATGCCCTGCAAGAATCGTGACGCATGGTGGCCTGTCGGGCGATTGGTTGAAAGCCTGTTGCCCCTGTGCAACAAAACAACACTTTCCTCCGGTCGCTGCAGAAAAAACAACAGGTTTCCTTGCTGCCCGGCTCCGGGTCTGGATAATCGACCTCGTCCAACAAGCACATATCCGTGTGGGACAGCTCTGCAGAGCTTGAAACCATAACTGGTTTTTATTTTTACTTTCTTAGGAGAAAGCAATGAAAAAATCCCTGATCGCCCTGGCCGTTGCCGGCGCCGTCTCCGCTCCCGCTTTCGCGGCCACCAGCAACGTCGACGTGTACGGCGAGCTGCACGTGTCCGCGTCGCTTTTCGATGACCAGGTTGCTGGTGCCGAAGATCTGCAAATTTCCTCCAACGCCAGCCGCATCGGCTTCAAGGGTTCCGAAGACCTCGGCGGCGGCCTGGCCGCCATCTGGCAGATCGAGACCACCGTCAACCTCGACGAGGGGAATAGCAACACCTTGGGTTCCCGCGACACCTTCCTCGGCCTCAAAGGCGGTTTCGGCACCGTGCTGATCGGCAACAAAGACACCCCGCTGAAACAGATCGGCCGCAACATCGACCTGTTCGGCGACACCATGGCCGACTCGCGCAACGTGACCGGTGTCGATTCCGACACCCGCGCCAAAAACTCGGTGACCTACATGTCGCCCAGCTTCAGCGGCCTGGCCTTCGCTGCCCAGTACAGCAACTCGACGGATGCCAATACCGTCACCGGTGATACGAACGACACCTCCTTCTGGAGCCTGAACGGCACCTACACCAACGGCCCCCTGTTCGTGGGTCTGGGCTATAGTGACGGCGACGCGCTCGAAAACGCCAGTGTCGACAAAGAGTGGCGTCTGGCTGCCGGTTACAGCTTCGGCAACTTCAAGGTGGTCGGCCAGTACGACAAGTCGGACGGCGAAACCAGCGTCGATGCGGACTTCGATTCCTGGCTGCTGGGCGCAGCCTACACCATGGGCAACGTGGTCCTGAAGGCCAACTACATGGACGGTGATATCGACGGCAGCTCCAACGATCCCAAGCAGTGGACCATTGGCGCCGACTACAACCTGTCCAAGCGCACCACGCTCTACGCACTGTACGCTGACGGCGAACACATCGCCTTCGGCAGCGGCGTCGGTAGCAGCGACCGTATTGGTTCCGGTGTTGCTGGTGGAGACGTTTCCATCTTCTCGCTGGGTATGATGCACACCTTCTAATTCAACGCCGGGGCAACCCGGTTTGAACGACGAAGCTGAAACGGGCTCCTGCGGGAGCCCGTTTTTTATCAGGCTGCGGAATAACAGAAATAATGGAGAAATAATGGGGTCAGACACGATTAAAAGAGTCATAAAATCGTGTCTGACCCCATTGTGTCGCCCCCAACGTTTCTCTGGGGCGGGATTCCGCCAGGGCGGCGGCAGTTCATCGCGCTTGATCCATATGGGTGACAGGCACGAAATAATGGGGTCAGACACGATTAAAAAGATGAAATAATGGGGAAATAATGGGGTCAGACACGATTAAAAGAGTCATAAAATCGTGTCTGACCCCATTGTGTCTTGTTTGTTCTTGTTTCGTTTTCGTTTTCTTGTTTTTCAAAGCTCCGAAGCTCACGTCATCCTGGCCAGGCGTCGCGCGTCCTTGAGCAGCAGGATCAGTTGACGTTCGTTTTCTGGCGTGGGCTCGAAGCCAAAACGCCGGTAAAACGCCTCCGCCTCGGCATCAAGAGGGTGCGTCAGCAGTGCCCGAATACCTGCGTGCTCGGCCACTGCAATGGCACGATAGATGGCATCCTGCAAAAGGCTGAAGCCCAGACCGCGCCTTTGATAATCCAGATCAACCGCCAGCCTGGCCAGAATGACCAGCGGGGTCGGATGCTGCCCCATACCGCGACGCACCCGCTCGGGCGCATCGAGCGTATCGATCTGGCCGACAGTCAGGCTGTAATAACCCGCAACGCGCTCGCCATCGCACGACACAAAGGTTCTCGCCGAACCGCCGCCCTGAGCTTGCCGGGCGTGGCGTAGCAGCCAGTCCGTGAGCGCAGGCTTGCCGCAATCAAACTCATCCACTTGATGGCGGGCATCCAGCGGCTGCGGCGCGGAAAGACTCATTTTTCAGCCCAGACCGGACGGCGGGAAAACAGCTCGGTCAGGCCGGGGTTGTTGGATTCGGGGCGATCCAGCATCTCCAGAATTGCCCGGTACTGGCTGCCCGACACCATGAACAAGCGCTGGTCGAGCAAGGTCTGTTCGGCCGCCAGATAGGCCGCGTCAAGGATGAAATCCGTCAGCGATTTGTGTGCCACTTCGGCGGCACGACGCAGCACGGTTTCCTGTGTAGGGGTGGCGCGCAGCCCGAGGCGTGCGGAACGAGCAGGCGCAGAAGCGGTGGACATGATAGGTCTCCATGATTACGTACATCAGACAAAATGTTAGTACAAACGACGCAACCCGTCCATTGGCACTTCAAGATCGGTGGCCTGCGCCACTTTCGCGAAGAATAATGGGCGACCCCATTCCTGCCTTCCCATTCCTGTTCTTCTGGGGAAGGCGATCCCTGCTCTGAGTCGGATAGGGCCGGGTTTGCGACGCTTGAGTTTTGCGCGCAACGACCTTATGATCTGGCTAACTTGTTGGCTAACAGGAGGGGTCATGAAGACGGTCAATATCCATGAAGCAAAAACGGCCCTGTCGGCGCTGATCGCCGCAGCCGAGGCGGGGGAAGAGGTCGTCATCTCGCGTGCCAACAAGCCTGTGGTGAAGTTGGTGCCGGTGGGGCTGTCCAAACAAGAAAAACGCACGTTCGGGTTGCACAAGGACACGCCCTTTTATGTGGCCCCTGATTTCGACGCCCCGCTGCCGGATGAATTCTGGCTGGGGCGGGAACAGAGATGAGGCTGTTGCTGGATACGCATGTTTTTTTGTGGCTCGATTCGGCGGATGCACGCATTCCGGCGGGGGTGCGCGAGGCATGCGAAGATGGCCGGAACGAGGTGTTTCTCAGCCTGGCGAGCGTGTGGGAAATGCAGATCAAGACGGCGCTGGGCAAGATGCGCCCGCCGATATCATCTGTCGCGCTGGCTGAAGCCTATCTCGACAATGGGACGCTGAAAGCCTTGCCTGTCGGGTTGGCGCATATTCGGGAATTGGGCATGTTGCCGGCCAGCCACGGCGACCTGTTCGACCGCATGCTCGTCGCGCAGGCCCGCTACGAAGGCTTCACGCTTGTGTCAGCCGACCGTGTGATGGGGGAGTATCCCGTTGACGTGTTATGGGAATGAAACAGAAGCAAGGGCAGGAAGCAACGGGCGCCTTGTGACGCCCGTTTTGTTTCAGCCTTCCACCACCTCGAAATCGTGGGTGATCTCGGCCGCCTTGCCGAGCATGATGCTGGCCGAGCAGTATTTTTCGGCGGAGAGCTTCACCGCCTGCTCGACGCGCTTGGGGTCGAGCGATTTACCGCTGACGGTGAAGTGGACGTGGATTTTGGTGAAGACCTTGGGGTCGGTTTCGGCGCGGCTGGCGTCGATGTCGGCGACGCAGTCGGTGACCGGCTGGCGGCCCTTTCTCAGGATGTGGACGACGTCGTAGGCGGAGCAGCCGCCGAGGCCCAGCAGCAGCATTTCCATCGGCCGCACGCCGAGGTTCCTGCCGCCGCCTTCGGGCGGGCCGTCCATCACGACGCTGTGGCCGGATTCGCTCTGGCCGACGAAGCTGACGCCTTCGATGAGTTTGACGCGGGCTTTCATGGGATTTCCTCAGGTTCGCAACGTGCGGAGTTTGTACCACAGAATGCCCAGCCATTCGTGCAGGGCAAAGCTGCTGTCGCGCAAGCCGGCAGGGGTGGGCAGCAGGTCGAACACGTCGTCGAGGTCGGTGCTGGCGAACTGGATGCCGGCGGGGATGACTTCCAGGCCCTGCGCTTCGAACAGCGGCACGGCGCGGCGCAGGTGCCAGGCGTGGCTGACCAGCGCGATGCGGCGCACGCCGCTTGCCTTGAGCAGCGGCGCGGACAGCCGGGCGTTGTCCCAGGTGGTGAGCGACGCTTCTTCGATCCAGCGGGCGGCAACGCCGAATTCGTCGTGGAGGACCCGCTGCATGATGCGGCCTTCGGCGAGCGCGCCGCCGCCGGGTTTGCCGCCGGTGGCGAGAATCGGCAGGCCGCTGGCACGATGCAGAAAGGCTGCGTAGCGCAGACGCTCCAGGCTGATGCCGTTTACGGTGTCGCTGCCGTATTCGGCTGCCGCCAGGCGCCGCCCGCCGCCGAGGACGACGATGGCGCCGGCATCCGTCAGGGCTGCAAGGTCGACCGGGCGGCTGATTTCCAGGGTTTTCTGCAGCAGGCCGCCGACCCAGGGAGTGGAGAGGGCATACAACGAGGCGGCGGAGAGCAGGATCAGCGACATGGCGAGACGGGGGTGGCGACGGTTGAGGATAAGCCCGGCGGCCAGCAGAATCACGAGCGACAGCGGCGGCAACAGGGCGGCGGCGATCAGGTTGGTCAGGAGCCAGGGAGTCATGCGGCGATTGTATGCGGGAGCGGGGCGCTGGCCGCGATGGTTATGCAGTGTTTGACTTTGCTCCTGATGGGCGGTTAGAATGCCCGGCTTTCCGAGAATGTCCTCTGTGCAGAGGTTGGGTCATGAAAACCTTTTCCGCTAAAACGCATGAAGTCAAACGCGACTGGTTCGTGGTTGATGCCGATAACAAAGTGCTGGGCCGCCTGGCTTCCGAGATTGCCCGTCGTCTGCGCGGCAAGCACAAGCCCGAGTTCACGCCCCACGTCGACACCGGCGATTACATCGTTGTGGTCAACGCGGGAAAGATGGTCGTGACCGGCAACAAGGGTCTCGACAAGAAATACTATCGCCACTCCGGTTATCCCGGCGGCATCTACGAAACCAACTTCGACAAGATGCAGGAACGTTTTCCCGGCCGCGCGCTGGAAAAGGCGGTCAAGGGCATGCTGCCCAAGGGGCCGCTCGGCTACGCCATGATCAAGAAAATGAAAATCTACGCGGGCGCGGATCATCCGCACGAGGCTCAACAGCCCATGCCCCTCGACATCAACGCATAAGGTCGCATCATGATCGGTAACTACAATTACGGTACGGGTCGTCGCAAGGAGTCGGTTGCGCGCGTGTTCATCAAGGCGGGCAGCGGCAAGATCGTCGTCAACGACAAGCCGGTCGACGAGTATTTCTCCCGCGAGACCGGCCGCATGATCGTGCGCCAGCCGCTGGTGCTGACCGACAACCTGAACAAGTTCGACATCATGGTCAACGTGTCCGGCGGCGGCGAATCCGGCCAGGCCGGCGCGGTGCGTCATGGCATCACCCGCGCACTGATCGAGTTCTCGGCTGAAATGAAGCCGGCGCTGAAGGCGGCGGGTCTGGTGACCCGCGACGCCCGCGAAGTCGAACGCAAGAAAGTCGGCTTCCACAAGGCGCGTCGCCGCAAGCAGTTCTCCAAGCGCTGATCGCTTGCCGGTCAAAAAAGCCGTCCGTTTCAGGGGCGGCTTTTTTTATGTCTGTCATCGGGCGTGTCTTACAATAACGCTCATTATCTGGATCGGAATCACGCCATGATCAAAGTTGGAATTGTGGGCGGCACGGGCTACACCGGGGTCGAGTTGCTGCGTCTGCTGGCGCGCCACCCGCAGGTGGAATTGAAGGCCATCACCTCGCGCAAGGAAGCTGGGATGCCGGTGGCGGACATGTTCCCCAACCTGCGTGGCCGGGTAAAGCTGGCGTTTTCGACGCCGGAAGAGGCCGGACTGGAGAACTGCGACGTGGTGTTCTTCGCCACGCCCAACGGGGTGGCGATGCAGCAGACGCGCGCGCTGCTCGATGCCGGCGTCAAGGTGATCGACCTGGCGGCGGACTTCCGCATCAAGGACATTGCGGAGTGGCAGAAGTGGTACGGGATGGAGCACGCCTGCCCCGATCTGGTAGCCGAGGCGGTATACGGCCTGCCCGAACTCAACCGCGACAAGATCCGGGGCGCCAGGTTGATCGCCAACCCCGGCTGTTATCCGACCGCGGTGCAACTGGGCTTTCTGCCGCTGCTGGAATCCGGTGCGGTGGATGCCGGTTTTCTGGTGGCGGATGCCAAGTCGGGCGTTTCCGGCGCCGGACGCAAGCCGGAAACCCATATCTTGTTCGCCGAGGCGGCGGACAACTTCAAGGCCTACGCCGTCGGCGGCCATCGCCACTGGCCGGAAATCAAGCAGGGGCTGGAAAGTTTTGCCGGAAAACCAGTGGGCCTTACCTTCGTGCCGCACCTGCTGCCGCTGATCCGTGGCATCCACGCGACGCTGTATGCAAAGGTGAGCGCCGACATCGACCTGCAAGCCCTGTTCGAGCAGCGCTACGCAGGCGAGGCTTTCGTCGACGTGCTGCCCGCAGGTAGCCACCCGGAAACCCGCTCGGTACGCGGCGCCAACGTGTGCCGCATCGCGGTGCATCGGCCGCAAGGCGGCGACACCGTGGTGGTGCTGTCGGTGATCGACAACCTGGTCAAGGGCGCGGCGGGGCAGGCGGTGCAGAATATGAACATTTTGTTCGGTCTGCCCGAAGACGCCGCGCTGGCCGACATGGGAATGCTGCCTTGACGGCCGGCGCGGAACTCCGCGGCCAGAACAGGGTCTTTGCTTGACGACGGGCGGGTGATGCGGATAATCACCCCACACATTTTCAAGGAGCATCGCCATGAATGCAGTAACCGAAATGGAATCCCCGCTGGTTTTCACCGATAGCGCGGCCAGCAAAGTCAAAAGCCTGATCGACGAAGAAGGCAACCCCGATCTGAAACTGCGCGTGTTCGTTTCGGGCGGCGGCTGCTCCGGCTTCCAGTACGGCTTCACCTTCGACGAAGCACAGAATGCCGACGACACCGTGATGGTGAAGAACGGCGTCACCCTGCTGGTCGATTCGATGAGCTTCCAGTACCTGGTGGGGGCTGAAATCGATTATTCGGAAGGCCTGGAAGGCGCGCAGTTCGTGATCAAGAACCCGAACGCCACCACCACCTGCGGCTGCGGCTCGTCGTTCTCGGCATAAGCGCTTCCGCGCCCCAATGAAAAAAGCGGCTTCGGCCGCTTTTTTCATTGGGGCGTTGTGAATCGCCGTTCCTGCAGGGCAGGAAGGCCGTCCCGGCCCGATAGCGGGCGGTTCAAGCCGGGTAGATCGCCCCCAGAATCCGTTCGCCCCGGGCACCTGTCACCCCCGGCAGGTTGCCCGGTTTGCGATGCAGCGCCTGCCGGGCCAGCCAGGCGAAGGCGAGGGCCTCCACCCAATCCGGCTCGATGCCGAGCGCAGCGGTCGTTGCCACCTGAACGTTCGGCAGGCGGGCGAGAATGCGTTGCATCAGCGCGCCATTGTGCGCTCCGCCGCCGCAGACGTAGAGTTCCTGTGCGCCGCCGCAGTCGCGGTTCACCGCATTGCACAGGCTCATGGCGGTGAATTCGAGCAGGGTGGCCTGCACATCGGCCGGGTCGATGTGGCCGAGGCGGGCAAGTATCGTGTCCAGCCAGCCCAGGTTGAATTGCTCGCGCCCGGCGCTTTTGGGCGGCGCTTGTTTCAGATAGGCGTGCTGGGCCAGCAAGTCCAGCAGAGCGAGATCGACGTTTCCGCCGGCCGCCCAGGCGCCATCGCGGTCGTAATGGGCGCCGCGGTGCCGTTTGATCCATGCGTCCAGCAGCATGTTGCCGGGACCGGTATCCCAGCCGCGCACGGCGCCGCGTGCCGGCAGGTCGGTGATGTTGGCGATGCCGCCGATGTTGGCGATGACGCGGTGAACGTCCGGATGCCGCAGTGCCTGGGCATGAAAAGCGGGCACCAGCGGCGCGCCCTGGCCGCCGGCTGCGATGTCGCGGCTGCGGAAGTCGGCAACAACGGCGATGCCGGTGAGTTCGGCCAGCAGGGCGGCATTGCCGATCTGCAGCGTGTAACTGTCTGCGGGGCGATGGCGCAGGGTCTGCCCATGACAGCCGATCGCGCGTACGTTGGCGGGCGCGGTGCCGTCGAGCAGCCCCTTGACCGCATCGGCATACAGGCGCGCAAGTTGATTGGCGGCGACGGCGGCAAGATGGATTTCGTCGGGCTGCGGCGTATGCAGTGCCAGCAGCTGCGCGCGCAGAGTGTCGGCGTAGGGCAGATAATGGCTGCGGAGAAGGCGGGGCTGACCCGCGGGGCTTATTTCGGCGAGAACTGCATCGACACCATCGAGACTGGTGCCGGACATGAGACCGACATAGTGTTCGGTCTCATGTAGTGGGGAGGGGCTCAATCGAGTGCGGCGAGGTTGGTGCCGCGCAACAGGGCCAGCTTGTCGGACCAGCTGGCCGTCTCCTGCAGGAAGCGTGCACGCTGTGCCGCGGCCAGCGGCGGCGAACCCGGCAGCTTGATGGTCATGGGATTCTGCGGCCGCCCGGCGATGCGTACTTCATAGTGCAGGTGAGGGCCGGTGGAGGCGCCGGTCGAGCCGACGTAGGCAATGACCTCGCCCTGGCCGACCGAGCGGCCGGAGCGGACGCCCGAGGCGAACGCGCTCAAGTGGGCATAGTAGGTTTCATAGCCATTGGAATGCCGCAGGATGACCAGATTGCCGTAACCGCCTTTGCGTCCGGCGAACATGACGGTGGCATCTCCGGTGGCCTTGACGCGGGTGCCGGTGGGCGCGCCGAAGTCGACGCCGGTATGGGCGCGGTGGAAGCCGAAAACGGGATGTTTGCGTGAATTGCTGAAGCTGGAAGTGACGCGCGAGAATTCGAGCGGCGAGCGCAGGAAGCCTTTTTTCAGCGATTCGCCCTCTGGAGTGTAATAGTCTTCGCGTCCGAACGGATCGCGGAACAGCACGGCACGGTAGGGTTTGCCTGCGTTGACGAATTCGGCTGCCAGCAGTTTGCCGGCGGCAATGGGTTCGCCATTGCGGTAGTTGACCGTGTAGATGACCGAGAAGGTATCGCCGCGGCGCAGATCTTCGCGGAAATCCAGGCTGGTGGAGAAGGTTTCGGCCATCTGGTCGGCGATCTTGTCGGGGATGCCCGCGCTATCGGTGGCGCCATATAGCGATGTCAGGATGCGGCCGGAGCGCATTACGACCCGGGTTTCAAGCAGATCGCTGGTTTCTTCGGCGACGTAGCCGTCGCCTTGGCGGCGCACCGTCAGGGCGGGGGCGTCGCTACGCTCGAACCGGATACTTAACAACTGGCCATCCTGCGTGGTGGTGGCCTGGATGCGCTTGCCGGCACGAATGCCGGACGCCATCTGGCGTACCGTGTCGGCACCCAGCAAACGCTGGATTTCCAGGTCGTCGATCCTGAGCCGCGACAGCGCGCTGGCGAGGGTGTCACCGGACTGGATCACGCTTTCGCGTTCGAACGTGCCGACCGTGCTGGCGCCGGCCAGCGTCGGCAGGGCGATGGCTTCGGTGATGGTTGCCGGGGTGATGTCGAGTGTGTTGGTGTCCGGTGCCAGGCCGAAAGCGGCGACAACACCGAAAAGAGGCAAGCTGGAGAGTGCAACCAGAGTGCGCAGGCTGAAGCGGCGTTCCGCTCCGCTCATGCGATCGGTTAAGATTCTCAGTTTGGCGAGCGGCATAAACCGTCTCCCTATCCGTAATCGAGCCGGGAGTCTAACACAAATGGCCCCGGGAGGTTTTGTCAATCCAAACAGCGGCTTGTGCGCGCTGGATGAAGCGGTATTCATGGTTTACGGCCAGGCTTGGACAAACTTGACCCGCGATAAGAGAGGAATTTGATGCAGGACGCCTTGCAGGAAATCAAGCGTGGAGCCGATGAGTTGCTGGTCGAGGCCGAGCTGATCGAGAAGCTGAAAACGGGCCGTCCGCTACGGATCAAGGCGGGATTCGACCCGACTGCGCCCGACCTTCATTTGGGCCACACTGTGTTGTTGAATAAATTGCGCCAGTTTCAGGTGCTGGGGCATCAAGTCATTTTTCTGGTGGGGGATTTCACCGGCATGATCGGCGACCCCACCGGCAAAAACGCCACGCGTCCGCCACTGACCCGCGAGGCGGTAGCCGAAAACGCCAAGACCTATCAGAAACAGGTGTTCAAGATACTCGATCCGGCACTGACCGAGGTGCGCTTCAATTCCGAATGGATGGAAAACCTGGGGTCGGCCGGAATGATCCGGCTGGCTGCGACCCATACCGTGGCGCGGATGCTGGAGCGCGACGATTTCCATAAGCGTTATGCCGGCCAGCAACCGATTGCGATCCATGAATTTCTGTACCCGCTGATCCAGGGCTACGACTCGGTGGAGCTGAAAGCGGACGTTGAACTGGGCGGCACCGACCAGAAATTCAACCTGTTGATGGGGCGCGAGCTGCAAAAACATCACGGGCAGCCGGCACAGTGCATTTTGACCATGCCGCTGCTGGAAGGGCTGGATGGCGTCAACAAGATGTCGAAGTCGCTGGGCAACTACATCGGCATCGATGAGCCGCCGCAGGAAATTTTCGGCAAGCTGATGTCGGTGTCCGATGAACTGATGTGGCGCTACATCCGCCTGCTGTCGTTCGAGTCGCTGGCCACGATCGCGGGCTGGAAGCAGCAGGTCGCCGACGGCGCCAATCCGCGCGACATTAAAGTGCGGTTTGCGCAGGAGATCGTCGCGCGCTTTCACGGGGCGGCGGCGGCGTCCACGGCTTTGGCGGAGTTTGAAGCGCGTTTCCAGAAAGGCGCGCTGCCGGACGACATGCCGGAAATCAGCCTGCCCGCTGTGGAAGGGAGCTTGCCGGTGCCGCAGTTGTTGAAGCAGGCCGGGCTGGTGGCCAGCACCTCGGATGCTATTCGCCAGATTGCCGGTGGCGGCGTCAGGCTGGATGGAGAACGCGTGGCGGATAAAGGCGTGGCGGTGCCGCTGGGGGCGACTGTGGTCGCGCAGGTCGGCAAGCGAAAATTCGCCCGCGTCACGGTTATTTGAAATTAATTTGACGAAAGTGTTGACGGATTATTTTTGCTCTGTAGAATGCGCAGCTTCTCGAAACGCAGCGCGATACGCAAACAGCGAAAAGCACTGCTAATCGATTGATCTTTAACAATTTACAGCCGATAGGTGTGGGTGTTGTGGTGGTAGCTGGGCTGGCTTTGGCTGGTCTGGCGGCTAGCATAAATGCTCACACTTGGATGAAGTAATTCATTTGAGTTGAGCGACTGAAGTATTAGTAGTAATTGCAGAGATTGAACTGAAGAGTTTGATCCTGGCTCAGATTGAACGCTGGCGGAATGCTTTACACATGCAAGTCGAACGGCAGCACGGGTGCTTGCACCTGGTGGCGAGTGGCGAACGGGTGAGTACTGCGTCGG
>Ga0209916_1001230_pt1 | contig 24793 bp, 14 predicted proteins | sample ThiBio_1000_plan_FD_183956 | JGI IMG/M metagenome (GOLD analysis project Ga0209916, IMG submission 183956) | Wastewater bioreactor microbial communities from Cape Town, South Africa - Thiocy_solids_2 (SPAdes) | ecosystem: Engineered > Bioreactor > Thiocyanate-remediating > Anaerobic-Aerobic ... | reverse complement strand
CGACGCCCGCGCCCTGGAGGCGATGACCCGCCGCGACGAAGCCTGGATCGCCGCGCGCGAGGGCGCGCCGGACGCCGTCGACGGCCGCTGGGAAGGCCACATCTCCGAGGACCTGATGCGCGAGGCCGAACTGCGGCGGACGGATCGCGACGCGGTGACCGTCTGACGAATTCCGGTGATTCGGCCATGGCCAAGCGGGCGTCGTTCGACGAGAAGCTGGCGGCGTTGCGGCGGCTTCGCGACCTGGAGGGCCCCGGCCCCGACGACGCCGCGGCCGTCCGCAAGGCGATCGCCGACCGCTCCAACTTCGTCGCCGCCGCCGCCGCCGAGGTCGCCGGCGCGTGGCGGTTCGCCGAGGCCGCGGCCGACCTGGAGGCCGCCTTCCGCCGCTTCATGGTCGACCCGGCCAAGAACGACAAGCTCTGCCGCGCCAAGATCGCGATCGTCCAGGCGCTTGAAAAGCTGGAGCATCCGGTGGCCGAGGTCTTCGAGGAGGCCTCGCGCCACGTCCAGGAGGAGGCGTCGTGGGGCCCGCCGGTCGACACCGCGCCGCCGCTTCGCGCCCTGGGGCTGGCCGGCATGACCCGGATCGACCCGCCGGGGCTGGCCGAGGCGCTCATCGACGCATTGATCGACCCCTTCCCCGAGGTCCGTTGCCAGGCCGCGAGCTGTCTGGGGGCGATCGGATCCGACGCCGCGGCGCTGGCGCTGCGGCTCAAATGCCGCATGGGCGACGACAAGGCCGAGGTCGTCTCCGACGCCCTCCGCGGTCTGTTGACGATCTCGGCCGACGCGCACCTGGCGTTCGTCCGCGAACACCTCGACTCGGCCGACGAGTCGACCGCCGAGGCCGCCGCGCTGGCGATGGGCAACGCCCGACTTCCCCAGGCGCTGGGGCCCCTTCTGGAGCGGTTCCACGCGGCGCGAACGTCGACGCTTCGCGACGTGGTGTTGCTGTCGGTCGCGATGCTGCGGGCGTCGGCCGCCATCGACGCGCTGCTGGACCTGGCGGCGTCCGATTCCGAAGCCGACGCCCTGGCCGCGCTTCGAGCCCTCAAGGTCCACAAGCACGATCCGAAGCTGGTCGAACGCCTGGCGGCCGCGGTCGCCCGTTCGTCGGCCGCCGTCCGCGAGCGGTTCGCCCGCGACTTCCGGTAGAAGCCGACGCGGAGCCGTCCTAACAAACCCTCGCTCTTAAGTATGTGTGCCCACGTGATCGAAATCACCGCGAGCGAGCATGCGTAATCCCTTCTCCCCTTGTGGGAGAAGGTGGCCGAAGGCCGGATGAGGGGGGGCGTTTCCAGAGGCTTCCGGACGCGCCCACCCCTCATCCGCCCCTCCGGGGCACCTTCTCCCACAAGGAGAGAAGGGAGGATCGCCATCCCTCTTTATCGTATAAACAAAAACACATACTTAAGTGTATCGGCCTACCAACTCCGGGTGAACTCCTGGACGTCCACGACTCGCGGGCATTCTGGGAGCGAGTTCAGGAAGGTCTTGCCGTAGGGCTTCGTCAGGACGCGAGGGTCCAGGATCGCGACGATCCCGCGATCGGTTCGAGATCGGATCAAACGGCCGAACCCTTGCTTCAGCTTGATGACCGCCTCCGGAACCTGGTGGTCGAAGAACGGATTACCCCCCCGGCGCTTGAGGTCGTCGAGCCGGGCCTCCAAAAGCGGGTGGGTCGGGACCGAGAACGGCAGCCGGACGATGATGACGTTGGAAAGCGCCTCGCCGGGTACGTCCACCCCTTGCCAGAAGCTGTCGGCGCCGAAGATGACGCTGTCCACGTCGCTCTTGAACGCCTCCACCATCTTCGACCGCGGCATGCCGTCGCCCTGCGCGTAAAGCGCGATGTTCCTCTTGGCCAACCAGGGCCCGAGCGTCCGCGCGGTCGACTCCAGCATCTTGTACGACGTGAACAGGACGAACGCCTTGCCGTGGGTCCGCTCCAGGTAGTGCGCGATCGCCCAGGCGACGTCGCGCTCGAAGTCGCGGGGGGCGGTCGAGGGGTCCGGCAGGTTCCTCGCGACGTGGATCGTCACCTGGTTGGGATAGTCGAACGGGCTTCCCAGCGCGAGCGTCGCGGCGCGGGTCAGGCCGATCCTCGCCTTGAAGAAGTCGAACCGGGGGGGCGAGCCGACGCAGAGCGTCGCCGAGGTCAGGACGCACGTCGGCGTCGCCTCGAACAGGGTCCGCCGCAACGTCGGGCCGACGTCCAAGGGCGCGGAGGCCAGCTTGACCCGCCGCCGCGGCCCCGGCTCGGACTCGACCCAGTAGACCTGGCCCTCGTCGGCCTGGCCGACCCAGGACCGAACCTCAAGCGCCAGTCCCTCGCAGCGCTCGGCGGCGGCGGACAGTTCGATCCGCTGCTCCTCGGACTCGATACGCTCGGCCTCGCGGTCGATGGTGGTGGAGAGCCGCTTCAACTCCTCCGCGAGCGCGCCGGAGACCTGGAGCCGCTTGCGGACCCTCGCCGCGGGGGACGCCTGGCGGGCATGCCATTCGGACACGACGTCGAAGAAGTCGTTGGCCGCCGTCCGAACCCGGCGGACCTGCTCGACGGCTTCCGGAAGGCCGAAGGCCGCGAGCGTCCCTTTCTTCGTCCGGTCGCTGTACAACCGGCCGAGCGCGTAGTCGAGCCCGACGTTGGAGAGCTGGATCCCCAAATGCTCGCCGGCGACCGCCTCCAGGGTGTGGGCCTCGTCGAAGATGGCGACGTCGTAGTCGGGCAGCAGTCCGTATCCGGCCGACCGCATCGCCAGGTCCGAGACGAACAGCGCGTGGTTGACGATCAGGACGTTGGCCGTCCAGATCCGCCGCCGGGCTTGAAAATAAAAGCACTCCTTGTGACGCGGGCAACGCCGGCCCAGGCAGTTGCCGTTCTCGCTCTGGACGGCGTCCCAGACGGCGGGGAGCGGCTTAAAGTCGAGGTCGGAGCGGGTGCCGTCCTTGGTCGTTCCCGCCCATAGCTTCATCGCCGCGAGTTGGTCGAACTCCTCGGGCCGGGTGAAGGTCGAGCCGGCCCGCGCCGCGGCGACGTCGAGCCGGCGGAGGCTGACGTAGTTGCCGCGGCCTTTCACCAGGACCGCGGAGAACTCCTGGGGCATCACCGAGCGGAGGAACGGCACGTCCTTGCGCAGCAGTTGCTCCTGAAGGGCGATCGTGTGGGTGGAGACGACGATCTTCTTCTTCTGCTCGACCGCCGCCAGGATCGCCGGGACGAGGTAGGCGAAGCTCTTGCCGACGCCGGTGCCGGCCTCGACGATCAGGTGGCCCCCCTCGTCGACGACCTTGGCGACGGCCTCGGCCATCCGGAGTTGTTGGTCGCGGACCTCGTAGCGCGGCAGTCGCCGGGCCACGGCGCCGTCGGGTCCGAGGATCGCCGCGGGATCCAGCGTCATGCGTCGAGTCGTCCCTGCTGGGGCTTGTTCCACTGAAAACCAACCGAAGCGGACGCCCGTCTCGCCTTCTCCCCTTGAGGGAGAAGGTGGCCGAAGGCCGGATGAGGGGTGGCGCGACCGGAAGCCATCGGATCGCCGAACTTCCTCGAGTCGTGGCCCTTGCCGAGATTCGAGGGCGGTCGACCCCTCATCCGGCCCTTCGGGCCACCTTCTCCCTCAAGGGGAGAAGGGATGCCGATCATCATCATCTCCGTCCTTGGTGGGAATCCTCGATCCGTCTTCTCACGCGCCGCAACCGGCGATCAATCCCTGGGTGGGGCTGGAGGCGGTGGCGTAGAGCTTTTTGGGGATCCGCCCCGCGCCGGCGGCCAGGCGGCCGGCCTCGATCGCCAGCCGCATCGCGTGGGCCATCCGGAGCGGGTCTTGCGCGCCGGCGATGCCGGTGTTGAGCAGGACGCCGTCGCAGCCCAACTCCATCGCGAGCGCCACGTCGCTGGCGGTCCCGACGCCGGCGTCGACGATCACGGGATAGTCCGGGTCGTCGGCCTTAAGGTCTTCCAGGATGATCCGAATGTTGTTGGGGTTGAGCACCCCCTGGCCGCTGCCGATCGGACTGCCGGCCGGCATGACCGCCGCCGCGCCGGCTTCCTTGAGCCGACGGGCCATGATCGGGTCGTCGCTGGCGTAGCAGAGGACGTGGAAGCCCTCGGCGACGAGGACCTTGGTCGCCTCCAGGGTGGCGACGGGGTCCGGCAGAAGCGTGCGGGTGTCGGCGAGGACCTCCAGCTTGACCCAGTCGGCGCCCGGATTGCCGAGCCCCTGAAGCAGCTCCCGGCCCAGCCTGGCGGTGCGGAGCGATTCCTCGGCGTTGAAGCAGCCGGCCGTGTTGGGGAGGATCGTGTAGCGCGACGGATCGAGGAAGTCCAGGATGTTGCGGCCCTCGCGGTCGAACAGTCGCTCGCGACGAACCGCGACGGTGACGACCTCCGCGCCGCTGGCCTCCAGGCAATCGCGCATCAACTCCAGGGTCGCGTACTTGCCGGTGCCGACGAACAGCCGACTCCCCACGGAATGGCCGCCAACGGTCAGGGCGGGCGCTTCCGGCTCGGCGACCGCGGGCGCGCCGCCGCCGACCAGGGTGACGACCTCGACGTGATCGCCGGGGGCGAGCGGGGTCTCCCCGTGTCGGGAGCGGGTGACCAGGTCGCGGTTGATTTCCACCGCGACGTGTTCGGGCTTGAGTTCCAGCAGGCCGAGCAGCCGGGCCACCGTGAGGGCGTCCGGGACGTCGCGGCGCTGGCCGTTGAGCGTGATCTCCACGATCGATCCACCGTGTCGCGGCCCGCCCCCGCCTGGCGAGGTCCGGGCGGGCCGCCCTTAAGTGTTCGAGGAACGTCGTCCGGTCGCGCCGGCGCCTTCGGCCGGGCGTGGACGGATTCATCGTAGCCGCGTCCCCGGCGGAGGGTCAATCGCGGTCTTCGCGCCGACTCCCGGCAAACCGTCCCGTCCACAATTCAGGGCCATGGCGGATCGTCGGGCGGGAAGGTATGCTGGACTGGGCGTGAGCAAGGAGCCGCTCGGTTCTCGGAAAGCGATGGAGGACGCCGGTGGGCGCGATCGTCGTGCTGGCCGAGGACGAGCCCGACCTTCGGGCCGTCTACGCCGAATGCCTGCGACGCCTGGGCTGCGACGTCTGGGAGGCCGCCGACGGCTCCGAGGCGATGCGGCAGGTCCGCGCCCGCCGTCCGGACCTGTTGATCCTGGACCACTGGATGCCGGTCCTCAACGGCCTGGAAGTCCTGGAGCAACTGCGCGACGCTCGCGAGGCCATCGGCCTGAAGGTGGTCATGCTCACCAATCAGCGCGACGCCGAGACCCGACTCGAAGGCTTCGCGCTGGGGGTCGCGGCCTACTGGACCAAGGACCTTTCGATCGCCGAGTTGCAAGAGCGGGTCCGGGCCCTGCTGGAACCGGCCTCGGCCTGAACGTCGCCTCTCGGGACCGCCGCATGCTCGACCCCCGCCGGGACCGCCTGGATTACCTTTACGATCGCCTGGACTATGAGCGGTCGGGCATGCCCTGGGGGCTCGCCGAACTCGGCCTCGGCCGGATGCGTCGGCTGATGCGCCGGCTGGGGGACCCTCACGAACGGCTGCGGATCGTCCACGTCGCCGGGACCAAGGGGAAAGGGTCGACCGCCGCGATGATCGCCGCGGCGCTTTCGGCGTCGGGGGTCAAGACGGGGCTGTACACCTCTCCCCACCTGGAGCGGCTGGAGGAGCGCTACGTCATCGACGGCCGGCCGATCGAGTCCGAGACGCTCGTCGACCTGGTCGACGAGGTTCGCGCGGCGGTCGCGGCGATGGAGTCGGAGCCGGGCCCCTCGCGACGATCGGGGGCGACGTTCTTCGAGATCACCACGGCGATGGGCCTGTTGCATTTCGCGAGGACGGGCGTCGGCGCGGTGGTGCTGGAGGTCGGCATGGGGGGGCGGCTGGATTCGACCAACGTGGTCCGGCCGCTGGTGGCGGTCGTCACCGGGATCGCGCTGGACCACGTCCGGCAGCTTGGCGACACCCTGGGGGCGATCGCGCGGGAGAAGGCGGGAATCTTCAAGCGCGGCGTCCCGACGGTCAGCGGCGTTCGCGAGCCCGAGCCCCGCGCGGTGATCCGCCGCGTCGCCCTGGCGCGGGGGAGTCGCCCGCGGGAGATCGACGTCGACTTCCGGTACGAGGAGTTCCCGCCGCCGCCGCCGCTCGCGCGGCCGACGCCCTCGCGGGCGGCGGTACGGACGTGGCGGACGGACTGGGGGACGCTCGACGTTCCGCTTCTAGGCCCGCACCAGGCCCACAACATGGCCGTCGCCCTGGCGAGCCTGGACGCGCTGGCGGAGGCCGAGCCGGCGCTGGCCGTCGCGCGCGAGGACGCGGTTCGGGGCTTCGCCGGGATGGACTGGCCGGCGCGGGTGGAGGTCGTGGCCGCGCGGCCCTGGACGGTGATCGACGGCGCGCACAACCCGGCGTCGGCCGCGGCCCTCGCCGAAACGCTTCGGCGGCACTTCCCCGACGTCCCCCGGACCCTGGTCTTCGGGACGACCCGCGACAAGGACCTGCCGGGGCAACTCCGCGCGCTTCTGCCGATGTTCCGCGACCGGATCGCCACCCGTTACCTGCGCAACCCCCGGGCCGTCGCCGTCGAGGAGGTCGTGGCGGCGGCCGCGGCGATCGACGGCCGCCCCGTGACCGCGATCGACGACCCGGCCGAGGCCCTGGCGACGGCCCGCCGGCTGGCCGGGCCCGACGGGCTGGTCTGCGTCACCGGCTCGCTGTTCCGGCCGCGAGCCGGCCGCGGCCGCCGCCGGTCGAGCCGTTTGACATCCGCCTACCATTGGGAGAGACGAGCGAGATGAACGAGGGTTTCTGGCTGCGGGTGGGCGCCGTCTGGGGGTTCCTGGGCGTCGCGATCGGGGCCTTCGGCGCGCACGGGCTGAAGCCGAGGCTGGAGGCCGCGGGCAAGGCCACCGGCTTCCAGACCGGCGTGGACTACCATATCTACATGGCGTTGGCGCTGGTGGCCGTGGGGATCCTCCAGGCGGTCGGGCGGACGGGCTCGGCCCTGCAACTCGCCGGCTGGATGTTCCTGGCCGGAGGCGTCTGCTTCTCCGGGTCGATCTACGCCCTGAGCCTGACGGACGTCAAGGGGATCTGGTGGGTGACGCCGACCGGCGGGCTTTTGATCCTGATCGGCTGGACGGCCCTGGCCGTCGCGGCCGGGTCGGTCGGATCGGCCACGGTCGCGGATCGGCCCGCGTCGGCGGCGGTGGAGCGGCGTTGAGTCGCGCCGCCGGCGGGTCGGCCGGCGCGGTCCTTGGAATGAAAGGCGATCCCGAAGCGTCCATGAGCAGTTTCATCATCTCGGTCACGGCGGCCGACCGCGTCGGCATCGTCTACTCGGTGACGGGCGCCTTGCTCGACCTGGGCGGCAACGTCCTGGAGTTGAGCCAGACGGTCATGCGCGGCTACTTCACGATCATCCTGGAGGCCGCGTTCGATTCCCCCCCGTCCCACGCCCAGATCGTCGAGGCCCTGCGCGAGCGCGGCAAGCGGTTCGACCTTCACGTCCAGGTGACCGAGGTCAAGGACGGCCGCGAGCAAGAGTTGGTCCCCAGCGGCGAGAAGTTCATCCTCACCGTGCTGGGAGACGACAGCCCCGGGATCGTCCACAACATCGCCGGCTCCTTGGCGGCGCACGGGGCGAACATCGTCGATTTGCACGCGCGGGTGGAGGGGAGGCGGTTCTCGCTGGTGATGGAGGCGATGATCCCCCACGACCTGACCCCCGCGGCGATCCGCTCGGAGTTGGAGCGGTACGGCAAGGCGCACAAGCTGGAGGCGTTCGTCCAGCACGAGGACATCTTCGCGGCGACCACCGAGCCGGGGCCCGTCCGCATCGGCGCGTCGGCGCGCGTCCAAGGCCAAGGAGACTCCCTTGCATCGAACTGAAGACGTGCTGGCGACCCTCAGCATGATCCGCCAGTACAAGTTGGACGTGCGGACGGTCACGATGGGGATCGACCTGGCCCCCTGTTCCTCGCCGGACGCCGAGATCCTCTGCGACCGGATCCGCGCGCGGTTGGTCCATTACGCCGGCCGCCTTCGCGCCGTCTGTCGCGAGGTGGAGGGCCGCTACGGGATCCCGATCGTCAACCGCCGGATCGCGCTGAGCCCCATCGGCAGGGTCGCCGCGGGGCACAAGACCGAGGGGCTTCTGGCCGTCGCGCGAACGCTCGACGCGGTGGCGGCGGAGGTCGGGGTCGACCTGGTGGGGGGCTTCACGGCCCTGGTGCAGAAGGGCTGGACCGAAAGCGAGCGGCGGCTGATCGCCGCGTTGCCGGAGGTCCTTTCGACGACCCGGCGGGTCTGCGCGTCGGTGAACGTCGGCACGACGGCCGCGGGGATCAACATGGACGCCGTGGCGGCGCTGGGGGGCGTCCTGAAGGAGACCGCCGAGCGGACCAGGGACCACGACGGCTTCGGCTGCGCCAAGCTGGTGGTCTTCGGCAACGCGACCAACGACAACCCGTTCATGGCCGGCGCGTTCCACGGCCAGGGGGAGCCGGACTGCGTCATCAACATCGGCGTTAGCGGCCCCGGCGTGGTCAAGGCGGCGGTGGAGGACCTGGTGGCCCACGCCCCCAGCCGGCCGACGCTCGGCGACATCGCCGAGGAGATCAAGAGCACCGCGTTCCGCGTCACCCGGGTCGGCGAGTTGATCGGCCGCGAGGTCGCCGCCCGGCTGGGGGTGGCCTTCGGGATCGTCGACCTCTCCCTGGCCCCCACGCCGCAGGTCGGCGACAGCGTCGGCGAGATCCTCCAGGCGATGGGCGTCTCCCGCCTGGGAGGCCCCGGCTCGACCGCGGCGCTCGCGCTCTTGAACGACGCGGTCAAGAAGGGGGGGAGCTACGCCAGCTCCAGCGTCGGCGGGCTCTCCGGCGCGTTCGTGGCCGTCAGCGAGGACTCGGCGCTGGCGCGCGCGGTGGAGGCCGGCGATCTGACGCTCGCCAAGCTGGAGGCGATGACCGCGGTCTGCTCGGTGGGCCTGGACATGATCGCCGTCCCCGGCGACACCGACGCCGAGACCCTCTCGGCCCTGATCGCCGACGAGGTGGCCATCGGCGTCATCAACCACAAGACGACCGCCGTGCGCGTCATCCCCGTCCCCGGCAAAAAGGCCGGCGAGCGCGCCGTCTTCGGCGGCCTCTTCGGCGAGATGGAGATCCTGCCGATCCACGCCGCGGGTGGCTCCGCCGACTTCGTCCGCCACGGCGGCCGAATCCCCGCCCCCCTCTCCAGCCTGAGGAACTGACGCCGGCCGCGGCCGCCTTCGAGCATAAGTATGGCACGACTTTTCGATTAGGAATCTGGAGAGCATACGCAAGCTCGATATCGACCCGGATCGCCTATTCCGTCCCCTCTCCCACCGGGAGAGGGGACGATCGTCCTCATGTGTTCTTCAGGATTTCGGCAAGCCGTGATGGAGTCTGAGATGCCGGACGACGACGGACTGTGGTACAAGGACGCGATCATCTACGAGGCCCACGTCCGGGCCTTCCACGACGCCAACGCCGACGGCGTCGGCGACTTCCAGGGCCTCACCCGCAAACTCCCCTACCTCCGCGACCTGGGGATCACCGCGGTCTGGCTCTTGCCGTTCTACCCGTCGCCTCTGCGCGACGACGGCTACGACATCGCCGACTACAAGAACGTCAACAAGTCTTACGGCCGCCTCGCCGACTTCCGCGCGTTCCTCGACGCCGCCCACGAACAGGGTCTGAAGGTCATCACCGAACTGGTCCTCAACCACACGTCGGACCAGCATCCCTGGTTCCAGCGAGCCCGCCACGCGCCCCCCGGCAGCGTCGAGCGCGAGTTCTACGTCTGGAGCGACGACCCCGACAAGTACGCCGACGCCCGGATCATCTTCAAGGACTTCGAACCCTCCAACTGGACGTGGGACCCGGTGGCCGACGCCTACTACTGGCACCGCTTCTACTCCCACCAGCCCGATCTGAACTACGACAACCCGGCCGTCCACGAGGCCGTCTTCCCGCTCCTGGACTTCTGGTTCGAGATGGGCGTCGACGGCCTCCGCCTCGACGCCATCCCCTACCTCTACGAGCGCGAGGGGACCAACTGCGAGAACCTCCCGGAGACCCACGCCTTCCTGAAGGCGCTTCGCAAGCGGCTCGACGCCAAGTTCCCCTCGCCGCCGCGGATGTTCCTGGCCGAGGCCAACCAGTGGCCCGAGGACGCCGTCGCCTACTTCGGCGACGGCGACGAATGCCACATGGCCTTCCAGTTCCCCGTCATGCCAAGGCTCTACATGGCGCTGCACCAGGAGGACCGCTACCCGATCCTCGACATCCTGGAGCAGACCCCGCCGATCCCCGAGAACTGCCAGTGGTGCCTGTTCCTGCGCAACCACGACGAGTTGACCCTGGAGATGGTCACCGACGAGGAGCGCGACGTCATGTACCACGCCTACGCCCACGACCCGGAGGCCCGGATCAACCTGGGCATCCGTCGCCGGCTGGCGCCGCTCCTGGTCAACGACCGCCGCCGCATCGAACTGATGACCGGGCTTTTGTTCTCGCTCCCCGGCACGCCGGTGATCTACTACGGCGACGAGATCGGCATGGGGGACAACATCTACCTCGGCGACCGCGACGGCGTCCGCACCCCGATGCAATGGTCGTCGGATCGCAACGCCGGCTTCTCGACCTGCAACCCCCAGAAGCTGTTCCTGCCGGTGGTCATCGACCCGGAGTACCACTACGAGGCCGTCAACGTCGAGGCCCAGCAGAAGACCGCCAGTTCGCTGCTCTGGTGGGTCAAGCGGATGATCGCCCTGCGCAAGCGGCACCTCGCCTTCGGCCGCGGGACGATCGGGTTCTTGAAGCCGGAGAACCATCGGATCCTCGTCTTCGTGCGTCGCCTGGAGGACGAGGCGATCCTGGTGGTCGCCAACCTGTCGCGGTTCATGCAGTACGTCGACCTCGACCTGCACGAGTTCCAGGGGGCCGTCCCCGAGGAACTGGCCGGGCACACCCGGATGCCGCCGATCGACGAACGACCGTATCGGCTGACGCTGTCCCCCTACGGCTTCTTCTGGTTCCTCCTCAAGCCGGCCGACGCCGCGACCGGGATCGTCGACGGCGAGCCGATGCGGATCGCCGACCTCCCCGTCGTGAAGATCGCCCGCGACTGGCGCGAGGAACTGGCGCGGGTGGACTCCGACCGACTCGACCCGATCCTGCCCGCCTTCCTGACGAGGAGGCGGCCGGCGGGGCTCCCCCGCGTGATCGCCGCCGAAGTGACGCGGTCGCTCGCCGATCCGATCGGCAAGGGCGACGTCCAGTGGCTGGTCGTCAGGGCGGACCTGGAATCGGGAGACTCCGAGGCCAACCTCCTCCCCGTCACCCTGATCCATGAGGAGGACGTCCCGCGGTTGCTCGACCCCCGGCCGACCGCCTTGCTGGCCCGCACCGAGGGGGCCAAGCACGGCGTGCTCTGCGACGCCCTGGCCGCGCCTTCGTGCGGCGCCGAAATCGTCGAGGCGATCCGTTCCGGTCTGACCGCCTCCCTGGACGACGGCGAACTGGTGGGAGTCCCCCTCAACGGCCTGCGGGATCTCGACCTCGGCGACGACCCGCTCGTCCCCACCAGCCTCACCCGCGGCGAGCGGTTCAACGCCACCCTCGCCTTCGACGAACACCTCACGCTCAAGACGTTCCGCACCATCGAACCGGAAGTCAACCCCGACTTCGAGATGCGCTCGTTCCTGGCGGCGCGGCAGGACTCGTTGATCGTCGCCCCGGTGCTGGGCTACCTCGAATACCGCCGGACCCACGGCGCGCCGGTCACCGTGGCGGTCCTCAACCGGTTCATCCCGAACCAGGGGACGGCCTGGTCGCTGATGCTGGATCATTTGAGCCAGTATTACGAGCGCGTCGCCGCCGGGCTGCACCGCCGATTCGAGCCCCCCGCCGGCGAGGCCCCGGCCGCCGTCGTCGCCGCCGAGGAGGCCGCCGCGCCCGAGGCCCCGATGGCCGGCATCGACGTCCTCATGCAGCGGCTCGGCGCCCAGACGGCGCGGATGCACGCGACGCTCGCCTCCGACAAGAAAGACCCGTCCTTCCGTCCCGAGGCCTTCGGCAAGCTGTACCAGCGCTCGCTCTACCAGTCGACGCGCAACCTGACCCACCGCGTCTTCACCCGGCTCGCCTCCACCGTCAAACGCCTCCCCGAGCCGACCCGCGCCGAGGCTTACCGCCTCCTGAGCCTGCGCGATCCGCTTCTGGAACGCTTCAAGAAGGTCGCCGACGTCCCCTTCGGCGGCTCGCGGATCCGGGTCCACAGCGACTACCGCCTGGACCAGGTCCTCTTCACCGGGACCGACTTCGTCGTCTACGACTTCGAAGGGGACGCCGGCGACTCCTCAAGCGAGCGCCGCGTCAAGCGGTCGCCGCTGCACGACGTCGCCACCATGCTCCGGTCCCTGGACTACGCCGCCCACGCCGTGCTCCACGACCAGGAGGACTACAAGCAGGCCCGCCCCCCCGGCATGGTCCGCGAGGACGACCGCGAGGCGCTTCAGCCCTGGGCCCGGAAATGGTACGCGCGGGCCTCCCGCCAGTTCGTCGACTCCTACCTCGAAGCCATGGACGGCGTCGCCGGCCTGCTCCCAGACGACGAGGAGAAGATCAAGGACCTGCTCCACATCCTCCTGCTGGAACGGGCGCTCGACGACGTCGGCCAGGAACTGGCCCGGCAGCCCGCCTGGACTCTCGCCCCGATTCGCGCCCTGCTCCGCGAACTCGTCCCGTCGAACGACGAGGAACCTTGGGAGACCGAACCGCCCCCCCTTCCGGGGGACGCCTGACGTCGCGACGGTCCCCGCCTCCTCTCCTGGGGGCGCCTTGTCGGAAACCATCAAAACAGGTGATTGCGATCATCCCTTCTCCCACAAGGGGAGAAGGGATGATTGGCATCACACGTTTCTTAGGTTTTAGACAGATCACCTTCGTGGAGGAAGGGGCCCGATCCGGGTGGGCGCGCCGGGTCAGGCGAGGAGCCCTCGCACCACGTTCGCGGGCTCGAAGCCGGTGAGCCGGACGTCGAGCCCCTGGAACTTGACCGTGAAGCGGTTGCCGTCGATCCCGCAAAGCGCCAGGATCGTCGCGTGGAGGTCGTGGACGGGGACCACGTCCTCCACCGCTCGGTATCCCAACTCGTCGGTCGCGCCGTGGGTCACGCCCCCCTTGATCCCGCCGCCGGCCAGCCAGATCGAGAAGCCCAGGATGTGGTGGTCGCGGCCGGTCCCCTGTCCCATCGGGGTGCGGCCGAACTCGCCCCCCCAGACGATCAGGGTCTCGTCGAGCATCCCCCGCCGCTCCAGGTCCTTCACCAAGGCGGCGCACGGCTGGTCGACGTCCCTGGCGGCCAGGGTCATCCCCCGCTCGATGCCGCCGTGGTGGTCCCAGGCGCGGTGGTAAAGCTGGATCATCCGGACCCCGCGCTCGGCCAGCCGCCGGGCCATCAAACAGTTGGAGGCGAAGCTGCCGTCGCCGGGGGTGGCGACGCCGTACATGTCCAGGACCGATTTCGGCTCGCTGGAGAAGTCGGTCAACTCCGGCACGCTCGTCTGCATCCGGAACGCCAACTCGTACTGGGCGATCCGGGTTTGAATCTCGGAGTCGAGCCGGTCGTCGGCGAGCATCCCGTTGAGCCGGTTGACCTCGGCGATCGAGGCTTGCTGCGCGATCGGGTCCACGCCGGGAGGGCTGGAGATGTAGTGGACCGCGTCCCCCTTGGACTGGAACTGGATCCCCTGGAACTTGCTGGGGAGGAACCCGGCCGACCACTGCCGCGCCGAGACCGGCTGAAGACCCGTCGCCCCCGCCGACGTCAAGACGACGAACCCCGGCAGGTCGTCGGTCTCCGCCCCCAGGCCGTAGAGCAGCCAGGAGCCCATGCTCGGCCGACCCTTGAGGATCGACCCGCTGTTCATGAAGGCGTGCGCCGGGTCGTGGTTGATCTGCTCGGTCGTCATCGAGCGGACGATGGCGATCTTGTCGGCGATGGTGGCGATGTGCGGGAACAGGTCGGAGATCATCTGTCCCGATTCGCCGTGGCGCTGGAACCCGCAGAACGGCCCGCGCGCGATCAACGCCTTGTTCTGCAACTGCGCGAGTTGCTGCCCCCTGGTGAACGACTCGGGGAACGGCTGGCCGTCGAGCGCCGCGAGGCGGGGCTTGTGGTCCAGGCTCTCGAACTGCGACGGCCCGCCGGCCATGCAGAGGTGGATCACCCGCTTGGCCTTGATCGGGAAATGCGTCGGCCGGATCACGCCGTTCCAGTGGCCGCCAGGATCGCCGGCTTCGGGTTCGGAGGCGCCCGCCCGCCGCTGAAGCGTCGGATCGAGCAAGCCGGCGAGCGCCAGGGAGCCGATCCCGTAGGCCGAGTTCCTCAGAAACGCCCTGCGCTGGAGGCGGGTCCGCCAGGCGTCGAAGTCGGTGGGCATGGTCGGGCCTCGCTCAGTACCGGGTGATCGACTCGTGGAGGTTGAGGACGACGCGGCAGGTCATCGCCCAGGCGGCGGTCTCGGCGTCGCCACCGGCCGGCGCCTGGCCGACGCTCAGCAGCTTCTCGGCCGCGGCCGGGTCGGCCTGGAAGGTCCGTCGGCTTGCCGCCAGGTAGTCCAGGAGCGACGCCCGCTCGGCCTCGGCGACCGGCCTCCCCAGCACCAAACGGTAGATCCGGTCGATCCGGTCGCCGTCGTCGGCCGCCCCCTCCGCCAGAATCCGCCCGGCGAGCGTCCGCGCGGCCTCGACGAAGCTGGGATCGTTCAGAAGCGTCAGCGCCTGCTGGGGCGTGTTGGCGACGTTCCGGGCCGGCGTGCATTCCTCACGCGCCGGCGCGTCGAAGTTGGCGAGCATCGGATGCGGGAACGTCCGCTGCCAGTGCGAGTACACCCCGCGGCGATACTGAAGCGCCCCCGCGCTGGCGATGTAATCGCGATTGGGGAACTGTAGGTTCGAGTAATACCCGGCCGGCTGGTACGGGAAGGCGCTGGGGCCGCCGACGTCGGGATTCAACAGCCCCGCGACGGCGAGCGCGTTGTCGCGGACGAACTCCGCCTCCAGCCGCCGCGGCGATTGGAACGCGACCCAGCGGTTGTTCGGATCCAGGTCGTTCAACTCCGGCCGGCCCCTGGAGTCCTGGCGGTAGGCCGACGACTCGACCATCAGCCGGACGACGTGCTTGACGTCCCAGCCCGATTCGCGGAACTCCACCGCCAGCCAGTCGAGCAACTCCGGATGGACGGGCCACTCCCCCTGGACGCCGACGTCCTCCACCACGGCGCTTATGCCCGAGCCGAAGAGTTGCTTCCAGAGTCGGTTGACGAACACGCGGGCCGTCAGCGGGTTCTCGTCGGCGACGATCCAGCGGGCGAGGTCCAGCCGGGTGAGCCGTCGGCCGGTCGCGACCGAGGCGTGGGGGAGGAAGCGCGGGACTTCCGGCTCGACGACCTCGCCGCTCCTGTCGGTCCAGTCGCCGCGAGGCAGGACGCGGGTCTCCATCGGCTCGGCGGCGCGGACGATCGTGCAGAACGCGCGGCCGTCGCGGCAGTCGAGGATCTCTTTCGCCAACTCCTTGACCGCCCGCCACGATTCCGCGTCGGCCGCGGCGCTTCGGGCGAAGCAGGCGCGGGCCCTCTCGGTTTCGACCCGCGTTCCTTGGCGGGCGGCGGCGAGGACCGCAGCGCGGTCGTCGGGGTCGACGTCGCCGATCGGGTCGCCGTCGCGGCCGATCCCGATCGGCGAGAACGAGACGCGGACCCGTCCGGCCTGCGCGCTTTTGACCTCGACGGTCAGCGTCCGGCCTTCCTCCAACTGGATCGGTTGGTCCAGACACCAGACGGCGGTCTGAGTCTCGTCGGCGTGGTCCTTCGACGTCCGCCAGCCGGCGAGGACGCCGGGGATCTCGTCGCCGTTGAAGTAGCGCGGAGACTTGAGATCGGCGTCGGCGAGGAAGAAGCCCAGCGGCTTGTCTTCGCCCGTGACCGTCGCGGTCAGGTTGACGCCGGCCGTCTCGGCGCCGTCGCGGGCGACCTTGCCGCCGTGGCGGGCGTCGGGGACGAGTTCCACCCGGATCCGGGCGACCCACCCCGGCGCGGCCGCCTGGAACCTGAACCGCGGCTCGGGCCCCTTCGGCTTCGCCCTGGACTTCGCGGCGTCGGTGACGACCAGGCCGTCGTCGGGAAGCTCCTCGACGCCAGCCGCCGCGACCGGCTTCAAGGCCGCCCAGCCGGACTCGTGGGCCTTGAGGAACTCGGCGGTCGGCGGCACCCAGTTCCGAAGGGCTCCCATGTCCGGGGACCGCTCCAGGACGCCGGCCAGCTTGCGGACCAGGTCGTCGCGGCGTTCGACGAGATACCGGCTCTGGACCTCGATCTCCGGCGGGAACGGGTGGTCGTTGCTCCAGCCCTTGAGTTCGGGGTTGGGGGTGTAGTCGTAGTCGTGGTAAACGCCCCACTGCTTCACGTCGGCGAAGAAGGCCGAGAGCGTGTAGAAGTCGCGCTGGGAGATCGGGTCGTACTTGTGGTCGTGGCACTCGGCGCAGCCGAACGTCGAGCCCAGGAAGGTCAGGCCGACGGTGCGGGCGCGGTCGGCGGCGTACTTGGCGAGGTATTCCCCGGGCTGCGCGCCTCCCTCGCGGGTCATCATGTTGAGCCGGTTGAAGCAGGTGGCGACCAGTTGATCGGGGGTCGGGTCGGGCAGCAGGTCGCCGGCGAGCTGCTCGACGGCGAAGACGTCGAACGGCTTGTCGGAGTTGAAGGCGTCGATCACGTAGTCGCGGTACGGGAAGACGCGCTGGCCCTGGTCGCCGTGGTAGCCGACCGAGTCGGTGAAGCGGGCGAGGTCCAGCCAGGCGACGGCCATCCGCTCGCCGTAGTGGGGCGACTTCAGCAGGCGGTCGACCAATTTCTCGTAAGCCTTCGGGTCGGCGTCCTCCTCGAACGCGCGGACCTCCTCGGGGGTCGGCGGCAAGCCCAGCAGGTCGAGCGAGAGCCGGCGGATCAGTCGTCGCCGCGACGCCTCCGGCGACGGCGCGACGCCCTTGGACTCCAGGTTGGAAAGCAGGAAGGCGTCGATGGGGTTGCGGACCCACGTCTGGTCCTCGACCTCGGGGGCGGCGGGCCGGACGGGGGGGGCGTAGGCCCAGTGGAGTTGGTATTCCGCGCCCTGGGCGATCCAGTCTTGAAGGACTTGCTTGTCGGCGTCGGCGAGTTCCTTGTGCGCCTCCGGCGGGGGCATCATCTCCTCGGCGTCGTCGCTGAGGATCCGCATGACCAGTTCGCTGGCGTCGGGGTCGCCGGGAAAGACGGCGCCGTGCTTCACCGCGGAGTCGCGCCGGTCCAGGCGAAGGCCCGCCTTGCGATGGCCCTTGTCCGGCCCGTGGCAGGCGTAGCAGTGTTCCGAGAGGATCGGCCGCACGTCGCGATTGAATTCGACCTTCGCGTCGTCGGCGACGGCGAGAGGCGCGAACGTCAGGCAAACCGCCGCGAACCCCGACATGAGGACGTTGCGCAAGGCCGGTCCCTCCGCGCGTGTGGTGATCGGGTGGGGGACTTCAACAAATATCCGACGGACGCCAATATATCCGGGGCGTCCGGCGGCCGAAACCCCTCGCCGCCTCGGATCGAGCCTATCCGCGCCAGGAGGCGTATTCGACGGCCGCCTCGTAGGCGGCGTTGAGTTCGACCATCAGCGCGTGGTCGCCGCCGCGGTCGGGGTGGGCGCGGACGGCGGCGCGACGGTAGGCCGCCTTGATCTGGTCGATCGTGGCGGCCAGGGGCAGGCCCAGGACGGCGAAGGCGTCCGAGCCTCCGCCGGCGGCCCATTCCGACGCGCGACGACGGGCGCGCTCCGCTTGCTCCTCGGCCTCGCGACGCCGGAGCAGGTCGTCGGCGTATTCGGAGACGCCGGCGATCACGCCGCACAGCAGGAAGCGACGGCGGGCCTTGCGATCCGACAGCACGTCGGCCGCCGCGATCCGCCAGCGCTCGGCGAGCGCGCGGAGCCGGGGGTCGTCGGCCAGCCGCGACCGGAACGCGGACTCGGCCGCGTCGCGGTCGCGGAACTCGCCCAGATGCAGGACGATCCGGCTTCGAATCCGCTTTTTGGGTCGATGGAGTTCCACCACGACCCAGATCGTCCGCCCGTCCTGGTCCTCGGCCATGAGCATCATGGCGCGAGGCCCGGACGGCGGCGGGTCGGTTCGACGCCGCTCACGCCTCCGCGTCCACCAGGACCGGGCCGGGGACGTCGGCGGTCGCGGCCTCGCCGTCGCCGCCGTCGCGGTCGACCTCGATCCGCATGGCGTAGAAGCTCCGGAGGATGAAGACGATCGCCACGGCCAGGAACGCGGCGGCCAGGCCGGCCCGGGCGCCGAAGGGGACGCTCTCGGCCAGCTCGACGGCCAACAGGCCGAACAACGTGGCGAACTTGATGATCGGGTTCATCGCCACGCTGCTGGTGTCCTTGAACGGGTCGCCCACCGTGTCGCCGACGACGGTCGCGGCGTGCAGCTCGGTCCCCTTCTCCCGCAGGTCGGTCTCCACGATCTTCTTGGCGTTGTCCCACGCGCCGCCGGCGTTGGCCATGAAGATCGCCTGGAACAGCCCGCAGACGGCCAGGCCGATCAGGAAGCCGACGAAGAAGAACGGCTCGGCGAACGCCGCCGCCAGGGTGACGAAGAAGATCGTCACGAAGATGTTGAACATGCCGAGCTGGGCGTAGCGGGTGCAGATCGCCACCACTCGTCGGGAGTCCTCGACGCTCGCCTTGGTGGTGCCGTCCAGCTTCATGTTCCGCCGGATGAACGCCACCGCGCGGTACGCGCCGGTGATCACCGCCTGCATGCTGGCCCCGGTGAACCAGTAGATCACGGCCGTGCCGAAGATCAGGCCCAGCAGGAACGGCGGATGGAGGATCGAGAGGTTCTCCACCTTGTCCGGCAGCAGGGTCATGGCGCCGGTCGCGTCGAGCCCGCCGGCCAGTTCCACGACGATCGAGAAGATCATCGTCGTGGCGCCCACGACCGCCGTGCCGATCAACACCGGCTTGGCGGTGGCCTTGAAGGTGTTGCCGGCGCCGTCGTTCTCCTCCAGGAGCCGCTTGGCGTGGGCGAACTCGGGCTCGAAGCCGTAATCGCGGCGGATCTCCTCGGCGATCCCCGGCTCCTGCTCGATCAGCGACAGCTCGTAGACGCTCTGGGCGTTGTCGGTGACCGGGCCGTAGCTGTCCACGGCGATCGTCACCGGCCCCATGCCCAGGAAGCCGAACGCGACCAGGCCGAAGGCGAAGACCGCCGGCGCCAGCATCAGGTCGGACGGGAACGTCAGGCTGACGCCGTAGGCGACCGCCATCAAGCCGGCGATCACCACCCCGCCGACCCAGAACGCCGAGAAGTTGCCCGCGGTCAGCCCCGAAAGGACGTTCAACGACGCCCCCCCCTCGCGGCTGGCCGTGACCACCTCCTTGACGTGGACCGATCCGGTCGACGTGAAGACCTTCGTGACCTCGGGGATGATCGCCCCGGCCAGCGTGCCGCAGGTGATGATCGTCGCCAACTGCCACCAGAGGTTCGGATCCTCCGCGACGCGGGGGATCAGGACGACGCTGGCCGCGTAGGTCGCCGCGATCGACAGGAGGCTCGTGACCCACACCAGGCTGGTCAGCGGCGCCTCGAAGTCGAAATGACGGAGTTCGAGGAACCGACGCCGGGCGATCGTCTCGTTGACGAAGTAGGAGACGCCGCTGACGACCACCATCAGGATCCGCATCGCGAAGATCCAGACGAGCAAGTCGACCTGGACCTCGGGCCGGGGGACGGCCAGCAGGATGTAGGTGATCAAGGCCACGCCGGTGACGCCGTAGGTCTCGAAGCCGTCGGCGGTGGGGCCCACCGAGTCGCCGGCGTTGTCGCCGGTGCAGTCGGCGATCACGCCGGGGTTGCGGGCGTCGTCCTCCTTGACGCCGAAGACGATCTTCATCAGGTCGGCGCCGATGTCGGCGATCTTGGTGAAGATCCCGCCCGCCACCCGAAGCGCCGCGGCCCCCAACGACTCGCCGATCGCGAAGCCGATGAAGCAGGGCCCGGCCAACTCCCGCGGCACGAACAGCAGGATGCAGAGCATCATCAACAACTCGACGCTGATGAGCACCATCCCGATCGACATCCCGGCCTTCAGCGGGATCGAGTAGCAGTGAAACGGCTTGCCCCGCAGGCTGGCCATGCTGGTGCGGCTGTTGGCGAACGTGTTGATCCGGATCCCGAACCACGCCACCATGTAACTGCCGACGATCCCCACCAGGCTGAAGCCCAAAATCACCGGGACCTTGACGCCGGGGGGATAATCATGCAGGCCCGCTCCCGGCGCGACCCCTTCGGAGAGGAACCCGAAGTAGGCCACGATCACCGCGGCGATGAACGCCCAGAGGACCAGGATGAACTTCCCTTGCTGAAGCAGGTACGTCTTGCACGTCGCGTAGATCAGCTCGCTGACCTCGCGCATGCTGCGGTGGACCGGCAGCCGCTCAAGCTGGCGATAGAAGACCAGCCCGAAGGCCAGCCCCATCGCGCAGACGACCAGGCCCCACGCCAGCAGGGCCCAACCGGAGGCGAGTCCCGCGATGTAGGTCCGGGACGCCAGGTCCGGCAAAACCAGGTCCGCCTCGCCGGCGAGGGCCTGGGCCGGCGGCACTGTCGCGGCGACGGCCGCGACGGCCGCCCCGACGATCCAACGTCGTGTCTTGGTCATAACGCCTCGGGCCGTTCGAAAAGGAGTGAGTTCCGACGGCCGCCCGAACCCGAAGGGGGCGCGTCGGCCGTCGGAAGCGCGACCCCGCGATTATGGCAAACCGCCTCGACCCGACACAAGCGACCACGGCGGCGGAACGACGGAGCGAATTCGAAAAGCCCTGACCGTCACGGATTCTGGGGGTGGTGAACATAACGGCCTTCCCCCCTCGCGGGGGAAGGTGGCCCGAAGGGCCGGATGAGGGGGGGCGAGACAAAACGCCATCGACGTCCAGGGCTTCCCGGACGGGCCTCCGCGAATTCCAACGGCTCTTTGTCTCGTCGTCCCCCTCATCTGACCGCTTCGCGGTCTGTCTTCCCCCGCGAGGGGGGAAGAGCGTTTCCATCCTTCCCCCCTCGCGGGGGAAGGTGGCCCGAAGGGCCGGATGAGGGGGGGCGAGACAAAACGCCATCGACGTCCAGGGCTTCCCGGACGGGCCTCCGCGAATCCCAACGGTCGTCTCGCGCGTCGTCCCCCTCATCCGGCCGCTTCGCGGTCTGTCTTCCCCCGCGAGGGGGGAAGACTCGTTCAGGCCCCCAAAATCCGTGACGGTCAGGAAAAGCCGACGCGCGTGCGCGGACGATTGACGACGCGGGCCCGTCGCGCGTAACCTGAAGTCTCGCCGAGTCAGGCCTCCTCCGATCCCCCGACGCGACAAGGAGCCTTCCCGTGCTCGCCCGAACCGCCGCCCGGCCGCTGGCGTTCGTCCTCGCCGCGCTCGCCGCCTTCCTCGGGTTTCTTGCAAGCTCCGCGCCGACTCGGGAGGAACCCCGTACCGGCGAGGCGATCCTCAAGGAGTACGACGGCCTCAAGCCCCCCGCGTTCCACCTGGATCGACGCGACGACCGCGCCTACGTCGAGTCATACGAGGCCGAGGCCAGGAAGTTCCGCGCGCGGTTGTCGGGGCTGATCGATGAACTGCTGAAGGTCGACCCGCGGAACGAACGCTTGCCGAAACTCATCGTCGCGCGCTGGGGAGGGCGGGACATGCGCGACGATCCCGACGCGCTCGGCAAGCTCGACAAGCAGATCGCCGAGGCCGTCGAGAAGACCGGGAACGTCGGCCTTCGGATCGAGGGGGCCTACGTCAAGGCCGGGATCGCCGCGAGGGCGGCGCGGGCGGCGGGCGACGACCAGGCGTTCGCCAGGGCCGCGGAGGCGTTCGCGGACGTCGTCCCCAAGGGGGATGAACGGGCCGGCGGCCTCCTGTACGCCGCTTATCGGGTCGTCGAGGAGCCGGCCGTCAGGTCCAGGCTTGAGAGCCGGATCTTCAAGGACCATCCCGACGTCGCCGCGCGCGTCGAGGCCGCCCGCCGCCGCCGCGACGCGGTCGGCAAGCCGTTCGATCTGGAATTCGAGGACGCCGTATCCGGCAAGACGATCCGCATGGCCGATCTCAAGGGGAAGGTCGTCGTGATCGATTTCTGGGCCACCTGGTGCGGCCCCTGCATCGCCGAGATGCCCCGCATGAAGAAGCTCCACGCCGAGTTCAAGGACAAGGGCGTCGAGTTCATCGGCGTCTCGTCGGACGCGCCCGAGGAGGAGGGCAAGGGCCTGACCAGGCTCAAGACGTTCGTCGTCAAGCACGAGATCGGCTGGCCCCAGTATTACCAGGGCGAGGGCCTCGCCTTCTCGCGCGGCTGGGGCGTCGACACCATACCCAGCGTCTTCGTCGTGGACGCCGAAGGCAAAATTTTCTCGACCGAGGCCCGAGGCAAGCTGGAGACCATGATCCCCGAGTTGCTCGCCAAGAGCGGCGGCTGAGGCCGACGTCGAATCGACGAATAGACCGCATCAAGACGCGACGAGGACGAGGGAATCATGATCCAACAAATCCGGGGCCTTCTGATTCTCACCCTGGCCCTCGCGACCGCCGCCGGCCGGACGGCGGCCGACGACGTCGCGGTCGACGTCGTCTTGAAGGGCGGTGTGGTCGTCGACGGCTCGGGCTCGCCCGGGTTCAAGGCCGACGTCGCGATCAAGGGCGACCGGATCGTCGCCGTGGGCGACCTCGACGACCGGCCGCGCGCGAAAACTATCGACGCCGCCGGCCTGATCGTCGCGCCGGGGTTCATCGACCTTCACACCCACTCCGACTCCGGTATCGTGGGCGGGAAGGCCCGGTTGAACCTCAACTACGTCGCCCAGGGCGTCACCACGATCGTCACCGGCAACTGCGGCGGCGGCCCGATCGACGTCGAGGCATACTTCCGGAGGATCGACCGCGCCGGCGCCGGCTCCAACGTCGTCCACCTGCTCCCCCACGGCGCGCTGAGGAGGGCCGTGATGGGCGTGGAGGATCGCGCGCCGACCGCCGAGGAGATGGAACGGCTCAAGGCCCTGGCGGAGAAGGCGATGACCGCCGGCGCCTGGGGGATGTCGACGGGCCTGATCTACGTCCCCGGCATCTACGCTCGAACCGACGAGCTGGTCGAGCTGGCCAAAATCGTCCACGACCGCGGCGGCATCTACGCCAGCCACATCCGAAGCGAGGGAGAGCGACTGCTGAAGGCGGTCGACGAGGCCCTGGAGATCGGCGCGCGGTCGGGAACCCCGGTGCATATCTCGCACCTGAAGGCTAGCGGCCGGGCGAACTGGGGCAAGACGGCCGAGGCGCTCAAGAAGATCGCCGCCGCCCGCGCCGCGGGACGGGTCGCCACCGCCGACCAGTACCCCTACGTCGCCTCCAGCACCTCGCTGGGCGCGATGGTCGTCCCCGACTGGGCCGTCCGCGTGAACAAGGAGGAGTTCGCCAGGCTGGCCGACGACCCGGTTCGAGGCCCCGAACTCCGCGAGAAGATCCAAAAGGCCCTCGACGCCCGCATGGGAGGCTCGGCCGTCCGACTGACCCGGTACGGGCCCAAGCCGTCGCGCATCGGCAAGGACCTGGCGACGATCGCCAAGGAGGAAGGGACGACGCCGCTGGAGATCGTCCTGGACGTCATGCGCCACGGCGGCACCCAGGCGATCAACTTCAGCATGAGCGAGGACGAGGTCCGCGCGGTCATGAAGTCCGACCTGGTCGCCACCGGCTCCGACGGCGGCGCCCGCGGCGCGCTCGACGACACCCGCCCCCATCCGCGCTCCTTCGGCACCTTCCCGCGGAAGATCCGCTACGCCCTGGACGACCACGTCATCACCCTGGAGCACGCCGTCCGCTCCTGCTCCGGCCTCCCCGCCGAGATCCTCGGGCTCGTCGACCGCGGCGTGATCCGGCCGGGCGCCTACGCGGATCTGGTGGTCTTCGATCCGAAGACCTTCCGCGACAAGGCGACGTTCGAGGAGCCCCAGCAGTACGCCGAGGGGGCGAAATTCGTCTTCGTCAACGGCGTCGCCGTGATCGCCGACGGCGTCCTCCCCGCGTTCCCCGACGCCGACGCCAAGCTCCCCGGCCGCGCGCTTCGGCTCCAGAAGGACGGCCCGGCCGATCTGGTTTTGGTCCCCCGCCGGATCTGGACCGGCGACCCGGCGAACCCCTGGGCCGAGGCCCTCGCCGCCCGCGACGGCGCGCTCGTCGCCGTCGGTTCGCGCGGCGACGTCATGCGGTTCAAGGGCCCGTCGACCCGCGTGATCGAGGCCCCCGACGCGCTGGCGGTCCCCGGCCTGGTCGACGCCCACGGCCACATCGAGATGCTCGGCGCCAGCCTCCGGCAACTCGACCTTCGAGGCGTGAAGTCGCTGGACGAGGTCGCGGCCAGGGTCAAGGAGCACGCCGCGACCCTGCCGGCCGACGCCTGGGTCCTGGGGGCGAACTGGGACCAGAGCCTCTGGCCCGGCGGCGGCTTCCCCGACGCCGCGACGCTCGACGCCGCCGCGCCGGGACGACCGGTCTGGCTGGCTCGCGTCGACGGCCACGCCGGCTGGGCCAACTCCGAGGCCATGAAGCGCGCCAGGATCGACGCCGACACCCAGCCGCCGCCCGACGGCCAGATCCATCGTCATGCCGACGGAACGCCCACCGG
>Ga0209916_1001227_pt1 | contig 24833 bp, 28 predicted proteins | sample ThiBio_1000_plan_FD_183956 | JGI IMG/M metagenome (GOLD analysis project Ga0209916, IMG submission 183956) | Wastewater bioreactor microbial communities from Cape Town, South Africa - Thiocy_solids_2 (SPAdes) | ecosystem: Engineered > Bioreactor > Thiocyanate-remediating > Anaerobic-Aerobic ... | reverse complement strand
GGTAGAAATGAACGCCGGTGCCCGCCTCGCTCAGGGACAGGGTGGTGATGTGCCGGCCTTCGCAAATGGGGGCCAGAAAGCGGGCCTGCTGATCCGGGGTGGCATTGGCCGAGATCACCGATGCGCCCACGCTGTGCATGCCGAAGCAGATGGCGGTGGAGGCACACTCCTGGCCCAGCACCTCGCACACCCGGGCCAGGGCCAGCAGGCCGTGGCCCTTGCCGCCATAGGCCGCAGGCACCACCAGACCGCCTAATCCCGCCTGTTGCAGCGCACGAATGCCGGCCTCCGGCCAGCGTGCGTCGCGGTCCACCGCCTCGGTAGCGGGGGCCACCACCTCCCGGGCAATCTCCTGAGCCTTGTGCAGCAGGGCTTCGAGGTTTTGCCCGGCGCCCGGCGACACCCTGTCGGCAACCCGGTTGCGTATCGATTTCACCTGCATGGGCAGTCCTCCTGCATGAGGCCGCGCCGGGCGGCGAGTTGGGGTTGGCCGCTCCAATACCTTCGCCCCGGTCCGTTTGAAGGGCCGGGGCGAAGGCGCTGCCCGCGATCAATGATGCTCGATGAGCGAGAAGCTCCGTACTTTTTGTATTGGCTCGATACGGTTTGCATTGGTTCCCACCACGCAGTTGCCGCCGGCGTCGCAGCCCCAGATATGATAAGCCTTGAAGTTGTGCAAGTCCTCGGGAAGTTGATCGCGGTGCGGCATTTCCCGGGCGATGAGTTTGTCCTGGCTGCCTTCCTTGAGCATCTGCTGGCGGATGTTGGCCAGTGCGGACATCAGTTCGGCGGCTTGCTTGCCGTCCCAATAGCCCATGACGCGGCCGGCGTTGGTTTTGATTTCGTCGCTCATGTCGTTCTCCCTTAAAAACGGTCCGCGATCATGCGCAGCACCGTCTTGGGGATGACCCAGTTGCTGCCCTGCTTCTGTTCCTGGACGGCAATCAGCAGATCGTCCCGCGAGAAGTGGATGCCCTGGTCCGCGGCAAGGCCGCGATAGAGCTGGATGAAACTTTCCTTGTCCGGCGTCTGGTCGAGCTTGGCCAACAGGCTCTGGTCGTTCATCACGGCTTCGCCAAACTGCTTGATGGATTTTTCGAACGGACGGGCCATCTGGTCCCGTTCCATAGCGGTTTTGAGCATATCGATCTCCTGTGTACCCAAATTTACAGTACTGCCGAGCCCATTTGATCCTGCGGGCCCGGACCCCGTCCGCGCGGGCGAGCCCGATGCGGCAATCCCCGTGTTGCAGGGATGTGGGGGAGACTCTACCGACCTCGCGCGTTCAAGATAATCCGAATGTCTACGCCCGGCCATGCGTAATTGTACGCATGGCCGGCGCGCCTTCCGGGTCAGCTGGCCTCGATGCGCAGCGCCTTGGCCGGGCAGGCGGCCACCACCTGCCGCACCTGCTGCTCGCTGGCGTTTTGCGGCTGGATCAGGAACTGGCCGTTTTCCACCTTGAATACTTCAGGCAGGGTTTTGACGCAATTGCCGCTGTGGCAGCAGGCCTGGTCGTCCCAAACAACTTTCATGGTGTTTTCCTCCTTCTCTGGTGAATGGAATGGGTGCCCGCCCATCGTCGGGCACTCCAGGCATTCTTGGATCTGGGCGGGGGAATGCCTATTGGGGAAAATACTTGGCCGGCCGCGGGATACTGCGCGGCCGGCGCGGCGCTCAGGCCGTCGGGTCGTACATGTCGTGCGTGATCGCGTGGCGGTTGGCGATCAGCTCGTCGATCGAGGGCTCGTCGTTGAGTGCGCGCCGAATGGCCAATTTGGTGGCCTCGTAGTTGGTGCGGTAGAGATCCTTGTGATCGAGATTGGGATCGGTTGCGCAGCGGGGATCGATCCACACCAGACTGACGATGCACAGATCGTTGACCTGATCGCGCGGCAGGGTGCCGTCGATGACGCAGTCGAGCACGGCGTCGGCGGTCGCTGACTGCACCGTTCCGCCGAACAGATCGACGTAGGCCATGCTTTTCATGGTGACCTTGGGCACCATCAGGGTGGCGGGGCGCACCTGCTGGTTGCAGGCGCGGATGGCGAACATGCGGGTATGGCCTGCGGTCTGCCCCATCATGTTGGCGAAGGCGTGGCCGACCGGGCCGTCCACGCTGCCGACGAGGATTTCCGGCATGGCGTCGGTGTACTGGCCTTCGCGGGCGAGAACGGTGGCTTCGCCGGATTTGAAAACGATCTTGTTCATGCGGGTTTCCTTTCGGATGGACGAAAAAAAACGGTATGGGCGCACCGGTCATGCGACCGGCGCTGGCGGAGCGGACTGTGCTTGCGGGGGCTCGAACGAAGACAGCTTCCGCGGACAGGCCGGAAGCCGAAGGAAGGGCCGCCGCCGGGGCGGCCCGGATCGCTGGCGCCACGGTCCGTGGCCGGGCATTCACGTCACGGGCGGCTGTTTCCGATGCTTTCCATGTAGCGATCGCTGGCGTCCTGCCTGACGATCGGATAGTTTTCCCTGGCCTTGCGCGCATCGGCGGCGAGCTGTTCGATGTTGTCGCCGGTCAGCGTCTGCATGAAGGCGACGAGGTCCGTTTTCTCTTCCTGCGTCAGCTGCAGCGGGGCGATCAGAGGCGACTTGTCGTTGTTGTCGACGCCGCCCTTGTCGTAGAAATCGACGACTGTCTCCAGTGTGGGAAATGCGCCATCGTGCATGTAGGGCGCGGTGATGGCGACGTTGCGCAGGGAAGGCGTCTTGTACGACCAGCGGTCCTTGGGATCGAGCGTGACTTCGTAACGTCCGACGTCGGGCAGCGGCTTCTCGAAGGGGTCCAGATGCTGGCTGCCGACTTCGACGAACTGTCCGGGCGCGATCTGCACTGTATAGCTGGCCTTCTCGGGGGCCATGCTGCGGAGCCAGCCGTGCCCCGTGTTGTAGAACTTGTGATCGGTGAAAAGAGCATGCTTCTCGCCGACCGTGTGGCAGACGATGCAGCGCGCCTTGCCGGCAAACACCTCGAATCCGCGCCGTTCCTGGGCATTGAGCGCCTTCTTCTCGCCGCCGTAGTACCAGCGGTCGAAGCGCGAGTTGCCGGATACCAGGGAGCGCTGGTAGCTCGCCAGGGCGAAGCCGATGTACTGGGCCGTGGCTTCGCCGCCGAACGCGGCCTCGAAACGCCCCTTGTATTCGGGCAGCATCTTGACCTTCTCGACGACGTAGCCGACAGAAGGCATGTTCATCTCGTTCTTGGCCAGGAGCGGCGACCAGACCTGGTCTTCGAGATGGAGTTCGCGGCCTTCGTGAAACAGGCTGCGCTGGTAGCCGACGTTGATGATCGTGGGCGAGTTCCGCCGCAGGCTGCGGCCCTGCAGGCCGATGGCCGCACCCAGTTCGTGCGAGGTGAAGCCCTGCTCGGGCACGTGGCACATGACGCACGACATGACGTTGTTGTGCGCCAGGCGCCGGTCCATGAAGAGCTGGCGGCCCAGGTCGATCTTTTCCTGGGTCAGCGGATTGTCCGCCGGAATGTACATGGGCGGCAGGCCCAGGGGCGGCGTCGGATTGACGGGGGTGCCGGCCGAGATGGCGAGCGGAAACAGCAGACTCGCGGTTGCGAGTCCGATCGGAATGTATGTCTTCATTGCAGTTTTACGCCGTCCTCGAGGAGGAGAGTCAAAATGTCGTTGTAGGCGACATCCGGATTCAGGTACGAAGCAGTGTAAATCTCCCGCACGTACTTGTCGCGATCGATCAGGAATACCTTCAGTACATGGCTCATCGTCCCCACCGATTTTCCGGTCTTGGGGTCGAGGTCGATATACACATCCTGCCGATAGGCATCGAGAATCGGGATCAATTCCCGCAGCGATGCAGTCGTCAGGAAATCCCATCGGACACCGTGTGCTGCGGCCGCGTTTTCGCCGGCGTAGAGCTTGAGCATGGCTGGCGTATCCCGCTCGGGGTCGAACGAGAGACTGACGAGGCGCAGCCTGTTCGCGAGTTGCGGTTGCTCGCGTTGCAGCCGGTTCTTGATTTGATGGAAAACGGCGTATGCGTAAGGGCAGCCGTTGGGGTCGGAACAGCTTGAATAAACGAAGGACAGCAGGGTGACTTTGTCGCCGCCGAAAAAATCGGTCAGCGCGCGGGCATGGCCATCGGCATCCAGCACCTTGCCGTCGGCCGCGCGTTTGATTTTGTTGAGCGTGTAGGTGCCCGGCGGATGAACTTCGTAGTCGAAGATCAGCGCCCCGTTTGAGTCGGGGTCCTTGACCGGGGTGTCGGCCGCGTGACCGGGTGAAATGCCCCAGATGGCGGAAAGCAGAAGCAGAAGGAACAGAAGTGAAACGGGAAACTCCCCCCACCCCCGCGAGGGGGGGGGGAGTGCCCGTATCACGATATTGGCACTCTGATAGGACATGACACCCCCGATTTACTTGGCCTGACGATCGCTCAGTGCGAGCTTGTCGAGCGTATCCAGTCCGTCAAGCCTGGCCTGGAGCGGCTGCAACTCCTTCAGGTTGATCGCCTGGAACTTCATGTGGTGGGCGCGGCCCAGCTTTTCCTTGTAGAAGTCGATCGTGAAGGCCTCCTTGAGCTGCTTGCCGTCCCAGTGATACATCGCCAGAATTTGATCGTCATCCTTGCCCTTCTTGTCCCAGTTGGCGAGCAGCGAGGTCGTGAAGTACACGCGCTTGCCGTCGAAGGATTGCGACACCATATTGACCGTTGAGGCAATCTTCTTCTTGTAGGTCATCTTCGGCTTCATGGGGTCGGAGAAATCCCAGTACTGGGCTACGCCGTCCAGGAAGGTGTTGACCCACAGGCCTTTGCCGTCGCGGGTGAGCGAAATGTCGACGGGCAGGGCGACGGGGCTGTCGGTCTTGATGTCGCCCACGTTGTAGGCTTGCCATTCCTTGTTGGCGTCTTCCTTGATGACCCACAGCTTGCCGGTCAGGGCGGTGGCGGTGACGGCCCAGTTATCGCCCTTCTTCAGCGACCAGCGGACTTCGAGCGGAGCGCCGGGCACTTCGAAGACCTTCTTGGGCTGCAAGGTCTTGGCGTCCCAGATCGCCATGGTGTTGCCGAAGTGCTTCATCGCCTTGGGGTCCTTCGCCATCTTGCCAAAGTCCATCATGTAATTGTTCCAGCCGGTGAAGCTGGAGGACAGCAGCACGTTTTGCTGGGGGTTGATGCCGAGGTCGTAGCCGTAGCCGTCCGCCATGACGCCGTTGCTCATCTTGCCGGTCGGCATGTCGTAGGTCTTCACCAGCTCGCCTTCGTTGCTGTAGAGGGCCAGGCCGGTCCGGCCGCCGTGGTCCTTGGTGTTGGACAGCGCCTGGATCAGCATGCGGCCGGGCATGGCGTAGAAGGTATGCGGGCCGACGTAGCCGGTTTTCTCGGCGAAGTCGGTGATCGTCTTGACCAGCTTGGGTTTGGCCGGATTGCTGTGGATATCAAAGATGAAGATCTTGTTGGAGTCGAGTGCACCCCCCCACATGTAGCGGCGGTCGTCGGTGAAGCCCATGTGGTGCGCTTCGCCACGGTCGCCGACGGATAGGGAAGCAATGACCTTGCCGAAGGTCTTGGAGCCGGGGCGAACGTCGACGGTCACGAGCTTGTCGGATCCGTCGCCGATGCCTTCCACGCCAAGGGTCCACACGTAAACGAGGTCTTCCTGTCCCTTGATCAGCGGGGTGAAGGGCGAGTTGCAGGTTTCGTCGGCATGCGTGGCCGCCGGCACCATGCCCAGCCCCAGCGCCAAGGTGGCGGAAACGGCCGCCACCAGAGCTTTCATAGAGAAGCGATTATTACCTTTTGTCATCTTCAGTCTCCTTTGTAAACAACATCCATGAATGAATTCAAGCAGGGGCACGCTTCGTGGGGCCGAGGCATGGACGGCATCGAGCGAAGCCACTGACACATACAGGAAGCAGGCTCCATGCCAATTAATATAGATTATTAAAATCAATTGGATATCCGTATTACTACGGGTTTTCCCCGAACGCCGCGCGTGACAGACTGAATTCCGGAGACGTGACAAATTGTCGCGGATGCGGGTTGCCGGCGGCCGTGCGCGCGCGTGACAGAGTGTCACGCCCCGGGGCGTCGACGGGCTGCGTTCCCGGCGGGGCGCGCGTTTCTAAGCGCCTGTTTCGTATCGAAGAGTTCGGACTTTGTACAGAGTGGGGCAGCTTGGCATGCCCGTTGCTAACTAACTTTGAACCCCAATCAGGTATCGACCATGCATCCGCAATCCTCCGCCGTTCCCGCCCAGGCCGATCTGCTGCCCGCCTTGCATCGCATGCAGGCGCAGCTCGGTCATATCCCCGAACATGCCATTGCGGAACTCGCGCGCACGTACAACGTGTCGCGTGCGGAAGTCGAAGGCGTCATCGGTTTCTACCACGATTTCCGGCGCACGCCGCCCGGCCGCCGTCGCCTGCAGGTGTGCTGCGCCGAATCCTGCCAGGCGATGGGGGCGGACGCGCTGGCCGCGCACGCGCAGGCCCGCCTCGGCATTGCAATGGGCGAAACCAGCGCGGACGGCGGCGTGACGCTGGAAGCGGCGTATTGCCTCGGCAATTGCGCGTGCTCGCCGGCGGTGATGCTGGATGGCCGCGTGCACGGCCGCGTCGATGCCGGGCGGCTGGACGCGCTGCTGGCGGAAGGGGGCGAAGCATGAACGTGCGTGTTTTCGTGCCGCGCGATTCCGGCGCCGCCTCGGTCGGCGCCGAGCGCGTCTGCCGCGCCATCGAAAATGAAGCGGCGCGGCGCGGGCTTGCCGTCGACGTCGTGCGCAACGGCTCGCGCGGGCTCTACTGGCTGGAGCCGCTGGTCGAAGTCGAGGTCGCCGGGCAGCGCATTGCCTATGGCCCGGTCGCGCCGGGCGACGTGCCGGGCCTGTTCGACGCCGGCTGGCTGGACGGCGGCGCGCATGGACTTTTCCAGGGGCAGAGCGAGGAGATTCCCTACCTGAAGAAACAGACGCGGCTGAGCTTCGCGCGCATGGGCCGCGGCGATCCTTTGTCCTTCGATGACTACCGCGCCGGCGGCGGGCTGGAAGGGCTGCAGCGCGCGCTGCAGCTGTCGCCCGCCGACATCGTGGCCGAGATCGACGCCTCGGGCCTGCGCGGCCGCGGCGGCGCGGGCTTTCCGACCGCGATCAAGTGGCGCACCGTACTGAACGCGGGAGGCGGGCAGAAATACATCGTCTGCAATGCCGACGAGGGCGACTCCGGCACCTTCTCCGACCGCATGCTGATGGAAGGCGATCCCTACTGCCTGATCGAGGGCATGGTCATCGCCGGCCTCGCGGTCGGCGCGGACACGGGCTACCTTTACCTGCGTTCCGAGTATCCGGACGCTTGGGACATTCTGGAAAACGCGATCGTCATCGCCCGGCGCGAGGGCCTGCTGGGCGACGATCTGCTCGGTTCGGGCAAGCGCTTCGAGTTGAACCTCTTCAAGGGCGCGGGCGCCTATGTGTGCGGCGAGGAGACCTCGCTACTGGAAAGCATCGAGGGCAAGCGCGGCCTGGTGCGCGCCAAGCCGCCGCTGCCGGCGCTGCAGGGGCTGTTCGGCTTGCCCACGGTGGTGAACAACGTCATCACGCTCGGCAGCGTGCCGTGGATCCTGGCGCACGGCGGCACGGCCTATCAGGCGCACGGCGTGAACCGTTCGCGCGGCACGCTGCCGTTCCAGCTCGCGGGCAATCTCAGATATACGGGCCTGGTCGAGGCGCCGTTCGGCGTGACGCTGCGCGAACTGCTGTACGACTACGGCGGCGGCGCCGCCAGCGGCCGGCCCCTGCGCGCCGTGCAGGTCGGCGGCCCGCTGGGCGCCTTCGTGCCGGCGGCCGATTTCGATCTGCCGCTCGATTACGAAGCCTTCGCGGCGGCCGGCGCGAGCGTGGGCCACGGCGGCATCGTCGCCTTCGACGACACGGTCGACATGGCGAAGATGGCGCGCTACGCCATGCATTTCTGCGCGGTCGAATCCTGCGGCAAGTGCACGCCCTGCCGGGTCGGCTCGGTGCGCGGCGTCGAGCTGCTCGACGCCATGCTGGCGGCCCGTTCCGGCCGCAACAACGACGACACTTTATTGCGCGACCTCTGCCAGACCATGCTGGAAGGTTCGCTTTGCGCCATGGGCGGCATGACGCCGTATCCGGTCCTGTCCGCGCTCAACCACTATCCGGAAGATTTCGGCCTCGCGCCGAAGCGAGAGGAGAAAGCCGCATGAGCCTGCATTGCCATCGCGACCGGGGCACCCCGGCCCGCGTGTCCGCCGAACGCGTCACCTTGAGCATCGACGGCCTGCCCGTCAGCGTGCCGGCCGGCACCTCGATCCTGCACGCCGCCGCCGAAGCGGGCATCGACATTCCCAAGCTGTGCGCCACCGAATCGCTGGAAGCCTTCGGCTCCTGCCGCCTGTGCGTGGTGCAGGTGAAGAACCGGCGCGGCTATCCGGCTTCGTGCACGACGCTGGTGGAGGAGGGCATGGAAGTCACCACCGAGAACGATGCGCTGTTCCGCCTGCGCCGCGGCGTCATGGAGCTCTATATCTCCGATCACCCGCTCGATTGCCTGACCTGCTCGGCCAACGGCGACTGCGAACTGCAGGACATGGCCGGCCGCGTGGGCCTGCGCGAGGTGCGCTACGCCGAGGGCCACAACCACCTCGACGAAGCGGCCGACGCCTCCAACCCCTATTTCAGCTACGACCCGGCCAAGTGCATCGTCTGCTCGCGCTGCGTGCGGGCCTGCGGCGAAGTCCAGGGCACGTTCGCGCTGACGACCACCGAACGCGGCTTCGACAGCCGCATCGCGGCGGCCGGCGGCGCGGATTTCCTGTCGTCCGAGTGCGTGTCCTGCGGTGCCTGCGTGGCGGCCTGCCCGACCGCGGCGCTGATGGAAAAGTCGGTCATCGAGCTGGGCCAGCCGCAGCGCAGCGTGACCACCACCTGCGCTTACTGCGGCGTGGGCTGCTCGCTGAACGCCGAACTGCAGGGCGAAAAACTCGTCCGCATGGTGCCCGACCCGGAGGGCGGCGCCAACCACGGCCATGCCTGCGTCAAGGGCCGCTTCGCCTGGGGCTACGCCACGCACGCCGACCGCATCACCACGCCGATGATCCGCAAGTCGATCCGCGACCCCTGGCAGAGCGTGAGCTGGGAAGCGGCGATCGCGCACACGGCCGCCGAATTCCGCCGCCTGCAGGCAACGCACGGCGCCGAATCGATCGGCGCGATCACCTCGTCGCGCTGCACCAACGAGGAGACCTTCCTGGTGCAGAAGCTCACCCGCGCGGCCTTCGGCGTGAACAACGTCGACACCTGCGCGCGCGTCTGCCATTCGCCCACCGGCTACGGCCTCAAACAGACGCTGGGCGAATCCGCGGGAACGCAGGATTTCGATTCGGTGATGCAGGCCGACGTGATCCTGCTGATCGGCGCGAACCCGACCGACGGCCACCCGGTGTTCGGCTCGCGCATGAAGCAGCGCCTGCGCCAGGGCGCGCAACTGATCGTCGCCGATCCGCGCGCCATCGATCTGGTCGACACGCCGCACGTGCGCGCCGCGCATCACCTGAAGCTGCGCCCCGGCACCAACGTGGCGCTGATCAATGCACTGGCGCACGTGGTGGTGAGCGAGGGGCTGGTCGACGAAGCCTTCGTCGCCGCGCGCTGCGAACCGGAAGCCTTCGCCAAATGGCGCAGCTTCATCGCCGACCCGCGCCATTCGCCCGAGGCGACCGAAGTGGTCACCGGCGTGCCGGCGGCCGAGATGCGCGCGGCGGCCCGGCTCTACGCCGCCCCCGGCAACGGCGCGATCTATTACGGGCTGGGCGTCACCGAGCACAGTCAGGGCTCGACGATGGTCATGGGCATCGCCAACCTGGCGATGGCCACCGGCAACATCGGCCGGCCCGGCGTCGGCGTCAATCCGCTGCGCGGCCAGAACAACGTGCAGGGCTCGTGCGACATGGGCTCCTTCCCGCACGAGCTGCCTGGCTACCGCCACGTGTCCGACGTGGCCACGCGCACGCTGTTCGAATCGATCTGGGGGGTGCCGCTGTCCGACGAACCGGGCCTGCGCATTCCCAACATGTTCGACGCCGCCATCTCGGGCAGCTTCAAGGGCCTGTACGTGCAGGGCGAGGACATCGCGCAGTCCGACCCCAATACGCATCACGTGACCGCCGCGCTGGAGGCGCTCGAATGCCTGGTGGTGCAGGACCTGTTCCTGAACGAAACCGCCAAGTTCGCGCACGTCTTCCTGCCCGGCGCGTCCTTCCTGGAAAAGGACGGCACCTTCACCAACGCGGAGCGCCGCATCTCGCGCGTGCGCAAGGTGATGCGCCCGCTCGCCACCTATGCCGACTGGGAGGTGACGCAGATGCTGTCCAACGCGCTCGGCTACCCGATGCATTACAGCCATCCGTCCGAGATCATGGACGAGATCGCCCGGCTCATGCCCACCTTCCATAGCGTCAGCTACGACAAGCTCGACCGTCTGGGCAGCGTCCAGTGGCCGTGCAACGAGACGCATCCGGAGGGCACGCCCACCATGCACACCGACGAGTTCGTGCGCGGCAAAGGGCGCTTCATGCTGACCGAATACGTGGCCACCGAGGAACGCGTCAACCGCCGTTTCCCGCTGCTGCTCACCACCGGCCGAATTCTCACGCAGTACAACGTCGGCGCGCAGACGCGGCGCACCGCCAACACCGTGTGGCATCCCGAGGACATCCTCGAACTGCATCCGGTGGACGCCGAGGACCGCGGCATTCGCGACGGCGACTGGGTCGGCGTGCAGAGCCGCGCCGGCGAGACCGTGCTGCGCGCGAAGATCAGCGAGCGCATGCAGCCCGGCGTGGTCTACACCACCTTCCACTGGCCGGGCTCGGGCGCCAACGTGGTGACCACCGAGAACTCGGACTGGGCGACCAACTGCCCCGAGTACAAGGTGACGGCGGTGCAGGTTTCCCGCGTCGAGCAGCCCTCTGCCTGGCAACAGCAGTTCGCCCGTTTCAGCGCGGAGCAAATGGCCCTGCTGGAGGCGGAATCGAAATCGAAGACGGCCCATGCGCCCGTGTGATCTGCCCGAGCCGGCCCTGATTCTGCCGCCCGTCCTGGTGGAAACGGCCGCCCATAGCGGCGGCGTGGCGTGCGTCGACAGCGTGCCGGAGGAGGTGCCGGTGGCATTGTCGTACAACGGCATTTCCCATGCGGTGATGCTGGCCAGCCCGGCCGATCTGGAGGAGTTCGCTCTCGGCTTCAGTCTGAGCGAGGGGATCCTGGCGCATGCCGCCGAACTGTACGACCTGGAACTGGAACCGGGCGAACGCGGCGTCGTCGTGCAGATGCGCATCGCCGAAGATCGTCTGGCCGCGCTCAAGCACCGTCGCCGGGCGCTGGCCGGGCGCACCGGCTGCGGACTGTGCGGCGTGGAAAGCCTGGAGCAGGTGGCGCGCGTGCTGGCGCCGTTGCCGGCGGAACCGGTCATTGCGGCCGCATCGCTGCAAAAAGCCCTGGCCCGGTTGCAGCAAAACCAGCCGTTGCATGCCAGCACCGGCGGCGTGCATGCCGCCGCCTGGGCCGATCCGGCCGGCAACCTGCTGGCGGTGCGCGAGGACGTCGGCCGCCACAACGCGCTGGATAAGCTGATAGGCGCGCTGGCGCGCGAGCGGCGCGATCCGCGCGCCGGCTTCGCCCTGATCACCAGCCGTGCCAGCTTCGAAATGGTGCAGAAGGCGGCCGGCGTCGGCATCCCGATGCTGGCGGCTGTATCCGCGCCGACCGGCTACGCCATCCGCCTGGCGCGCGAATGCGGCCTGACCCTGGCCGGCTTCGTGCGCGAGCGGCGCTATACGCTGTACGCGCATCCCGAACGCATCATCGAATAAACAAGGAACAAACGTTCATGAATATCGAACACCTGATCCGGATGGCCAACCAGATCGGCACCTATTTTGCGGCCGAACCCGACCGTGCCGTCGCACGCGATGGCGTGGCCGATCACCTGGCGCGCTTCTGGGAAAAACGCATGCGGCAAAATCTCTACGCCGGTTTCGACCAGGGTGCCGCGACAACGCTCGCGCCCCTGGTCAGCGAGGCGCTGACCGAGCATCGCGAACGCATTCTGGGCAAAGCCGCATGAGCCTTGCCTTCGTCGCCCTGGGCGGCAATATCGAGCGTCCCGCCGCACGCCTGCTCAAGGCCATGGGCGAACTGGACAATCTGCAGCAGACCCGTCTGCTGCGCGTCTCTTCGCTGTATCGCACCGCTCCGGTGGGATACGCCGGTCAGCCCGACTTCGTCAACGCCGTGGCACTGCTCGACACGGCGCTGCCGCCGCGGGCGCTGATGGCCGCGCTGCTCGCCTGCGAGGCCCGCCATGGCCGCGTGCGCGGCCAGCACAACGGCCCGCGCACGCTGGACCTCGACCTGCTGCTCTACCAGGATTGGGTGCTCGAAGACAGTTTCGTCACGCTACCGCACCCACGCATGCACGTGCGTCCGTTCGTGCTGGTGCCGCTGCTGGAAATCGCGCCGGACTGCGTCATCCCCGGACACGGGGAGGCCCGTATGTTGCTCGCCGCCTGTCCGGATCGGGACGATGCGAAGCGCATCGAGCGCGTCGCTTTCGATTGGGGTTTGCACACCCTGCGCCGGATGGGGAAAGGCCTGATTGCATCGGATGGCGCGTCCCCCCTGTAATAGCCCGAAGCGGGGCGGACGCGCGTCCGGTTCCGTCGGTCGCCGTGCGCCTGCCGCCGACGAGCCGGAGCAGAGGCAGCCGATACGGCGGACTCGGCACTGAAAATAAATTAGAATGCGGGCCTGGCAAATTTTCCGGTCCGGAAGTCTTTTCCGTCGCCGCAACCCTGCGACCCACATATAGCCATGCCAAAACATGCCTACCACGGCAGGCTTTCCGTGGTTGTTCCCGTCAAGAACGAGCAGGACAACGTCGAGCCGCTGGTGCGCGAAATCGCGGCGGCATTGTCCGGCAATACTGCGTTTGAAATCATCTACGTCGACGACGGCAGCACCGATGCCACGCCGGCGCGGTTGCAGTCGCTGAAGACCGGATTCCCGATGCTGCGGGTGATCCGTCACCGCGAATCGTGCGGACAGAGCCGCGCAGTGACGACCGGGGTCGGCGCGGCACGTTACGAGTGGATCGCCACCCTGGACGGCGACGGCCAGAACGACCCGGCCGACATTCCGGCGCTGCTGGCCGAACTGGCCAATCCGGCGCAGCCGGCCAACCTGGAACTGCTGGCGGGCTGGCGCGCCCGGCGCAACGACACTTTCCTGCGCCGCCTGTCGTCCAAAATTGCCAATGGCGTGCGTTCGCGCATGCTCAAGGACAATACGCCGGATACCGGCTGCGGCCTCAAGCTGTTTGCCCGTGTAACGTTTCTGCAGTTGCCCAACTTCGACCATATGCACCGCTTCCTCCCGGCGCTGGTGATGCGCAACGGCGGCGCGGTGGTATCGGTTCCGGTCCGTCACCGTGCCCGCGAGCGCGGCACTTCGAAATATGGCGTGCACAACAGGCTGTGGGTCGGCATCGTCGACCTGTTCGGCGTCGCCTGGCTGCAGCGGCGGGTGCGCCTGCCGGCGATCGAGCCCGACGCCGATCTTTAGGCTGTGGCCAGCCTGATCTCACGCCGGCGGCGCCGGCGATGCGGAATGCAGTCGACGCAGCGGGACGCGCCCGCGCGCCGGATCCTGCAGCCATCGCTTTCTCGCAGCGACGCAGAGGCGAAATCGGGATTGTCGCGCCCCCAATGAAAGCGCGCGTCATCATCAAAGGCCTGGCGCTGATGTTGAGCCTGGCGCTGCTGGGTTATCTGTTCAACGCCAGCGATCTCGGCAACAGCGTCAACGAGGCCTGGATCGACGCACGGGTGCGCGGTCACGGAGTCAACGGCGCCTTGCTGTTTCTGCTGATGGGCGGCGTATTCACCGCCATCGGCCTGCCGCGGCAGATCATCGCTTTTCTCGGCGGCTACGCCTTCAGCGTGGGGCTGGGCACGCTGCTAGGCACGCTGGCGGCGCTTCTGGGCTGCATCTTGAGCTTCGTTTACGCGCGTTTCTTCGGCAAAGGCCTGCTGCGTGCGCGGCTGGGCGAGCGCGCCGGTCGCTTCGACCGCTTCATCCACGACCATCCGTTTTCCATGACGGTATTGATCAGGCTGCTGCCGGTGGGCAATAACCTGCTGACCAATCTGGCGGCCGGCATTTCGAGTGTCCGCCCCGCGCATTTTTTCCTCGGCACGCTGCTCGGCTACCTGCCGCAGACCCTGGTGTTCGCGCTGGTCGGCAGCGGCGTTCACATTGCGCCCGCTCTGAAGCTCGCGCTCGCCATCGGCCTGTTCCTGGTTTCGGGAGCGCTGGGGGGCTATCTTTACCGTCGTTTCCGGCATGGCCAGAGCCTCGACGACCGGGTTGATGCCGCGCTGGATGAAACTGACACAGGAGTTGCGCGTGAATTCCTATCGAAATGACGGGCGCGGCCTGTTGCTGCTGAGCCTGCTGCTGCTGGCGGTGTTGACCGCGGTGGCGCTGCTGGCGCGGCCGTTGATCCCGATCGACGAAACGCGCTACGTCAGTGCGGCGTGGGAAATGTGGCTGCGCGGCGACTTTCTGGTGCCGTTCAAGAATGGCGAACCCTATAGCCACAAGCCGCCTTTCATGTTCTGGATGTTCCATGCGGGCTGGGCGCTGTTCGGCGTCACCGACTGGTGGCCGCGGCTGGTGCTGCCGCTGTTTTCTGCCGGCACGCTGCTGCTGGTTTATCCGCTCGCCCGCCGCCTGTGGCCGCAGCGCGCCGGTCTCGGCGGGCAGGCCGCGCTGATTCTGGTGAGCGCGCTGCTGTGGGTCGTCTTTTCCACCTCGGTCATGTTCGACGTGATGCTGGCATTCTGGGTGCTGCTGGGAATGCACGGCGTACTCGCCGCCGCCGATGGCAAGCGGCGCGGCTTCGTCATGCTGGGAATCGCAATCGGCATGGGCGTGCTGACCAAGGGCCCGGTCATCCTGCTGAACCTGCTGCCGGTCGCCGTGCTGGCGCCGTGGTGGAACCCGGGCCTGCAGTGGCGCCGCTGGTTCGGCGGGGTCGTGCTGGCGGTACTGCTGGGGGCGGCCATTGCGCTGGCGTGGGCGATCCCGGCCGGCATGGCCGGGGGCGCGGCCTATCGCAACGCGATTTTCTGGGGCCAGACCGCCGATCGCATGGTCGAGTCCTTCGCTCACCGGCGGCCGTTCTGGTGGTACCTGCCGTTGTTGCCGCTGCTGCTGTTTCCGTGGTTCGTCTGGCCGGGATTCTGGCAGGCGCTGGCGCATCACCGGCGGGCCGGGCTGGACCGCGGCACGCGCTTTTGCCTCGCCTGGATGCTGCCGGTGTTCATCGTGTTCTGCTTCATCAGCGGCAAGCAGCCGCATTATCTGGTGCCGCTGTTTCCGGCGTTTGCGCTGCTGGCGGCGCGCGTACTGGCCGACCGCCCGGCTTTCCGCGTGGGCCTGCCTGCCCTGCTGGCAATGGGGCTGGGCGTGGCGTTGATGCTGGCTGCCAGCGGGAAGATTGCGGCGTTCAACGCAGAGGCCGCCGCCTTGCCGGCGTCATGGCCGGGCGCGCTGTTGGCGCTGCTGGCGCTGGCGGCCTGGGCGGCCGGGCGGCGTGGCTTTCCGCCGGTGCCGAATCTGGCGCTGCTGGGGGCAGCCACGCTGGCGCTGGTGCAGCTGGCCGCCAAACCATCGATCGACCCCCTGTACGACATCAAAGCGCTGGCGCTGGCGATCGGCGACGTGCAGGCACAAGGCCTGCCGGTGGCGAATGCCGCGAGATACCACGCGCAATATCAGTTTCTGGGGCGCCTGCGGGCGCCGCTGCTCGAATTGCACGGTGCCGAGCTAAAGCGCTGGCTGGCTGAGCATCCCGAAGGCTATGCGGTGATCTACCTGAAGGACAGGCAGCAGTTGGACGCGATCCCGGCGCGCCACAAGCAGGCGTATCGTGGGAGGGCGGCCGTTCTGGTGGACGCGCGTACGGCGATCGGGCTGCTGCCCGTTCACATTGAAAACTGAGGTTCAGGCCTCGGCGTCGCGCTGCGGCAGCACCACTTCGCGCGAGGGCGAAATGGTCGAAATGGCGTGCTTGAAGATCATCTGTGCGGCCTGGTCCTGGCCTTTCAGCAGCACCACGAACTGATCGAACGATTCGATCCGCCCCATCAGCTTGATCCCATTGACAAGAAAGACTGACACCGGAATGCGCTCCTTGCGCAGGGTGTTGAGAAAAACGTCTTGCAGGTGGTTGTATTCTTTGCTGGCCATGCTTGGCTCCCTGTCAGGTAAAGGCGGGGGTGTCCCCGCTTAAGTCATTATTAGCGGATTACTCGATTTTTGCACTGGCACGAACCGCCGTGATGGCGTCGCGGATGCGCTGCTGCTGCAACTGCTTGACGATTTCGCCGCGTACGGCATCCAGCGGCGGCAGCTGCGGTTGGCGCGTGTCGTCGAGGCGGATGACGTGGTAGCCGAACTGCGTCTTTACCGGCGTCTTCGTGGTTTCGCCCTTTTTCAGGCCGGCCAGGGCGTCGGAGAATTCCGGTACGAACGTGCGGCGGTCGGACCAGTCGAGGGCGCCGCCGTTCTTGGCCGAACCGGTATCCTTCGATTGCTTTTTGGCGAGATCCTCGAATTTGGCCTTCTTGCCAAGGTCGGCAATGATCTTCTTCGCTTCGGCTTCGGTTTTCACCAGGATGTGGCGCGCGCGGTATTCCGGCTCGGCGGGCTCGGCCTTGGCCTTGTCGTAGGCGGCCTGGACTTCCGCGTCGCTCACCGGATGGGCTTTGACATAGTCTTCCAGATAGGCTTTGGCCAACTGATCCTTGCGGCGGATATCCAGTGCCGCGGCGAGCGGCGGCTCCTTGTCGAGCCCCTTGTCCATGGCGGCGCGCGACAGCAGTTCCAGGTTGATCAGCGATTCGCGCACGCGCGCGTCGAGCTGCGGGGTGTCGGGCTGGCCCTGGGCCATTTCGCGCTTGACCAGATCGCCGTACAAGGCGGGGATTTCCTTGCCGTTGACCACGGCCAGCGGCTTGCCGGCGTCGATTGCAGGGGCGGGCGCAGCCGGGGCGGGGGTTTGCGCCTGCGCCAGCGGGGCGAGGGCCAGCAGGATCAGGGCGGGGAGAAGAGCAACGCGCATGCGGATTCCTTTCAGAGTTCTTCCGGGGTCAAGGCAGTGATCGACAGCGCGTGAATCTCGCGCTGCATGAGCTCACCCATGGCTTCGTACACCAGCCGATGACGGGCGAGGGTGGAGAGGTTGCGGAATTTCGGCGATACGACGGTGAGGCGGAAATGTCCGCCGCCGCCGGCTGCGCCGGCGTGGCCCTTGTGCTGGGCGCTTTCGTCTTCCAGGGTGTAGGTTTCGGGTTCCAGCGCGGCGAGGCGCTGGCGGATCAGGTCGGCCGTGCTCATGCGGGCAACGCTTTCTTGAAGGGTTTGACGCTGACGTCTGCGTAGACGCCGGCAGCCACGTAGGGATCGGCATCCGCCCACGCCTGCGCAGCGGCCAGCGAGTCGAATTCGGCGACGATCAGGCTGCCGGAAAAGCCGGCTGCGCCAGGATCGTCGCTGTCGATGGCGGGGAAGGGGCCGGCCAGCAGCAGCCGCCCCGCCTGCTGCAAGGCATGCAGGCGCTCAAGATGCGCGGGGCGGGCGGCCAGCCGCCGGTCGAGGCTGCCGGGTCCGTCCTGTCCGACGATGGCATAGAACATTATTGCTTTTCTTCCTTGTCCAGATATTTGGTCAGCATCATGCTTTGGCCGACGACAAACACCAGCATCAGCCCCAGACTGCCGAACAGCTTGAAGTTGACCCAGGCATCGGTCGAGAAGTTGAAGGCGACCAACAGATTTGCAACCCCCATGAAGGCGAAAAATCCGCCCCAACTCGCGTTTAACCGACTCCAGGCAATGTCGGGAAGTTCCATTTGCGCGTTCATTAAACTTTTGATGACGTTGCGGCCCAAAGCGGCAGCGCCAAAAATGATGGCGGCAAAAATCCAGTACAGCACGGTCGGCTTCCATTTGATGAAGCTCTCGTCGTGCAGCCACAGGGTGGCGCCGCCGAACAGCACGATGATGCCGAGGCTGACCCACATCATGGTTTCCACCTTGTGGCCGCGCAGCTTGACCCAGCCGATTTGCCCGAAGCTGGCGACGATGGCCACCAGGGTGGCGAGGTAGATGCCGGGTTTTTCGCTGGCGCCCAGCGGTTGCGGCAGGCCGAGTCCCGCCAGGAAGGTGCGCGTGGCTTCGGCGTTGGCATCGCCTATTTTGTAGGCGATGAAGAAGACGATGACGGGGAAGAGGTCAAACAGTAATTTCTTCATTATGTTTGCGCTTGGCGGCCGGCTGCAATTCGGGAGACTGCGTATTTTGCTATGATTCCCCCTCCCGACCAAGCGCTTTTGGCCCGCTCCGCCCGACCCCGATCATCGATGCTCAATATCGATCTGCATTGCCATTCCAATATGTCCGACGGTGTGTTGTCGCCCGCCGAAGTCGTCGCGCGCGCCGCGGCGAATGGCGTGCACGCGCTCGCGCTGACCGATCACGACGACGTGGCGGGAATTGCCGCTGCGCAGGCGGTGGCGGATGCGGTCGGGCTGAGGCTGATCCCCGGCGTCGAAATCTCGGTGAGTTGGGGTGGCCAGACCGTGCACATCGTCGGTCTGCGCATCGATCCGCGGCATCCCGAACTGGCTGCCGGCCTGCACGGCATCCGCCGCGGGCGCGTCGAGCGTGCCCGGCGGATGGGAGACGATCTGGCGCAGTCCGGCATCGCCGGCGCCTACGCGGGCGCCTGCGGCTACGCGACCAACAAGCAGTTGGTGGGGCGCACCCATTTTGCGCGCTGGCTGGTGGCGCAGGGCCACGTCCCCGACATACGCACTGCGTTCAGGCGCTTTCTCACGCGCGGCAATCCCGGCTACGTCGAACACGAATGGACCACGCTGGAAAACGCCGTCGGCTGGATCCATGCCAGCGGCGGCATGGCGGTGATCGCGCATCCCGGGCGCTATGCGTTCAACGCGCGCGAACTGCACCTGCTGCTGGATGTCTTCCGCGCGCTGGGCGGCGAAGGCATCGAAGTCATCAGCGGCAGCCATCATCCCGCCGAATACGGCAAGTTTGCCGATCTGGCGCGCGCGTTCAGCCTCAAGGCCTCGCGCGGAACGGACTTCCATGCGCCGGGCGAGGGCGCCGATATCGGCCGCCTGCCTGCGCTGCCGCATTATTGCCAGCCGGTGTGGCAGGGCTGGCCGGAGCTGGCAACCCATTCTTCTTCTTCCCTGGCCTGAACATCAGCATCTATGGCGCAATTCTTCAATATTCATGCCGACAATCCGCAGCCCCGACTGATCCAGCAGGCGGTGGATATCCTCAAGCGCGGCGGCGTGATCGTCTATCCCACCGATTCGTGCTACGCGCTGGGCTGCAAGATCGGCGACAAGGAAGCGGCGATGCGGCTGCTGTCGGTGCGCGGACTCGACACCGGGCACGACCTCACGCTGATCTGCCGCGACCTGTCCGAACTCGGGCGCTATGCCCAGGTCGACAACACCCGGTTCCGTTTCCTGAAGGCGCACACCCCCGGCGCCTACACCTTCATCCTGCGCGGCACGCGCGAAGTGCCGAAGCGGCTGCTGCACAAGAAGCACGACACGATCGGGTTGCGGGTTCCCGCGCATCCGATCGTGCAGGCGCTGCTGGCCGAACTGGGCGAGCCCATCCTGTCGTCCACGCTGCTGTTGTACGGCGAAGACGTGCCGCTGACGGAGCCATGGGAAATCCGCGAGCGCCTGGAGCACCAGGTCGATCTGGTCATCGATGGCGGCGCCTGCGGCCTGACCCCGACCACCGTGGTCGACATGACATCGGATGTCCCGGCGGTGCTGCGGTTCGGCAAGGGCGACACCTCGGACTTCGAGGCCTGATCCGGTATGGAATTGACCCTGATCCAGAAAATTGCGGTGTTCGCGCTGCCGGTGATTTTCGCCATCACCCTGCACGAGGCCGCGCACGGCTACGTCGCGCGCTTCTTCGGCGACATGACCGCCGCCGCGGCGGGGCGCATCACCGCGAACCCGCTCAAGCACATCGACCCGGTGGGCACCATCCTGGTGCCGCTGGCGATCCTGCTGACCAGCAAGCTGCTGGGCGGGGGCGCGATCCTGTTCGGCTGGGCCAAGCCGGTTCCGGTCAATTTTTCCCGCCTGCGCCGCCCCAAGCAGGACATGCTGTGGGTCGCCCTTGCCGGCCCCGGCATGAATTTCGTCATGGCGCTGTTCTGGGCGCTGACGATCCAGCTCGGCCATGTGCTCGGCAGCAGCTTCGCCAGCGCGCCGTTGATGCTGATGGGCGCCGCCGGCGTGTTCATCAACGTCATCCTGATGGCGCTGAACCTGATTCCGCTGCCGCCGCTCGACGGCGGACGCATCGCCGTCAGCCTCTTGCCGATGAAACAGGCGATGCAGTTTTCCCGACTGGAGCCCTATGGCCTGTTCATTCTGCTCGGCCTGTTGTTCACCGGCATACTCGGCATCATCCTGTGGCCGCTGATCAGCCTGTTCATCGGCCTCGTCGCGCTGGTCGCCGGACTCGAACCCCTGCAGCTGGCCCGCCTGATCCAGGTCGTGCTGGCCTGACTGCCGCCTCCAATCCCTAGCCCCTCATCCTAGCCACTCGCTCCTACCATGTATTCCGACCGCGTTCTCTCCGGCATGCGCCCCACCGGGCGCCTGCACCTGGGCCACTACCATGGCGTCCTGAAAAACTGGCTGCGTCTGCAGAACGAATACCAGTGCCTGTTTTTCGTCGCCGACTGGCACGCGCTGACCACGCATTACGACACGCCGCAGGTAATCGAGGATAACGCGCGCGACATGGTGGTCGACTGGCTCGCCGCGGGGATCGATCCGGCGCAGGCCACGCTGTTCGTGCAGTCGCGCGTGATCGAGCATGCCGAGCTGCATCTGCTGCTGTCGATGATGACGCCGCTCGGCTGGCTGGAACGTGTGCCCACCTACAAGGATCAGCAGGAAAAGCTGGCCAGCAAGGATCTCTCGACCTACGGTTTCCTCGGCTATCCGCTGTTGATGAGCGCCGACATCCTGATCTACCGCGCCAACCGGGTGCCGGTGGGCGAGGACCAGATTCCGCATATCGAATTCACCCGCGAACTGGCGCGCCGTTTCAACCACATGTACGGCCGCGAGGCGGGATTCGAGGACAAGGCGCGCGCTGCAGTCAAGAAGCTCGGCTCGAAGAAGGCCCGCCTGTACGAGGAGTGCCGCACCGCCTATCAGGAAAAAGGTGACGAGGAGGCGCTGGAATCCGCCCGGGCGCTGTTGAACGACGCCCAGAACCTGTCGCTGAACGACCGCGAACGGCTGTTCGGCTACCTGGAAGGCTCCGGCAAGATGATCCTCGCCGAGCCCGACGCGCTGTTGACCGAGGCATCGAAAATGCCGGGACTGGACGGGCAGAAGATGTCCAAGTCCTACGGCAATACCATTGCCCTGCGCGAGGATCCCGAGACCGTCACCAAGAAAATCCGCACCATGCCGACCGATCCCGCGCGCGTGCGCCGCACCGACCCGGGCAATCCGGCCAATTGCCCGGTGTGGCAGTTTCACCAGGTGTATTCCGACGACGCGACCCGCCAATGGGTCACCGTGGGGTGCACCAGCGCCGGCATCGGCTGCATCGAATGTAAGCAACCGGTGATCGACGCCGTGCTCGCCGAGCTCGCGCCGATCCGCGAGCGTGCGCAGTATTACGAGGACAACCCCGACCAGGTGCGCAACATCCTTGCGGACGGCTGCGAGAAGGCGCAGGAACTGGCGCGCGACACCATGCGCGACGTGCGCGAGGCGATGGGACTGACGTTCGGCTAGGGCACGGTTTTACGCGGGGTCAGTTGTCCGTCCCCGGTTTCACCGTACGCAATTTCTTGGTCTCCCCCCGCCGCTGCTTGCCCTCCAGCCGCCGCTTCTGTGATGCCAGTGTGGGCCGGGTCGGGCGGCGCGGCGTCTCCTCTTCGCAGGCTTCGCGAATCAGCGCGATCAATCGTTGCCGTGCATCGTCGCGGTTGCGCCGCTGGCTGCGGTAGCGGTCGGCCGTGAGGATCAGCACGCCGTCGTGGGTGAGGCGGCCGCCGGCCAGGGTCATCAAACGGGCGCGCACCGGGTTGGGCAGCGAAGGCGAGCGGGCGACGTCGAAGCGCAGTTGCACCGCGGTCGACACCTTGTTGACGTTCTGTCCGCCGGGGCCCGAGGCGCGCACGAAATCCTCCTGGATTTCGCGCTCGTCGAGTTCGATCCGGGCGTTGACCCGGATCATGCGCAGGGTTGTGCGGCTACCACTTCACCACATGTACGTTGTCGAGCGTGCGCCCGAGGAAGCGCTCGCCGATGGTCTGGAATCTGAGCGGCACGTCGGTGACGTAAAAGTCGTAGCGCGGCCGGGCCGGGCCGGGGTTGGCGAGTTGCCTGTCGGCCAGCACCGCGGCGACCTGTTCGGCCATGGCCTCGGCGGAGTCGACCAGTCGCACGCCGTCGCCCAGCACTTGTCGTAGCAGCGGCTTCAACAGCGGGTAGTGGGTGCAGCCCAGCACCAGGGTGTCGATCTGCTCGGCGAGCAATGGCTTCATGTATTCCTGCGCGGCCAGCCGGGTGACTTCGTGGTCGAGCCAGCCTTCCTCCACCAGCGGTACCAACAGCGCGCAGGCCTGCGAATGGATGCGCGAGTCAGGCGCGTAGTCGTGGATGGCGCGCGCGTAGGCGTTGCTGTTGATGGTGGTGGGGGTGCCGATGACGCCGATCTTGCTGCCGCCGCGCGCCGACACCGCGCCGGCGTCGATGACGTCGAGCACCGGCACCGGCGACAGGTCTTTGACTACCTGCGCGGCCACCGCCGCCATGGTGTTGCAGGCGATGACCAGCAGCTTGACGTCCTTTTCCAGTAAAAACTGCGCGATCTGGGTAGTGAAGTGGGCGATGGTCTCGACCGACTTCACGCCGTAGGGCACGCGCGCGGTGTCACCGAAATAGACGATGTTTTCAAAGGGCAGGCGCTCCATCAGGGCACGCACTACCGTCAGCCCGCCGATGCCGGAATCGAATACGCCGATGGGGGAGTGTGCATGCGTGGACATGGATGGCAGGATGGCAGGATGACTAAAGACCGCATTTTACCTTCAGGGCCGCCTGCGGCGGCATCCGGCATGAGCGGCTGCGGCTGCGATTCGGCATGCGGCGCGGCGCCGCCCGACCCGGCTTACCGGCGCGCGCTGTGGATTGCGCTGGTGCTGAATGCGCTGATGTTCGGCGTCGAGATCGTTGCCAGCTTTGCGGCGCAGTCGGTGTCGCTGCTGGCCGATGCGGTCGATTTTCTGGGCGACGCCGGCAACTACGGCGTCGCCCTGTTCGTGCTCGGGCTGGCGCCGCTGTGGCGTTCGCGCACCGCGCTGTGGAAGGGCTGGCTGATGGTCGGCTACGGCGTGTTCGTGCTCGGCAAATCGGCCTGGCAGTGGTCGGCGGGCATCGTGCCGGAGCCGGCCATCATGGGTTGGGTGAGCCTGCTGGCGCTGGCGGTCAACGTTGGCGTCGCGGCACTGCTGTATGCCCACCGCCAGGGCGACGCGCAGGCACGCTCGGTGTGGCTGTGCTCGCGCAACGACGCGCTCGGCAACCTGGCGGTGATGGCGGCGGCGGCCGGGGTGTGGGCGACCGCGCAGGGCTGGCCGGACATCGCGGTGGCGCTGGTGCTGGCAGGGTTGGCGTTGAGTTCGGGCGCGTCGGTGATCCGCCATGCGCGGGATGAGCTGCGCGCGGGCTTGTAGGCGCAGCCTGTTTATTGCGCAGCGTGCTGGCGTTGCAGTGCCCAGGCCACGTGCTCGCGCACCAGTTCGGACGGGTGCTGCAGGCGTGCGCCAAGCGCCGCCTGAATTTCAGGCGAGGGCGGTGCGTTGCCCAGCGCCACCGCGATATTGCGCAGCCAGCGCGCGTGGCCGATGCGGCGGATCGGCGAACCGGCCAGCCGCTCGTTGAAGTCCGTTTCGCTCCAGGCGAACAAATCCACCAGTTGCGCACCGTCGAGCCCGTTCCGCACGCCAAAGTCCGGCAGCGCGGCGGTCTGCGCGAAGCGGTTCCACGGGCACGCCAGCTGGCAATCGTCGCAGCCGTAGATGCGGTTGCCCAGCAGTGGGCGCACATCCAACGGAATGCTGCCCTTGAGCTCGATGGTGAGGTAGGAAATGCAGCGCCGCGCGTCGAGCGTGTAGGGGGCGACGATGGCCTGCGTCGGGCAGACGTCGAGGCAGGCCTGGCAGGATCCGCAGTGGGCGGTTGCGGGCGCGTCCACCGGCAGCGGCAGGTCGGTGTAGATCTCGCCGAGAAAAAACCACGATCCGTGCTGCCGGTTCAAGAGCAGGGTGTGTTTGCCGCGCCAGCCGAGGCCGGATTTGCTGGCGAGTTCCACTTCCAGCACCGGCGCGCTGTCGGTGAAGACGCGGAAACGGTGTTCGCCGATTTCCGCGCCGATTTTTTCGGCCAGGCTTTGCAGGCGGTTGCGCAGCACTTTATGGTAGTCGCGCCCGAGCGCGTAGCGGGAGACGTAGGCGGCATCGGCGTCAGCCAGCACCGCATGCGGGTCGGCGGCGGCGGGCGGAAAATAATCCAGCCGCGCGCTGATGATGCGGACGGTGCCGGGCACCAGTTCGGCCGGCCGGCTGCGCTTGACGCCGTGCGCCGCCATATAATCCATCTCGCCATGAAACCCCCGAT
>Ga0209916_1001219_pt1 | contig 25046 bp, 21 predicted proteins | sample ThiBio_1000_plan_FD_183956 | JGI IMG/M metagenome (GOLD analysis project Ga0209916, IMG submission 183956) | Wastewater bioreactor microbial communities from Cape Town, South Africa - Thiocy_solids_2 (SPAdes) | ecosystem: Engineered > Bioreactor > Thiocyanate-remediating > Anaerobic-Aerobic ... | reverse complement strand
TCCGCAGGCCCGCCGGAAAGGCGTCGCTGGTGAACCGGAGGAGGTCCGACCTGCCCGCCGACAGGCGGTCGTCCGGCGGCGCGGCGAGCGCCTGGAGCTCGTCGACGTAGAGGCTCGGGACCGGGCTGCCCGGGTCGTGGGCCCAGCTCACCGTCGCGGGGCTCGCGTCGGCCCGCGGGCACAGCCCGCCGCCGTCGGGACCGGCCGTCGCGGCGCCGGCATCGGCCAGCTCGAGGCGCAGCGTCGCGGCGCCGGTCGGCGGCCAGCTCTCGTCGCTCTGCCACTCGCCGCCGCCCGCCCGCCAGCGCACCGTCGGCACCGCCGGGCCGGCCCCGCGCAGCACGGCGTCGTAGAAGGCCAGCGTCGGGTCCAGGTACTCGGGCATGAAGGCCTCGATCTCGGCGCTCGGGATCGCGTGGAGGTCCACCGGGCCCGGCGGCTCCTCGCTCCAGCCGACGTGGGCGTGGTCGACCGCGTCCATCATCAGCAGCTGCGGCGCGGGCGAGCCGCGGCGGGCGCTCCGCCAGGCCCGCATCTGCCCGCGGCGGAAGATGTCGAACCAGCCGCCGAGGTGAAGCGCCGGGATCCTCAGCCCGGCGGCGACCTGATCGGCGCAGAAGGGCGGCCGCCCCCAGACCGGCGAGTCGGGCGGGTTCGCCCGCCAGTGGTCGACGCTTGCCGAGCGCCGGTCGCCGTGGACGCCGGCGAGCACGTCGGCGGGGTCGCCGGCGCTCCAGTCGAGGTCGGCGGCGACGATCCCGTACATGTGGTTGTCGATCCAGGTGTCGGCCGCCCAGGCCAGCGGGAAGGCCAGCCGCGGCACCCCCTGCCGGTGGAGCCAGTCGCCGGCGATGTCGGCGGTGGTGTTGCGCGGGACGATCGCCCGCAGCGCCGGGTGGCGGCCGGCCGCCGCGGCCCACTGGGTGAAGCCGAAGTACGACTCCCCCCACATGCCGATCGCCCCGTCGCACCAGGCGGCGCCGGCGAGCCAGTCGAGGCAGTCGTAGCCGTCGGCGAGCTCGTTGACGAAGGCGAGTGTCGCCCCCTCCGAGCGGCCCTTGCCGCGCGTGTCCTGGGCGACGAACGCGTAGCCGTGCTCGTTCATGTACGCCGCGACCCAGGGGATGAAGCAGTCGCGGCCGGTCTTGTCGTAGGGCAGCCGGGTGAGGATGGTCGGGAACGGCCCGCGCCCGGCCGGCAGGTAGACGTCGGTGGCGAGCCGGACGCCGTCGCGCATGCCGACCATCACCTGGTCGGCGCGCGGATCGAGCGGCCCGAGGGGCAGCGGCCGGGCGACGCTCACGGCCGCCCCGCGAGGCGGTCGGCCAGCTTCGCGAGGCGCGACGACCGACCGCTGCGGCGCTCGATCGCGTCGGCGCCGCGCAGGAGCGAGTACACGCCGCGGATGCCGAGGAAGCGCAGCGGCTCGGGCTCCCAGCGACGGGCGGGAGGGCCGACCCAGGGCAGTGCGGTCAACTCGGTGTCGCGCTCGAGGATCAGGTCGCGCAGCGTCCGGCCGGCGAGGTTGGCGGCCGCCAGGCCCTCGCCCGCGTAACCGACCGCCCACCCTTCGCCCCGGCGGCGGTCGACGCCGACCGCGGGCATCCAGTCGCGCGCGACCCCGAGGACGCCGTGCCACGCGCACTCGATCCGCAGATCGGCCGCGGCCGGGAAGAGCCGGGTCAGCCGCGCGCGCAGCTCGGCGATCGTGCGCCGCGGGACCGCGCCCTCGCGCCGCGTCCGCGACCCGTAGCGGTAGGGCACGCCGCGGCCGCCGATCACGATCCTGCCGTCGGCCGTCCGCTGCAGGTACACGTACATGTGGGCGGCGTCGGCGAGCAGCGCCGGGCCGTGCCAGCCGAGGCGGCGCCAGTCGTCCTCGGCAAGGGGCTCGGTGGCGATCAAGGCGCTGTTGATCGGGACGACCTCGCGGCGCCGGTCGGCGAACTCGGCGCCGTAGGCCTCGGTGGCGCGGACGATCCAGCGGGCCCGCACGTCGCCGTGCGCGGTCCTGACCCGGCCCGGCTCGATCGCGGTCACCGCGGTGCCCTCGCAGATCCTCGCGCCGGCCCGCTCGGCGGCCGCCGCCAGCCCGACGACCAGCTTCGCGGGCTGCACGCGGGCGACGTCCGGGGCGAAGACCGCGCCCCGCAGGCCGGCCACCTCGATCCGCTCGCGGGCCGCCGCGGCGCTGAGCAACTGCGGCCCCGGTCGCGCTCCCGGCGCCACGCGGGCCGCCTCGAAGCCCGCCCGCAGCCGATCCCACTCGACCGGCGTCTGCGCCACGTCGAGCGCCCCGCAGTGGAGGAAGTCGCAGTCGATCCCGGCCTCCTCGACGACCCGGCCGATCTCCCCCACCGTCGCCGCGATCAGCCGCTCCTGCTCCGCCGCCGCGGCGGCGCCGGCGCGCGCGGCCCAGGCGCCGAAGCCGCCGCTCAGCTCACCCACCACCCAACCGCCGTTGCGGCCGGAGGCGCCGAAGCCGACCCGCTCGCGCTCCAACACCACGACCTCCAGCCCCGGGTCGGCCCGGCACAGCTCGAGCGCCGTCCAGAGCCCCGACATCCCGCCGCCGACGATGCAGACGTCGGCCGGCCGCGCGCCCGCCAGCGGCGGCCGCGCCGGCACCTCGCCGAGGGCGGTGAACCAGAGGCTCGGGTGGACCGTCGCGGGGACGTCGGCGGCGCCGCTCATCCCTCTTCCCACTCGCGCTTCAGCACCGGGTCGACGTTCGAGAGGCCGCCGTCGATGACGATGCTTGCGCCGCTGACGAAGCTCGACTCCGGGCCGAGCAGCCAGGCGACCACGTCGCCCACCTCGGCGGGCCGGCCGAGTCGCGCCAGCGGGGTGAGGGAGATCGCCAGCGCCTCCTCGTTGGCCATCTCGGTGTCGATCCACCCGGGGGTCACCGCGTTGACGCGGATGCCGCGCTCGCCGAGCAGGTTGGCGAGGCTCTTGGTGGCGCTCAGCAGCGCCGCCTTGCTGGCCGCGTAGGCCATGCTGTTGTAGGAGCCGACGGTGCCGTCGACGCTGGCGATGTTGACGATCGAGCCGCCCTCGGCGAGCTGCCCGCCGAGCGCCCGGGCGAGCCGCACCGGCGCGGTCAGGTTGACCTCCAGCGTGCGCCGCCAGGGCTCCAGCTCGAGCTCGCCGTCGGCTTCGAAATGGATCATGCCCGCGTTGTTGACGAGCCCGTCGAGCGGGACCCCGGCCAGCGCCTCGAGCAGCGCCGCCACCGACGCATCGTCGCCGAGGTCGACCCGGTGCAGGGTCAGCCGGTCAGCCGCCGCGAGCTCGCGGGCGGCGTCGGCTTCCGTCCGGTAGGTGCCGATCACCTCCCAGCCGTCGTCGAGCAGGCGCCGGGCGATCGCCCGCCCGATCCCCCGCGAGACGCCCGTGACCAGGGCGCGCCGCGCCCGCTCCGCCGCCGCCGTCATCCGCGCACCCGCGGATCGGCGATGCCCTGGAGGATGTCGACGCCGGTGTTGATGATCACGTACGCGGCCCCGAGCAGGAGGGTGACGCCGGCGATCGCCGGAAAGTCGCCTTTGGGGATGCTCTGGGCCACGTAGAGCCCGATGCCGGGCCAGGCGAACACCGTCTCGACCAGGGTCAGGCCGGCGAAGACGATGCCGAACATCAGGCCCGACATCGCCAGGGTCGGCCCGGCCGAGTTGCGCAGGCAGTGGCGCACGACCAGCTTCCAGCGGGGCAGCCCGCGGGCCTTCGCGGCGCGGACGTGTTCGGCCCGCAGGTTGGCGATCAGGCTGCCGCGCAGGACCCGCCCGACCGCCACCGCGGGCACCAGCGCGAGGGCGAAGGCGGGCATGATCAGGTGTTCGATCGAGTTGAGGGTCACGTTCGGTTCTCCGTTCAGCAACCCGTCGATCACCAGCAGCCCGGTCGGGCCGCTCGGCGCGCCGATGATCGAGGTGCGGCCGCTCGCCGGGAGCCAGTGCAGGTTGCGGTAGAAGATCAGGATGCCGGCGATGCCGAGCAGGAACGGCGGCGCCGCGGCGAGCACGAACAGGGACGAGCGCAGGACCCCCGAGCCGCGCGTCCGCAAGGCGCTCGAGATCCCGAACAGGATGCTGAGCGGCACCGCGATGACCATCGCGGCGAGGACCAGTTCGATCGAGGCGGGCAGGAAGTTGCCGATGTCGGTGGCGACCGGCTGGCCGGTGTGCAGCGAGGTCTGCAGGTTGCCGTCGAGGGCGTCGCCGACATAGTTGAAGTAACGCTGGACCACGGGGTCGTTGTAGCCGAGGCGTTCTTCTTCGGCTTCCACCACGTGCTGGGGCGCGCTCTGGCCGACCTTGATCCGCACCGGGTTCACCGGCGACATCTGCTGCAGGGCGAAGATCGCCGCGATCAGGACGAGCAGCACGATCGCCATCGAGCCGAGGCGGCGGCAGAGGAAGCCGATCATGAGCGGTCCATCAGGTCGCGGATCGAGTCGCCGGCGGTGTTGGCGACCAGGCTGAGCAGGAAGATCGCGATCGCCGGCATCACCGGGATCCACCAGCTGGTCAGCAGGCTGCTGAGGCCGGTGGCGGTCATCGAGCCCAGCTCCGGGGCCGGCGGCTGGGCGCCGAGGCCGAGGAAGGAGAGGCCGGCGAGGAGGACGACCAGGTTGGCGACGTCGAGGCTGGCGGCGACCACCGCGGTCGGGATCGCCCCGGGCAGCAGGTGGCGCCAGAGGCGCCCGCCCCACCCGACCCCGGCGAGGCGCGCCGCCTCGAGGTGCGGCCGGGCGGCGAGGCTGCGGATCTCGGCCCGGACCAGGCGGGCGTAGTACGGCCACCAGAGGATCGAGACGGCAAGCAGGGTGTGGAAGAGCGAGGGCCCGATCGCGGCGACCACGGCGATCGCCAGGATCGAGGCTGGCAGCGCCAGGAAGACGTCGGTGATCCGCATCAGGATCGTGTCGATCCAGCCGCCCGCCGCGCCGGCCACGAGGCCGATGGCGCCGCCGATCAGGACCCCGCCGACGATCACCGCGATCGCCGCGAGCCAGGTGCTCTGCAGCCCGCAGAGGACGCGGCTGAACATGTCGCGCCCGACTTCGTCGGTGCCCAGCGGGTACTGCCAGGTCGGCGCATGGCTGGCAGGACCGACCGCGGCGAGCGGATCGTGCGGGGCGATCGTCGGCCCGAGCAGCGCGACCAGCGTGATCAGCGCCAGGGTCCCGAGCGCCAGCTTGTCGGACAGCGGGGCGTGGCGGACCAGGCGCCAGCGGTGCGGCCGCGACAGCGAGGCACCGGAGCGCAGGACCGGTTCGACCGCGGCCATCAGCCCCGCTCCTCGGCCAGCACGCAGTCGACCTCGTGGCGGGCGTCGCCGACCGCGACGATGTGCGGGGCGCGCGTCGCGCACTCCTCGCGGGCGTGCGCGCAGCGGGGGTGGAACGCGCACCCCGACGGCGGATCGAAGAGGCTCGGCGGCGAGCCCTTCAGCTTGATCCGCCCGCCCGTCCCCGGCAGCGAGGAGATCAGCGCCTTGGTGTAGGGGTGGACCGGATCGGCGATCACCGTCGTCGCCGGGCCACTCTCGACGATGCGGCCCAGGTACATCACCGCGACCCGGTCGGCGATCAGCCGCGCGACCGCGATGTCATGGGTGACGAAGAGGATCGCCATGCCGAGTTCGCGACGCAGCCGGCCGATCAGGTTGAGCACCCCGGCGGCGACCGAGACGTCGAGCGCCGAGGTCGGCTCGTCGCAGAGCAGGAGCTTCGGCGGCGCCACGATCGCCCGCGCGATCGCGACCCGCTGGCGCTGTCCGCCGGAGAGCTGCGCGGGCCGGGCATCGGTGGCCCAGGCGGGCAGGCCGACCTGGGCGAACACCGCCCGCACCCGCTCCGCCCGTTGTGCCCGCGGCACGCCGCAGGAGCGCAGGCGCTCCTCGACCAGCTCGCGGCTCGTGAGCCAGGGGGTGAGCGAGGAGCCGGCGTCCTGGAAGACCATCTGGGGGGACTTGTCGCCGACGTCGAGGCGCCCGCCGGAGGTCTCGACCAGCCCCGCCACGGCTTTGACGAGCGTCGTCTTGCCGCAGCCGCTCTCGCCGACCAGCGCCACGCATTCGCCGCCCGCGATCCGCAGGTCGACGCCGTTCAGGATCTTCACCGGCGCGCCCCGGCGCCAGAAGGAGGCCGTGCCCGCCTCGACCTGGACGTCCTCGGCGACCAGGGCGTCCGCGGCCTCCGGGTCGACCGGCGGCGCGACCCAGGGCTCGAGCTCGACCCGCTTCGGCCGCAGGTCGATCTCCTCGCTGCGGATGCAGGCGTCGAAGCGTCCCGGCCCGGCCGGGTCGAGGCTCGGCAGGCGAATTTCACACTCCGGCCGGGCGAACTCGCAACGCGGCGCGAACGGGCACCCGGCCGGCAGGTCGCGCGGGTCCGGCGGGTCGCCGTGCAGGGTCGGCAGCGGCCGGGTCACGTCCATCTCGACGTCGAGCCGGCTGCGCAGCAGCGCCGCCGAGTAGGGATGGCGCGGGTGCTCGAGCAGCGCCTCGGTCGGCGCCACCTCGGCGATCCGGCCGCCGTAGAGGACGACCACCCGCTGGGCGATCTGGGCGGCCACCGCGAGGTCGTGGGTGACCAGGAGCAGCGAGCAGCCGAGGTCGCGGCAGAGGGTCGAGAGCAGGTCGAGGATCTGCGCCTGCACGGTCACGTCGAGCGCCGTGGTCGGCTCGTCGGCGACGATCAGCCGCGGTTCGCCCGCGATCGCCATTGCGATCATCACCCGCTGGCGCAGGCCGCCGGAGAGCTCGTGGGGGTAGGCGCGGAGCCGGCGCCGCGGCTCGGGGATGCCGACCGCCTCGAGCAGCTCGATCGCGTCGCCGTCGGACCCGGCGACCTCGCGCAGCTGCCCGCCGATCCGCATCGTCGGGTCGAGCGAGGTCATCGGATCCTGGAAGACGGCGCCGAGGCGGTGGCGGCGCAGCTCGCGCAGGGTGTCCTCGGACCCCGCGAGCACGTCCACCCCGTCAACCTCGATCCGCCCCTCGGCCCGCGGCCGCGCCGCTTCCGGGAGGAGGCGGAGGAGCGACATCCCGAGCACCGTCTTGCCCGAGCCCGACTCGCCGACCAGGCCGACGATCTCGCCCGGCGCGATCCGCAGGTCGACGCCGCGGAGCACGTGGCTCTCGACGTGGTCGCGGGTCAGCCAGACGTTCAGGTCGGCGGCGTCGACGATCGGGCGCTCGGTCGCCGTGGCGGCGGTGCCGCCGGGTCCGAGGACCTCGGTCGGCGCGCTCATGAGGACTCCGCGACCGGCGTCGCCCGCGCCGAGCCGGCGCCTTCCATCCAGGCGGCAAGCCCGGCGCCGAGGCCTTCGAGGTTGTAGCCGCCCTCGAGCACCGCCAGGGTCGGGAGCCGCAGCTCCCCGATCGCGCGGCCGATCTCGCCGTAGTCGCCGATCGTCAGCCCGCCGTCGAAGGGATCGTCGACGTAGGTGTCGAAGCCGAGCGAGACCACCAGCACCTGGGGCTCGAAGTCGGCGATCCGCGCCAGCACCGGCGCCAGCAGCCCGAGGTAGTCGGCGCCGCCGGTGTCCGGGGGCAGGTGCACGTTGAGGGTCGCGCCGGCCCCCTCGCCCACCCCGCGTTCCTCCTCCCAGCCGACGTGGAAGGGGTAGGCCCGGGCCGGCGAGGCGTGGATGCTGGCGAAGAGGACGTCGCCGCGATCGTAGAAGATCGACTGGGTGCCGTTGCCGCTGTGGTAGTCGGTGTCGAGGATCGCGACCCGCTCGAGGCCCGCGCGGCGGAGCGCTTCGGCGGCGATCGCGGCGTTGTTCAGGTAGGTGCCGCCGCCGAAGAGGTCGCGGGTGGCGTGATGGCCCGGCGGGCGGCAGAGCGCGAGGGCCAGCGGCGCGCCGGCCAGCACCTCGTCGACCCCGGTGAGGGCGACGTCGACGGCGGCGCGGGCGGCGGCGAAGGTGTCGGGGCCGACCGCGGCGATCGTGTCGAAGGTGAACTCGCCGATCGTCGGCGGGCCCTGCCGGCAATCCTCCAGCGGCTCGAGCCCGGCCCGCAGCCGCGCGTGGACGAAGGTGTCGGCCACGATCGCGTCGGTGCCCTCGGGACAGAGGTGGCCGTGGCGCTCCCAGGCGGTGCGGAGGAACTCGACCATCGCCGCTGAGTGCACGGCGAGGATCGGCTCCTCGCCGTGTTCGCGTCCCCGCTCGAAGCGATAGCCGGACTCGCGGACCAGCGCCCGTTCGATCACGTCGACGCGCTCGACCATGTCGATCGAGGGGATCGCCACCCCGGCGATGATCTCCATCGCCGGGGCGTGACCCACGTGGGCCGGGGAGCTGATGACCGGGATCTGGTCCACGGCTATTCCGGCCGCACGGCCGCGAGTTCGATCGCCCCCAGCCAAGGCAGCTGGTGGACGATGCCGGTCAGGCCCTTGCGCACCGCGATCGTGTCGTACACGTCGGCGATGTTGAGCCAGCAATTCGACGCCATGTACTGCTCGGCGGCTTCCACCCCGAGTTCTTCGCTGCGCGCCTTGCTGGTCTGCCGCGAGGCTTCGTCGAGCAGCTTGTCGGCGGCCGGCACGCTGCAGCCGAGCATGTTGACCGGCGCCCCGGTGCGCCAGTAGATCCGCGCCCAGGTGTCCGCGGCGACGGCGTCCGGGTTGAGCGTGATCGCGAACAGGTCGGGGCGCAGCGAGGGCTTTTCGGCCATCGTGAACGTTTCCGCCCCCGAGTACTGGTGGACGGAGGCGTTCAGCCCGAGTTCGTGGAGCTTGACCTGGAGCAGGTTGGCGAGGTCGCGCGTCGCCGAGTCGGCCCACCAGCCGATCACGATTTCGTCCCCCTTATATGGAGCGAGGGCCGCTTCGAGCTTGGCCGGATCGAGCTTCGGTTCGTCCGGGGCGGCGCCCTTCGGCAGCATTCCCGGCGGATAGGCTTCGGTCGAAGGCTCCGCCCGCTTGCCGTACACCTGCTTGGTCAGTTCGGTGTTGTCGAGCGATTCGCGCAGCGCCTGGCGCACCTCCGGCGAGCCGAAGACCGGCGATTCCGGGTTCACCCAGACCGCCGCCTTGAGCAGCGCCGGGAAGTGGTACACGTCGACCTTGCCGCTCGCTTCGAGCGCTTCGTCGTCCTTCGTGGTGAGCCCGCCGAGGACCGCGTCGAGCGTGCCGCCTTCGAGCTGCAGGCGCTGCGTCTCGGGATCGGGGACGACCGTGAAGCTGACCGTTTCGAAGGCCGGCTTCTTGCCCCAGAAGTACTTGTTCGGGGTCAGCGTGTAGCGCACTCCCTGGTCGGCTTCGCTGAGCACGTAAGGGCCGGTGCCGGCGCTGTGGGAGCCAAGCCAGGCGGCGGCGTGGTCGCCGTTCTTTTCCTCTTTCTTGATCGTCGTCGGACTGGTCATCGCCGGCCCGAAGGGGGAGGCGAGGTAATCGAGGAAGGGGACCTGCGGCTCCTTCAGGTTGACGACGAGCGTGCTTTCGTCCGGCGTCTCGTAGGAGGCGACGTTTTCCAGCATGTAGGAGGGGCCGCCTTCGAGCGCCGTGCGCCGTTCGAGGCTCGCCTTCGCCGCCGCCGCGTCGAACGGCGTGCCGTCGCTGAACTTCACCCCTTCGCGGAGCCCGAAGGTGTACTTCTTGCCGTCCGGCGACACCTTCCAGGAGGTCGCCAGCATCGGCGCCAGCTTGGGCGAGTTCGGCTTGTACTGCAGGAGCCGTTCGTAGACCGCGCCGGTGATGATCGTCCCGTTCGCTTCGTAGAAGGTGTCCGGGTCGAGCGGGGCGGGAGCTTCCGCCAGCGCCAGACGCAGTTCGTTGCTCGACGTCGTTTCCGCGGTGCCGCCGCCGCCACACCCGGCGAAGGCGACCGCCGCCACCAGCGACAGGGCCAAGAATGCAGCAAGGCATCTGCTCGACTTCACTTCGTCCTCCTCCTCCTTGATGGCAAGGCGCACCCAACGCCTCCTGATGCAAGCTCCAACGCGACCTCGCCGAAGACGGCCACCGCCGCGCGGATGTCGGCCTCGTCGGTGTGCTCCTCCGGCGAGTGGCTGATGCCGCCCCGTGAGGGGCAGAAGACCATCGCCGTCGGCAGCACCCGGGCGACCATGGTCGCGTCGTGCAGCGCGCCGCTCGGCAGCGGCGCCTCGCGCCCGCCCGCCGCCGCGGCGGCGACCCGCACCCGCTCCACCAGGTCGGGGTCGAAGGCCGTCGGGACCGCGCTCCAGATCGCGGTCTCCTCGACCCGGCAGCCGCGGCCCGCGGCGAACCCCGCGGCGGCGGCGAGGACCTCGGTCCGCATCGACTCCAGCTCCTCGGCGGCCTCGTGGCGCAGGTCGACGCCCAGCTCGGCGCTCGCGGGGACGACGGTCAACGCGCCCGGCCTCACCTCCAAGGTGCCGGTCGTCCCCCGGCCGCCGTGCCGGCGGGCGATCGCCTCCACCTCGAGCGCGGTCGCGGCGGCGGCCAGCAGCGCGTCGGCGCGCATCTCCATCGGGGTCGAGCCGGCGTGGGCGGCGGCGCCCTCGAAGCGGAGCGTGAAGCGCTCGACCCCGACCGTGCCGCTGACCGCGGCGACGGGCACGCCCTCCGCCTCGAGGACCGGGCCCTGCTCGATGTGGAGCTCCAGGTAGGCGAACGCCTCGGCCAGCCCGCTCTCCAGCTCGGTGCCGATCCGGTCGAGGTCGACGCCGTGGTCGGCCAGGACCGGCGCCAGGCCGTTGCCGTCGGCGTCGACGAGCTCGCGCACGGCGTCGGGGTCGAGCGCCCGGGTCACGGCGCTTGAGCCGAAGAGGCTGTGGCCGAAGCGCGCCCCCTCCTCGTCGGCCCAGTCGACCAGGGCGACGGTCGTCGCCGGAAACTCGTCCGCCTCGGCCAGGGCGCGCAGCACCTCGAGCGCGGCGAAGACGCCGAGCGCCCCGTCCAAGGGGCCCCCGGCCGGGACCGAATCGAGGTGCGAGCCGAGCACCAGCCGCTCGGAGGAGACCCCCGGCAGGGTGGCCCAGAGGTTGCCCGCCTCATCCTCGTCGCAGGCGAGGCCGATCTCGCCGAGGCGTTCGCGGAGGAGGCGCCGCGCGTGGCGCCAGCCGTCGGTCCAGGCGAGCCGCTTCGCGCCGCCGGCGCCGCCGGTCCGCCGCGCCAACTCCTGGAGGTCGTTCAGGACTCGCCCTGGGTCGACGCCGGCCATCGTCGTCACCGAGCTGTTCGCTCTCGTCGCAGGGCCTGCGCCAGGCAGTGCGGACCGCCGCCGCCGAGCGTGAACATCGAGAGGTCGACCTCGGACACGGTCAGGCCGACGGCCCGCATCGCCGCGTTCAGCGAGGTCGCGCCGCTTGCCGAGAGGACCCGTCCGCCGCCGAGCGAGATCGCGTTGACCCCGAGGGTGAAGGCCTCCTGCTCGGGGACGGTGAGGATCTCGAAGCCCTTCTCCCGGAACCAGGTGACCAGACTGGTGGAGACGACGTCGGTGCAGAGCGCGGCCGTCTTCTCGGCGAGCACCGCGGTGAGGACGTCGATGTGCACGTAACGGGCAGGGAAGGGCTCGATCCGCACCTCCCAGCCTTCTTCTTCGAACCAGCCGCCGAGCTGCCTGGCGCCGGCCTCGGTGGTGCGGGCCTCGCAGGTGCCGATCAGGAGGCAGCCCGGCTCGACGATCATCACGTCGCCGCCCTCGATCGAGCCGGCGGTGATCTCGGCGCGGAGCGGCAGTCCGGCGTCGCGGTAGAAGGCGGCGGCCCGCACCTGCTCGCCGCGGCGCCACGGCTGCTGCGGCTGCAGGGAGACGGCGCCGCTCGGCGTGGCGGCGCTCGAATCGCGCGAGAAGACCTGGTAGGGGAGCGCCGGGTCGGCCTCGAGGTAGTGGCAGCGGACGCCCTGCTCCTCGTAGCAGCTGACCATCTCGGCGTGCTGGCGGCGGGCCAGATCGGGGTCGAACCGGTGCCCGTCGGCGAGCGTCTGCTCGGTGATCGGGCTGGTCGGCAGCCAGCGGAAGTTGTCGGGCGGGCAGACGAGGACGTCCCGCAGAAGGCCGTACTCCGAATCCGCTCCCCACTCGGTGGCAATTGTCGATTGTCCAACGATGTGCAATATCTATAGGACCGAGCAGCCCGTTGTCAAGGGCCGGATCGAGAGCGGCCGATCTCGCGGGGCTGCGCTGAGCCGGTCGCTAGGCTGGTTCTGATGAGCCGGACCCTGGATGACGTGCTGAGTGCCGAGGATCTCGCGGTCCATCGGGTCAGCACGGTCGATTACGTCGCCGACCGGCTGAAGGCGATGATCGCCGACGGCCGGCTGCCCCAGGGCGAGCGGCTGCGCGAGATGCCGCTGGCGGAGGCGTTCTCGGTCTCGAGGACGACGATCCGGGACGCGATCCGGGCGCTCGCCGCCGAGGGCCTGGTCACCCACGAGTTCCACAAGGGGGCGATGGTCGCCCTGCTCAGCCGGGCCGACATCACCGAGGTCTACCGGATCCGGCGCCTGCTCGAGCTGCCCGCGCTGGCCGAGGCCCAGCACGGCCCCGACGAGGCGACCAAGAAGGCCCGGCAGGCCCTCGCCACATGCGCCGAGGCGGCCGACGACGACTACAGCAGCTTCGTCGAAGCCGAGATCGCCTTCCACGCGGCGATCGTCGGCTACCTCGGCAGCCCCCGGATCGACCAGTTCTTCGCCCGCATCCTCAGCACCCTGCGCCTCGCCCTCAGCCTCCTCGGCGAGGACCGCCGGCCGACGACCACCCACAACCTGATCCGCCGCTACAACGAAATCTTCGACGCGGCCCGTCGCGGCGAGGTGGCGGCTGCCCAGCGCCAGCTCGCCGCCCATCTCGACGCGTACGAAGCGCGCCTCCTGCGCTCGGCCGAGCTCAAGATCGAGAAGGCCGGCTCCGACTGAGCGGTCGCGTTTTGCTACTTGAGCGCCACCCTGGGCGGGTGCGAGTTTGCGGCCATGCCCAGATCCACGCGACATAGCCACAACTTCCGCCCCCGCCTCACCTACGCCAACGTCGTCTCGACGCTCTGCCTCTTCGTCCTGCTCGGCGGCGGCGCCTACGCGGCGGAGAGGACGGTGCTGCCGCGGCACAGCGTCGGCGCCCGCCAGCTCAAGGCGGACGCGGTGCGCTCCGCGCAGGTGAAGGACGGCTCCCTGCTGGCGCGCGACTTCCGGGCCGGGCAGCTGCCGGCCGGAGCGCCGGGGCCGCAAGGCGCGGCCGGGCCGCGCGGCCCGCAGGGGCAGACGGGCCCGGCGGGCCCCGCGGGTCCCGAAGGACCGGTCGGCCCGAGCGAGGCCTTCAACGTCACCCTCCCCGACGGCCCGAAAGACATCGCCCTCGCGCCCGCCTTCACGAGGGTGGTCGAACTGCCCCTCGGGCCCGGCACCTTCGTCCTGAACGCCAACGTCGTCGCGGCGAACAAATCGACGACGACCGGGACCTACGTCCGCTGCGCCCTCTCCTCCGACCAGGACCCGATAGGCGTCGACAACTACCCGGTGTACCTGGCCCCGGAAGGCATGCAGGCGATCCCCCTCCAAGGCGTCCGCGTCGTCGAAGGCTCACCCTCGACCCAGTTCGTTGCCTGCCGCAAAAACGCCAACGTCACCGTCGAAATCGGCGAGGACCCCCAGATCACGGCGATCAGGGTGGGCGGGGTCGTTCGGTAGGCGCAGGGAGGTCCTGGGCTCCTCATGGGGGTCCTGGCAGGCTGTGACCCCCATGAGGAGCCCAGGACGTGAGGCGTTCGTGGGAGAGGCGGCACAGAGATGTTGCGAAGTCGGACTTACGTGACGATCGGGTCCGGGAGCCTCCACACCTCGGCCGGATCGGTCACAGAGACGCCGGGAACGTCACGCTTCCCGGCGTGGGGAGGCCCTTCCCGGGCCGGGATCGAGGACCCCGGGACGTGCGGTCGACCTAAGGTCCGGTAGCCGGACGTTAGGTCGACCGCGCCTCGGTGGGCGGACGAAAGGTCGACCGCGCCCCCGTCGCCGTCGGGCAACACGGGAGGAAGCGCGGAGTTCCCGGCATCTCCGTCACGGACCCGGCGGCCGGGGGCTCGCGTGGTTCGAAATCCACGTATGGGGTGGATTTCGAACCACGGTAGGACGACCGGGGATCCGCGTGGTTGGAAACCCGCGCCATACGCGGATTTCCAACCGGGGAGATTCCTGACCGTTCGAGCCCCCGGCCTCGGCGCCCATCGGTGACGGCGCCGGCGCACTTCGGACGCACTCCCGTGACGCTCCCGCGCTCGACCCTCCACGCCTTCCGCACACCCGCCCCTCTCGCCACGGCCACAGCCTGCCCGGGCCGTGGCGAGAGGGGCGCGTCCTACCCGGGCGACAGCTTGCGGGGCCTCATCCTTCAGCGGGCGACAGCCTGCGGGGCCTGAACCCTCCCGGGCGCCGGCCTGTGGGGCCTGGACCCTCCCGGGGGCGACAGCTTGCGGGGCCCGAACCCTTCCCCGCGCGCCAGCCAGCGGCCCCCCATCCCTCCGCCAGCTACAGCCCCCCCCCCCCGCGCGGCGCCGCCGGGCTTCCGCCAGCTCACCGCTCGATCACGGCGGCCAGGTACTCGGCGCGGCCGCGGAACTCCTCCCCCGCGCCGGCGTCGTGGGCGCGGGCGACCTCGATCAGATCCGCCCGCAACGACGGCCAGGCGCCGGTCGGACCGAGCGCGGCCTTGGCCCGCAGGAGCGGCCCGTAGGCGTCGGCCATGTAGTCGACCCAGGCGGTCGCCGAGGTGGCCGGCATCTCGACCTGCTCCCTCGCCGCCGCGATGTCCCCGGAGCGCTCGGCGAACAGCTCCGCGAGGCGCTCCTCGCGGCCCCAGTCGAGCGGCGAGGACGCTCCCGGCCGCGCGGCGCCGGTCGACCGGCCGACCGCGGCCAGCACCTGGCCGATCATGCCCTCCGGGGTCCAGGCGATCAGCCCGATCCGGCCGCCGCGGCGGCAGACCCGATGCAGCTCGCTCGCCGTCGCCTCCTGGTCGCCGCAGAACTGGACGCCGACGCAGGAGAGGACGCGGTCGAAGCCGGCGCCCTCGAGCGGCAGCGCGGTGGCGTCGCCCTGCACCCAGGTGACCGGGAGGTCGTCGGCGGCCGCGCGCGCGGCGCCGGCCCGCAGGAGCGCCGGCGTGATGTCGAGCGCCGTCACCGCGGCGCCCGTGGCCGCCGCCGGCAGCGCCGCGTTGCCGGTCCCGCACGCCACGTCGAGGACCGCCTGGCCGGCGCCGACGCCGGCCAGCTCGACCAGTCGGGCGCCGAGCCGGGGGATCATCCGGTCGCAGACGTCGGCGTAGTCGCCGCTCGACCACACCTCGGCTGGGCCGGGCGGGGATTGGGACGTGCTCATGCCCGCAGGGTCGCGCCGGCCCCGTCCCCGCTCAAGTAGCAATTTGCGACCGGGCTGCCGGGGCGGGATACGCTGGCCAGGTGGATGGGTACGGGCAGTTCTGTCCGGTCTCGCTGGCGGCCGAGATCTTCGCCCGGCGCTGGACGCCGCTGATCGTCCGCGAGCTGCTGGAGGGCAGCACCAGGTTCGGCGAGCTGCGCGAGGGGATCCCGAGCATCACCCCGAGCGTCCTCTCGCGCCGCCTCGAAGAGCTGGCCGTCGCCGGCATCCTCGAACGCCGCGAGGACGCCGACGAGGGCACCCGTTATGTCCTCACCGAATCCGGCGAGGCGCTGCGCCCGGTCGTGGAGCAGCTGGGCCTCTGGGGTCGGCGCTGGCTGCCGAGCGAATATCGCGACCAGGACCTCGACCCGCGCCTCCTGGTCTGGGACATCCACCGCAACATCCGCCTCGAGGCGGTCCCGCGGCGCCTCCTGATCGAGCTCCGCTTCCGCGACGCCTCCCCCGGCCGCCGCGCCTACTGGCTCCTCCTCGCGCCGGGCGGCGCCGACGTCTGCCTCACCCACCCCGGCGGCGAGGTCGACCTCAACGTCACCAGCGACGTCCGTACCCTCACCCAGGTCTGGATGGGCGACGTCGATTGGGCGCAGGCGCTGCGCCGCGGAACCCTCGAGCTGACCGGCCCGGCCGACCTGCGCCGGGCCCTCCCCACCTGGCTGAAGCTCAGCCCCTTCGCGACCGCGCCGACCGGACCCCGCGCCACCGACTCCGATTCAGTACCGAACCAGGTCTAGGCTTCACCACGATGAGCCTCTTCAGCAACGTCCTCCGCGTCCACGAAAAGCTCTACACGACCACCGACGGGCGCATCGGCCATCGCCTGCTCGGCGTGCCGACCCTCCTGCTGCGAACGACCGGCCGCCGCTCCGGAACGACCCGGACCAACAGCCTCGTCTACGCCCGCGACGGCGCCGACTACCTCGTCGTCGCCTCCAAAGGCGGCTCCGACCAACCCCCGGCCTGGCTCCTCAACCTCGAGGCCGACCCGCAAGTCGAGATCCAGATCGGCCGCGACCGCCACAAGGCGACCGCCAAGGCCGTCGACCCCTCAGACCCCGACCACGCCCGCCTCTGGAAGCTCGTCAACGACAACAACGGCGACCGCTTCGAGGCCTACCAGCGCGAAACCACCCGCCCGATCCCGGTCGTCGTCATCACGCCGGGCTGAGCGCCGCTCGGCCGGAAACCGCGATCCTTGCCGATGACATACAACGTGTGTACATTGACTCCATGGCTCGCACCACCCAGGAGACCTCGAGAGTCAAAAGCCGGCGCCTCAGCCTCCGCGTCGAGGAGGGGGACCGGGAGCTCTTCGATCGCGCCGCCGACGCCAACCGCGAGACGCTGACGCAGTTCCTGGTCGCGGGCGGGCGTGAGCGCGCCGAGCGCCTGCTTGCCGATCGGACGCGGTTCCAGCTCGCCCCGGATGCCTGGGATGAGCTGGTCGCGATCATGGATCGGGCCGCGAAGCCGAACCCGCAGCTGGCGAGGCTCTTCTCGCGCCGCCCCGCCGAATAGGCCGCGTGGCGAGGCTGCGCGGCCCGAGGCCGCTGGACCGTCGGGACGCGCGCGACGGCTTCCGTTGTGGCGTCGCCTCGCTGGACACCTGGCTGGTCGAGCACGCGCCGGGCGCCGACGCCGCCGGCTCGGCCCGTACCTACGTCGTCGTCGACGAGAAGCAGGACCGTGTCGTCGGCTACTACGCACTGACCGTCGCCTCGCTCGAGCGCGACGAGGCGACCGGACGAGCATCGAAAGGCATGCCTCACCATCCGATCCCGGCAATGCTCCTGGCCCGGTTGGCGGTCGACGAGTCGGTCCAGGGGGATGGGGTCGGGGCGACCCTTCTGGCCGACGCGATGGAGAGGACTCTCCTGGTCGCCCAGGAGACCGGGATCCGCCTGCTCCTGGTCCACGCCGTCAACGCCGAAGCGAGGAGCTTCTACCTGCACTTCGGCTTCGAAGCCTCTCCGTCGGACCCGATGAATCTGCAGTTCCTGATCAAGGACATCCGAGCGACGATCGAAGCAGCCGATGACGATCCTGCCGGCGAAGAGGGGGCCTAGGCCCCCTGGTATTCGCGGGCCAGGGCGATTTGATGGGGGAAAATCGTCTCCTCCGAAAGGTTGCCCCTGTCATGACTTCCGGCATCCGACGCTCGCGCGTCCCTGCCCTCTTGCTCGCCGCGCTCGCGGCGCTCCTCGTCTTTGCCGCCGCGGCATCCGCGGAGACGCGCACGGGGGAATCCTCGACGGTCATCCGCGAAGGCTTCCCGGCCGGGGAATTCACCCTCGTCAAAGCCGCCGCGTCCTACGAATCGTCCAGCGGCAGCGCCGTCTTCAACATCACCACGGCCACCGGGCCGCAACCGGAAAGCGAAGGCACGATCCTCGCCGGCCTGACGACGTCGTCGAGCTGCACCACGCCCCGGACCGCGCAAGCGGTGATCGAACAGCTGGTCTTCAGCCCGCCGCCGCTCTTCGTGATCCAGGACAACGTCTCACAACCCGCCCCCGTCGCCATCGTGGGCAGTCTCTCGGCACCGACGATGCTGCCGGCGACGAGGACCGTGAACGGGACGACGACGGTCCTCTCGGTGACCTCGGGCAACATCGCGAACGCGGGCTTCAACTGCGCGATCGTCGCCGCGTCCGGCAACGAAGAAGTCGAAGAAGAAGAACTGCCGGGCGAAGAAGCAGGGGCCACCTTCATGAGCTTCCCGATCTCCGCTCCTCCCGCCCCGCCCGCAGCCGTGGTCACCGCACCGCCCGCGCCGGTCGTCGCACCGCCCGCGCCGCCGGTCCTCTCGATCGGCAAGCTGAAGCCGGTCTCGCTGAAGACCGGGAAGTGGCGGTCGGTAAGGGTGAAGGTGACCAACACCGGCGCGACCGGCACCGGGCCCGGCTCGCTGCGGGTGAGGACCACGAAGGGAGTCATGGTCAAGCCCGAACGGCAGCAACTGCCGGTGTTGGCGCCGGGCGCTTCGTGGACGATCACGGTACGGGTGCAGTTGACCGCCAAGGCGAAGCCGAAGTCGAACCTGAAGTTGACCGCGGCCGCCTCGGGTGTGACCGGTACCCGCACGCTGGTGCTCAAGTCCAAGGGTTGAGCTGACGTCACTCCGTCCCCGCGGCCCCCGCGCCGCGACCCTCGTCTGCTGCGCGACCGCGGGGGCGGAAACTTCTGCCGGGAGGCGCCGGCGTCACCGCCGGCGGACCTCGCGTTCGAGGGCCTCCAGCTCCAGGCGCAGGGAGGGGACGAAGACCGAGCCGGTGCGCATCGCTTCGACCATCTCCACCGACTCGCGGTAGTGGGCGACCATGCTGCCGACGTCGGTCCCGAGCCGTTCGTCGAGCGCGTCGCCGTAGATCTCGAGGCCGCGACGGAGGCCGCGGATGTCGGAGAGCTTGTCGGCGGCGTAGACGGTCACGGCCAGGCCGCCGGCGTTTTCGACCTGACGGCGCAGGCCCGCCTTGCGCCAGTCGAAGGAGGCGATCCTGGAGTCCTCGCTGAGCGTCAGGACCAAGGAGCAGATGCCCGTCCCCATCCCCGCCCGGAGCTCCTCCGCCACGAGCGTCCCGCGCTCGACCGAGTCGTGGAGGAGGCCCACCGCGACGAGCTCGTCGTCGAACCCGGCATGGTGGAGCAGCGCGCCCACCTCGACCACGTGCTCCATGAAGTAGCACCCGTCCGAGGGGCGCCGCTGCTCTCCGTGCGCCGCCACCGCGAGGGCGAACGCCTCGATCAGGAGAGAAGACCGATCGACCCAGGCGGGCGGAACGTGCCGCACCGGGGCGGCCGCGCCAGTCGAGCCGATGGACCCGGGACCAACCACCAGCGGAGTATCCACCCGATGCCAGGGTTTGTCACATCTTTTTAACTCGTCGCGAGGCGGCCGCCGGGGATCGCCGGCCGGCCTGGACTTCGCGCCGTCCCGGTGAGAGCATCGAGATCCGGTGGGCGCGTGGCAGGCGCCCGCGCCTACCGTCCGATCATGTCCGCGACGGCGACCACCTCACCGCCAGTGAACCTCGATTCCGCCGCCGCGGAACGAGCGGCCGCGGGCAGCACGGCGCGCAAGAAGACGCCGCGCTCGAGCCACGCGGAGTGGGAGCCCGCGAAGAGCCGGAAGGACCCGGTCAAGGTGCTCGAAGGCCAGGCCGAGAACCGGGTCCCCGAGCTGGTGCCGATCCGCTACGGGCGGATGCTGGTCTCGCCCTTCACCTTCTTCCGCGGCGCCGCGGCGATCATGGCGATGGACCTCGCGGAGACTCCCGACTCGGGGTTCCGGGTGCAGGCCTGCGGCGACGCCCACCTCTCCAACTTCGGCGTCTTCGCCGCGCCGGATCGCCGCCTCGTCCTCGACGTCAACGACTTCGACGAGACGCTGCCCGCGCCCTGGGAGTGGGACGTGAAGCGCCTCGCCGCCAGCTTCGAGATCGCCGGGCGCGACCGCGACTTCACCCCGAAGCAGACCCGCCGCGCCGTCCTCACCTCGGTGCGCTCCTACCGCGAAGCGATGCTCGGCTTCGCCTCGATGCCGAACCTCGAGGTCTGGTACTCGCGGCTCGACGTCGACGCCCTGCTCACCGATCTGGCGACCGTCGCCGACCGCAAGCAGATGAAGTCGGTGGAAAGGAACGTCGCCAAGGCGCACAAGAAGAACAGCCTCAAGGCCTTCGACCGCCTCGTCCACATGGTCGACGGGGAGCCGCGCATCATCAGCGATCCGCCGCTCCTCGTCCCCGCCCGTGACCTGGTCCCCGACGATCGCCGCCACGAGCTGGAAGACCGGATCCAGGAGATGCTGGCCCGCTACCGGGAGAGCCTCAGGGGTGACCACCGCGAACTGTTCGACAGCTACCGGTTCGTCGACATGGCCCGCAAGGTGGTCGGGGTCGGCAGCGTCGGGACGCGCTGCTGGGTCCTCCTGATGATGGGTCGCGACGGCCAGGACCCCCTGTTCATGCAGGCGAAGGAGGCCGAGGCATCGGTGCTCGAGCGCTACGTCGGCGCGAGCGGGTTCGGCAACCACGGCGAGCGGGTGGTCGAGGGCCAGTGGCTGATGCAGGCGGCCAGCGACATCCTCCTCGGCTGGCTGCCCGCGTTCGGGATGGACGACAAGGACCGGGACTTCTACGTGCGCCAGCTCTGGGACGGAAAGCGCTCGGTCGACCTCGAAAACCTGGCGCCGAAGGGCCTGGCGATCTACGGGCAGGTGTGCGGCTGGGCGCTCGCCCGGGCCCACGCCCGCTCCGGCGACCGCATCGCGATCGCCGCCTACCTCGGCAAGGGCGAGAGCTTCGACCAGGCGATCGCCGACTTCTCGGAGCGCTACGCCGACCAGAACGAGCTCGACTACGCGGCCCTCTCCGACGCGGCCAGGTCGGGACGGATCGAAGTCGAGCGCGACCTCGCCTGACGGATCGCGGCGCGGCCGAGTGGGCCCGCGCCGCCTGCACCCCGCCGCCGGTGCGGCTCAGTCCTTGAGCTTCACCGCAAGCGAGCTCGTGCCGGTGACACCCGAGGCGGCCGCGGTGAGCGACAGCTTCGACGTCTTCTTCGCCTTCTTCGTCAGCTCGACCCGGATCGAGACCGTCCAGGATCCTCCGGGGGCCAGTATCGGCAGCTTCTGCCGTTCGGGCTTGACCAGGACGCCCTTCGGTGCCTTCACCCGCAGCGAGCCGGCACCGGTGGCGGTCGCCCCCGTGTTCGTGACCTTCACTTTGACCGTGTGCCACTTGTCGACCTTGAGCTTCAGCGGCTTCGGCTTGGCGATCGAAAAGACGGGGGGTGCGGGCGGCGCGGGCGGCGGAGCAGGTGCGGGCGCGGGCGCGACGACGGGCGGGGCGGGCGGGAGCGCGACGATCGGGAAGACCAGGACGCTTGCGCCCGCCGGTTCGGTCGCCTCGACGATGGCACAGTTGAAGCCTTTTTCGACCGCCAGGCTCGTGGTGAGCTCAAGGGTCGTCGTCGTGCCGGAGAGGGCCTTCGTCGCCGGCAGCGGGGTAGGTTCGACCGCGGCGCTGAAGATGACCGCCCCCCAGGCGGTCGGTTCACTGTATTGATCGACGATCTCGGCGAACGGCAGCGCGACCACCGGGCTGGATTCGATGGCCGTGAAACCCTGGATGCTGCATTCCCCCGGCATCGAGATGAGCGCGGCAAAAATCGTGCTTTCGGATTTTTCCCCGGATTCGTTTTTTGTCTGCGGCGGCGCGGCCGTGGTGATGTCGAAGCGGACGGCCCCGCTGGTCGTCTCGTAGGACGCCGAGCCTTTGACGATCGTGGTTTCCGGGCTGGGGGCGCCTTTGTTGAAGGGCGAGGAGGATTCGCCGATCTTGGTTTCGGCGGCCGCGGTCGCGGCGAGGACAAGGGCGGCGAGGAACGCGGCGAGGACGAGAGCGACGACGCGATGGCGTCGGAGTCCGGTGGGCATGTTCAGATCGTCCTTTCGGCTCGGGTGCGTGAGGTGTTCGGCCGTGCTTTGCGGCCGGAACGTGGCCAAGCCGGGGACGGGTACTTTAGAGGAGAAATCTGAACCAAGAAAGCGGTCGGGGGGCGCGGGCGCACCCCCCGACCGCCAGGGGTCAGCCTTTGCTCAGTTCCTCGATGAACTGATCGCCCGGGGACCCGATGCCGGTCATCGAGTCGAACCCGGGGGCCGCGGACAGTGACTCCGTCGCTTCTTCGAGTTCCACTTCGCATTCGCCGGTTTCTTCGTTCACCCGCGGGCAGAAGTACTCGGTCGCTCCTTCCATGCCGAGGATCCTCGCCGAGGTGAGGATGCCCGCTTCGGCGTTTTCTTCGTTCAGGTAGTCGTTGCGGGCGACCGCCTGCTTGCCGGCCGGCAGGACGTCGTAGAAGGCCTGCGAGCTCTGCCCTCCGGAGTCCAGGTGGTACAGCAGCGGGTTCACGAAACCGAGCGAGCCACCGGCCGCCTGGTCGGCGTCCGCCATCAGCCCGGCGAACAGCGGGGACGACAGGCTCGTGCCGCCGATGCGGTACTCGTCGTAGTAGGTGCCGTCGGCGAATTCCTGCGTCTCGCCGACCAGCATGCCGGTCGAGGGGTCGCCCTCCATCGAGATGTCCGGGACGACACGGTTCAGCTCGCCGGTCCCGAGCCGTCCGGCGATCGCCGGGGGCACCACCGGTTCCTGGTACCAGGGCTCGGCGTACTGGTCCGAGGTCCCGCCACCGCCGCCGTAGTCGTATTCGCCCGGCGCGGGCGGCTCCCACTGGCCGACTTCGGCGGGTTCGCAGAAGCCGAGGCTCACCAGTTCTTCGCTGCAGAGCACGCTGATGCCGGTCGACCAGCCGACCTCGTCGAGGCGGTTGTCCTGCGCGCCGATCTCGACGCTGGTGCCGCCGACCGCGGTCGCGTAGGGGCTGGTCCCCGGGAACGACGGCTGTTGGGAGCCGGAGACGATGAAGTTGTCGCCTTCGTCGCCGGAGGAGAACTGCACGCCCACCCCGGTGCCGGCCGCCATCAGCAGCACGTGGTTGAACGCTTCCCGCGATTCTTCGGTTTCGGCTTCTTCTTCTTCGGGACCGTTGGACCAGGAGTCGGTGACGATGTTCGCCAGGTGGCCGTCCACCACTTCCTGGACCGCGTTGTAGAGGGACACGGTGCAGTTCCTGCCGCCCACGTAGAGCACCTTCGCCCCGGGCGCCATCGCGTGCACGGCCTCGACGTCGAGCGTCTGCTCACCCGACCAGCCGGGCGCTTCACACTCTTCGGTCATGGTGAACGGGCGCTGGATCATCTCCTTGAACTGGCCCGGCTGCCACTGCTGCGAGCCCTGGTTCCGCTTCGCGTATTCGACCGCATCGCTGTAGAGCGTCGGTGACACGTAAGCGTCGACGATCGCGACGGTCACACCCGAACCGTTGTCGCCGCCCGCGATTGCTCCGGTCACGTTGTAGGCGCCCTGGAGCTGCGCGGGCTTATAGCCGCACGGCGTGTACGGCAGGGGGTTCGGGAAACCGCCCCCGAACGGCGGCAGGGTGCCGGCGAGTTCCTGCCCGTAATAGGTGGAGCAGGGAGTCCCGGGGCGGAAGCCCGCGGGCTGTGCGATTTCTTCTTCTTCAGCTTTGGGCGGCGGCCAGTGACCGTGGCCATGCCATCCCCACGGGCCGTGGCCGTGGCCGCCGGGGCCGCCGGCGCCGGTGAGGTTCGCCGGCTTCGCGCGGACCTCGTTCACGCCACGCACGCCCGCGATGAGCGGTGCCACGTTCGTCGGGGCGCTCAGCGCGGACGACGCGAGGCGCACCGTTTCTTCGCCGACTTCGTACCGCGCCAGCCTCGTCTCGAAATACGCATCGATCTGTTCGGCGGTCCCTTCCGCCACGATCGTCATCCGGTCGGGAGCCACCTTCCTGATCTTGAAGCCGGCCTTGCGCAGCGACTTCTCGATCTCCTTGTCCGCCTTGGCGGTCGGCGAGTAGCCCGCCACCCATTCCGTCGGAGTCAAGAACCCGCGGTAGTTGCCGCTCGTCGGATCGGTCACTTCCCTGGCGAACGCTTCCGCCCCGGGAAGGTCCTTCAGTTCGACGCCGACGTCGAATTCGATCAGTTCCGCCGCCGGCGTCGGGCCTGCCTCGTTCGCGGGCACGGCCGCCGGGGCCCTGCCCTGAATTCTCGTCGAGGTCGCCGCGCCGGCATTGGCCGTTGGGATCAGCAGGAACGCCACACCGGCAACAAGGGCAGCGAACCAGCCGTGGGACCACAGGTTCTTCATGGATTACACCGCCGTCTTCGTGATTTAGGAGCACTCCCGAGGCGCCGCGTCCCAGACCACGCCCGACCCATCGAGATCTTCTGGTCGTACCCAAACCTCCCAGAAAGCGAACCAGAGCGCCAGAGCTATCCGGCCGATCCTCGGGGAGGCCGGAGGGTTGCGCGGGCGGGCGCGTTGGGGGTTCGGGAGGGTTCAGGCCCCGCAAGCTGGCGCCCGGGAGGGATGGGGCCCCGCAAGCTGGCGCCCGGGAGGGACGGGGCCCCGCAAGCTGGCGCCCGGGGTAGGGACGCGCCCCTCTCGCCACGGCCCGGGCAGGCTGTGGCCGTGGCGAGAGGGGCGGGTGTGCGGAAGGTGTGGAGGGACACCGGCGGGAGGCGCACGGGAGGTTCACGGATCCGTGACGGGATGCCCACGACGGGCGCCGAGGCCGGGTCCCCGAACGGTCAGGGATCTCCCCGGTTGGAAATCCGCGTATGGCGCGGGTTTCCAACCGCGCGGATCCCCGGTCGTCCTACCGTGGTTCGAAATCCACCCCATACGTGGATTTCGAACCACGCGAGCTCATGGCCGTCGGATCCGTGACGGAGATGCCGGGAACTCCACGCTTCCTCCCGTGTTGTCCAACAGTGACTTACGCGCTGCGTGGATTGCCCGTGCCATAGGACGGGTAATCCACGCAGCGCGATTCCGACCCCCGCATTCCGGCCCGGTAAGGGTCCTTCAGGGCCGGGAAGCGTGACGTGCCCGGCATCTTCGTCACGGATCCGGCCGAGGTGTGGAGGCTCCCCGACCCGATCGTCACGTAAGTCCGACTTCGCGACGTCCCTGTGACGCCTCTCCCACGCACCCCTCACGTCCTGGGCTCCTCATGGGGGTCACAGCCTGCCAGGACCCCCATGAGGAGCCCAGGACCATCCTCG
>Ga0209916_1001217_pt1 | contig 25056 bp, 20 predicted proteins | sample ThiBio_1000_plan_FD_183956 | JGI IMG/M metagenome (GOLD analysis project Ga0209916, IMG submission 183956) | Wastewater bioreactor microbial communities from Cape Town, South Africa - Thiocy_solids_2 (SPAdes) | ecosystem: Engineered > Bioreactor > Thiocyanate-remediating > Anaerobic-Aerobic ... | reverse complement strand
CTCGTGGGGGTGGTGGCGCTCGAAGGCGGCGAGCATCTCCATCACCCGCGCCGCGGGCTCCGGCTCGCAGGCGTCGGAGATCACCGCCGGCATGCGAGCTTCGTCGGCGGGCTTCATCTCCGGCGAGCCGGGCGGGATCCAGAGCGCCACGGCCTCCACCCCGTCCGTCACCCGGACCCAGCCGAAGTCGAGCGCCGCCTCGGCGAAGAAGCCGAAGACGATCGACAGCGACGCCAGCTTGCGGTCCCGCGAGGTGGCCTCGAAGGCCCAGCCCCAGAGCGGATCGTCCTCGAAGGCGCGCGCCAGCGTCTCGCCGATCGCCTCCAGATCCGCCCTCTCGGCGACGCGCGTCTTCACCTGCTCACCATGCCACGCGGATCGCCGGATTTCCTTGTCCGGCGCGTACAAGGCTCGCGGCACCCCCGCGCCGGAGCGCGTCAGCCGAGGGGCTGACGGACGACGGGCTTGCGCGTGGCGCGAACCTCGTCGAGGCGCCGCACCGGGGTCGAGTATGGGGCGTTCTTGGCGACCTCCGGGTCGGTCTCGGCCTCGGCGAGGATCTCCTCGACCGCGTCGGCGAAGGCGTCGAGGCTCTCCTTCGTCTCGGTCTCGGTCGGCTCGACCATCAGCGCCTCATCGACCAGGAGCGGGAAGTAGACGGTCGGCGGGTGGAAGCCGAAGTCGAGCAGGCGCTTGGCGAGGTCGAGCGTCGCCAGGCCGAGCTCCTTCTTCATCGGCCGCCCGGAGAGGACGAACTCGTGCATGCAGTGGCGGTCGAAGGCGATCGGCAGGCGCTCGCCGGCGCGGCCCGCGGCGAGCCGCGCCTTCAGGTAGTTGGCGTTCAGCACCGCGGTCTCCGAGGCCTCGGTGAGGCCGTCGGCGCCGAGGCTGAGGATGTAGGCGTAGGAGCGCACAAAGACGCCGAAGTTGCCCTGGAAGCCGCGCAGCCGGCCGATCGACTTGGGGCGGTCGAAGTCGAGGTCGAACCGCGGACCGTGACCGCCCGCGCCCTCCCGGCGCACCACCTGGGGCCGTGGCAGGAACGGCTCGATCCGCTCCGACACCGCGATCGGCCCGGCCCCCGGCCCGCCGCCGCCATGCGGCTGGCTGAAGGACTTGTGCAGGTTGAGGTGGACGATGTCGAAGCCCATGTCGCCGGGCCGCGTGCGCCCCATGATCGCGTTCAGGTTGGCGCCGTCGTAGTAGAGCGTCCCGCCCGCCGAGTGGATCAGCCCCGCGATCTCCTCGATGTTCTCGTCGAAGAGCCCCAGCGTGTTCGGGTTCGTCAGCATCAGGCAGGCGATCTGTGACGGGTCCTCCTCGATCTTGGCCCGCAGGTCGTCCATGTCGACGCCGCCGCGCTGATTCGTCGCGACCTTGACGACCTCGTAGCCCGCCATCGTCACCGACGCCGGGTTGGTGCCGTGCGAGGTGTCGGGCGCCAGCACCTTGGTCCGCACCTCGCCGCGGTCGGCGTGGTAGGCGCGGGTCAGCAGCAGGCCGGCGAGCTCGCCGTGGGACCCGGCCGAGGGCTGGAGGCTGACGCTGGGTAGGCCGCAGATCTCCGCCAGGCTCGCCTGCAGGAGGTACATCAGCTCCAGCGCGCCCTGGGCGCGGCGCGGGTCCTGGGCCGGGTGCAGCCGGGCGTGGCCGGGCAGCGCCGCGACCCGCTCGTTCAGCCGCGGGTTGTGCTTCATCGTGCACGAGCCGAGCGGGTAGAAGCCCGAGTCGAGGTCGAAGTTGCGGCGGCTGAGGCGGTTGTAGTGGCGGACGATCTCCGGCTCGGCGACCTCGGGGAGGTTCGGCGGCTCGGCGCGCAGGAGGTTCGCGGGGATCAGGTCCTCGATCGGCGTCTCCGGGACGCCCGCGTCGGGCAGGACGGCGGCGCGCCGCCCGGCCTTCGACTTCTCGTAGATCGTCGTCGCGCGTTCGCGCTGCATCGGCGCCTCGGCGAGCGGGGTCACGCGACCACCCTCTCTGTGGCGCCCTGTGGTGACTTACTCCCGCTATCCGGGAGCTTCTCACCACGCCCTTCCGCGACCGCGGCCCCGAGCGCCTCGGCCAGCGCGTCGATCTGCTCACGCGTGCGGCGCTCGGTGATCGCGACGAGCAGCGCGTCGTCGTACTCCGAGTACTCGCGTCCCAGCGCGTACCCCGCGGCGATGCCGTGCTCCGCCACCCGGTCGAGCACCCGGTCCACCGGCGCGTCGAGGCGCACCGCGAACTCGCGGACGACCGGCGCGTCGTGCAGCAGCTCCACCCCGTCGACCGCGGCGAGGCGCTCGCGGGCGTAGGCGGTGCGGCGCACCAGCAGCTCGCCCAGATCGCGGAAGCCCTCGCGCCCGAGCCAGGCGAGGTGGACCATCGCGCCGAGCGCGTTCAGGGCCTGCGCGGTGCAGATGTTGTTGGTCGCCTTCTCGCGGCGGATGTGCTGCTCGCGGGTCTGCAGCGCGAGGACGAAGCCACGGCGCCCGTCGACGTCCTCGGTCTCGCCCGCGATCCGTCCCGGCATGCGCCGGATCTGCGCCTCGGTGGAGCAGAAGAAGCCGAACGACGGACCGCCGAAGTCCAGTCGATTCCCGAGCGGCTGGCCCTCGCCAAGGGCGATGTCGGCGCCGCACTCGCCGGGCGGCTTCAGGATCCCCAGCGTCATCGGGTCGCAGGCGACGACCAGGAGCGCGCCGTGCTCCTTCGCCGCGGCGCCGAGCGCCTCGACGTCCTCGACCGCGCCGAGGAAGTTGGGGCTCTGCAGGATCACCGCCGCGGTCTCCCCGTCGACCGCCGCCGCCAGCGCCGCCGCATCGGTGACGCCGCCCGCAAGCCCCACCTCGACGACCTCGGCGCCGTACCCCACCGAGTAGGTCGCGAGCGTCTCGCGGCTGTGCGGATGCACCCCGCGCGAGACGACGAACTTGCGCCGCTTGGTCGCGCCCATCGCCAGGTAGCCGGCCGAGGCGACCGAGCTCGGCCCCTCATACAGCCCGGCGTTCGACACCGGCAGCCCGGTCAGCTCCGACATCGCGGTCTGGAACTCGAACATCACCTGCAGCCCGCCCTGGGAGATCTCCGGCTGGTAAGGCGTGTAGGGCGTCAGGAACTCGGAGCGGGAGGTGATCGCGTCGACGATCGCGGGCACGTAGTGGTCGTACATCCCCGCGCCCAGGAAGGTGACCTCCGCTTCGGCGTCGGCGTTGCGCGCCGCCAGCCCTGCGAGGCGCTCGTAGACCTCGGCCTCGCTCATCCCGGCGGGCAGCTCGAGCGGCCGCCCCAGGCGCAGCGGCCCGGGGATCTGCTCGAACAGCTCATCGACCGAGGAGACGCCGATCACGGCCAGCATCTCGGCGCGATCGTCGGGGGTGGCGGAGGTGTAGCGACTCACTTCAGTTACAGGCTAGGGAAGCCGGAGGCCGGCCTAGCGGTCCAGCAGCTTCTGGTACTCGGCCGCGGTGAGCAGCGCTTCGTACTCCTGCGGGCTCGACAGCTTCACCTTGACCAACCAGCCCTCGTCGTAGGGACCCTCGTTGATCTTCTCGGGGCTGTCGGAAAGGACGTCGTTGACCTCGGTCACCTCGCCCGACATCGGCGCGATCACGTCGGAGACCGCCTTCACCGACTCGACCTCGGCGTAGGGCTGGTCTTTGGTCAGCGTCGCGCCCACCTCGGGCGGCTCGTAGAAGACGACCTCGCCGAGCGTGTCCTGGGCGTACCAGGTGATCCCGAAGACGGCGGCGTCGTCGCCGTCCAGCCGCACCCAGTCATGCTGGTCGTGGTAGCGCAGGTCGTCGGGGTAGTTGGCCTCGGCCAAGGTTCAGCTCCTTTTGCGATAGAGGGGCTTGGAAGCTATCCGCGCCGCCCGATGCTTGCCGCGCACGTCGATCTCGACCGCGGTCCCCGGCTCGGCGAGGTCGCTGCGCACGTAGGCCATCCCGGCACCGAGCTCCAGCGACGGGGCGAAGGTGCCGCTGGTGACGACGCCCACCTGTTCGCCGCGCTCGCCGAGCACCGGGTTGCCGTCGCGGGGGATGCCGGCGCCCTCGATCGTGAACGCGGCGAGGCGCTCGGCGGTGCCCGCGGCGCGCGCCGAACGTATCCGCGGCGAGCCGAGGAACCCCGTCTCCTCCTTGCAGCACCAGCCGAGGCCGGCCTCGATCGGGTTGCGCTCCGGGGTCAGCTCGTTGCCGTGCAGCGGGAAGCAGACCTCGAGCCGCAGCGTGTCGCGGGCGCCGAGCCCGCAGGGGACGACGCCGGCGAGCCGCAGCTCTTTGAAGACCGGGATCGCGACCTCGGGGTCGATCAGCATCTCGACCCCGTCCTCGCCGGTGTAGCCGGTGCCGCAGATCAGCGCCGGGCGGCGGCCGACGTTCTGGGCGACGACGTGGAAGCGCTCCGGCAGCTCGATCTTCAGCGTCGCGGCGACGACGGCGCGGGCGTGCGGGCCCTGCACGGCGAGCATCGCGTAGCGGTCGGCGACGTCACGCACGGCGACGTCGTAGTCGCGCGACCAGCGGCCGAGCCACTGCAGGTCGGTCTCGTGGTTGGCGGCGTTGGTGACGATCAGGAAGCGGTCGGTGCCGAGGCGGTAGGCGAAGAGGTCGTCGATCACGCCGCCGGACTCGTTGCAGAGGCAGGAGTACTGGGCGCCGCCGACGGCGATCTTCGCCACGTCGTTGGACAGCGCCAGCTGCAGGAACTCGAGCGCGCCCGGGCCCTCGACCTCGACCTCGCCCATGTGGGAGACGTCGAACATCCCGGCGTGGGTGCGGACCGCGGTGTGCTCCTCGCGGATCCCCTCGTAGAGGACCGGCATCTCCCAGCCCGCAAAGGGCACCAATTTGGCCCCGAGCTCCTCGTGCTGCTCGTAGAGCGGGGTGCGGCGGAGGGCGGCGACGTTCACGCCGCCCAGCGTACCCGGCGAGCGCCCCGCGGGCCGCGCCTACTCTTTGAGGAAGCCCGGGACGTCGATGTCGTCGTCCGAGACCCGCAGTTTGCGGATGTCGGTGTCCTCGGCGGAGACCCGCGGCCGCGACTCGTACCGGCGCCGCACCCGCTGCGGCGAGCGCGCCAGCAGCTCGAAGCCTTCGAAGCCGGTCGCGATCACGGTGACGCGGATCTCGTCCCGCATCGACTGGTCGACGACCGAGCCGAAGATGATGTTGGCGTTGTCGTCGGCTTCCTGCTGGACGAGCTGGGCCGCCTCGTTGACCTCGAAGAGGCCGAGGTCCTCGGGCCCGGTGATGTTCAGCAGCATCCCGGTCGCGCCTTTGATCGACTCCTCGATCAGCGGCGAGGTGATCGCCATTTTGGCCGCTTCGAGCGCGCGTTTCTCGCCCGAGGCCGAGCCGACGCCCATCAGCGCCGAGCCGGCATCACGCATGATCGTGCGCACGTCGGCGAAGTCGAGGTTGATCAGCCCGGGGATCGTGATCAGGTCGGTGATGCCCTGGACGCCCTGGCGCAGGATGTCGTCGGCCTGGCGGAAGGCGTCGAGGACGCTGGTCCGCCGCTCGACCGCCTGCAGCAGCTTCTCGTTCGGGACGATGATCAGGGTGTCGACGTTGTTGCGCAGTTTCTCGATGCCCTCGAGCGCCTGCTGCATGCGTCGTTTGCCCTCGAACTCGAACGGTTTGGTGACCGCGCCGACGGTCAGCGCGCCGATCTCCTCCTTGGCGATCTCGGCGATGACCGGGGCCGAGCCGGTGCCGGTGCCGCCGCCCTCGCCCGCGGTGACGAAGACCATGTCGGCGCCCTTCAGCGCCTCCTTGATCTCGTCGCGGGACTCGGCCGCGGCGCCCGCGCCGACCTCGGGGTTGCCGCCCGCGCCGAGACCGCGCGTCAGCTCCTGGCCGATCGAAAGCTTGATGTCGGCGTCGCAGGCCTGCAGCGCCTGCGCGTCAGTGTTGACGGCGACGAACTCGACGCCGCGGATGCCCGCGTCGATCATGCGACTGACCGCGTTCGTGCCGCCGCCTCCGGCGCCCACGACCTTGATCACCGCTAGGTAAGTCGATTCCATCTCCCGATTTCTTTCTGGTTGGTGGCTGCCGCGCCTCCTCCAGACAATTCGGCGTCGAGGCTTAGCCACCTGTATGTGAGTTGAGCCTTGTGCTGTCCGAGGCTGTAGCGATGCTCAAGGGTTCGGGCAGTCGCTCCTACGTCGGAAATTGCGCTCAACGTAGGGTAATCGGAGGGGCTTGTCAAACCCTCGGTAGGCATCCTGCAAGGCAGATTTCTCGACTACGGCTTGAGGGTTTCGCTACCCTCACCCTTTGGTCGAGGGTTTGCCTCCCCGGCGCATTCCGCCTCATTATGCGGGCGGCAGTTCATGTTTTTCCCCGCCCACCGTGGGACGCGTCGGCGCGTGCACGTCTACATAACTGAGCACGGTCACGGACGGATCGGCAAGGACCGCCGCGGCCGCCTTCCACTTCTTTTCCGCGCCGCGATCGTCGCCGAAGCGGATTTCGATGCCGGAGCTGGTTTCGACGTCCACCCCGGTCTTGCCGTAATCGGTGCCGACGATGAAGCGGCGGATCGCCTTCGGCGCGGCCGCCAGGACGTTCACCTGTTCGCGCACGTGGCCCCTGACGCGGTCGCCCTTGGGACGCCCCTTCAGCGGCAGCACCGGCAGGTGGCTCGACTTGCCCGAGGCGGTCCGGATCACCCTGCCGTCGGCGGCGATGATCAGCACCTGCTTGCCTTCGCCGATCTGGGCGACCGGTCGCGACGATTCGCTCGACGTGGTGGGCGCCGAGGTGTCGCGCAGGGCGAACCAGTAGACGGCGAGCGCGGCGATCGCCACGACGAGGATGGCGAGCGCAATCCGCCTCACCGGGCCACCCACCCCGGCACCTCGACGTCGCCGAGCACCTGCACCTCGGGCTCCATCTCGACCCCGAAGCGCTCCTTCACCCGGCGCCGCCCCGCGGCCATCAGCGCCAGCACGTCGGCGGTCGTCGCCTCACCCATGTTCTCGACGAAGTTGGCGTGCTTCGGGGAGAAGCGGGCGCCGCCGTGCCGCAGGCCGCGGCACCCGGCCGCCTCCAGCAGCTGCCCGGCGGAGCGGCCCTCGGCGCGCGGGTCGTCGGGGTTCTTGAAGGTCGAGCCGAAGGTCTTGATCCCGGAGGGCTGCGCCTCGCGGCGGCGGCCGCGCATCGAGGCAAGCGTCGCCTTGATCTCCGCCGGGTCGCCGGGGGTGAGCGCGAAGGAGGCGCGGGAGACGACTTCGCCGTCGGCGAGGTTCGAGTTGCGGTAGACGAACTCGAAGGCCTCCGGGGGGCGCCGCTCGGTCCCCACGGCGGTCGCGACCTCCACCCACTCGAGCACCTCGGCCAGCTGCCCCCCGTAGGCGTTGGCGTTCATCCGCACCGCGCCGCCCGCGGTGCCGGGGATGTTGATCCCGAACTCCAGGCCCGAGAGCCCCCATCCCGCCGCTTTCGCGGCCGCCGAGGGCAGCCGCGCGCCGCCGCCGCAGCGCAGGTGCCGGCCGTCGCGCTCGATCTCGGTCAGCGCGCCGCCCAGCTTCATCGCGAGTCCTCGGAAGCCCTCATCCGCTACCAGGAGGTTCGATCCCGAACCGACCACTCCTACCGCGACCTCGGCCCCCTTCGCCCAGGCGAGCAGCGTCACCAGATCGTCCGCGGACTCGGGGCGGGCGAAGTAGTCGGCGGGCCCGCCGGTGCGGACCGTGGTCAGGCGGGCGAGCGGGTAGTCGGTCTCGACGTCGGCCGGCAGCTCAGTCATCGAGGAGCGCCTCCCCGAGCTTGAAGATGTCCCCGGCGCCGATCGTGACGAGGAAGGAGCCCGCGGGCAATGCCTCGATGCGGCGGGAGAGGAAGGCGTCGGCCTTGGCGGCGGTCGGGAGCCAGGCGACCGGTTTGCCGCGTCCCGCGTCGGCGGCGGCGCGAGCGACGTCGAGGCCGCTGACGCCGGCGAGCGGGCCGACCGGCTCCTCGCGGGCCGGGTAGACGTCGAGCACCGCGATCTCGTCGGCGAGCGCGAGCGCGGCGCCGAACTGGGTGGCGAAGACCTTGGTCCGCGAGTAGAGGTGCGGCTGAAAGACCGCGACCAGGCGCGGCGGGTCGAGCTCGCGCAGCGCCGACAGCGCGGCGCGGACCTCGGTCGGGTGGTGGGCGTAGTCGTCATATATCCGGACCCCACCCCGCTCCCCCTTGACCTCCAGCCGCCGCCGCACCCCGCGAAAGTCCGCGAGCGCCGCCGCGGCCCGGTCGAGGTCGAACCCCGCCGCCCCGAGCGCCGCCAGGCAGGCGCGAGCGTTCAACACGTTGTGAGCCCCCGGCACCGCAAGCGCGAGCCCCTCGGGCCCCGGCGCCCCCGCCGAAAACTCCGCAACGCCACCGAGCGCCTCCGCGGCACTCCCTGGTGAGTTCGCACTTTGCCGCGCTATGCGCGGAGAAGTGCGAACTCGGCCGAGGGGGGCGGCGGTGGTGAGGGACTCGCGGACCTCTTCGACGGCGCCGCCGGCGCGGGACGGGGCGGGCAGGACGGCGACGCGGGACTTGCCGGCGAAGCCGGCGAAGGCCTCGACCAGCGGCTCCAGCGAGCCCCATTTCGAGTGGTGGTCCATCTCGACGTTGGTGACGACGGCGATCTCGGGATCGAGGCGCAGGAAGCTGCCGTCGGACTCGTCGGCCTCCGCGACCACCCACTCGCCCTCGCCCCAGCCGGCGTTGGCGGGCGCGCCGCCAGGGCCGAGGCCCGGCACCTCGCCGCCGACGAAGAAGGCCGGATCCTCGCCCAGGCCGCGCAGCGCCCAGACCGTCATCGCGGTCGTCGTCGTCTTGCCATGCGTGCCGGCGATCGCGATCAGCCGCTTCTCCGCGCACAGCTCGGCGAGCAGCTCACCGCGGTGGATGACCTTCTGTCCCCGCTCACGGGCCAGGGCCAGCTCCGGGTTCTCGGCCCCGATCGCGGTCGAGACGACCACCTCGGCACCCTCCGGCAGGTTGGCGGCGTCGTGGCCGATGTGCGGCTCGATCCCCGCCGCCCGCACCCGCTCCATATAAGAGGACTCGCTGCGGTCGCTGCCGGTGACCGTGGCGCCGAGCCCGGCACACACCACCGCGAGCCCGCTCATCCCGGCGCCACCGATGCCGATGAAGTGCAGTCGCCGCCCGCTCCAGTCGCTCATCGCCCCGCGGCCTCCAGAACCTGGTCGGCGATCGTGCGCGCCGCCTCCGGCTTCGCCAATCCGCGGGCGGCGGCGCTCATCCGCTCCAGCCGCGCCGGGTCGCCGAGGATCCCGCCGACCTCGGCGAGCAGCGCCGCCGGGTCCAGCGCGTCGTCGTCCATGATCGTCGCCGCACCCCCGCGCTCCATCCACTGTGCGTTGGTGCGCTGGTGGTCGGCGGTCGCGTAGGGATAGGGGACCAGGACCGCCGGGCGTCCCGCGGCGGTGAACTCGAAGACGGAGCCGCCGGAGCGTCCCAGGATCAGGTCGATTGCCGCGAGCACGTCGCCGAGGTTCGGTTCGTACTCGATCAATTCGTAGCCCTCGGCGTGCGGCGCCGCGTCCAGGCGCTCGCGCAGCGCCGCGTGGTCGCGCGTCCCCGCCACGTGGAGCACGCGGAAGTCCCGACCCTCGCGCTCGGCGAACGCCTCGACCGCGGCAAAGTTGACCGAGCGCGCCCCGAGGCTGCCGCCGACCACGAGCAGGACCCGCTCGCCCTCGCCGATCCCGAACCGGGCCCGCGCCGCACCCCGGTCCGCCGCCAGGACCGCCGCGGGCACCGGCCGTCCCGTCACCAGATAGCGGTCCCCCTCGCGCCCCGCGATCGGGAACGCCAGGCAGACCCGCCGCGCCCGCCCGGCCAGCAGGCGGTTGGCGAGGCCGAGGTGGCTGTCGGCCTCGGTCAGCACCAAGGGCTTGCGTCCCAGGACCGCGGCCATCCCAGCCGGCGCGGCGACGTAGCCGCCGGCGCCCATCACCACGTCGGCCCGCCGCCGGCGCAGCACCGAGCGCACCGTGCCGATCGCGGCAAGCGCCTCGAAGCCCGCCTGCGCCGCCCGCAGCGGGTTGCGCCGGTCGATGCCGTGCACGTCCAGGAAGTCGATCTCGTAGCCCGCGGCGGGCACCAGGTCCGCCTCGGCTTTCTCACGCGTGCCGAGGAAGCTGACCTCGGCGCCGCTCTCACGGAGCTCGTCGGCGACCGCCATGGCGGGCACCACGTGCCCCGCGGTTCCCCCCGCCGCCACCACCACTCTTGGCCCGTCTGGCACCGCCGGCACCGCTCCTTTCACGCGCGGGCGAGCGCCCGCCATCGACGACTTTCAGTCTGCCGGACCGGGTCGTGCCCCGCGCCGCGCTCGCGGTGCCGCCCCGGGCGACGTTCAAGATCAGCCCGACCGCGAACAGGCACGACAGCAGCGCCGAGTTCCCGTAGGAGATGAACGGCAGCGGCACGCCGGTCAGCGGCGCCAGCCCCATCACCGCGAAGAGGTTGATCATCGCCGTCACCAGCACCATCGAGGTCAGCCCGGCGACGAGGATCTTGCCGTAGTTGTCCCTCGCCTTCTGGGCGATCCGCAGGCCGGCGAAGCCGAACATGCCGAAGAGGCCGACGACGCCGAGGATCCCGACCAGGCCGAGCTCCTCGCCGATCACCGCCGAGATCATGTCGGTGTGGGCCTCGGGCAGGTAGAAGGCCTTCTGCACGCCGTTGCCGATGCCGACGCCGAAGAGGCCGCCGGAGCCGAGCGCGATCTTCGCCTGCGCGGCCTGGAAGCCGGCGCCTTCCGTTTCGGCGCCCGGGTGCAGGAAGCTCGTGAGGCGCGCCATCCGGTAGGGCTCGATCAGCGTCATCAGCAGGATCCCGGCGACGATGACCAGCGCGATCTTGCCGAGGTCCCGCGGGGCGACGCCGGCGGCGATCAGGGTGGCGCCGACGGCGAAGGCGATCACCATCGTGGTCCCCATGTCGGGCTGCAGCATGATCAGCAGGCAGGCGGCGCCGGTGACCAGGAGGATCGGCATGAAGCCCTGGATCGAGCGGATCCGCTTCGGCTCGCGGGCGAGCATGTCGGCGGCGTAGAGGACGAGCGCGACCTTGGCGAGCTCCGAGGGCTGGATCTGGAACGAGCCGCTGCCGATCCAGCGGGTGGCGCCGTTGACGCTCTGCCCGGCGCCGAGCACGAGGACGAGCAGGAAGAGCGACCCGGCGAGGAAGATCGGCGTCGCTTTGCGGATCGCCAGCAGGCCGTGGCGGGCGGTGAAGTGCATGACGACGAGGCCGATCGCGCCGACGATCAGCGTGCGCTGCAGGTAGTAGGCGGAGTCGGCGAGGCCGCCGTTCTGCAGGACCTGGGTGGTCGAGGAGGCGGAGAAGACCATCACCGCGCCGAAGGCGAGCAGGCAGAGCGTCGCGGTCAGCAGCAGGCTGTACTCGGTGGAGACGGCGCGCGCCTTCGACTTCTTGCGCCGCTTCTTCGACTTGGCGGGGCGCGCCCGGCCGAGCGCGACGGAGAGGCCGCTCATCCGCGCTCCGCCCCGAGGTCCGCGACGATCTGGCGGAAGCGCTCGCCGCGTTCCTCGAAGTTGCGGAAGGCGTCGAAGCTGGCGCAGGCGGGCGAGAGCAGGACGACCTCGCCGGGCGCGGCGGCCGCGGCGCCGGCGCGGACAGCGTCCTCGAGGTCGGCGGCGCGGTGGAGGGGGACGCCCGCGGCGGCGAGCGGCGCCAGTTCGGCGGCCATGCGCTCGGCGGTGTCGCCGAGGAGGTAGGTGGCGACGGCGCGCTCGCGCAGCGGCTCGACGAGCGGGGCGAACGGTTCGCCCTTCTCGCTGCCGCCGAGGATCGCGTGGACGCCACGGTCGAAGCTGCCGATGCCGACGATGGCGGAGGTGACGTTGGTCGCCTTGGAGTCGTTGACGAAGCGGACGCCGCCGATCTCGGCGACCGGCTCGAGGCGGTGCGGCACGCCGCCGAAGCTGCGCAGGCCGGCGACGACGGCGTCGCGGTCGACCCCGAAGGCGAGCGCCGCGGCGGCGGCGGCCATCGCGTTCTCGACGTTGTGCTCGCCGGGGATGCCGAGCTCGGCGGTCTCGATCAACGGCTCGCCGTCGTAGAAGATCGTGCCCTCCGCCGCCGCCACCTCGCAGTCGGGCGAGGCGCCGCGGCAGAACTCGACCCGGCGCGCGCAGCCGCCGAGGTCGACGCCGGCCAGCGCCGGGTCGTCACCGTTCCAGACCGCGACGTCGTCGTTGCCCTGGTTGGCGAAGATCCGCAGCTTCGCATCGCGGTAGGCGGCGAGGTCGCCGTGGCGATCGAGGTGGTCGGGCGCCAGGTTCAGGAAGACGGCGCCCTCGGGGCTGAAGAGGCTCGTGTCCTCGAGCTGGAAGCTGGAGGCCTCGCAGACGACGGTCGCGTCGGGCTCGATCTCACCGACCAGGCCGGCGACCGGGACGCCGACGTTGCCCGCCACCGCGACCGGCTCCCCCGCCGTGCGGAAGACGTGGCCGAGCAGCTCCACCGTGGTCGTCTTGCCGTTGGTGCCGGTGACGGCGAGGAAGCGGTTGGGCAGGGCGCGCCAGGCGAGCTCGAGCTCCCCGGTCACCTCCATCCCCCGCTCCAGTGCGGCCGCGATCACCGCCGCCTCCCGGGGAACCCCCGGGCTCTTGACGACCGTGTGCATGCCCTCGAGTTGCGCCAGCCCATCCGTATCCAGGGTTACTTCGACGCCGAGCGCCGAAAGCCCTTCCGCCCCCTCGGGATGCCCGGAATCGACCGCCCGCACGCGCTCGCCGCGCGCCGCCAAGAGCCGCGCCGCCGCCTGCCCGGAGCGGGCGAGCCCGACCACGAGGAACGGCCCCCGCGGCAGCGGCGGTCGCACTTCCTTGGCAGGGATGAGGGACATAACTCGTCAATTCGCCCCGCCGCCCCCCGCCCCTGCGCCACCCCAGTCGGTGAGTTCGCACTTTGCCGCGCATACCGCGGCAAAGTGCGAACTCACCGGGGTGGGCACCGGACTTGCCCGAACGTCGGAGAACGAGGCGGGCCGCCGCCGGAATCCCCGAGCCATCCACGTGCGGGATCCTGGCGGCGGTCGATCTCCGCCTCGGATATTGCGCTTCTGGCCCCCTTGCCTTCGCGCGCTCCCGCTCATTGGGGGAGCGGATTGAACCTATTTCGACAAGGTCGTACCGGTCAAGGACCCTAATCGAACGCACTACGTAGTTTTGTGTAGTGGGCGGGGGCGGTCCGGGGGCGGGGGTCCGGGGCGCTGGCGGCCGTCCGAGGGGGGTCCTGGGCTCCTCATGGGGGTCCTGGCAGGCTGTGACCCCCATGAGGAGCCCAGGACGTGAGGCGTTCGTGGGAGGCGTCACAGGGACGTGAGGAAGTCGGACTTCCGTGAGGATCGGGTCCGGAATCCTCCACACCTCGCCCGGATCCGTGACGAAGATGCCGGGAACGTCACACTTTCCGGCCCTCAGAGGCCCTTCTCGGGCCTGAAATCGAGGGCCGATAACGCGATGCATGAGTTTGGGCCCCCATAGGGGCCCGAAAGTCGACAGCGCGTAGGTCGGTGTTGGACAACACGGGAGGAAGCGTGGAGTTCCCGGCATCTCCGTCACGGATCCGGCGGCCGGGAGCTCGCGTGGTTCGAAATCCACGTATGGCGTGGATTTCGAACCACGGTAAGCCGGTCGGGGGTCCGCGTGGTTGGAAACTTCGGCCATGTCGAAGTTTCCAACCGGGGAGATTCCTGACCGTTCGAGGACCCGGCCCCCGGCGCCCGTCGTGGGCGTCCCGTCACGGATCCGTGAACCTCCCGTGCGCCTCCCGCCGGTGTCCCTCCACACCTTCCGCACACCCGCCCCTCTCGCCACGGCCACAGCCTGCCCGGGCCGTGGCGAGAGGGGCGCGTCCTAACCGGGCGACAGCTTGCGGGGCCCCGTCCCTTCCGGGCGCCAGCTTGCGGGGCCTGGACCCTTCCGGGCCCCGACCAGCAGCGACCCTCAGTGCCCGATCGAGTGCTGGTACAGCGTGAAGCCGATGCCGGAGCAGACCGCGGCGATGATCCAGAAGCGGAGCATGATCTTGGTCTCCGACCAGGCCATCATCTCGAAGTGGTGGTGGAGCGGGGCCATCAGGAAGATGCGGCGGCGGAAGGTGCGGAAGGAGAAGACCTGGAGGAGGACCGAGAGGGCCTCGATGACGAAGATGCCGCCGATGATGATCAGGAGGACCTCGGTCTGGGTCATCACCGCCATCGCCCCGATCGCGCCGCCTAAGCCGAGCGAGCCGGTGTCCCCCATGAAGATCGAGGCCGGGAAGGCGTTGAACCAGAGGAAGCCGATGCAGGCGCCGACCAGGCAGCAGCCGAGCAGCGCCAGGTCCCGCTGGCCGTTGGCGACGAAGGCGATCGCGGTGTAGGTGAGGAGGACGATCGCGCAGGAGCCGGCGGCGAGGCCGTCAAGGCCGTCGGTGAGGTTGACCCCGTTCGAGGTCCCCGCGATGACCAGGAAGACCAGCACGAAGTAGAGCACCGGGCCGAGGTAGATGCTGCCGCCGCCGATGCGGATGTAGAGGCGCGGTTCGAGCCCGACCGAGTGGCGCGCCACCCACCAGAGGAACAGCGAGAGAACGAGCTGGCCGAGCAGCTTGTAGCGGCCGGAGAGGCCGAGCGAGCGCCGTTTGATGATCTTGATGTAGTCGTCGGCGAAGCCGAGCGCCGCGCAGCCCAGCGCGACGAAGAAGACGGCGAGCGCCGACGCGTCACGGTCGGAGAGCACCAGGAACGGCACGCAGATCGAGGCGAAGATGATCAGGCCGCCCATCGTCGGCGTCCCCGCCTTGGCGTGGTGCTCCTGCGGCCCGTCCTCGCGGATGTGCTGGCCGAACTCGCGCACCCGCAGGTATTCGATGAACTTCGGCCCGAGGAAGATGCAGATCAGCATCGAGGCCATGCCCGCGATGAGGATTTCGCCCATGGTCAGGACACCTCCCCGCGCGCGGCCTGCAGCTCCTCGGCGATCGTCTCCATCCCGACCGCGCGCGAGCCCTTGACGAGGACGACGTCCCCCGCTTCGAGGTGAGAATCGAGCCACTCCGCCGCCTCGTCGGGGTCGGCCACGAGTTCGTCGGGGTCGTATTCGCGGGCGGGAGCGCCGACGCCGATCACGAGGTCGATGCTCCGGCCCCGGGCGTGGGCGCCGACGGCCTTGTGGTGGGCGACCGATTCAGGCCCGAGCTCCCCCATCCCGCCGAGCACGGCGACCGTGCGCGCCCCGTCGATCGCGGCGAGGTGGTCCAGCGCCGCGCGCATCGACACCGGGTTGGCGTTGTAACAGTCGTTCACGAGGAGGATGCCGTCGGCGAGCTTGATCTGTTCTCCCCGAAAGCGAGAGAAGCCTATTCCGGCCACCCGGACGGCCATCTCCTCGAGGTCCGCCCCCAGCGCGATCCCACCGCCGATGGCCGCCAGGGCGTTGGTCAGGTTGTAGGGCTCGGCGAAGGGGAAGGTGAAGCGCGCTTCGCCGACGATCGTCGTGATCAGGGCCGAGGTGGCTCCATCGGCGGCGACCTGGACCTCGCCGGCTTCGACGTCCCCGCCGGGGCCGAAGCGCAAAAGGCGCGGCGCCCGCTCCAGGTGGGGCGCGAGCTCACCCGCCTCGACCGGCGCGACGACGGCGCCCTCGGCCGGCAGCGCGTCGATCACCGCCGCCTTCTCCGCCGCGATCGCCTCCACCGAGCCCATCTGCTCGACGTGGACGGGGCCGACGTTGGTGATGATCGCCGCGTCGGGCTCGGCGATCGCGGCCAACTCGGCGATCTGGCCGAAGCCGCGCATCGCCATCTCCAGCACCAGGATCTCGGTGTCGTCGGGCGCCTCGAGGATCGTCAGCGGCAGCCCGATCTCGGTGTTGAAGTTCTGCGCGTTGGCGTGGACCCGGCCGGGCAGTAGGGCACGGGCGATGTCCTTGACCGAGGTCTTGCCGACCGACCCGGTGACGCCGAGGACGCGCGCCCCGAGCGCCCGGCGGTTGGCGGTGGCGAGGGACTGGAGCGCCGCGAGCGGGTCGTCGGCGGCGAAGACCCAGGCGGAGGCGCCACCCAGTCGCTCCGCGTGCTCGGGTCCCACGATCACCCCCCACGCACCCGCCTCGATCGCCGCCGCCGCGAACTCGCCGCCGTCACGGTTCTCCCCGCGCAGACCGAAGAAGAGGTCGCCGGGGCCGGCGGTCGAGGAGTCGATGACCGCGCGGGCCGGCGGCTCGGTCGAGCCCTCGGCGAGCGCCCGCGCGCCGGTTGCCGCCGCGATCTCCGCGCCGCGCAGCCTCACGCCGGGCTGCCCAGCTTGCGCAGCTCCTCGCGGGCGACCTCGCGGTCGTCGAAGGGGACCTTCCGCCCGCCCTCGAACTCCTGGCCCTGCTCGTGGCCCTTGCCGGCGATCACCACGGTGTCGCCCGGCTCGGCGCGGCCGAGCGCGAGGGCGATCGCGGCGTGGCGGTCGACCTCGACCACCAGCTCGGCGTCGCCCTCGCGGGCGCCGGCGGCGACTTCGGCGACGATCGCCTCGGGGTCCTCGGAGCGCGGGTTGTCGGAGGTGACGACGGCAAGGTCCGACAGCACTCCCCCGGCCCGGCCCATCAGTGGCCGCTTGACCTTGTCGCGGTCACCGCCCGCGCCGAAGACCGAGATCACCCTCCCCGGCGTCAGGCGCCGGGCCGCCCGCAGCACGTTCTCCATCGAGTCCGGCGTGTGGGCGTAGTCGACGAGGACGGCGAACCCCTGGCCCTCGTCGATCGGCTCGAAGCGCCCCGGCACCCGCGCCGCCCCGGCCAGCCCGGCCGCCGCCGTCTCCGGATCGACCCCGAGCGCATGCGCCGCCGCGAACGCCCCGAGCGCGTTCGCCACGTTGAAATGACCCGGCATGCCCGTCTTCAGTCGCACCTCCCCGCCGACGGGCCGAAAACCTGACGAGGAGTCAGGTTTTCGGCCCGTCGGCCGGGAGGGGTTGGGGATTTGTGCCGTGAAGGTGGCGCCGGCGGCGTCGAACTCGACCTCGGCGGCGCGGTAGTCGGCTTCGGCGCCTTCGGCGGAGAAGGTCAGGCAGTCGAATTCCTCGGCCAGGCGGCGGCCGTAGGGGTCGTCGACGTTGACGATCCGCACCCCCGGGTCGGCTTCGAACAGCAGCCGCTTGGCGACGAAGTAGTCCTCCATGTCGGCGTGGAAGTCGAGGTGGTCCTGGGTCAGGTTGGTGAAGATCGCAACGTCGAAGTGGATGCCGTCGGCGCGGTGCAGGACCATCGCGTGCGAGGAGACCTCCATCGCGCAGGCCGCGTCACCGCCCTCGATCATGCGCCGGAACGTCTCCTGCAGGTCGATCCCCTCCGGCGTGGTCCGTTCGACCGGCTTCTCCTCCCCGCCGACCACCTGCTTGACCGTGCCCATCAGGCCCGCCTGGACCCCGGCCGCTTCGAGGATCTCGCGGATCAGGTAGGCGGTCGTCGTCTTGCCGTTGGTGCCGGTGACGCCGACCACCTTCAGCGTCGCCGTGGGGTCGTCCCAGAACGCTGCCGCGAACGGCGCCATCGCCGCCCGCGCGCTCGGCACCACGACCTGCGGCACCGGCACCTCCAGCTCCCGCTCGACCACCAGCGCCGCCGCCCCCGCCTCGACCACCCGCGTCGCGAACTCGTGCCCGTCGCGCTTTTCCCCGACCACGCAGAAGAACAGCGTCCCGGGCCCCGCTTTTCGGCTGTCGTAGGCGAGGCTCGCGATCTCGACGCCGGCGTCGCCGACGATCTGGACGCGGCCCGTGGACGAGGCTGCCGAAACGAGGTCCCCCAGCTTCATGTGCCCGATTCTAGGTACCGCGTCGGGTGGCCCTCGCGGGCTCTATTCCTGCGGCACGCCCAGGTAGGGCAGCGAGAACGCCGCGATTTCGCCGAACGCCGGCGCCGCCACCGACCCACCGTAGATTTCGCCTTCCGGCTGGTCGACGATCACCGCGGCGAGGAACTTCGGGTCCATCGCCGGGGCGAAGCCGATGAACGAGGCCACGTATTTGGTTTTCGAGTAGCCGCCGTCTTCGGCGACCTGGGCGGTGCCGGTCTTGCCCGCCAGCGAGTAGCCGGGGACGCTGACCTCCGAGGCGGTCCCTTCCGGCCCGAGCACGCCCTCGAGCATCTTGCGCACCTCTTCGGCGACGGTCGCGCTGATCACCCGGTGGCCGTGCGGCTCGGGAATCCGTTCTTCGCCGATCCGTTTGACCAGCTGGGGCGGGCGCTCGATGCCGCCGTGGGCGATCGTCGCGTACCCCTGCACCATCTGCATCGGCGTGACCGCGGCGCCCTGGCCCATCGGCAGGTTGCCCATCGTCGCGCCCGAGTATTCGCTCAGCTTCGGCACGATCCCCCGTTCCTCGTTGGGGAACTGCACGCCGGTCGGCTTGCCGAAGCCGAACTTTTCCATCCATCTGCTGAATTTCGTCGCCCCGACCCGGAGGCCGATTTCCACCGCGCCGATGTTCGAGGAGCGCGCCAGGATCTGTTCCACGGTCATCGTTTCGGTGCCGCGTTCCTCGGCGTCGTGGATGATCCGTTCGCCGACTTCCAGCGTCGGCGGCAGGGTGAATTCCGTGGTCGGCGTGACCAGGCCTTCTTCCAGCGCCGCCGAGACCGTGAACGCCTTGAAGGTCGACCCCGGTTCGTAGTTGAAGCCGGTCGCCCGGTTCAGCAGTTCTTCGTTCGATTCGACGTGCGCGAGGTCCCCCGGGTCGATCGGCGGCCAGTTCGCCATCGCCAGGATTTCCGAGGTCTGCGGGTCCATCACGATCGCCGTCGCGCCCTTCGGCGAGTACGTTTCGCCGACCTTCGCCAGCACCTGTTCGGTCGTCTCCTGGATCACCGGGTCGAGCGTCAGTTCGACGTCTTCGCCGTCGCGGGCTTCCTTCACCGTTTCCAGCTTGATCGGGTCGCCGAGCGCGTCGGTGACGACGCGGCGTTCGCCTTCTTCGCCCGCCAGCGCGGAGTTCTCGCCTTCCTCGACCCCGGTCAGCCCCTGGTTTTCGGAGCCGACGACGCCGATCACCTGCCCCGCCATTTCGCCCTGCGGGTAGGTGCGCCGGCTGCCGGGAATCTGTTCGATCCCTTCGATGCCGAGCTTTTCGATCTTCGTCGCGGTCGAGAGGTCGACGTCTTTCGCCAGGTAGGCGAAGCCCGATTCGGAGGTCAGCGCCTTCAGCACCTCGCCCTTCTTCTGCTTCAGGATCGGGGCGATCAGCGCCGCCGCCTTCTGCTTCTTCTTCACCAGGTAGGGCGTGGTGACGATCGTCGCCGCGTCTTCGGAGCTGGCCAGGCGGGTGCCGTTGCGGTCGAGGATCGCGCCGCGCAGCCCCGGCACCATCACCGTCTGCGTCTGCTGGTCGAGCGCCTGCGAGGACAGGGTCGAGGCTTCCACCCCCTGCAGCCAGAAGGCGCGGCAGACGACCAGCAGGAAGGCGACGAGGAAGCCGGCGAAGAGGAGTCCGATGCGTCGCTCGATCAGGCGCATCGCATCGCTATTCGGTCGGGACTTCGGTCACGCCTTCGGCGGCGAGGAGTTCGGCGTATTCGCGTTCGTAGATCGCGAGTTCTTCCGGCGTGAATTCGCTTTCGGCGGTGGTGCTCGCGGAGGTTTCTTCGGTGGTCGCGGCTTCGGTGCTCACCACCGCTTCGCCGGAGGCTTCTTCGCCCGCCGCCGTCGATTCTTCGCTCGCGGCGCCTTCTTCGGCGGCGGCCACGACGGCGGCGCCGGCGGCGGCGAGGCGCGAGGCGGCTTCGGCGACGTCGCTCCCGCGCGCGCTGACCATCTGCGGCACCGCGGCGGTCGACATCTTCAGGCCGAGGTTGGCGGCCTCGGCGCGCACCCGCGCCTGCCCGTACTTCTGCGCGACGCGGCTCTGCAGCATCGAGTTCTCTTTGCCGAGTTCGGTGTTCTTGGCGTCGATCTTGCCGCTGGAGGCGGCGAAGCTGAGCGTCACCACGTTGAGGGCGACGATCCCGACCAGCAGCACGCCGAGCACGCCGATCCAGGCGCGGCCGCGGGTGAGGCGGTGGATCAGGCCGGACTCGGGAAGCTGGGTGACGGCGACCGCGGCGCGACCGGCATGGCCGGCGGCGATCGGGATGACGCCGGCGGGACGGCGCCGCGGCGCGGCTTTGCGGCGCGTGGGCGACTTGCGGGCGGGCGCGGCCTTCGCGGCGGCGGCGCGCGCGGTCGTCGGTTTGCGCTGCGGCGCGGCCTTGCGCGCGGGCATCGCCTTCGCGGCGGCGGCGCGGGCGCCAGTCGCCTTTTTGCGGCCGGGTTGGCGCGGCGGATCGTCGGTCCTGACCTTGCGCGGCGTCGCCGTGCGCCCGCCCGGCCGGGGACGGTCGCGGGGACGTTTCTTCGGCTCCGGCGGCGCCGTGCGCGAGGGCGCCGGGGCGGCCTGGGACGAGGAGCGGCGCTTGGGGACGGCGACGGCCATCAGCGGCCCTCCCCGCGCGGGCCGGGCGCGTCGTTCGACGCCCCGGCGGTCGTGTCGAAGGCGATCTTGACCGCGGCGCGCAGGTGGGCGGAGCGCGAGCGCGGGTTCTCCTCCATCTCGGCCGGGCCGGGCGCGATGGCGCGGCGGGTCAGCAGGTCGGCCTCGGGCTCGTGGCCGCAGACGCAGACCGGGATCTCCGGCGGGCACACGCAGCCGGTCGCCTTGGCGGCGAGGAACTGCTTGACCGGCCGGTCCTCCAGCGAGTGGAAGGAGATCGCGGCGAAGCGGCCGCCGAGCGGCAGCGCGTCCCAGGCCAGCGGCAGCGCCTCACCCAGCAGGTCGAGCTCCCCGTTGACGGCGATCCGCAGCGCCTGGAAGGTGCGCTTGGCCGGGTGGCCGCCGCCGAAGCGGGCCGAGGCGGGCATCCCCGCCTGCACCGCGGCGACCAGCTCGGAGGTGGTGCGGAGCGGGCGGCGGGCGACGATCTCGCGGGCGATGCCGCCGGCGTGGCGCTCCTCGCCGAAGCGGCGCAGCACCTGCGCGATCCGTGACTCCGGCCACTCGTTGACGAGGTCGGCGGCGCTGAAGCCCTGGCGCGGGTCCATCCGCATGTCGAGCGGCGCGTCGTAGGAGTAGGAGAAGCCCCGCTCCCAGGCGTCGACCTGCATCGAGCTCATTCCCAGATCCATGTAGACCATGTCTGGGCGGATTCCTTCGCCCCGCAGCGCACGAAGTCCTGCAACGAAGTCGGCGCCGACGAAGAGCGCGCGGCAGGGCGCCTCGGCGGCGAAGCGGTTGAAGCGCGTGGCGGCGGCCGGGTCGCGGTCGATGCCGATCAGCGTCCCCTCCGGGCCTAGCCGCTCGGCGACGAGGCGCGCGTGGCCGCCCGCGCCGAAGGTGCAGTCGACGGCGGTCTGGCCCGGCTCGGGGGCGAGCAGGTCGACCAGCTCGGGCGCCAGGACGGGCTCGTGCTCGCGGGTCACGAGCGTGAGCGGCGTCGGCCGGGCCGACGGCTGGTGGGAGAAGGTGGGAGTGCGGGCGGCATGGAGTCTCATGGTTACGCGGCGCCCGCCCCGGCGAGCCCCTCGGCGATCTCCGGCGCCGCCGCGTCCAGCTCTTCCTCCTGCTTGGCCCATGCCTCGGCGTTCCAGATCTCCAGGTACTCCCCGGCGCCGATCACGACGCATTCGCCCTCCAGGCCGGCGTGCTCCAGCAGTGGCTTGGGGATGCGGATGCGCCCCGCCGAGTCGAGCTTCTCGTCGAAGGAGCCGCCGTGGAAGCGGCGGCGCAGGGCGCGGGCGTCTTTGCCGAACGGGCTGTGGGGCGAGAGGAAGCGGTCCGAGAGCTCCTCGAACTCGGCGGTCGTGTGCACCCAGACGCAGGGGTCGAAGCCCTTGGACAGAACCACACCGTCAGCGAGTTGGCTGCGAAAGCGAGATGGCACGGTCAGTCGGTCCTTGCTGTCCAGGCTGTGCTCGTAGAGGCCCCGAAATGCCAATTCGGTGTCCTTTCTGAGCGGGAGGTCGAGGTCGGAAAAGAGTTGGGACCGGAGTGATGAGGTGGGAGGAGCCTCACCACCCCGGTCCTGGGCTTCAACTCGAGCGCCACTCTGACACACACTCCCCCACTTTGCAACACCTCCTCCCTCTGCAACCCCTTTTTCATGCTCCGGCGCGCCCTCGGGCAGGCGCGCTAGGTTGGCCGGGATGAGCACGCCCGAGCCCCCCACGCCTCCCGCGCCGAGCGAGGAGTTCACGCCGCCGGTGATCGAGGCGGCGGCGCCGACCGACGCCAACGCGCTGCGCGGCCACCACTTCAAGCGCCTCATGGGCATGCAGCGGACTTGGTGGCTGATCGGCGTCCCCGCCGTCGTCATCGGCGCCTTCCTCGTCACCACCAGCCTCGTGGTCGGGCTGATCGTCGCGCTGGCGGTCGTCGCGGTCGGGATCGGCGTCGTCTTCGCGATCGCCGACTCGAAGGCCGCCGACGACTTCTTCCACGTCTACGCCGAGAACCGCGGGCTCGAGCTGGGCGACAAGACCCGCCTGCCCGCGGCGACGCCGCTGCTGCGCAAGGGCGACGACCAGTACGCGAAGCGCACGCTGACCGGCGAGATCGCCCCCGGCTGCGCCGGCCTCCTCGCCATGTACACCTACGAGGAGCAGACCACCGACTCCAACGGCAACCGCCAGACCAGCTACCACGAGTACACGCTGGGGATGAGCGAGGTGCCCGAGTGCGTCGACGAGGTGCCCGAGCTCTACTGCCAGAAGCGCTCCGGCCTGCGCTCCCTGGAGCGCTTCGAGGACGTCTTCCGCCGCTCCAAACGCCGCGTCACCCTGGAGAGCGAGGCACTCGGCGACCGCTATGAGATCTTCGTGCGCAAGGACCAGGACGACGTCTGGCTGCGCCGCCTCTTCTCCCCCAGCTTCATCGTCTGGCTGACCGAATCGGCACCGGAGAAGTTCGCCTTCGAGCTGGTCGGCGGCAGCCTGGTCGCCTACGTCCCCAAGCACCGGGAAGACGCCGCCGACCTCGACGCGGTCGCCGCGGCGACCGGCGCGGTGGCGAAACGCCTGCGGGAAAAGTCGGCCGATTCCGACTCCTAGCGCGAACCCGAGCTGACACCCGAGGCAGAGCTCGGGCCCCGCAAGCTGTCGCCCGGGGAAGGCCCCGCCCCTCTCGCCACGGCCCGGGCAGGCTGTGGCCGTGGCGAGAGGGGCGGGTGTGCGGGAGCGGAGGAACCGGACGGGGGCGTCACGGGAGTGCGTCGGGGGTGACACGGATCCGTGACGGAGGTCAGACGTCGTCACGGAGAGCGTGAGAACTCCACGCTTCCTCCCGTGTTGTGCAACACCGACCTACGCGCTGCGTGTATTTCCCACCCCATAGGGGCCCTAAAACACGCAGCGCGTCATCGGCCACTCGATCCAGGCCCGAAAAGGGCCTTCCAGGGCCGGAAAGTGTGACGTTCCCGGCATCTTCGTCACGGATCCGGCCGAGGTGTGGAGACTCCCGGACCGGATCGTCACGTAAGTCCGACCTCCTCACGTCCCTGTGCCGGCTTTTTCACGGAAGCCTCACGTCCTGGGCTCCTCATGGGGGTCACAGCCTGCCAGGACCCCCATGAGGAGCCCAGGACACCCGCCCCCCGAACCCCCGCCGTCCCTACCAGCCCCGTCCCGGCATCAACCACAGTGAACCTAGAATCCTGAGAGCAGCGTCCCGGCGTTGGCGATCAGGCCCGCGGCGATCATCAGCATCACCGAGGGGACGAGGACCAGGGCGACGACGAGCTGGATCTTCGGCGCGGCGCGGGCGGCGCGCTCCTCCACCGCGCGGCGGCCCTCGCGGCGCAGGGCGGTCGCCTGCCGGCGCAGCTGCTCGGCGAGCGGCGAGCCAAAACGGCGCGAGCGCTCGATCGAGGCGACCAGCGTCGCCATCTCCGAGCCGGGGACGCGGGCGCGGAGGGCGGCGAGCGCGGCGCTGAGCGGGCTGCCGCAAGAGAGCTCGGCGACCGCGATCCGCATCTCCTCCGCCAGCGGCCCCTCCCCCGCCCGGGCGAGCTGCGCCAGCCCCTCGCCGGGACCGCGTCCGGAGGCGATGCTGACCGCGAGCAGGTCGAGAGCGTCGGGAAGCGCCGCGACCAGGCGCCGGCGACGGCGGCGCGCCGCCCGCTCGAGCAGCGCGTCGGGGACGAAGAAGCCCGCCACCGGGAGCCCGAGCGCGACCGCGATCCCGATCCGTCCCGGCGCCGCGGGCGCCGCCGCGAAGGCGAGGATGACGCCGAGACAGGCGCCGGCGAGCTTGCCGAGCAAGAGGGCCGGCAACGGCAGGCGGGCTTCGAGGCCGGAGCGGCGCAGGCGCTCGGGGAGGTCGAGCCAGAGCGCCGCCCGCGCCCACGATTCGCCGAGCGGCCGCCCAGAGCCGGCCGGTGCGGCGGGCCGTGGCGCGCCCGGGCGCCCCGCCGCCGGCACCCCGGACCCGCCTTGACCGTCGCCATCCCTTCCGCTGTTCGAAATGCGCCTCACAGGCGCATTTCGAACAGCTCGCCGCGCGGCGCGCGCGACCAGGATCTCCCGACCCGCGGCGAGGGCCAGCAGGAACGCGAGGGCGAAGAAGAGTCCGACCGGGGTCACTCGACCACCCGCGAGAGGCGGCGGATCGCGACGAAGCCGATCACCTGCAAGCCGGCGGCCATGGCGAGCAGGACCGCGGACGCGGGCGACGCCAGCAGCTTGGCGAGAAAGCCGGGCTGGACGAGCTCGGCGAAGAGCGCGCCGCCGGTCGGCATCGCGACGACCAGGAGGCCGGTGAAGCGCGCCTGCGCGGTCGCCGACTTGGCGTCTTCGGCCACTCGGTCGCGCTCTGCCGCCCCGGCGGCGAAGCGGCGCAGGAGGCCCGCCAGGTCCCCGCCCGCCAGCCGTTGGCTGAGGAGGGCGGCGGCGAAGGCGTCGACCCGCTCGGAGCGCATCCGCGCCCGCCAGGCGGCGACCGCCTCGGCGGTGCCGGCGCCGAGGTCGAGCTCGGCGCCGAGCCGCGCCAGCTCCGCCGCGGGCGGCCCGTCGAGGTAGGCGGCGGCCGCGGGCA
>Ga0209916_1001215_pt1 | contig 25070 bp, 22 predicted proteins | sample ThiBio_1000_plan_FD_183956 | JGI IMG/M metagenome (GOLD analysis project Ga0209916, IMG submission 183956) | Wastewater bioreactor microbial communities from Cape Town, South Africa - Thiocy_solids_2 (SPAdes) | ecosystem: Engineered > Bioreactor > Thiocyanate-remediating > Anaerobic-Aerobic ... | reverse complement strand
CGCGAGATCGTCCCCTGGGCGACCGCGGTGATGATGGGGGTGGGGGCCTTCTTCATCGGCCTGATGCTGTTCGGCCCCGACGTCAACCCGTTCCGCACGATCACGACGCCGCAGGACGGGATCGGGCTGAACCCGCTGCTCCAGCACCCGAGCATGATGATCCACCCGCCGATGCTCTACTCGGGGTACGTCGCCTGGACCGTCCCCTTCGCCTTCGCGATCGGCGCCCTGATCACCCGCCGCGTCGACTCCGAATGGATCCGCGCGACGCGCCGCTTCGCCCTGATCGCCTGGGCCTTCCTCGGCTTCGGCCTGCTGCTCGGCGCGCGCTGGTCCTACTCGGAGCTCGGCTGGGGCGGCTACTGGGCCTGGGATCCGGTCGAGAACGCGGCGCTGATGCCGTGGCTGCTCGGCACCGCCTTCCTGCACTCGATCATGGTGCAGGAGAAACGCAGCATGCTGAAGGTCTGGAACGCGACGCTGATCGTCGCCACCTTCTCGATGTGCCTGCTCGGCACGTTCCTGGTGCGCTCCGGCGTCCTGCAGTCGATCCACGCCTTCGGCAACGACACCGTCGGGCCTTATCTGCTGGCGATGATCGGGGTCGTCGTCATCGGCTCGACCTGCCTGATCGTCTCGCGCCTCGACGACCTGCGCACGGACCAGAAGCGGATCGACTCGCTCCTGTCACGAGAATCGATCTTCCTCGTCAACAACCTGTTGCTGGTCGGGCTGGTCGTGGTGATCGCCTGGGGGACCTTCTTCCCGCTGATCTCCGAACTCTTCACCGGGACCAAGAGCTCGCTCGCCGGGCCATGGTTCGACAAGTACACGACGCCGTTGGGGATCCTGCTGGTGCTGTTCACCGGGATCGGGCCGCTGCTGGCCTGGCGGCGCGTCACCTGGGCCTCGGCGAAACGCGTCTTCCGCATCCCCGTCGCGGTCGCCCTGCTGACCCTGGTCGTCCTCTGGGTCTTCACCGATGCCGCCCACAAGCCGTGGGCGCTGGCGCTCTTCACCTTCGCCGCCTTCGCGATCGCGGGCGTCCTGCAGGAGTTCTACAACGGCGCCCACGCGCGGCAGAAGACCTCGGGCGGCTCGTTCGCGGGTGCGCTGGTCGCGGTCACCGCCCGCAACCGGCGCCGTTACGGCGGCTACATCGCCCACATCGGCGTCGCCGTCCTGCTGATCGGCATCGCCGCCTCCTCGAGCTTCCAGACCAACGAGAACGTCTCGATGAAGCCGGGCGAAACGCGGGTCGTCGACGGGCGCGAATTCACCTACCAGCGGCCCTACGTGAAGGTCGACAACGAGAAGTACACGATCGGCGCGATCGTCGATGTGAAGGAAGACGGCAAGCATCTGGCGACGCTGGAAACGAGCCGTCGCTTCTTCCGCCCGACCGGCGCCGCGGCGACCGGCGGCCTGGCCGACTACTTCAGTGGCGAGGCCACCTCGGAGGTCGGCCTGAAGACCGGCCCGATCCGCGACATCTGGGTCACCGTCGCGCCCAACGTGCAACAGGTCCAGCACCAGCTCGCGGTCGCCGAAAAAGGCCTCAAAACCTGCATCGAAGCCGGGCCGGGCACGCCTGCGCAGTGCAAACAGCTCTCCGCGCTGATGCGCGCCGCCGCGGCGGAACCGAAACTGCAGCCGCAGGCGCTCGCCCAGATCGAAAGCCTGCAGCTGCTCTCCGCCGAACGGATCGCGCGCGGCTACCTCAAAGAGGCGGGCGCGGCGACCTTCAAGGTGATCGTCAACCCACTGGTGCTGTGGATGTGGATCGGCGGGATCATCGGCCTGATCGGCGCGCTGATCGCCGTCTGGCCCGCCCGCGGCCGCCGCAAGGGTGCGATGGTCCGCACCGAGGCCGACGCGCTCAAGGAAGCCAAATACCGCGAAATCCGCGATGCCGAACTCGACCACGCCTCCGGCAAGCTCTCCGACGAGGACTACGCGATCCTCGACGCGGAGCTGCGCAAGGAAGCGGTGGAGATCCTCGACCTGGTCGGCGTGGGGGCGGGGACCGGCGAGCAACTGCGTCCCGGTCGCGCCGGGCTGCCGAGCGACTACGCGGAGAACGGCGGCAACGGGAACGGTAACGGCCACGCCAACGGCGATTCCCCGACCGCCACGGTCGAGAACGGCAACGGCAACGGGAATGGCACGAACGGCCACGGCCACGCCAACGGGAACGGCCACTCGAACGGCGCGACGAACGGCAACGGGAACGGCAACGGCGCGTCGCGCGAGCCGGCCGACCGCAACTAACCGCTCAGACCCTCTACACTCATCTCCGTGTCCACGATTCTCGGCGTCCTACAGGTGATCATCGCGGTGGTCATGGTCTTCCTCATCCTGCTCCACTCGGGGAAAGACGCGGGCCTCTCCGGTGCCTTCGGCATCGGCGGCGGGGGCAGCCAGATCGGCGGCGGCTCGATGGTCGAGCGCAACCTCGACCGCGCCACCATCTTCTTCGCGATCCTGTTCGCCGTGAACACGATCGTGCTGCTGAAGATCTAGACGCCGATGTCCTTCACGCTCAGGAACCTCAAGGAGGATCCTGAGGATCTCGGCTCCAACTTCGACGGCGCGCCCGACCTGGAGTTCCGCGCCGCCACCAAGCTGCTCGGGCTCGAGCGTTCGGGTCTGACCTACCAGCGGATCCCGCCCGACTACCGCTTCCCCTACGGCCACACGCACGAGACCCAGGAGGAGGTCTACGTGGTCGTGCGCGGGGGCGGGCGGATGAAGGTCGACGACGAGATCGTCGAGCTCAAGGAATGGGACGCCGTGCGCGTCCCGCCCGGCGCCTGGCGAGGCTACGAGGCCGGCCCGGAAGGCCTCGAGCTCCTCGTCATCGGCGCCCCCAATCTCGGCGAGAACCCGCGCGACGATGTCGAAGGCACGCGCGACTGGTGGGCCAAGTAGGACGAGTTCGCACTTCTCCGCGCTATCCGCGGATTACTGCGAACTCGTCCCCTGGGGCCTCCGGGCCCGGTGGCGGCAGCTGCGCCTGCGCGCGGTCAATTCCCCCTGCCCTGTAACTGCGGTTGACAAACGCGCTACATTTGTAAAGCACGCAGACTTCAATCTCACGTTTGACAAGGAGGAGAACGTGGAGGCGCACTCAGAGCACGCGCATCACCATCACCACCACGACGAGGACGTCGATCTGAATCCGGCTGCCTGGAGCGACGGCAAGCGCTATGCCTGGCTGCTCGGCATCCTGGTTCCGCTGGCGCCGTTCATCGCCTGGGGCGCGGTCGAGGCGACCGGCTTCGGCGGGTTCTGGTTCCTCGGGCCGGTCCTGGTGTTCGTCATCTTTCCGCTGCTCGACCTGGCGATCGGGATGGACGCGACGAATCCGCCCGACTCGGTCCTCAAGTGGCTCGAGCAGGACCACTACTACCGCTGGTGCACCTACCTCTTCATCCCGATCCAGTACGCCGGGCTGATCTTCGCCGCCTGGAAATGGGGGGACGGCGGGCTGTCCGTCGTCGAAAACATCGGCCTCGCCGTCACCATGGGCGTCGTCGGCGGGATCGGCATCAACACCGCCCACGAGCTCGGCCACAAGCGCGACGACCTGGAGAAGTGGCTCAGCCGCGTCGCCCTCGCGCAGACCGGCTACGGGCATTTCTTCATCGAGCACAACCGCGGCCACCACGTCCGCGTCGCCACGCCCGAGGACCCGGCGAGCTCGCGGCTGGGGGAGAGCTTCTGGGAATTCCTGCCGCGCACCGTGTCCGGCAGCCTCACCTCCGCCTGGCAGCTCGAGGCCGCCCGCCTCGACCGGCTCGGCAAGTCGCCATGGACGCTCCGCAACGACATCCTCGGCGCCTGGGCGATGACCGTCGTCCTCTTCGCCGCCCTGGCCGTCGCCTTCGGCCCGATCGTGCTCCCGTACCTGGTGCTGCAGGCGGTCATCGGCTTCTCGCTGCTGGAGGTCGTCAACTACCTCGAGCACTACGGCCTGCTGCGCGACAAGAAGGAGGACGGCCGTTATCAGCGCTGCCTGCCGCGGCACAGCTGGAACTCGAACAACGTCGCCTCCAACGTGCTGCTCTACCACCTGCAGCGCCACTCCGATCACCACGCCAACCCGACCCGCCGCTACCAGGCCCTGCGCCACGTCGACGAGGCGCCGCAGCTGCCGACCGGTTACGCGGGGATGATCGTGCTCGCCTGGTTCCCGCCGGTCTGGCGGCGGGTGATGGACCCGCGCCTGATGGAGCACTTCGAAGGCGACGTGACCAAGGCGAACATCAACCCGCGCAAGCGGGACAAGATCCTGCGGCGCTACGGCGGCGGGGCGAGTGGCGGCGCTCCGGCCGGCGGCACCGCGGCGGCGGGGGCGGCGTCGTGAGCGCCTTCCGTTGTCCCGGCTGCGGCTACCTCTACGACGAGGCCCAGGGCCACCCGCGCGAGGGCTTCCCGCCCGGCACGCCGTGGGACGAGGTGCCCGACGACTGGGCCTGCCCCGACTGCGGCGTCCGCGACAAGGTCGACTTCGAGCCGGTGGAGGACGCCGCCTGACCGCCTCCGCTGCGACGATAGGGGGGATGGCAAGCCGAACGCCATACCCCGAGGCCGCGCGGGCGCTGCTGCGGCAGACGCTGTTCGACGCTGCCCGCCACCACCTGGAAACGCGGCCCTGGTCGGAGGTGACGATGGGCGACATCGCCGCCACCGCCGGGGTCAGCCGCCAGACCCTCTACAAGGAGTTCGGCAACAAAAGCGAGTTCGCGGTCAACCTGACGATCCACGAGGGGGAACGGTTCCTCGCCGCGGTCGAGGACGCGGTGCGCGCCCACACCGACAACCCGCGCGACGCGATCCGCGCGGCGCTCGAGCTCTTCCTCCGCACCGCGGGCGAGGATCCGCTGATCCGCACGCTGCTGAGCGACGACGGCTCCGGCGGCATGCTCCCGTTCGTCACCACGCAGGGCATGCCGGTGGTCGTCTGGGCGACGACGCGGCTCTCGGCGGTGATCGAAGAAGGCTGGCCGCAGGCGCCGAAGCGCGACGTCAAGCTGCTCGCCGAGGCGCTCGTCCGCCTGGCGATCTCCTACATCACCAACCCCTCCGAGACGCCCGACTCGACCGCCGCCTCGGTCGCCGAGCTGCTCGGCCCCTTCATCGATCGCGCCCTCGGCACGGCTTGATCGCCGTCCTCGCCGACACCCATATGCCGAAGGGCGGCCGGGCGCTGCCGCCGCGCTGCGTCGAGATCCTGGGCGAGGCGGACGCGGTGCTCCACGCGGGCGACTTCTTCGCGGTCGCGATGCTGCGCGAGATCGAGGCGCTCTCCCGCGGACCGGTCCACGCTGTTCACGGCAACGTCGACGAGGCCGAGCTGCGCGCCGCGCTCCCGGAGGCGCTCGAGGTTGAGCTCGGCGGCGCCCGCGTCGCGATGGTCCACGACGCCGGGCCGGCGAAGGGGAGGGTGGGACGGATGCGCCGTCGCTTTCCCGGCGCCGACGCGGTCGTCTTCGGCCACAGCCATCTGCCGCTGCACGAGGAGGAGGACGGCTTCCAGATCTTCAACCCCGGTAGCCCGACCGAGCGTCGCCGCGCGCCCCGGCACTCGATGGGCGTGCTGCGCGTCGAGTCAGGCCGCCCGCGCTTCGAGCACGTCTGGCTCTGACGCTTGTCGCCCTCTGGGCGACAAGCGTCGGGGGCGCTCAGGGGGCGCCGGGCGTGAAGAGCTCGGTGAGGGTGGCGATCATCGCGTCGCGGTCGGGCTCGCCGGGGCCGCCGAGGGCGTCGATGATGAGCCCGTCGGTCGCGCTCACCAGCGCCACCGCGCTCATGCGGAGGTCCGCGCCCGGCGGCAGGATGGGCGGCTCCATCGCCGCGATCTGGCTCGCGACCAGGTCGGCGTAGGAGCCGAGCACCTCGCGCCGGCGCTGCTCCAGGTCGGGGCTCACGCCGACCATCTCGAAGTAGTTGACGCGCGCCGCGCGCTCGTCGGCCAGGCTGCCGTCGATGAAGGCCCGCAGCGCCAGGCTCATGCGCCCGCGCGGGTCGGGCGGCGCGGCGGCGATGGCGGCGAGCACGGCCTCGCGGACCTCCTCGACGTGGCGGTCGTACACCGCCCGCAGCAGCGCCTCGCGGGAGTCGACCTCGGCGTAGAAGTAGCGCGGGTTCAATCGCGCCTGCGCGCACAGCTGCTCGATCGTGGTCGCGGCGTAACCGCGGGTACCGAACAGCTCGAGGCCCGCGTCGAGCAGCCGCAGCCGCCGCTCCTCGCTGCGCTCGGCCGCGCTCATGCCGCCGTAACGGCGGCCGTCCTCGGTCCCGGTCTCGCTCACCCAGCCGACGCTAACAAACTGGCAAGAGCCCTTGACAGATCTTCCCCGCCGCGGCCATACTGCTGCATCTGGCAAGGGGAATTATCAGATTAGGGTGGGAGGCCCGTCCAGCGTGTTCGAACTGATCCTCTACGCGATCCCGTTCTTCGTCGCGACCCTGCTGGTCGAGTGGCTGCAGTTTCGCCACGACACCGAGGAGCGCCGCGCCGAGCTGGTCGGTTATGGGACCAACGACACGATGACCAGCCTCGCGATGGGGCTCGGCAACGTCGTCACCAACACCGCCTGGAAGGTCGTGGTCGTCGCCGCCTACGCCGGGATCTACGAGCTGACCCCGCTGCGGGTCCCCTCGGACGCCTGGTGGGCATGGGTCGCCCTCTTCTTCGCCGACGAGATCGCCTATTACTGGTACCACCGGCTCAGCCACACGGTGCGCCTCTTTTGGGCGAGCCACGTGGTCCACCACTCCTCCCAGCACTACAACCTCTCGACGGCGCTCCGCCAGCCCTGGACGCCGATGACCTACTTCATCTTCTGGCTCCCGCTGGCCGCGGTCGGCTTCCCGCCCTGGATGATCCTCCTCGAGCAGTCGATCAGCCTCACCTTCCAGTTCTTCATCCACACCGAGCGCGTCAAGCGCCTCCCGGCGCCGATCGAGTGGGTCTTCAACACCCCGTCCCACCACCGCGGCCACCACGGCTCCAACGACATCTACCTGGACAAGAACTACGGCGGCATCCTCATCATCTGGGACCGCCTCTTCGGCACCTTCCAACCGGAGACCGAGCGCGTCGTCTACGGCCTGACCCACAACCTCGACACCTTCAACCCGGTCGAGGTGGCGACCCACGAGTGGAAAGCGATGTTCCGCGACGTCCGCGATGCCCGCGGCTGGAGGGAGCGGTTCGGGTACGTGTTCCGCGGGCCGGGGTGGGAAGGGACGGAGGCTTCCTAGGGGGAGGGACGGGGGCTCGCAAGCTGTCGCCCGGGGAAGGCTCAGGCCTCGCAAGCTGTCGCCCGGGGTAGGGACCCGCCCCTCTCGCCACGGCCCGGGCAGGCTGTGGCCGTGGCGAGAGGGGCGGGTGTGCGTGGAGTGGAGGATCGTGCACGGGAGCGTCACGGGAGTGCGTCTGGAATGGCACGGAACCGTGACGGGAGTCAGACCTCGTCACGGAGATGTCGAGAACTCCGGTCTTCCTCCCGTGTTGTGCAACACCGACCTACGCGCTGCGTGTATTGACCCCCCTATAGGGGCCCTAAATCACGCAGCGCGTTATCGGCCCTTGATTTCCGGCCCGAAAAGGGCCTCTGAGGGCCGGAAAGTGTGACGTTCCCGGCATCTTCGTCACGGATCCGGCCGAGGTGTGGAGACTCCCCGACCCGATCGTCACGTAAGTCCGACTTCGCGACGTCCCTGTGACGCCTCTCCCACGCACCCCTCACGTCCTGGGCTCCTCATGGGGGTCACAGCCTGCCAGGACCCCCATGAGGAGCCCAGGACACCCCCGCGCCACCTCGGACGGCCTGCAGCGCCGCGGACCCCCGCCCGTCCCGCCGCTACCCCTCCCGAGGCGACACCAGCTCATGCTGGTACGCATACGCCACCGCCTGGGCCCGATCACGGGCGCCGATCTTGGCGAAGAGGTGGTTCACGTGGCTCTTCACGGTGGCGGCGCTGACGACGAGGCGGTCGGCGATCTCGCCGTTGGAGAGGCCCGCGGCGATCAGCTCCAGGACCTCGGCCTCGCGCGGGGTCAGGCCGTCGGGGAGCTCGTCGTCGTCCGGGGCCGGAGGGGTGTCGCCGCGGGTGACCGCGGTGAGGAGCTGGCGCTGGACGGCGGGGTCGATGGCCGCCTCGCCGGCGGCGACGCGCTCGACCGCGCTCTGGATCTGCTCGGCGCCGGCGTCCTTGGTCAGGTAGCCGCGGGCTCCCGCCTGGAGGGCGTGGACGACGGTCTCGTCGTCGGCGTAGGTGGTGAGGGCGACGACGCCGACGTGGGGGTGGGTCTCGGCCAGCCGGCGGGTCGCCTCGATCCCGTCGAGGCGCGGCATCCGCAGGTCCATGAGGACGACGTCGGGACGCTCGGCGGCGACCATCGCCAGCGCCTCCTCGCCGTCGGCCGCGGCGCCGACCGGCTCGATCCCGTCGATCAGGCCCAGCATCAGGGTGAGGCCCTCGCGGACGACGCGCTGGTCGTCGGCGACGATCACCCGCAGCGGCGCGCGCTCGCCGCCGTCGGTCACGCCGGCACCCAGAGCTCGACCCGGAAGCCGTCCTCGGTCGGCCCGGCGAGGAGGCGGCCGCCGATCAGCTCGGCCCGCTCGCGCATCCCGCTGACGCCGTAGCCCGCCCCGGCCCCGGCGAGCGCCGCCGGCTGCGGGACCCGCGGCTCGGCCCCGTCGCCGGCCGAGTCGGCGACGATCAGCTGCACGCCGTCGGGGTCGTAGTCGAGGCGGATCGCCACCAGCTCGGCTTCCTCGGCGTGCTTGCGCACGTTGGTGAGCGCCTCCTGGGCGGTGCGGAAGACCGCCAGCGCCGCTTCGGACGGCAGCCGGCGCGGCTTGCCGCTGATCTCCAGCGTGCACTCGATCCCGTGCGCGCGCATTTCCTCGATCAGCTCCTCGAGCTTGTCCGGGCCGGGGACGGAGTCGCCGCGCAGCGCTTTGATCGCCGCCCGCGCCTCGTCGAGGCCGGAGGCGGCATGGCGGTGGGCGCGGCCGATCGCCGCGATCACGTCGGAGTCGACATCACGGTCGAGGGCCAGCAGGCGCGCCCCCTCGAGCTCCACCGAGAGCGCCGAGAGCGAGTGGGCGAGCACGTCGTGGAGCTCGCGCGCGATCCGCCCGCGCTCGTCGAGCGCCGCCGCCTCGTTGCGCGCCCGCCGCGTCCGCTCCTCCTCGGCGAGCAGTTCCCGCGCCTGGATCTGGTGGTTCTCGCTCAGCCGCACGAGGTGGCCGATCACGAACATGAAGACGTAGGCGATGTTGGTCCAGGCGAGGACCAGGAGGCGGTCGCTCGCGGTCGCCAGGATGCCGACGTCGACGATCCCGATGATCGGGATGATCGCCGCCAGCGCCAATCGTTTCGGCAGCCGCATCACCGCCGAGGCGACCGCCGCGTAGGTGCCGAGGACCGCGGTCCCGGACGGCTGCACCGTCATCAACGCGATCGAGGCGAGGCCGAGCAGCAGGATGAAGACGAACTCGGCGCGGTCGTCCTGGGGATCGAAGTAGACCTCGATCGCGATCAGCGCCGCCAGCGTGCCGCCGCCGAGCAGCGTCACCAGGCCTTCGCCGTGGAGCGCGGGGGTCGGCGTGCCGATCAGGCCGGAGATCAGGATCAGGACCATCGAGACGACCGGCCAGACCCGCATCCGCAGCGGCGCCTTGCAGTCCGCGGAGGCCGGCGCGCCGCCCACCTTGCCGAGCCGCTGGCGCAGGATCATGATCCCGTGCGGGCGGTCCGGTTCGTCGTCCGGGCGGAAGATCTGCATGCACACAGGTTAGGAGGCTGCCTCCGCCTTGTCATGGGCGCCGGGGTTGAGCGTGGGGGCGGCGCCTCCACCCAGGGGTTGAGGACGAAGTTCGGCGCCCGAGCCGATGCGGCGCCGCGCCGGGCACCGTAGCTTCCTCGCCATGGATACGGCGATAAGCGTTCACGGGCTGCGGCGCTCCTTCGGGGACGTCGAAGCCGTCGCAGGGGTCGACCTGGAGGTCGGCCACGGAGAGATCTTCGCGTTCCTCGGTCCCAACGGCGCCGGGAAGACGACGACGATCGAGATCCTCGAGGGATTCGGGGAGCGCGACGCGGGCGGGGTCAGCGTGCTCGGCGTCGATCCCGCCCAGGCGACCTCCGACTGGCGCCAGCGCGTCGGCATCGTGATGCAGGAGTCGCCCGGCGAGCAGGAGTTGACCGTGCGCGAGTGCATGGAGCTGTACGCCGGTCTATATAAGGGGCCGCGGCCGGTCGACGACACGCTGGAGCTGGTCGGGCTCGGCCCGGAGGCGGCGGAGAAGATGACCGGGACGCTGTCCGGCGGGCAGCGGCGGCGCCTCGACGTCGCGCTGGCGCTGATCGGCGACCCGGAGCTGATCTTCCTCGACGAGCCGACCACCGGCTTCGACCCGGCGGCGCGGCGCGACGCCTGGAAGATGCTCGACGGCCTGCGCGACCTCGGCAAGACGATCTTCCTCACCACCCACTACATGGAGGAGGCGGAGCGGCTCGCCGACCGGATCGCGGTGATCGCGGGCGGGCGGATCATCGACGAGGGGACGCCGGCGACGATCGGCCACCGTGACATCGCGGCCTCGGAGATCCTCTTCAGCCTGCCGCCCGGCGTCGACGACTGGGAACTTCCCGACGACCTGCTGGCGCTGATGCAGCCGGAGCGCCGCGACGGGCGGATCGAACTGCACAGTGCCGCGCCGCTGGCCGACCTCACCCGGCTCGGGTCCTGGGCCGACGGGCGCGGCATCGAGGTCGGCGAGCTCGAGGTCCGCCGGCCCACCCTGGAGGACGTCTACCTGCGCCTCACCGCGGAAGCGGCGGGCGCCCCGGCCGAGGAGGTCGCCTGATGGACCTGGTCCTGCACGTCACCCGCTTCCAGTTGCGTGCCTTCCTGCGCAACAAGAAAGCGCGGATGTTCACGCTGGTCATCCCGCTGATCCTGCTGGCGCTCCTGGCGGGCGTCTTCCACGGCGGCGAAACGACGGTCAGCGGGGTGACGATCGACTATCGGCAGTTCTTCGTGCCGAGCGTCGTCGTCTTCTCGCTGACCCTGACCACGCTGGCGATGCTGGTCGCCACGGTCGTCAGCCAGCGTGAGCTGGGGATCCTGAAGCGGCGCCGGGCGACGCCGATGCCGGCCTGGGCGCTGATCGTCAGCCAGTCGCTGACCGTCGTGCTGATGGCGATCGGGACCGTGGCGCTGCTGCTGATCGTCGGCGCGGTCGCCTTCGACGTCCGCATCCCGGCCGACGGTTGGCCCGCCCTGGTGCTCGGGGTGATCGGCGGCGCCTTCGCCTTCTGCGGCCTCGGTTATGCGCTCAGCACCTTCGCCGACTCCGCCGACTCTGCCCAGCCGATGATCCAGCTGATCACCTTCCCGCTCTTCTTCATCTCCGGCATCTGGATCCCGCTGGCGGAACTGCCGACGTTCCTGCAGGACGTCGCCAAGGTCTTCCCGGTCGAGCACGTCGCCGACCTGGTCCACCGGGCCTTCGTCGGCGCCGTCCCGACTGGCCCGGTGCTGCTAGACGTCGCGATCCTCATCGGCTGGGCCGTGGTGGGGGCTGCCGTGGCCGCGAAGCGCTTCGCCTGGATGCCGCCGCGGCGGGGGTAGGGGCGGGCGGGGGTCCGGGACGGCGGGGGTGCGGGGGTCCGTGGCGCGGGCGGCCGTCCGAGGGAGGTCCTGGGCTCCTCATGGGGGTCCTGGCAGGCTGTGACCCCCATGAGGAGCCCAGGACGTGAGGGGTGCGTGGGAGAGGCGTCACAGGGACGTGAGGAAGTCGGACTTCCGTGACGATCAGGTCCGGGAGCTTCCACACCTCGGCCGGATCGTTGACGAAGATGCCGGGAACGTCACACTTTCCGGCCCCGGGAGGTCCCTTTCGGGCCGGGATCCAGGGGTCGGAATCGCGCTGCGTGGATTCCCCGTCCTATAGCACGGTCAATCCACGCAGCGCGTAGGTCGGTGTTGGGCAACACGGGAGGAAGCGTGGAGTTCCCGGCATCTCCGTCACGGATCCGGCGGCCGGGAGCTTCCGTGGTTCGAAATGGTCGCCATACGACCATTTCGAACCACGGAAGACCGACCGGGGACCCGCGTGGTTGGAAACCCGCGCCATACGCGGATTTCCAACCCGGCAGATTCCTGACCGTTCGGAACCGGCCCTCGGCGCCCTTCGGTGACGGCCCCGCCGCACTTCTGGCGCACACCCGGCGCACTCCCGTGACGCCTCCGCGAGTGTCCCTCCACACCTTCCGCACACCCGCCCCTCTCGCCACGGCCACAGCCTGCCCGGGCCGTGGCGAGAGGGGCGCGTCCGTAATCCGGGCGACAGCTTGCGGGTCCCCATCCCTTCCGGGCCGCCGAGCCCCCCGGGCCTACTTCGTCTTCGTCTGCACCCGGCAGCTGTCCGGCCGACCGCTGTGGAAGTAGCAGTGGTCGTTCACCCAGTGGACCGTGTAGTGGACGCCGGCCAGGACGACGTTGTGGCGGATTGCGTAGAAGACGGTGACTCGGCCGAAATAGTCGTTCGGGCCTTGGAACCAGGTGACGCCGCACTTGAGGCGGGACTTGGCGAGGCGCTCGCACTTGATCGTCTTTTCCTGGCCGTGGTCGAACTTCGGGCCGAAGGCTTCCTCCATCGCCAGGCCGCTGATTTCTTCGGAGCGTTCGCGGGTGAGCAGGGGGATGTGGGCCTTGGGGACCTTGACCTGCGGTTCCGGGGCGCCCGCTTCGACCGCGTCGATCCAGCTCTGCACCCAGGCTGAGATCTGGTCGACGCGAGTGAAGACGGCCGGGCTGGCGGGGTTGCAGGACCCGTCGCCGAGGCTCGTCACGCCGACCTCGACCGGCGTGCCGTCCGCGCGGGTGGCGATCGCGGGGCCGCCGGAGTCGCCGTGGCAGGTGGTGATGCGGAACTGCGGCGAGTCGAGCGCGCAGACCTGACGGCTCGGGTCGAAGAAGGGGTAGAAGCGGCGCGTGCCTTCCTTGCAGCGCGAGGCTTCCTCGATCGGCACCGTCGCCGCCTGCAGCTGGTTCGGCGCGTGGCCGGTGTTGCGGTTGTCGATCCCCCAGCCGGCGACGGTCAGCTGGTCGCCCGGTTCGTAGAGCGCCGCGTCGGCCCCGGTGGCAAGCGCGATCGGCGGGGCGGTCACCGGGTCGGTGAGGATCAGGAGGCCGGCGTCGCCGTGCAGCTGGGTCGGGTCGAAGTCGGGGTAGGCCAGCACCCGTTCGACTTTGCTGACCTGCGTGCGCTGGATCTTCTTCAGGTTGGAGATCCCGGTCGCGACGGCGATCAGCCCCGGCTCGACGATCGAGCTCGATTCGATGTCCTCGACGCAGTGCCCGGCGGTGAGGATGACCCGCGGCGCGACCACGGTGCCGGTGCAGGCGTAGCCGGCCGTCGCCTGCACCCCTTCGATGAAGGCGAGCGACGGATATTCGGCGATCGTCGCGTTGTGCCCGCCGATCACCGAGGCGTTGGCCTTGGGGTTCGGCGCGGCGGTCGCGGTGGCGGCGAGGATGAGCCCGCCGATGAGCACGAGTACGGCGAGAAGCGGCGCCATGGCGCGGTGGCGCGAGAAGAGGATCAAATTGGCCTCGTTCGGTCGGATCGTCAACGTTTTCCCCTGCGTAGAGGCCGGTCGGCCCAGAGCGGCGAGTGTAGCGGCGTGCCTCCAGGAACCCGCGAGCGGGCGACAAGTTTCTCGGGCCGCCGCGGCGGGCCCGGCCGGCGCCGGCCGGCTCAGTACCAGTAACAGGAGTGGGCGGGGATGTACTTGTTGATCCGTTCGCCTTCGCGCATGAAGTCGCCACGGTTCATCTGCAGGCCGTCTTCCTTGGCGTTCTTCGCGTTCAGCGGGTTGAACATGTGTTCCAGCATCGACTTCGAGGCCCAGCCGTAGGTCAGGCCGGAGCGGGCGACCGAGAGGTAGACGCGGTATGAGAAGGGACTGTCGGTGGCCGGATGGTCGCCGGGGGCCGGCGCGAGCCCGCTGAGGCTCTTGAAGTACGCCAGTTCGGGCGCGCGGTAGAACGGATAGGAGATGTCGCGGCAGTAATAGTGTTCGCCGAGGTTCGTGGCTTCGGTGGTGGTTTCCGGTTCCGTGTTCCAGATCGGGAAGGCGAGCGGGACGAGCCGCGTGTAGAGCTCGCGTTCGAAGCCGTCGGTCGTCATCTGGCGGGCCGCTTCGGCCATCTGCGGGTCGTAGGCGAGTTCGTCGTATTCGCCCTTCGGGCCGCAGCTGCCTTCCGGGTTGCAGCCGCCGTATTTGCCCATCAGCTGGAGCTTGCTCCAGTCGCTGACCAGGATGTCGCCGAACCGCGCGAACGACTTTTCGTTCGCCTTCGCCTGTTTGACCAGCTCTTCGCCGAGCCGCGCCGCTTCGACTTCGATGCTCGGCTTGCCTTCGGAGCCGTCGAAGTTGGTGTTGTAGACGGCCTGCCCGGACTCGCCGGCGATCACCGACGCTTCGATGAACTTGATCACCGCCCCCGCCTCGGGGAACCCGGCGAAGGTGGCGGCGACCTGGGCGACCTGGGTGAGGAAGGAGAGGAAGGCGGCCGTGGATTTGCCCTTTTCCTTCAGCTTTTCGAGCAGGTCCTTGAGTTCGGCGTTGATCTTGAACGCCTTCTCCCAGGCTTCCGTCCCGCCGCCGGCGGGGGAGGCGAGCTCTTCCATGTAGGCGCGCACCGACTTGACCAGCGGCAGCTCGACGGTCAGGTCTTCGAGCGCCGCGTGGAAGGCCCTCGAGCTGAATCCCTGGTGAGGTGGGAAGTTGTCGACGGCGTCCACCTCTTCGAGCGCTTCGCCGGCGAGCGCCGGGGTGGTCAGCTTGTTCCAGTAGCTGAACCGCGGGCGGGAGCCGAGCAGCTTCGTGTGGGTGCCGATCCAGGTCATCGCCGCCATCACTTCGGGGTCGTTTTCGTCCGGCCAGGCCTCGGTGCCGGGTGCGCCGAGGATCGTGTTCATCAGCAGTTCGTTCGGCGCCGTCGTCGGGTTGACCGATTCGGGCCGGTAGATGGAGTCGCTGTCGGGGACGAAGACGCCGCGCAGCCGCGCCCCGGCGCTCGAGGACTCGACGCCCGCGCCTTCGAGGAGCTTCGCCGCGCCGACGAGCGAGTAGTCGGCGCCGGTCGTCGCCGCGCCCTTGACCAGTTCTTCGCGGGTGCCGCCGACGCCCGCCACCGCGCTCAGCAGCTTGCTCCAGGGTGGCGTGCCCGGCTGGTAGAGGATCTTCCGCGCCTGCTTGGAGCCGTGGATCGAGGTGACGAGGACGATCGCCTGCTTCTGGGCGAGGCCCGCGACGTAGGGCGCCATCCGTTCGAGTGCGGCGCGGGCCGGGCCGTAGTTGTATTCCTGTTCTTCGCCGACGACGGCGGTGACGAAGGTCTTGCTTTCGATCGGTGCCAGCGTCAGGCGGTTGTAGCCGGCGACCAGGAAGCCGCCCTCGTCGGCGGGCACGGTCCCCTTGACTTCGACCGCGCCCGCGCCCTTGCCGATGCGCTGGGTGACGCTGCATCCCTGCGCGTTGCATTCGGAGGCGGCGCGGGTGTCGAAGGGGATCCGCTGCGGCGAGACGAAGCCGTAGTGCGGCGTCGGCACGCTCGAGTCGGGGCTGAGATAACCGACCAGCCCGTTCGTCCCGGCGCCCGCGGTGATCGTCGCTTCGCCCTGCGAGAGCCCGGGGACGCCGACCCCGGCCATTTCCCCGGCCTTGGCGGCGGTGATCTGCGCGCCGATTTCCGGGTCGGATTCCTTCGGGAAGCCGATCGCGGCGAAGTTGGCTTCGACGAACTTGGCTTCGTCGGGCGCCGCCCATTCCATCCCCGCGCCGCCGCTCCTGTGGGAGGCGGCGATGACCAGGGTTTCGTTGCCGAGGCCGGCGAGTTCTTCGCCGAGCTTGGCGGCCACCGGGACGCCGACCTGGGCGGGGGCGACCGCGCCCGCTTCGCCGATCCGGCAGGGGTACCAGCTGCCGCTCTGGGCGGTCTTGCAGATGCCGTAGGTGCGGTTCCACTTCAGCGCCGTGGTCGAGCGTTCGAGCGCGACGACCTGCCAGATCGCCTCGTAGGAGATCCCTTCGATCGTCCCCGAGTAGTTCTTGGCCCCGGCGGCGGTCCGCAGGTAGGGCGCGGCGAGGTCGTTGGCGCCGATCCGGATCCCCGGCTGGGCGCCGCCCTCGCCGGCCTTGACTTCGGTGTCGAGGTTCACCAGCGGGGTGGAGGGGACGACGTAGATCGTCGCCGTGTCGGTGCTCGTTCCGGTCGCGCCCGAGGCCGACATTTCCAGCGTGTAGCGGCCGGGGACGTCGGGGGCGAAGACGGGGCTCAGCGTGTCGGCTTCTTCGAGGCCCGCCGGTTCCGGCCCGCCGGGCGGCGGGGCGATCGTCGCCAACGGGGCGGAGAGTTCGCTTCGCGACGGGGCCGAGACGACGCTCCATTCGACTTCGGGGCCGCCCTGGGCGGCGCTGGCCTGTGCGGCGCCGCCTTGCGTCGATGGCGGCATCAGCACCTGGCCGTGCAGTTCGGTGCGCGCGCCGGCGCTGACGCGGAGGTCCCGCCCGGCGCTGGTCATCGGCGCGCGGGAGGCGACGACGAAGTTGACCGCGGCGCGCCGATAACCCCGGTCCTTGCGCTTCACCCAGACGACGAGGGTGTTGCGGCCCGGTCGCAGACCGTCGACCAGCGATGCCTGGAGGTAACGCCGATGGCGCTCCAGGTTGACCCGGAAGCGCTTGCCGATCCCGACCCCGTTCAGCCTCGCCCGCAGGTCTTCGCGCTCGGGCCCGGCGACGACCACCAGGCGCAGATGGTTGCGGGTGATCCGCTCCCCGGGCCGCGGCGAGGCGATCGGTCCCCCCGCCTTGCCCGACTTGGCGGCCTGCCCTTGGCCCGTCTTCGCCCCGGCGCTCGACGGCCCGGTCGCCGCGACGACCGCGACGATGGCGACGAGCACCGCGGCGAACACCGCGAGGTGGGTGAGAGAGCGAGCCGTCACCTTCACGACCGAAGAGCGTATGAGCGCGCGATCCGCGTGAGAAGGGGACCTAGGCCCCCTGTCGGCTTTGGGTCAGATGGTTGATTTCCCTGGCTCTGCGTCCGGGAAGGGACGGGGGCCCGCAAGCTGTCGCCCGGAAGGAGCGCCAGGCGAGTTCGCACTTCTCCGCGCTATCCGCGGATTACTGCGAACTCACCCGCAGGCCGGCGCCCGGAAGGGCCCAGACCCCGCAAGCTGTCGCCCGGGTAGGGGACCCGCCCCTCTCGCCACGGCCCGGGCAGGCTGTGGCCGTGGCGAGAGGGGCGGGTGTATGGAAGGTGTGGAGGGACCCTCGCGGGAGCCTCACGGAGGTGCGCCGGGTGTGCGCCAGAAGTGCGGCGGGCCCGTCACCGAAGGGCACCCAGGGGCCGGGTCCTCGAACGGTCAGGAATCTCCCCGGTTGGAAATCCACGTATGGCGCGGGTTTCCAACCACGCGGGTCCCCCGTCGTCCTACCGTGGTTCGAAATCCACGCCATACGTGGATTTCGAACCACGCGGGCTCCCGGCCGCCGGATCCGTGACGGAGATGCCGGGAACTCCACGCTTCCTCCCGTGTCGTCCGACACCGACGGGGGCGCGGTCGACCTTTCGTCCGCCCACCGAGGCGCGGTCGACCTAACGTCCGGCTACCGGACCTTAGGTCGACCGCGCGCCGCGGCCCCCTGGTCCCGGCCCGGAAAGGGCTCCGGAAGGCCGGGAGGTGTGACGTTCCCGGCATCTTCGTCACGGATCCGGCCGGGGTGTGGAGGCTCTACGACCGGATCCTCACGGAAGTCCGACTTCGCGACGTCCCTGTGACGCCTCCCCCACGAAAGCCTCACGTCCTGGGCTCCTCATGGGGGTCACAGCCTGCCAGGACCCCCATGAGGAGCCCAGGACCTCCCTCGGACGGCCGCCAGCCCCGGACCCCCGCCCGTCCCGAACTCAAGCCCGGTCCGGAACCCGCGGGGCGACCGGGGCGTTCCACCAGCGGTCGAGGTAGCGGAGGGCGAGGAGGGCGGCGGCGGGGACGACGATGAGGCCCGAGGCGAGGAGGAACCAGAGCTGGCCGGCGTCGGTGCCGGCGCCGATCGTGTGGACGATCGCCAGGAGCCAGAACGCGGCGGTGAAGCGGTGGAGCTTGCGCCAGCGGGCGGCGCCGATGCGCTCGCGCAGGTAGTAGGTGAGGCCGAGGGCGGCGAGGCCGTAGCCCGCGACGATGCCGAGGCCGGTCCAGAGGGGGCGGTAGAAGGCGACGAAGGGGACGGCGATGCCGGCCACGCCGGGGTTGAGGTAGGAGTCGCCGAGGAGGGAGAGGCCGTGGAGGGCGACCATCGCCAGGGTCGTCAGCGAGAGCGCCTCGTGGATGGCCCGCAGGTCGCGCTTGTTGGTGCTCGGGCTCTGGCGCTTGGCGCCGATCATCAGGCCGACCGCGACCGCGGCGCTCGCCAGGATCAGGGCCGCGCCGCCGGCTGCGCGGCTGGTGATCCAGAAGAGGTGTTCGCCGGCGATCACCGCGTCGCGACCTCGGGCAGGACGGCGCCGATCGGGTCGACCTCCTGGACCGCGCCGCCGTCCTCGACGACCACGCCGCCGAAGGGGAGGTACGCCGCGGCGCGCTCGGGGCCGGCCAGGAGGGCCGCCTTGGCGCAGGTCTCGGCGAGCAGCCCGGTCGGGGCGAGGGCGGTGACCTGCACGACGCCGGTGAAGGCGGGTCGGCCGGTGGCCGGGTCGAGGATCTGGTGGGCGGGCCGGCCGTCCTCGCCGGTCCAGGCGCGGCGGGTGATGCCGCTGGTGGCGACCGCCCCGTCGGCGATCCGCAGCTCGCCCAGGGGCTCGCCGCCGGCCGGGTCGTCGACGAGGATCGTGCGCGGGCGCCTCGCCGTGCCGCCGACCCGCAGGTCGCCGCAGCAGTCGACCGCGAAGCCCTCGAAGTCGGCCAGCGATTCGCCGATCAGGTCCGCGAGGAGGCCCTTGGCGATGCCGCCGGGGTCGATGCGCACGCCGGGCGGGCGGGAGACCGTGCCGGCCCGTTCGTCGACGGCGAGGGAGCACCAGCCGGCGATCGGGCTCGGCCCGCCGGGCCGGGTCCGGGGCGCCTCGCGGTCGGTCCCCGGCCGGTCGAAGGCGCGCGACCCGGCGTAGCCAGCCGCCTCGATCTCGCCGACCAGGGTCGCGTCGACGAGGCCGCCGCTGCGCAGGCCCGCGGTCAGCGCCGCGGCGACCACCCGGAGCAGGAGCGGCGAGACCGGCACCACGGGCCGCGGGTCGCGGTTCAGGCGGGAGAGCTCGCTGTCGGGGTCGAAGCGGGAGAGGGTGCGGTGGGCGTCGAGCAGGGACGCGCGCGCCTCGCGCACCGCGGCGACGGCCGCCTCGCTGTCGCGGTCGAGGACGCGTACCGCGCAGCGGCCGCCGAAGCACTCGAAGCTCCTGGCCACCTCGCGGCTCATGACTGGCTCGTCACCAGCGGTTCTTCGACGAATTCGGGTTCTTCGAATTCCGGTTCGGCTTCTTCGAGTTCGGGCGCGGTCGCTTCAGGTTCCGATTCGGCTTCTTCGGGAATCGGTGCGGGTTCGACCGTCGCTTCTTCGACCTGCGCTTCGGGCGTTTCGACTTCCCGGCGCGTGCTCGGCGCCGCGACGCGGGCCGCGACCGTCCGTTCCTTGCTCGCCAGCACCGGGTCGTTGCCGGTCTCCATCTGCACGAAGACGATCGTCCAGAGCGCCGCGAAGCAGATCATCGAGAGCGCGAGGACGCGTCCCCGCAGGAGCCCGGCGCGGCGCCGCTGGGCGGCGAGCCGCATCCAGGCCTTCCGTTTGAGCTCTCGTTTCTCGATCGGGTCCATCAGAGCCACGGCCTCCCCACCGAGAGCGCCAGGAAGCCGAGCGCGACGCCGGCCACGATCGCCGCGGCGAGCGCGCTCGCCCGCATCCCGGCCCCCGCCAGGCGCGCCTCGCGCGGGCCGTTGCGCCGCCAGTCGGCGCTCGCCAGCCGCGGCAGCGCCGGCAGGTGGCCGAGCACGTGCAGGGACATGAAGACGACCCAGGCGATGAAGCTGACCTTGTGGACGAGGATCAGCGTGTTGCTCGGCGGCCCGGTGAAGAGGAGCGCGACGCCGGTGGCGAAGACGGCGACGGTGGTGAGGACGACGGCGGGCGCGAGCAGGCGCAGGACGATCGGCGGCGGCCCCTTGCGGACGTAGGGCGCGTCGTGGGTGTAGTAGCGGGCGAAGCGATAACCGGTGCTCGCCAGCTTCAGCGCCACCGGCGGGATCAGCAGCAGGCCGATGAAGAGGTGCGGGCCGAGCAGCTGCCCGATGAAGGGGATCGTCACCCCCTCGGCGGCGAGCAGGACGAGGAGGGCGACCGCGACCGCGCCGGTGAGCCGGGCGTTGCCGGCGACGCCCCCGGTCCGGGCGGGGGCGTGGGCTTCGCGGTCGCCGAGGGTGGCGGCGTGGGAGTCGAACATGGCGCCCATGCTGCGGGCGCGCGATGGGTTCTCCCTAAGCGCTCCGTTAGACCTTTCTCACTTAGTGGGAGGAGCCGGGCATCGGGGGCGGGGCGTTGGTCGTCTGCAGCGCTCCGGAGGCTCCCTTGATCATGTCGCCGAAGGAGTGGTCGACGAAGGGGTAGGTGCCCTCTTTGTCCAGGGTCAGTTCGACGTAGCCGCCCTGGGAGGGGGCGAGGCTGATCGTCTGGGCATCGTGGCCTTCGACGCCCTCCACCATGGTCCGGTCGAAGATGCTGCCGATCACGTGGAAGGCGGTCCACTTGGAGGGCCCGGCGTTCAGGACCCAGAGGCGGACCCGGTGGCCGCGGTCGACGACGATCGGCGCTTCCTTGTACTGGTCCGCGTAGCCGTTGAAGGCGATCACGTCGGGCTGCTCGGCTTCCATCTTGGCCAGGTCGGCCATGCCGCCCGGTTCGCCCAGGTAGTACTCCTGCTGGGTCAGCCAGAATTCGTGGTGGGAGGGCGGCAGGTTCTTCGGCTTGACGATGAACATGCCGACCATGCCCGCCCCGGTATGCAGCAGGATCGGCTGCGTCGCGCAGTGGTACATGAAGACGCCGGGATGCTCGGCGACGAAGCTGAACGAGTGGGTCTTGCCGGGCGCGACGTCGACGTAGGCTTCGCCGGGGTCCACCTCGGCCGCGTGGAGGTCGATCGAGTGGGGCATGGTGACGCCCATCGCCTTCGAGCCGCCGTTGACGAGGGTCATCTTCACCTTGTCGCCGACGTTCACCACCATCGGCGCCGAGACCCCGGTGCCGCGGTAGAAGGTGCCGTTCACTCCGAACGACCAGACTTCGGTGGGCGGCTCGTCGGGCGAGACCTTGGTGACGTGCTGGTAGACCTCGACCCGGAAGTGCTTGACCGGTCCGGGAGGCACGGGGGGCAGGGTCGGGTCGACGCGCTGGAAGGGCTCGAAGGCGACGTTCTTCGCGGCGCCTGCCGCGGTGGACGCGGTGGCGGCGCCGGCGGCCGTCGCGCCGGTCGCGCCGCTCATGTCCATGCCGGGCATCGTGGTCCCCGCGCTCGCGACGGCGGCGACCGGCGTTTCGCCGGGGCTGTCTTCGCCGCCGATCACCAGCACGGTGACGCCCGCGATCGCGGCCATCAGCACGGCGAAGCCGGCCAGCACGATCGCGAAGCTGCTCCGCGTCGTCTCGGCGTCGAAGCGTTCGTCGAGGCGGCCGTCGATCCGCCGGTCCAGCGGGTCGAGCGGAGGCGATCCCGGGGGACGGTGGTGGCCGCCGCGCGCCTGCCTGCTCTTGGTCGATCGGGGTCTTCTATGTCGTGCCACGGTGCTCATCTGGGCTCCCTTCGCTTGTCCATCGAGGATCGGGGAGGGCCCCGCCCGCGACAAGGAGAACGGCGCCAAATGTGGGTGTCGTGATCTAAGCTCGGTCATAACCATTCGTTATGACTTGAGGCCCCGGGCGACCGAGGCCGCGGCAGGAGACACGGCATGGCAAAACCGCTGCGGGCGCCGGACATCATCGAGTTGCGGGCGTTCTGTCTGGCGGCCGACCTCGGCGGCATCGGCCGGGCCGCCGTCGCCCTGCGCACCAGCCAGCCGGCGGTGTCGAAGCGGCTGCGCTCGCTGGAGGCGATCGCCGGGGCGAAGCTGCTGGAGCGCTCCAGCGCCGGCGTCAAGCTCACCGCGGCGGGGCGGCGCCTCTACCCCGAGGCGCGGCGCCTGCTCGACCAGGCCGACGCGATCACCGACCTGCTCGGCACCCTCGGCGCGACCAAGGAGACGCTGCGGATCGCGGTCAGCCACACGGTCGGCGAGTACCACCTGGCGCCGGAGCTGGTCGCCTACCAGACGCGGCCCGGGATCCAGCGCCCGCTGGAGCTGACCGCGGCGAACTCACAGGCGGTGCGGCGGATGGTGGTCGACGGCCGCGCCGAGATCGGCATCGTCGCCAACCGCCTGCCCGACGATCCCGAGGACCACCTGGAGGAGCTGGAGCTGCTCGACGACGAGATCGTGCTCGCCGTCCCCGAGGCGCATCCCTGGCACCGGCGGGAGACGATCGGCCGCGACGAGTTCCTGCGCACGCCGCTGATCGTGCGCGACCCCGGCGCCCACGGTCGGCGCCTCGTCGACGCGGTCCTGGCCTCCTTCCGCGAGCGGCTGGCGACGCCGCGGCTCGAGGTCGGCAGCTCGGCGGCCGCGAAGCGCGAGGCGCTGGAGCTCGGGACGCCGATCCTGCTCTCCGCCCTGGCGCTCGACGAACGGCTCGACCGCCTCTACCGGCGGCCGATCGAGGGCCTTCGGTTCCGGCGCCGCTTTCTTGTCGTCTGCCGTTCGTCGTCGGAGCTGCGGGCGAGCGAACGCGACCTGATCGAGTTCCTGCGCCGGCGGCGGCTGAACGTGGTGCCCTCGGCTCAGCCGGCGGCGGAGGGGTAGCGCGGGGGCGTCGCAGCGGGGCCGTGGCGGCGGCTCCGTCGGTCACGCGCGGCTCCGTGGTCACGTCCCTGGGACGCGAAGCCCGGGCAGCTCGAAGCTGACCCGGGCGCCGCCGAGCGGCGATTCCGCCGCCCGGATCGAGCCGCCGTGCGCCTCGACGATGCCGCGGGCGATCGCCAGGCCGAGGCCGGCGCCGCCGGAGGCGCGGGTACGGGCGGCGTCGGAGCGGTGGAAGCGGTCGAAGACGCGCTCGCGCTCGGCGGGGGGGATGCCGGGGCCGTCGTCGTCGACGTCGACCCGCAGGCGGCCGCCGGCGGCGGTCGAGGAGACCCGGACGGTGCCCTGCGGCCCGGCGTGGCGGCGCGCGTTCTCGACCAGGTTGCGGACGACGCGGGCGATCATCTCCGGGTCGGCCTCGACGCGTCCCACGGCAAGCGGGCCGACCTCGGCGCCGCCGGGCGCGTCGAGCACGGCCTCGCGCAGGAAGGCGGCGGCGTCGAGGTCGCGGCGGGCGGGGCCGACGCCCTCGTCCAGGCGGGCCAGCGCCAGCAGCTGATCGACCAGGCTTTCGACCCGCGCGAGCTCGGCCAGCGTCGCCGCCTCGACCCGGCGCACGTCGGCGGCGTCCGGGTCCGGGTCGCGCGCCAGCACTTCGATCTGGCCGCGGATCGCGGTGAGCGGGCTGCGCAGCTCGTGCGAGGCGTCGGAGACGAAGCCGCGCTGGCGGGCGAAGGCGTCCTCGAGCCGGTCGAGCATGCGGTCGAAGGAGTCGCCGAGCGTGCGCAGCTCCGCGGCCACCGTCGGGTCGACGCGGACGCGCGGGCTGAGGTCGCCCGCGTCGACCTCGGCGGCGGTGGCGGCGAAGCGACGCAGCGGCGCCGCGGCGCGCGCGGCGACCAGGTAGCCGGCCAGGAGCGCGGCGACCAGCGCCACCGCGCCGACCAGCAGGAAGGTCTTCTCGACGTCGGACTGGGCGTCCTCGATCGGCGACTCGCCGTCGGCTTCGTGGCGCTCGCCGGCGGTGGCGTCGGGTTCGTGCGCCTCGCGTGACTCCTCGCGGTTGATCACCGCACGCTCGTGGGACATCTGCGCGTGGACCGTGACGAAGACGACCGCGAAGGCGAGCACCACGATCGCGCCGAAGGAGAGGGTCAGCCGGCCGCGCAGGCCGAGGCGCTCCCAGCGCGCCCTCACGGTCGCTCCCGCAGGCGATAACCGACTGCGCGCAGGGTCTCGATCGGCGCCGGCGCGCCGGGCCGGGCGAGCCTGCGGCGCAGGTAGCCGACGTAGACCTGGACGATGTTCGTACCCGGGTCGTGGTCGTATCCCCAGACCGCGGAGAGGAGCTCCTCGCGGGTGCAGACGCGTCCCTGGTGGCGCATCAGGTAGGCGAGCAGCTCGGCCTCGCGCCGCGGCAGCTCGGTGACGACGCCGTCGCGCTCCGCCGCCCGGGTGATCAGGTCGAGCCGGATCCCCGCCGCGGCAAGCGTCGTTTCCGAGGCGTCGCTGCGCAACCGTGCCCGGATCCGCGCGAGCAGCTCCTCGAAGGCGAACGGCTTGGTGACGTAGTCCGTCGCGCCGCGGTCGAGGCCCTCGACCCGGTCCGCCACCTCGCCCTTGGCGGTCAGCATGATCACCGGCAGGCCCGGGCGCGCCCGCCGCACCCGCGCCAGCACCTCGAGCCCGTCGAGGCCGGGCAGCATCCGGTCGAGGACGACGAGGTCCACCTCCGGTTCGACCGCGAGCCGTGCGCCCTCCTCGCCGTCGCCGGCCACCCGCACCGCGTAGCCCTCGGCGCGCAAGCCGCGCTCGAGGAAGTCGGCGATGCCCGCCTCGTCCTCGACGACAAGGATCTCCATCGCGGCGATCGTACGTCTCAGCGCCGCCGGCGCCGCCTGCTCCTCCGCAGGCCGCCCTCGATCAGGTACCAGGGGACCAGCACCAGCGCGCAGAGGAGGCCGAAGAAGCCGACCACCCCGATCCCGGCGGCGACGACGATCGCGAGGATGCCGATCAGGACCCCGAGCAGCGCGTCGAGGAGCAGCGAGCGCCGTTCCGCGGCGGCCGGGGAGACGTTGCGCGGCA
>Ga0209916_1001214_pt1 | contig 25105 bp, 24 predicted proteins | sample ThiBio_1000_plan_FD_183956 | JGI IMG/M metagenome (GOLD analysis project Ga0209916, IMG submission 183956) | Wastewater bioreactor microbial communities from Cape Town, South Africa - Thiocy_solids_2 (SPAdes) | ecosystem: Engineered > Bioreactor > Thiocyanate-remediating > Anaerobic-Aerobic ... | reverse complement strand
TCTAACCAGCTGAGCTACATCCACCATCGACCTGATACTGGTGCGCCAGACAGGACTCGAACCTGCAACCGTCGGCTTAGAAGGCCGATGCTCTATCCGGTTGAGCTACAGGCGCAGTCGCTGCAGGCAGAACGTTTCGCTGGTCGGGGTAGAGGGATTCGAACCCCCGACTTTTGCGTCCCAAACGCAACGCTCTACCAGACTGAGCTATACCCCGCTTTCGAATCACCGGCCAAGCCACCACCGGAGCCTTGAAATGTTACGGGTGCCGCCTCGCCCAGTCAATCCGTATCGAAGCACACCTTGTGTTTCTTGATCATCGTTTCCGCCGGAAACCACGAGGCTCCGGCTGAAAACAAAACGGGGTGCAAGCACCCCGTCTCGCAGAATAAAAATGGTGCGCCCGGAGAGATTCGAACTCCCGACCACCTAGTTCGTAGCCAGGTACTCTATCCAACTGAGCTACGGGCGCACTGAAAAATCTTTGCAGCGCTGCCGGGATGTCCGAACATCGAGGCCGCGAAGCAAGGAGCGGAATTATTCAGGCTCCGCTCGCCTGCGTCAACCCTTTTCGTGAAATTTCTTCACCGAATTTTCCATGCCCGACGAACGACTGCCGATGACGCGCCCTCCCGTCACGCGCGCCTGCGTGCGGCACCCCGAGAAATCCTTCCGGACACGAAGAAGGCGGCCAGTGGCCGCCTTCTCTCGTTGCATCGGTATGGCCGTCCAAATCGCGGTCAGTTACCCAGGCCGGTCCGGCTCTGCGGCGCCGGGTCACCGACCTTGCCGACGGTCGAGCCGGCACCGCCCTTCGGCGGCGGAGGCGGCGGCGGAGTGGCGCCAGTCGAGGTGTCCTTGCTCCAGTCAGCCGGCGGCCCCGGCACGCGGCCGGCCATGATGTCGTCGATCTGGCGCGCGTCGATCGTCTCGTATTGCAGCAGCGCATCGGCCATGCTGTGCAGCTTGTCGAGGTTTGCCGTCAGCAGCTCCTTGCTGCGCGCATAGGCGCGATCGAGGATGCCGCGCACCACTTCGTCGATCTTGCTGGCGGTCTCGTTGGAAATGCTCTTGTGCTGGGTCACCGAGCGACCCAGGAACACCTCGTCCTCGTCCTCACCGTAGGTGATCGGACCCAGTTCGTCGGAGAGGCCCCACTTGGTCGCCATGTTGCGCGCCATCTTGGTGGCCCGTTCGATGTCGTTGGAAGCACCGGTGGTGACCTTGTCGTTGCCGAAGATCAGTTCCTCGGCCACGCGCCCGCCGTACAGGGAGCACAGCTGCGACTGGATCGCCACGCGGTTGATGCTGTACTTGTCGCCCTCGGGCAGGTACATGGTGACGCCCAGCGCGCGCCCGCGCGGGATGATGGTGACCTTGTAGACCGGGTCGTGCTCGGGCACCAGCCGGCCGACGATGGCATGGCCGGCCTCGTGATAGGCGGTGAGCTTCTTCTCGTCCTCACTCATCGCCATCGAGCGGCGCTCGGTACCCATCAGGATCTTGTCGCGCGCCTTGTCCAGATGGCTCATGCGCACCTCGCGCGCGTTCTCGCGCGCGGCGAACAATGCCGCCTCGTTGACCAGATTGGCCAGGTCGGCGCCGGAGAAGCCCGGCGTGCCGCGCGCGATGGTCATCGCATCGACGTCGCTGGCGATCGGCACCTTGCGCATGTGCACCTTGAGGATCTGCTCGCGGCCGCGCACGTCGGGCAGACCCACCACCACCTGGCGGTCGAAGCGGCCCGGACGCAGCAGCGCCGGGTCCAGCACGTCGGGGCGGTTGGTCGCGGCAATCACGATGATGCCTTCGGTGCCCTCGAAGCCATCCATCTCCACCAGCAACTGGTTCAGGGTCTGCTCGCGCTCGTCGTGGCCGCCACCCAGGCCGGCGCCGCGATGGCGGCCGACCGCGTCGATCTCGTCGATGAAGATGATGCAAGGCGCATGCTTCTTGGCCTGCTCGAACATGTCGCGCACGCGGCTGGCGCCCACGCCCACGAACATCTCGACGAAATCCGAACCGGAGATCGAGAAGAACGGCACCTTCGCCTCGCCGGCGATCGCCTTGGCCAGCAAGGTCTTGCCGGTGCCGGGCGGGCCAACCATCAGCACGCCGCGCGGGATCTTGCCGCCCAGCTTCTGGAAGCGGCCCGGATCGCGCAGGAATTCAACCAGCTCGCCGACCTCCTCCTTCGCCTCGTCGCAACCGGCGACGTCGCTGAAGTTGACCTTGATCTGGTCCTCGCCCTGCAGCTTGGCACGCGAACGGCCGAAGCTCATCGCGCCACGGCCGCCGCCGCCGGACTGCATCTGGCGCATGAACCAGATGAACACGCCCACGATCAGCAGCACCGGCAGCCAGCTGATCAGCAGACCGATCAGCGAGAAGCCTTCGGAAGGATCCTGACGGACCTCGACGCCCTTGTCCTGCATCTGCTTGACCACGGCGTTGGTGGAGAAGCCGAGCATCGGCGCGACCGTGCGGAACGGGCTGCCGTCCTTCAGCTTGCCGCTGATGGTGGCCGGCTGGTCGGCGCTGATCGTGGCGGTGGCGACGTTGCCGTTATCCACGCTCTGCACGAACGAGCTGTATGGCAGGTCGGACGAGGCCGCGCCATGCGGGTTGAAGCTCTGGAACACGGTGAACAGGACCACCGCAATGATCACCCAGAGCAACACGTTTTTCGCTGTTTCATTCATGCACGGTTCTCGCCGGATGCGCAGCGGCTGACTTGAAGCCCGTCGCCAGCGCGTATACCTCACGTGAACGCGCGCGTGAGGCCTTGGGTTTACGCATGGTTACGCGGGTGAAGTCCGCGCGCAAGCTGCGCAAGTAATCGTCGAAGCCGACTCCCTGAAACAACTTGATCAGGAACGAGCCGCCCGGCTTTAGCCACTGCCGGCTGAAATCCAGCGCCAGCTCGGCCAAACCCATGGCGCGGATCTGGTCGGCCAGCGCGACACCACTCATATTGGGGGCCATATCGCACAGCACAAGATCCACCCGGAGCCCTTCCAGGCGGGATTCCAGCTCGTGCAGCACGGTTTCCTCGCGGAAGTCGCCCTGCAGGAAATCCACCCCGGCAATGCTCTGCATCGGCAGGATGTCCAGCGCGAACACCTTGCCGCTGTCGCCCAGCCGGTTGCGCACCAGTTGCGACCAGCTGCCAGGTGCCGCGCCGAGATCGACCACGTTGATGCCGGGCTTCAGCAGGCGGTCACGCTCGATCAGTTCCTCCAGTTTGTACACCGCGCGCGAACGCAGGCCCTCGGCTTGGGCCTTCTTCACGTATTCGTCGTTGAAGTGTTCACGCAGCCAGACGGCGCTGCTCTTGCTGCGGGCCATGTCGTCACGGTCATCGATTGGGGGAACGGGTGGGCGCATGATACCCTTTGCCGTTCATTGACCGCGAATCGAGCATCGCCGCATGGCCCTTTCCCCCTCGCAGATCCGCTACCTGCGCAGCCTTGCCCATGACCTGAGCCCGGTCGTCCTGCTCGGCAACAAGGGCGCCAGTGAAGCCGTGGTCAAGGAACTGGGCCTGGCGCTGGACATCCACGAACTGGTCAAGGTGAAGCTGTCCGGCGGCGACAAGGACGAGCGGCAGGCCCAGATCGACACCCTGACCCGGGGCACCGGGGCCGAGCCGATCCACCAGATCGGCCATGTCGTAGTGCTGTTCCGCCGCAATACCGACGAACCGAAGATCGCGCTGCCACGCTGATGGACCTGTCGCTCGAACGCCCCGAGGGTTTTCTCTACGTGCGCCGCGTCAGTGCGCGTGGCGTCACCGTGATCGATCGCGAACTCACCCGCAGTTTCCTGCTGGCGCCCGACCGCGCCGTCGAAAACTGGCCGATTACGGCGGCCGATGTGCTGGATGCCGGCCATGTGGACGCCCTGCTGGCGCTGCAGCCCGAGCTGGTCGTGCTGGGCACCGGCGAGCGTCAGGCATTCCCGGCCGCCGCGTTCATGGCCGGTTTCCTGCGCAAGGGCATTGGCGTCGAGGTGATGGACAACGCTGCCGCTGCCCGCACCTACAACCTGCTGGCTGGTGAAGGGCGGCGGGTGGTTGCCGGCTTCATCCTGCCGGCGGCCTGAACGCTGCCACCGCGATCAACGCGGCGGCAGGTAGCCCAGCGGATCGACCGGGTTGCCGTCCTTGCGGATCTGGAACCCCAGCTCGACGCGGGTGGTGCCGGTCGAACCCATCTCGGCGATCTGCTGGCCCATGCTGACCCGCTGACCTTCCTTGACCAGGCGCTTGCTGTTGTGGCCGTAGGCGGACAGGAAGCTGTCGTTGTGCTTGATGATCACCAGCTCGCCGTAGCCGACCAGGCCGTTGCCGCTGTACACCACCACGCCATCAGCGGCGGCACGCACCGCGTCGCCGGACTTGCCGGCGATCTCGATGCCGGGAATCGCGTCGCCGCTCTGGAAGCGGCCCACCAGGCTCCCATCGGCGGGCCACCGCCACTGCACGCCGCTGGTCACGCGCGAAACGCCGGCTGCGGCGGGCGCCGGCGGCGGCAAGGTGGCCGGCACGGGCGCCGGCACGCCGGCCACGGGCACCACCGACGTGCCCGCGGCGGCGGGCGCAGCCGGCTTTGCTGACGGTGGCGTGCTCGACGCGGCGGCGACTGGCGCGCTCGCCGAGGCGGACGAATGGGCCGGCGGCGCAATCGGCTCGAACACCGGCGCCGAATTCGCCGACGCTGCCGTCGCAGGCACAGCACTAGCATGGCTGGGGGTGGCCGCCACCGGCGCAGCGGCGGTCCGCGCTGGCGGCGACAGCGTCAGCCGCTGCCCGGCCCAGATCGTGTACGGCGCGGCGATACCGTTCCATTGCGCCAGATCGCGGAAGTCCACGCCCTGGCGGAACGCGATCGAATACAGGGTGTCGCCCTTCATGACCACGTAACTGCCGCCAGGAACCGGCGTGCGGGCCGGCGTCGCGGCGATGGCGGTCGGGCGATGCACCCCGCTGTAGGCGTCGGCCGTCGGCTCCACCACGACCGAGCTTCGCAGGGTGCCGCAGCCGGCAAGCAGCAGGGTCGCAGCGAGGATGGCACAACACAGAAGAGATCGGTCCATGCGCACCAGCATACCGAGGCAGGCAGCCTTTTTCATGCGACGGCGCTGCGTGCTGCGCGGGCTCAGTGGAACCAGAGCCACCACACCAGCAACAAGGCCAGCAGCACCAGGGCGGCCCAGCCGATCCGCTCGATGTTCTCGTGCAGGATCCGTTCGGCACGCTCGCCGACCAGGCGTATCAGCAGCGCCAGCAGCCACACGCGCTTGCCGCGGCCCAGGCCGATGCAAAGCAGGAACGGCAGGATCGGCACGGCGATGATGCCGCACGCCCAGGTGACGAACTTCATCGGCACCACCGGCTGCAACGCCGCCAGGATCAGCACGCCGTACATGCCCCAGCGATGTTCGACCATCTGCCGGCTCAAGGTCGCCACCCCCTGTTCGATCGGCGCCAGCAGGTGCAGCGTGTCGAGCACCGGCCGCAGCGCATGGAACGCCCAATGCCCGAGCACGTAGCCCACCAGTGCGCCGAGCAGCGAGAACAGCAGGCTGATGTTGGCGAAGAAGAATGCCTTGTGCCGCTTGCCCAGCATCATCGGCGCCAGCATCGCTTCCGGCGGAATCGGAAAGATGAACGATTCGACGAAGCTCAGCCCGGACAGGTAGTACAGCGCCTTCGGCTCGCGTGCCCAGGTCAGCGCACGCGCATACAGTGCCCCGAACAGACGCATCAGCCGATCCCGCCCAGCAGCGGCACGAAACTGACCGCGCCCAGTTCCTCCTGGATGAAGTCGCCCTGGCCGTCGCCGCGCATGCGGATCAGGGTCTGCCGGCTGGGCGAGCCGACCGGCGCCACCAGCACGCCGGTGGGGCTGAGCTGGTCGAGGATGCGGGTGGGAATGGTGTCGCCGGCGGCAGTGAGGATGATCGCGTCGAACGGCGCCTCGTCCGGCCAGCCGAGCTTGCCGTCGTCGTAGCGCGACCGCAGGTTGGTCAGGCCGAGCTGGCGGAAGCGCCGGCGCGCCTGGCGCAGCAATGCCTCGATCCGCTCCACCGTGAACACCTGCGGCACCAGCGCCGCCAGCACCGCCGCCTGGTAACCGGACCCGGTGCCGATCTCCAGCACCTTCTGCGGCACACCGAATTCCAGCAATGCCTCGGTCATGCGCGCCACCACCCACGGCTGCGAGATGGTCTGGCCGTGGCCGATCGGCAGCGCATCGTTCTCATAGGCATGCGCGTGCAGCGCCTGGTCGATGAAGTGATGGCGCGGCAGATTGCGGATCACCTCGATCACCCGCGGATCGCGGATGCCGCTGTCTTTCAGCACCGCCACCAGGCGATCGCGTGCGCGCTGCGAGGTCATCCCCTCGCCCTTCAGGTCCGCGGCGGACAAAGGATACGTCATGGCTCAGGCCGCCTCATCGTTGCTGGCACGGCCTGCCGCCATGGCGTCGCCCAGCGGCTGCATCCAGCTGCTGACCTTCTCCAGCGCCTGGAAGCGGGTCAGGTCGACGTGGATCGGCGTGACGGAAACGAAGCCGCGCCGCACGGCATTGAAGTCGGTGCCGGGGCCGGCATCGTCCACCTCGCCGGCGGGGCCGATCCACCAGATCGGGCGCCCGCGCGGATCGGTCTGTGCGATGCACGGCGCCGCACGATGGCGACGACCGAGCCGGGTCACTTCGAAGCCTTCGATTTCCACCCACGGCCGGTCCGGCACGTTGACGTTGAGGATGGTGTCGGCCGGCAGCGGATCGACCAGCAGCCGCTGCATCAGCAGCAACACCGCCTTCGCCGCCGAGTCGTAGTGCTCACCCTTGTGGTCGCTGCTGACCAGCGACACCGCGATCGCCGGCAGCCCGAGGAAGCGCCCTTCCATCGCCGCCGACACTGTGCCGGAATAGATCACGTCGTCGCCGAGGTTGGCCGAATTGTTGATGCCGGATACGACCATGTCGGGCTCTTCGCCCAGCAGCCCGGACAACGCCAGATGCACGCAATCGGTCGGCGTGCCGGCGACGCGGTAGTAGCCGTTGCCCATCGGCAGCACGCGCAGCGGCGCATCGAGGGTCAGCGAATTGCTGGCGCCGGAGCGGTCGCGGTCGGGTGCCACCACCGTCACCTGGGCCACTTCGCCGAGACGCTCGGCAAGCACGCGAATGCCGGTTGCATCCACGCCATCATCGTTGCTGACCAGAACTCGCATGATGCTCCGTCGAAAGCTGATTGCGGACACGCTGGTCCATGACCCCACGGCGCGCGCCACAACCGCCGAGTTTACCGGAGCGCGATGCCGGTTTCACATCGCCGCTGCATCCGCTTTGCCGTCATGCATGCGCTTTGACTTAGCATGCAGGCATGAAGCGCCGCACCCCTGCGCCAGTCAACGAGGACGACAGCCGCCTGTTCCGCGAGGCGATCGGCGAGGTGCGCCCGCTGGCGCCGGCGCCCGCACCGCCGGTGACAGCGAAACCCGCGCCGCATCCGCGCATGCTGGAGGCGGACGAAGCGGCGGTGCCCGGGCAATTGCTGGACATGGCGTTCGACCCGGCGCTGCTCGAAGTGGGCGAGGAACTGGGCTACCTGCGCGACAGCTACCCGCCGAAACTGCTGCGCCAGCTCAAGCGCGGCCAGTTCAGCGTGCAGGACGACCTCGACCTGCACCAGATGAATGCCGCCGCCGCGCAGGCCAGCATCGTCGCCTTCCTGGCCGAGGCGAGGCAGCACGGCCTGCGCTGCGTGCGCATCGTGCACGGCAAGGGCCTGCGTTCGAAAGCCACCGGACCGGTGCTGAAAGGCCTCACCGATCGCCTGTTGCGCCGGCGTGACGACGTGATCGCGTTCGCCTCGGCGCGGCCGGCCCTGGGCGGCACCGGGGCCGTGGTGGTCTTGCTGAAAGGCTGAGCGCGCCTACGGCGACGACGCCAGCTCGCGCACGACCACCGTGGCATACGCCCCGGCCGGCAGCTCGAACGACAGCTCCAGTGCGTCTTCGCCCAGCCAGCGCCAGCGCAGGTCCTTCGGCAGTAGCCGCAGCGGACGGCGTTCCTGCTCCATCCGCGCCGCCGCCAGGCCCGCGGCCAGCTCGCTGTTCGCCGCACCGATCTCGCGTTCCAGCGCACCGGCCTCACCCTGGCTCGGCGGCTCGCCCTGCCCCCACAACGGGCCGGACGGATGGATGTCGGCACGGGCCAGCCGGCCGGCCAGCGCCTCGGTGAACGGCTCCGGCCCGAACCACGAGCGCGAGCCGGCCAAGGACCAGATTTCGCCATCCAGCGGGGTATCCCAGACGCCGCGCTCGACCCGCGTCGCCAGCACGCTGTTGAAGATGTGCGAACGCGCCGCGGACAACAGGAACGAGCGCTTGTCGCGATCCACGCGGCGGCCGCCGAACATTGCCCGGGCCTGCTCGACATTTCCGCCCTCGCGACCGAAACGCTGTTCGCCGTAGTAATTCGGCACGCCGCGCGCGGCGATCTGCGTCAGTACCTGTTCGGCTGCCGCGCGGTCGCCGCGCACCTCGCGCAGCACCAGCACGAAGCGGTTGCCGCGCAGTGCGCCACGCTTGAGCTTGCGCGAGTGCCGCGTTGCCGCCAGCACCTTCACTTCCGCGTGCGGAAAGGCCGACCAATCCGGATCGGGCTTGCCGGCCAGTTGCACCGAGAACGTCTGCCTAGTCACCGCGTGGCGGTCCTTCAAGCCTGCGAAGCCCACCGCGACCGGCGGCACACCGGCGAACTTCGCCAGCTCGCGCGCCACCCAGTCGGTGTTCGTGCCGCGCTTCTCCACCCACAGCAAGGCGTGCTCACCAGCGCCGTCGGCGTCGTAGCCGAGGATCTCCTCGACCTGGAAATCCTCGGGATCGACGCGCAGGCGGGCGGTCAGGGGCGGTTCGCCGAAGGCATGGGGAAGTTCTGACACGTCGAAATCCTTTGGTCCGCCCGTTTTTGGTAGGAGCCCGCTCGCGGGCGATGCTCTTGTTCTGAATATCCGCCGAAGCACTTGGAGCAGGAGCAGCGCCCGCCAGCAGGCTCCTACATCAGGAAGAGCGTGGCCAGGCCGAGGAAGATGAAGAAGCCGCCGCTGTCGGTCATGGCGGTGATCAGCACGCTGGAACCCAGCGCCGGGTCGCGTCCGAACTTCGTCATCAGCACCGGGATGCCGACGCCGGCGAACGCCGCCAGCAGCAGGTTCAGCGTCATCGCCGCGGTCATCACCAGACCCAGCGACACGCTGTCGTACAGCAGCCACGCCACCAGGCCGATCACGCCGCCCCAGACCAGCCCGTTCAGCAGAGACACGGTCAGTTCCTTGCGCCACAGCCGCTTCGCGCTTTCGGCGGTGATCTGGTTCAGCGCCAGCGCGCGCACGATCATGGTGATGGTCTGGTTGCCGGAGTTGCCGCCGATGCCGGCCACGATCGGCATCAGCGCGGCCAGCGCCACCAGCCGCTCGATCGAGCCTTCGAACAGGCCGATCACGCGCGAGGCGATGAACGCGGTGACCAGGTTGATCGCCAGCCACGACCAGCGGTTCTTCAGCGAGGCCCACACCGAGGCGAAGATGTCCTCCTCCTCGCGCAGGCCGCCGCGGCTGAGCGCTTCGCTCTCGCCTTCCTCGCGGATCACGTCGACCATCGCGTCGATGGTGATGCGGCCGATCAGGTGGCCGCGCTCGTCGACCACCGGCGCGGTGACCAGGTCGTAGCGCTCGAACGCCTGCGCCACCTCGTAGGCGTCGTCGGTGGGGTGGAAGGTGTTGACGTCCGGCGCCATCACCGCGCTGACCATCTTCTCCGGCGGGTTCACCAGCAGCCAGTGCAGCGGCAGCACGCCGGTGAGCAGGTTGTCCTGGTTGATCACGAACAGCTTGTCGGTCTGCGCCGGCAACTCGTCCCAGCGGCGCAGGTAGCGCAGCACCGTTTCCAGGCTCACGTCCTCGCGGATGGTGACCATTTCGAAGTCCATCAGCGCGCCGACCTGGTCGTCCTCATAGGACAGTGCCGACTGCACCTGCTCGCGCTGCTGGGTGTCCAGGCTCGCCATCAGCTCCGGCAGCACCGCGGTCGGCAGGTCCTCGACCAGATCGGCCAGCTCGTCCGCGTCCAGCGGTTCGACCGCGGCGAGGATCTCGTGGCGGTCCATGTCCGCGATCAGCGATTCGCGCACCGCGTCGGACACTTCCAGCAGGATCTCGCCGTCACGGTCGGCCTTGACCAGCTGCCAGACCGCCAAGCGGTCGTCCAGCGGCAGCGATTCGAGGATGAACGCGATGTCGGCCGGGTGCAGCTCGTCCAGCTGCCGGCGCAACTCGGCCTGCGACTCGGCCGGCAGCGGGCTCTCGTCGTCGTGCCGGCGCAGCACCTCGACGATGGCTTCGAGCTGGTCGTGCAGCCGGCTGGCGGCGCTGCGGGCCTCTACTTCAGTCACGCGCGCTCCAGCAGGACGCACGCCTGTGCGGCGATCCCTTCGCCACGGCCGCAGAAGCCGAGCTTCTCGGTGGTGGTGGCCTTGACGCTGATGCGGCCGACCTCGCTGTCCAGGTCGGCGGCGAGGTTCTCGCGCATCGCCTGCACGTGCGGACCGACCTTCGGCGCCTCGCCGATCACGGTGACGTCGGCATTGCCCAGCGCGTAGCCGTGTTGCGTCATCAGCATCGCTGCGTGGCGCAGGAACTGGCGGCTGTCGGCATCGCGCCAGCGCTCGTCCGTGGGCGGGAAATGCCGGCCGATGTCGCCCAGTGCCAGCGCGCCGAAGATCGCGTCGCACAGCGCATGGATCACCACGTCGCCGTCCGAATGCGCCACCACGCCGCGGCGATGCGGCACGCGCACGCCGCCCAGGGTCACGTGGTCGCCCTCGCCGAATGCATGCACGTCGAAACCCTGTCCGATCCTCATGGGGCTGCCCTCATGCGACTGTCCTTGCGAGCAGGAACTCGGCCAGCGCGAAGTCCGCAGCCGTGGTTACCTTGATGTTGTCCTCGGCACCTTCGACCAGCAGCGGCGCGAAACCGGCCTGCTCCATCGCCATCGCCTCGTCGCTGACGGTTGCGCCGCGCCGTGCCGCGTCGCGCAGCGCCAGCGCCAGTTGACCACGCCGGAACATCTGCGGCGTGAAGGCACGCCAACGCAGCTCGCGCGGCTCGGTCAGCTCGCTGCGGCCGGCCCCATTTGCCCGCTTCAGCGTGTCGCGCAGCGGCGCGCCGAGCAGGCCGCCGTCGGTCACCGCGGCCAGCTCGATCAGCTTGCCGATATCGGCCAGCCGCACGCACGGCCGCGCGGCGTCGTGCACCAGCACGAAGTCGTCCACCCCTACCGACGCCGGCAGCGCCTCGATCCCCGCCAGCACCGAATCGCTGCGCTCGGCCCCGCCGACCGCGGTCAGCACCGGCTTGCCGTTCAGCCTGTCGATGCCGGGCCAATGCGCATCGGCGGCGGCCAGCGTCACCAGCAGGCCAGCGATGCGTGGATGCGCGGCAAGCCGCTCCAGCGTGTGCGCAATCAGCGGCCGCCCGGCCAACGGCAGGTATTGTTTCGGGCAGTCGCCGCCGACCCGGGTGCCTCGCCCCGCGGCCGGCACCACGCACCACAGCGTCGGCGCGCTCATGGCGATCCGGCGGGCGTGGCGGGTGGCGGCGGCGGCAGCGAGCTGCCGGCGCGGGCGGGCTGCTCGACCACCTGGTAGAACACTTCGCCCGGCTTGATCAGTCCGAGTTCGGTGCGCGCACGCGCCTCGACCGCCTGATCACCGTGCTTGAGGTCCAGCACGTCGGCGCCAACCGCCTGGTTGCGCTGCAGCAGCTTCGCGTTCTCGTCGGTCTGCTTCTTCACCGCCACGCGCAAGCTGTCCACCTCGTGCATGCTGCCGCTGCCGGTCCACAGCTTCAGCTGCAGCCCGATCAGCAGCAGGATCAGAACCAGGGCGATCCAGCGCAGCATGGGCGGCCGTTCAGCCCGGCAGGCGGGTCAGGTTCGGGAACGCGTCGCGGCCGGCATAGCGCGCGGCCGAACCCCGCGCCTCCTCGATGCGCAGCAGCTGGTTGTACTTCGCCACGCGGTCGCTGCGGCACAGCGAGCCGGTCTTGATCTGGGTCGCCGTGGTGGCCACCGCGATGTCGGCGATGGTGGTGTCCTCGGTCTCGCCGGAACGGTGCGAGATCACCGCCGCGTACTTCGCCGCGTCGGCCATCGCGATCGCTTCCAGCGTCTCGGACAGCGTGCCGATCTGGTTCACCTTGATCAGGATCGCGTTGGCGATCTTCTTCTCGATGCCTTCGCGGAAGATCGCCGGGTTGGTCACGAACAGGTCGTCGCCGACCACCTGCACGCGCTCGCCGATCGCGTCGGTGAGCAGCTTCCAGCCGTCCCAGTCGCCTTCGGCCATGCCGTCCTCGATGGTGACGATCGGGTACTGCCTGGCCCAGCCGGCCAGCAGGTCGACGAACTGCGCCGAGCTGTACTGCTTGCCTTCGCCAGCCAGGTCGTACTTGCCGTCCTTGTAGAACTCCGAGCTGGCCGCGTCGAGGCCGAGCAGGATCTCGCTGCCGACCTTGTAGCCGGTCTTGCCGATCGCTTCGAGGATGGTGTCGATCGCCTCGACGTTGGAGCGCAGGTTCGGCGCGAACCCGCCCTCGTCGCCCACCGCGGTGCTGAGGCCGCGGCCGTGCAGCACGCTCTTCAATGCGTGGAAGATTTCCGCGCCGGCGCGCAGCGCCTCGGCGAAGCTCGGCATGCCCACCGGCAGTATCATGAACTCCTGCACGTCGACGTTGTTGTCGGCGTGCGCGCCGCCGTTGATGATGTTCATCATCGGCACCGGCAACGCGCCAGGCTTGCCGTTCGACAGGTACTGCCACAGCGGCTCGCCGCGCGAGGCGGCCACCGCGTGCGCCGCCGCCATCGACACGCCGAGCAGCGCGTTCGCACCCAGCTTGCCCTTGTTCGGGGTGCCGTCCAGCGCGATCAATTTCGCATCCAGGCCTTTCTGGTCAGCCGCATCGAAACCCTTCAGCGCCTCGGCAATCGTGGTGTTGACGTTCGCCACCGCGTTCTTCACGCCCTTGCCGCCGTAGCGCGACTTGTCGCCGTCGCGCAGCTCGACCGCCTCGCGCGAACCGGTGGAGGCGCCGCTGGGCACCGCGGCGCGACCGAAGCCGCCGCCGGCCAGGGTGACTTCGGCTTCCAGCGTGGGATTGCCGCGCGAGTCGAGGATTTCACGGGCGTGGATGCGGGTGATCTGGGTGCTCATGCGGTGTCCGTCTGCCTGGGTGGTGAATGAATTGGAACGGGCGCATCGCTGCGCCCGGTGTTTCAGGAAACGTCCTGCTCCAGGAAGCGGTGCCGCTTGGTCACGGCATCCAGCTCCAGCAGGGTTTCCAGCAGCGCCTCCATCTTGCCCAGCGGCCACGCGTTGGGGCCGTCGGAGAGCGCCTTGCTGGGATCCGGATGCGTCTCGGCGAACAGGCCGGCCACGCCGACCGCCACCGCGGCGCGCGCCAGTACCGGCACGAACTCGCGCTGGCCGCCGGAGCTGGCGCCCTGGCCGCCCGGCAATTGCACCGAATGGGTGGCGTCGAACACGACCGGGCAGCCGGTTTCGCGCATCACGCTCAGGCTGCGCATGTCCGAAACGAGGTTGTTGTAGCCGAAGCTGGCGCCGCGCTCGCACACCATGATGTCGTCGTTGCCGACGGCCTTGGCCTTGGCCACCACGTGCTTCATGTCCCACGGCGCGAGGAACTGGCCCTTCTTGATGTTCACCGGCTTGCCGGCGCGCGCCACCTTCTGGATGAAGTCGGTCTGCCGGCACAGGAAGGCCGGCGTCTGCAGCACGTCGACCACCGATGCCACCTCGTCCATCGGGGTGTATTCGTGCACGTCGGTGAGCACCGGCACGCCGATCTGCCGTCTCACCTCGCCCAGGATCCGCAAACCCTCTTCCAGCCCCGGCCCGCGGAAGCTCTCGCCGGAAGAGCGGTTGGCCTTGTCGAAGCTGGACTTGAAGATGAAGTTCACGCCGAGCCGGCCGGTGATTTCCTTCAGCGTGCCGGCGGTGTCCAGTTGCAGCTGTTCGGACTCCACCACGCATGGCCCGGCGATCAGGAACAGGGACCGGTCCAGCCCGACCTCGAAGCCGCACAACTTCATGCCACGTGCTCCCTGGCCAGCTTCTCGCCTTCGCGCACGGCCTTGAACTCGCGCGCGGCGCGCACGAAGCCGATGAACAGCGGGTGGCCGTCGCGTGGGGTGGAGGTGAACTCCGGGTGCGCCTGGCAGCCGAGGAACCACGGGTGCTGCTGTTGCGGCAGCTCGACGATCTCCACCAGCAGGTCGTCCATCGACTTGCCGGAGATCACCAGGCCCAGGTCCTCGAAGCTCTGGCGGTAGCGGTTGTTGAATTCGTAGCGGTGGCGATGGCGTTCGCGCACCACGTCCTGGCCGTACAGCTCGCGCGCCAGCGTGCCAGCCTTGAGGCGGCATTCCTGCGAGCCCAGGCGCATGGTGCCGCCGAGGTCGGAGCGGTCGCTGCGCTGCTCGACTTCGCCGGTCGCGGTGGTCCACTCGGTGATCAGCGCGATCACCGGATTCGGCGTGTTGCGCTCGTTCTCGCTGGAATCGGCATCTTCCAGGCCGGCGACGTGGCGGGCGAAATCCACCACCGCCGCGTGCATGCCGTAGCAGATGCCGAAGTACGGCACGCCGTGCTCGCGCGCGTACTTCGCGGCCAGCACCTTGCCCTCGAAACCGCGCTTGCCGAAACCGCCCGGCACCAGGATCGCATCGGCCTTGCCGAGCACCTTGGCGGCGCCTTCGGCCTCGACCTGCTCGGAGTCGATCCAGTCGAGGTTCACCCGCGTCAGCTGCTTGATGCCGCCGTGGCGCAGCGCCTCGCCCAGCGACTTGTAGGCATCCTTGTGCTCGACATACTTGCCGACGATGGCCACGGTAACCGCGTCCTTCGGGTGCTCCACGGCATCGACCGTGCGCTGCCAGGCAGACAGGTCGGCCGGCTTCGCATCCAGGCCGAGGCGCTTGACCACGATGTCGTCCAGCCCCTGCTGGTGCAGGTACAGCGGCTGCTTGTAGATGATGTCCACGTCGGCGGCGCTGATCACCGCGTTTTCCGGCACGTTGGTGAACAGCGCGATCTTGCGCCGCTCGCTTTCGGGCAGCGGCTGCTCGCAGCGGCACAGCAGGATATCCGGCTGGATACCGATCGAGCGCAGTTCCTTCACCGAATGCTGGGTCGGCTTGGTCTTGATCTCGCCGGCGGCCTTGATGAACGGCACCAGGGTAAGGTGCATGAACACCACCTTCTCCGGGCCATGCTCGATGCGCAGCTGGCGGATCGCCTCCAGGAACGGCAACGACTCGATGTCGCCCACCGTGCCGCCGATCTCGACCAGCGCCACATCGAAGCCGCGGGTGGCCTCGTGGATGCAGTGCTTGATCTCGTCGGTGATGTGCGGGATCACCTGCACGGTGGCACCGAGATAATCGCCGCGCCGCTCCTTGCGGATCACGCTCTCGTAGATCTTGCCGGTGGTGATCGAATTCTTGCCGGTCAGGCGGGTGTGCACGAAGCGCTCGTAGTGACCGAGGTCGAGGTCGGTCTCGGCGCCGTCGTCGGTCACGTAGACCTCGCCGTGCTGGAAGGGACTCATCGTGCCCGGATCCACATTGATGTAGGGATCGAGCTTCATCATGGTGACCGAAAGGCCGCGTGCTTCAAGAATGGAAGCGAGCGACGCCGCAGCAATGCCCTTGCCAAGCGAGGACACCACACCGCCGGTGACGAAAATCAGGGGGGTCATGGAAAGCAGCCGTGCTGGAAATTGGCATTTTAGCCGCAGAAGCGTCGCACTGCGAGATGGCCGTACGGAATTCGTCGCGATCGGTTCATTTCCGGGCGCTCCGCCACGGGTGAAACCGTCGCAAGCCGCCTGTTAGCATGGCTGGATGAACAACCCCATTCCCGCCCGCCTCGCCGCCCTGCGCGCGGCCATGCAGCAGCACGGCGTCGCCGCCGTACTCGTTCCCAGCGCCGATCCGCACCTGTCCGAATACCTGCCTACCCGCTGGGCCGCGCGCGAATGGTTGTCCGGCTTCACCGGTTCGGCCGGCACCCTGGTGGTCGGCCGCGAGTGGGCCGGGCTGTGGACCGACTCGCGCTATTTCGCGCAGGCCGAGCAGCAACTGGCCGGCAGCGGCATCGGCCTGATGAAGCTACGCGTGGCGCACACGCCCGAGCACCTGGAATGGCTGCAGCAGCACCTGCACGAAGGTGACGTGCTGGCGGTGGCCGGCGACAGCCTGGCGGTGGCCACCCAGCAGCAGATCGAGCGCCGGCTCGCCGACAGCGGCGCCACGCTGCGCACCGACCTGGACCTGCCTGGCGCGATCTGGGCGGACCGCCCGGCCCTGCCGCAGACGCCGGTGGTCGAGCACGAGCCGGCTTACGCCTGCATCCCGCGCGCCGACAAGCTCGTCCGTCTGCGCCAGGCGATGCACAAGCTCGGCGCCAGCCATCATCTGCTGTCCAGCCTGGACGACATCGCCTGGCTGACCAACCTGCGCGGCAGCGACGTCGAATGCAACCCGGTGTTCCTGGCTCACCTGCTGGTGCAGGCCGATCGCCGTGCCACCTTGTTCGTCAGCCGCGGCAAGCTCGACGACGCGCTGGTCGCGAAGCTGGCCGCCGACGGTATCGCCATCGCCGACTACGCCTCGATCACCTCGATGCTGGGGGAACTGGGCGCGAACGACCGCCTGCTGCTGGACAATGGCCGGGTGGTCAGCGCGATCGCCGCGGCGATTCCGCCGGCCGTGGCGCGAATCGAGGCGGCCAACCCGAGTACCGCGTTCAAGGCGGTCAAGAGCGCCGCAGAACTCGACCACATCCGCGAGGTCATGCGCCGTGACGGCGCCGCGCTGGTGCGCGCCTTCCGCCGGCTGGAGCAGCGCCTCGCCGCCGGCATGACGGTGACCGAGCTCGACGTGGACACCCTGCTGCGCGAGGAACGCTCGGCCCAGCCCGGCTGGGTCGGCGAAAGCTTCGCCACCATTGCCGGCTACCAGGCCAACGGCGCGCTGCCGCACTACCGCGCCACGCCCGAGGCACACGCCGCGCTGCAGCCGAAAGGCCTGCTGCTGGTCGACTCCGGCGGCCAGTACCTGGGCGGCACCACCGACATCACCCGCGTGCTGGCGCTGGGCGAAACCACGGCGGAACAGCGCCGCGACGCCACGCTGGTACTGAAAGGCATGATCGGGCTATCGCGCGCGCGCTTCCCCAAGGGCGCCAGCGGCCCGCAGCTGGACGCGCTGGCGCGCGCGCCGCTGTGGGCCAGCGGCATGGACTACGGCCACGGCACCGGCCACGGCGTGGGCTACTTCCTCAACGTGCACGAAGGCCCGCAGTCGATCCGCCCGCCGGTCGCCGGCGGCGCGCTGGTGGCGCTGGAACCGGGCATGATCAGTTCGATCGAGCCGGGCCTGTACAAGCCTGGTCGGCACGGCATCCGTCACGAGAACCTGGCCGTGGTGGTCGAAGCCGACCGCACCGAGTTCGGCGAATTTCTCGCCTTCGAAACCCTGACCATGTGCCCGTTCGACCGCCGCGCGCTGGAACCGGGCCTGCTCAACCCGGAGGAACGCGCCTGGCTGGACGATTACCACGCCGGCGTGCGCGCCGCGCTCAGTCCGCTGCTGGACGATGCCGACCTGGAGTGGCTGCACCGCCACTGCGCGCCGCTGTAAAGAACGAGTCGGTCGCGAACCGGCGACGGGAACGCCCCCGCCGCCCGGCGATCGGTCAGCGGAAATGCGCGGCCCCCACATCCGGCGCCGCCGCCGGCATGAAGTATTCGTGCAGGTACTTCTCGCCTTCGTCGCAGAACGCGGTGACCACCGTCTTCAGTTCGGGGAAGTTCTCGCGCACGCGCTTGGCCGCCAGCAGGTGCGCGCCGGAGCTGGGCCCGCAGAACAGGCCGTAGGTGCGCGCCAGCCGCTTCATCTCGCGCACCGCGTCGGCGCTGGAGACGCTCAGCACCTCGTTCACCAGCGCGGCATGGCGCTGGAAAATGCCCGGCACGAAACCGTCGGAAATGCCCTCGATGGTATGCGCGGCGATCTCGCCGCACAGGATCGTGCACGACTCCGACGGCTCCATGGCGAACAGCCGTACGTTCGGGTTGGCCTCGCGGAACGCCTGGCCCACGCCGATCAGCGTGCCGCCGGTGCCCACGCCGAGCACCAGTGCGTCGGGCACGCGCCCCGGCGGCAACTGGGCGAGGATCTCCGGCCCGAGCAGCAGCCGGTTCTCCTCCACGTTCCACTCCGACTCGAACTGGCCGGGCGCGAAGTAGCCCGGCTGCCGGCCAAGTTCGTTGGCGCGCTGCAACGCCTCGTTGACGTGGAAGTTGCCGCAGAACAGCACGTCCGCGCCGTACGCCCGCGAGATCGCCACGCGCTCGCTGGACATGCCCTCGGGCATCACCACCAGCATGCGGTAGCCCTTCACCGCCGCCACCATCGACAGCGCGTTGCCGGTGTTGCCGCTGGTGGCCTCCACGATGGTATCGCCGGGCTTGAGCAGGCCCTCCTGCTCCGCCCGCTCGATCATGTACTTGGCGATGCGTGCCTTGATCGAGCCGGAGGGGTTGAGGAACTCGATCTTCGCGTAGACGCCCTCGATCTCCAGCAGCGGGGTGTCGCCCACCGCGTCGAGGATGCTGGCGGACACGCCGGTGTAGCGCGTGCCCATGTCAGCCCTCCCCGTGCGCGTGCTGCATGGTATCCAGCGCCAGGTTGGCATGCGCATAGGCGCCGCCCGCGCGCATCTCGGCAGCCACCCAGATCGCCTCCATGATCTGCGCCTCGCTGGCGCCCTGCTTCAGCGCGGCGGCGGTATGGCCCTTGATGCAGTACGGGCACTGGGTGACGTGCGCCACCGCCACCGCGATCAGCTGCTTGGTCACGGCGGGCAGTTCGCCCTCGGCGAACACCGCGGCGCTGAACGCCTTGAACGCGTCAAGCTGCTTCGGCGCCAGCTCGCGGCGCTTGCGGGCCAGCTCCGCGCTGGCTTGCGGGTACATCGCGTGTTCCATGCTTGTCTCCTCGAATGCGGACTTCAGTGCGGCAACGGCGCCGTGCCCTGCACCCAGCTCGGCGGATCGCTGGCCGGGAAGCTTTCCTCCAGTTCCTCGTCGATGCGCTGCTCGCATTCCTGGCGCGTGATGTCGTGCCACGCGGCGCAGCGGGCGGCGGGGCGCTCCGGCGGGGTCGGTGTCTGGTGCTGGCGGGAGATGGTCATGACGAGCCTCCTGATGCCTTCGGGCATCGTGCAGTCGGCTGGCCCGTCGCGCTCGGGTCACAGCCCCAGGTTGTTGTGCTCCAGCACGCGTTCGGCGCGATAACTCGAACGCACCAGCGGCCCGGCGACCGCTTCCACGAACCCCTTGCCCAGCGCCAGTTCGCGATAGGCACGGAATTCGTCCGGGGTAACGAAACGCTCCACCGGCAGGTGATGCGGGCTGGGGCGCATGTACTGGCCCAGCGTGACCACGTCGACGGCGGCGGCGCGCATGTCATCCAATGCCTGCTCGATCTCGTCGTCGGTCTCGCCCAGGCCGAGCATCAGGCTGGTCTTGGTCAGTGTCTTGGGCGCGTGGCGTTTGGCGAAGGCCAGCACGCCCAGCGTCTGCTCATAGCCCGCGCGCGGGTCGCGCACCGGGTGGGTGAGCCGGCGCACCGTCTCCAGGTTCTGCGCGTAGGTGGCCAGTCCGGCGTCGAGCACGGTGGCGACGCTGGCATGGTTGCCGGCGAAATCGGGGGTGAGCGCCTCCACCGCGGTGTCGGGCGAGCGCAGGTGGATGGCCTTCACGCAGGCGGCGTAGTGCGCGGCGCCGCCGTCGGCGAGGTCGTCGCGGTCCACCGAGGTGAGCACCACGTACTTGAGCCCCATCAGCGCCACCGCGTCGGCCACCTTGGCCGGTTCCAGCGGATCGAGCCAGCCGTTCGGGTTGCCAGTGGAGACCGAGCAGAACTTGCAGGCGCGCGTGCATACCGATCCCATCAGCATCAGCGTGGCGGTGCCGCGGCCCCAGCATTCGGCGATGTTGGGGCACTTGGATTCGGCGCACACGGTGTTGAGCTGGTGCGTGCGCACGATGTCGGCCACTTCCTCGTAACGCGCGCCGCTGGGCAGTTTCACGCGCAACCACGGCGGCTTGCGGCTGACGTCGGGCTCATGGCTGTGCGCGTTGGGCTTCTGCCCGCCCTTGACTGCACGGGTGCCCTGCGGGCTGATGAACTTGCTGCCGTCAGGGACGGAATGGCTGCTGGACATGGAGACGCGCGGCTGGCTGAACTGCAGCCAGTGTCCCACGCCGCCCAGCCGGCCGCCCTGATGCACATCAAGGCGGCCAGGGCGGCGCCGTGCGCGGGAGACGGCTCAACTGCGTTTCGGCGGCACCAGCTTCAGCCGCGTCGGCACCGGCGGCTGGCTCGGGCACAGCAGATGCTGCACCTCGTCCGGCCGCAGCGGGTAGGAGTACAGGTAGCCCTGCCCCTCGATGCAGCCGCTGCGCAGCAGGAAATCATGCTGCGCCTCGGTCTCGATGCCTTCGGCGATCGTGGTCAGGCCGAGGCTCTTGGCCATCGCCAGGATCGCCCCGACGATCGCCGCGTCATTGCTGTTGCCGGGCAGCCCGGTGATGAAGGAGCGGTCGATCTTCAGGCAGGTCACCGCCGGCAGCTTGAGGTAGGCCATCGAGGAATAGCCGGTGCCGAAATCGTCGATGGCCACCGCGATGCCGAGCGTGTCCAGGGTCTGCATGGTGCGTTCGATGTCGTCGCCCAGGCGCAGCATCGCGCTCTCGGTGATCTCCAGCAGCAAGCGCCCGGGCGCCAGCCGGCGCGACTGCAGGTTGCGGCCGACCCCGTCGACGAACGCCGGGTGACCGAACCAGCGCGCCGAAATGTTCACCGCCACGCGGATCGGCGGCACGCCGGCCAGGTCCCACGCCTGGATCTGCGCGCAGGTGGTCTGCATCACCCACTCGTCGATGCGGCGGATCAGGCCCAGGCCTTCCGCCACCGGGATGAACTCGGCCGGCAGCACCTCGCCGCGCTCCGGATGCTGCCAGCGCAGCAGCGCCTCCACCGCCACGATGCGGCCGCTGCGCAGCTCGACGCTGGGCTGGAACACCAACTGGAATTCGTTGCGCGCCAACGCCTGACGCAACTCGGCGGCCAGTTGCAGGCGCCGGCGGGTGTCGGCATGCATCATCGGCGTATAGAAGCGGAACGCGTTGCGCTCCTCGGTCTTCGCCGCGTACATCGCCGCGTCGGCGTTCGCGATCAACGCCAGCGCATTGTCGCCGTCCAGCGGGTAGCCGGCCACGCCGATGCTGGCGCTCAGCACGATCTCGTAGTCGTCCACCAGGAACGGTTCGGACAGGGTCACGAGCAAGCGGCTGACGATCGCCCTGGCGTCCTCGCGCAGGATCAGGCGCGGGATCAGCACGGTGAACTCGTCGCCACCGATGCGCCCGGCCACGTCGCCCTCGGACAGCTGCCGGCGGATCCGTTCGGCCACCTTGACCAGCAGGCGGTCGCCGATCGCGTGGCTGTAGCTGTCATTGACGATCTTGAACGCATCCAGGTCGATGAACAGCACCACCGCCGCCAGCCGCTCGCGTTCGGCCACCGCGATCGCCTCGGCGCAATGCCGCTCGAATTCCGCCCGGTTGACCAAGCCGGTCAGCGGGTCGTGTCGCGCCATGTGCTCCAGCCGGTGCTGGTTCGCCTTCGCCTCGTGGATGTCGGTGAGCACGGCGACGTAGTAGACCACCTGATCGTCGGCGTCGCGGATCGTGCTGAGGCTGAGGTGTTCGGGATAGCTGCTGCCGTCGCTGCGCGTGCTCAGCACCTCGCCCATCCAGTTGTGGCCGGCGGCCACGCTGTCCCAGATCGACTGCGGCAGCGGCTGGCCGCCGGGCAGGCGGCGGGTGTCGTCGAGGCGCTTGCCCTGCAGTGCCTGGGTGGTGAAGCCGGTCAGCTCGGCATGCGCCGCATTGGTCGAAATCACCTGTCGCGCGGCATCGGCGATGATCACGCCTTCGGCGATGCTGGCCAACGCCTCGGCGGCGATGCGCCGGTCGCGTTCCATCGCCACCCGCTCGGAGATGTCGCGGATGATCGCCTGGCGCACCGGCTGGCTGCCCCAGTTGACCAGGCTGGTCTGCGTTTCCACCGGACGGGTGCGGCCCTTGGCCCCGAGCAGCACGTTGGCAGCGGCCTGCCCGGTCTTCTGTCCGGCCATGGATTGCATGAACAGGTGCACGAAGCGCTCGCCGACCAGTTCGCCCGCGCTGCGCCCGGTCCACGCCGAAGCGGTGCGGTTGACGTCCAGGATCCGCCCGCTGGCCTCGTCGACCATCACGATCGCGTCGGCGGCGCTGTCGAACAGCAGGCGGTAGCGCTCCTCGCTGCCGCGGATACTGGCAAGCGTCCGGCGCGCCATGTCCAGCCACAGCAGGACGGCAACGCAGGCGGCGCTCAAAACGCCAATAAACAGCATGCGGCCCATCCACGTAGTGCCATGGGCTATTTCCAGCGAAAACCGGTTGGCCTTCGGCTCGATCGAATCGTTCAGGACATGAATGCGGCCACGCTGGATGGCTGCCTGTTCGATCGAAAAGGATCCGGAGGCATAGGCGTGCTCCAGTTCCTTGGCAATCACGGCGAGTTGGGCAATATCCACGTCACTGGAGCGCCATGCCGCCAGCGCATCACGCAAATAGGGCGCCCCGGAGAAATGCTTCAAAACGAAAATCATGCCCGGCTTCGCCGTCGGCATGACATTGCCATGAACAAAGGCCTTGTCCACTACTGCCTGGTCGAAATGCCCGGATGCAATCTCGTCCCGCGCCAGCCGATCGGAGTCGAGGATGGAGTAGTTCCGCCAGAACCCGGCAAGATCGGCGGGATCGCCGGTGACCGCATAGGCGTCCAGGGCAATCACGGCCTGTTTCTGGGCCTTGGACCAGACACTCTCGCTGTTGAGGAATCCAGCGAGAGTGACCTGGGTCTGCAGGGCAAACCATGTCAGCCCGAGGATCGTGGCCAACATCACCACCAGCGCGTAGGCCAGCGGCAGCATGCGTCGTGACAGAGGTTGCTGCAACATGGGGGATGCCTTGCGCATGCGCAAGTTATCTCATGCCTGACCCGTCAATGGAACGCCTTGCCCTAGTGTAACGATGGCCGTCAGGCAGCTGCTTCCTTCATCAAGGCGGACGGGCGGCTTGCCTGCATGCAGAGGTCGCCGACGATCCGCATGCTTGTATAGCTTCTGCGGACGCACTCGCCTAGATGAGTCACCTCGTCAATCTTTGGCGTCCTGCCCAGCAACGTGCACACAATCTCTAACGCTTCCCAAGGGTGGATGTCGTCGTAGGCCGCATGCAATTGCAGCCAACGCATGCTGCCCGTCCTGATCCTCGGAGAAAAGCTCTCGGCGTAAGTGGCGCTTTCATAGATGGGCCGCGACCATTCACCGGTCACCCCCTCGATGGCGTAGTTGGTGGCGATCATTCCCGCCGCCAGCGTTCCAGTGGCGCTGATTTCCTCGCACCAGTTGGCCAAGGTCTGCGTGCCGTGCGGGGGGCGTGCATTGAGCACCTCGTCGCGAGACACGCCGGAGCCTTCAGCCCAGGCAAGCCAGTATTCGGCGTGATTCTGCTCGACCCGAATGTTGCGTACCAGCCAGCGGCGTGCCATATCGTCGCCGGGACTGCGGCCATATCGGGTTTTCAGCAGATTCAACGCCATGAAACCCGGGAAGCGTTCGATGAACGGCCACACCCCCACCATGAAACTGGCGGTGGAAATCTGGTCGAGTCGAGCTTCGCGCATCATCGCCCACAGTTCATGGTCCAGCACGCTCTGCTTGGTGCTTTCGCAATCGGCCACCATGTCCTGTGCCCACTGCGGGTAGCTGCTCAGCTCGGTCAGCGGGCCGGTGCGCTCAAAAGGGGTATGCATGTGATTTTCCTCGGTCGTCAATGAGTGCTGCAGTTGACTGCAGCGTCGATAGCCGGCGCGGAAGACAGAAACCCCGACACCGGCCGCCATCCGGCATCGCGGGCGATGCCGAAATTCCTTTGTGCATGACCATGGTGGCGACACCCCCTTTGCGCACGCTATCGGAGCCGTGGCCGCCGCCGGTGCCCCGACAGCGCTTCGCATCCAGCTCCGTCCCCGATGGATGGCCGGTGCGGCCCGGCCTTCACGCGTCCTGCACGGAAAGAATAAAAAGCTTGCCGCGGCTGTCCTGAGTGAATCCGCAGCCAAGGCGATCGGGCTCCGGCAGGGGCGGCGACTGTGTCCCCGATACCGTCCGATACTCGCCCACACATCGCCAAAGGGGAAGCATCATGAGCATCGCCGCCCAGCCGTTGACTGCGGAAGATCCCGAACTTTCCCCCTGGTGGCTGCGAACGGTGCTGATCGTGATGGTGCTGGGCTTCGCCGGCCTGCTCGCGATCACCGCGCTGGCTTACCGCAACGCCCCGCCGATCCCGGCCCGGGTGGTGGACGCGCAAGGCAGCCTCTTGTTCAGCGGCGACGACATCCGCGGCGGCCAGGCGGTGTTCCTGAAGTACGGCCTGATGGACAACGGCAGCATCTGGGGCCATGGCGCCTATCTGGGGCCGGACTACTCGGCCGCGGCATTGCACCGGATCGGCGAGGACGCTGCCGCCGCGATCGCGCAGGAGCGCCATCAGCAGCCCCTGGCCGCCTTGACGCCCGGGCAGCAGGCGGCGGTGCGGGCGGAAACCGCGGTGGAGCTGAAGACCAATCGCTACGACCCCGCCAGCGACACCCTGCAGCTGACCCCCGCGGAAGCGGCGGCGTACGGCCAGCAACTACCGTACTGGACCGACTATTTCCTGCACCCCGAACGCAACGGCGGGCTGAAGGCCGGCCTGATCACCGACCCGGCCGAGCTGCACCAGTTCACCGCGTTCGTGACCTGGGCGGCCTGGGCCTCGGTGG
>Ga0209916_1001212_pt1 | contig 25111 bp, 22 predicted proteins | sample ThiBio_1000_plan_FD_183956 | JGI IMG/M metagenome (GOLD analysis project Ga0209916, IMG submission 183956) | Wastewater bioreactor microbial communities from Cape Town, South Africa - Thiocy_solids_2 (SPAdes) | ecosystem: Engineered > Bioreactor > Thiocyanate-remediating > Anaerobic-Aerobic ... | reverse complement strand
GTCCTGGGCTCCTCATGGGGGTCCTGGCAGGCTGTGACCCCCATGAGGAGCCCAGGACGTGAGGGGTGCGTGGGAGAGGCGTCACAGGGACGTGAGGAATTCGGACTTACGTGACGATCGGGTCGGAGAGCTTCCACACCTCGGCCCGATCGGTCACAGAGATGCCGGGAACGTCACACTTTCCGGCCCTCAGAGGCCCTTTTCGGGCCTGATTCGAGGGCCCGATAACGCGCTGCGTACTTTGACCTTGCTATAGCACGGTCAATCCACGCAGCGCGTAGGTCGGTGTTGCACAACACGGGAGGAAGACCGGAGTTCTCGACATCTCTGTGACGAGGTCTGACTCCCGTCACGGATCCGTGCCACTCCCGTCGCACTCCCGTGACGCTCCCGTGCACGATCCTCCACACCTTCCGCACACCCGCCCCTCTCGCCACGGCCACAGCCTGCCCGGGCCGTGGCGAGAGGGGCGCGTCCCCTACCCGGGCGCCAGCTTGCGGGGCCCCCGTCCCTTCCGGGCGACAGCTTGCGAGCCTCCATCCTCCACCCGGGGCGGAGATCGACTCCTTAGGTCAGCACGACCGTCGCAGCGGCGAAGCCACCCTCGTGGGTGAGGCTGACCGCCACTTCGGTGCCGGCGCACTCGGCGAGGAGCTCGGCCGCTCGGCCCGAGAGCTCCAGCGAGACCTCGCCCGAGTCGGCCTGGACCACCTCGATCTGGGTCAGCCGCACTTCCTCTCCCGCTCCGGGCAGGGCCTTGATCGCCGCCTCCTTGGCGGCGAAGCGGGCGGCCAGGCGCTCCGGCTCGACGCGTCCCGAGGGGCCGCGGCAGTCGTCGACCTCGCGGGCGGTGTAGATGCGCTCCAGAAGGTGGGCCCGGTGCGGGCCGCGGAGGGACTCCGCGACGGTCGCGACGGCGACCAGGTCTATGCCCACGCGCAGCGCCATCGCGGCAGGGTACCTCGCCGGCCGCCGGCCGGCGCCGGTGCGAACTCAGCGGAGCTCGCGGGCCGGGTTGCCGACGACGGTCGTGCCGGCGGGGACGTCGCGGGTGACGACGGCGCCCGCGCCGACCATCGCGTCGTGGCCGATGCGGACGCCGCCGAGGATCGTCGCGCCGGAGCCGATCGAGGCGCCGTCCTCGACGATGGTGCGCTGGAGGTACCAGTCGGCCTCCGTCTGCAGGGCGCCGCCCGAGGAGGTGGCGCGCGGTTCCTTGTCGTTGACGAAGGTGACGCCGTGGCCGACGAAGACGCGGTCGCCGATCTCGACCCCGTCGCAGATGAAGGTATGGCTCTGGATCTTGCAGGCGACGCCGATCACGGCGCCGCGCTGGATCTCGACATAGGTGCCGATCCGGGTGCCGGCGCCGATCCGGCAGCCGTAGAGGTTGGCGAAGGAGAAGACCTCGACCCCGGCGCCGAGCTCGACATCGTCGAGCAGCCGGTGGGGAGCCTCGTTGACGGGCGCGGATGCCACGTCCACTGAACGGGCGAACGGGCCGCCGGCTTGCGCGGATCGCCTGAGACCCGGTCCGCATTGTTTTCCCTGACTGCGGAAGCGGGCCCGGATTCCGCACGTTCAATAGATATGTCGATGGTCGAGAACCGACCTGACGGGCCCGCCATGGAGCTGCCCGGATCGCTGACCCGCGTCCTGGTGATCGCCGCGGACGGGCGCGAGCGGACCCGGCTCACCGGGATCCTCGGGCGGGCCGGCCAGCGGGCCGACGCGGTCCTCGCCGACCGCGGCGCGCTCGACCGCCAGAAGGTCGACGAGGCGACGCTCCTGATCGTCGCCTGTGATGTCGACCGCCCGGCCGAGGTCACCGGGCTGCGCAAGCTGAGCCGGACGGCGAAGGGCGCCGCGATCGTGGTCGTCTCCCCGCGCGTGACCGCCGCCGCGGTACGGCGGACGCTCGACGCGGGCGCCGACGCCCTGGTCTTCGACTCCGAGCTCGGCCAGACCCTGATCCCCACCCTGCGCGCGGTCGAATCGGGCCAGTCGGTGGTGCCGCGCAACATGCGCGCCGGGGTCGAGCGGCCCGCCCTCTCCTTCCGCGAGCGGCAGGTCCTCGCGCTCGTCTGCGAGGGCCGCACCAACGCCGAGATCGCCGAGGCCCTCTTCCTCGCCGAAAGCACGATCAAAAGCCACATGGGCTCGATCTTCACCAAACTCGGCGTGCACTCCCGCAAGGAGGCCGGCGCCGTGTTCCTGGACCTGAACCGGCCCGCGGCCGCGCAGTTCGAGATGCAGGCCTGACGCGCGCCCTACAGCCGGACGAGGTTCGCCGCCTCGATCTGCCGGGTGACGCCGCGGAAGTCGACCAGCAGCGGCACCGCGGCGGCGATCCGCGCGTAGTCGATCCCCGGGTGGGCGGTGACGATCGCCGCCACGTCGGCCGTCCCGATCGCCTCGTCGAGGTCGACCGACCCGAGCTCGAAGTCGCTCAGCTCGGGCACGTAGGGATCGTGGTAGGAGACGATGCCGCCGAGATCCCGCAGCTGGCGGGCGATCTTCAGCGCCGGGGACTCGCGGATGTCGCCGACGCCCGCCTTGTAGCTGACGCCGAGCAGCAGGATCCGCGACCCGTTGACCGGTTTGCCGACCTCGTTCAGGGCGCGCGCGATCCGGTCCACGCAGAACCCCGGCTGCGCCTGGTTGACCTTCCCCGCCAGCTCGATGAACTCGGGGTAGAAGTCGTTTTCGCGCGCGGTGAAGCCGAGGTAGAACGGGTCGACCGGCAGGCAGTGGCCGCCCATCCCGGGTCCCGGCTCGAAGCGCATGAAGCCGAAGGGCTTGGTCGAGGCGGCGTCGATCACCTCCCAGACGTCGATGCCGACCCGGTCGCAGAGCTGCGCGATCTCGTTGACGAGGGCGATGTTGACCGAGCGGAAGATGTTCTCGAGGAGCTTCGAGAGCTCCGCCACCTCGGGCGAGGAGAGGACCTCGACCCGCTCGCAGACCGTCCCGTAGAGGCACTCCGCGAGCTCGCCGCAGGCGGGCGTCAGCCCACCGACCAGCTTCGGCGTGGTGCGCACGGTGTAGTCGGTGCGGCCGGGGTCGATCCGCTCCGGCGAGAAGGCGACGTGGAAGTCCTCGCCCGCGGCGAGGCCCGACTCCTCGAGGATCGGGACCAGCCGGTCCCTGGTCGTGCCCGGGTGCGTGGTCGACTCGAGCACCACCAGCTGGCCCGGCTGCAGCACGTGGGAGATCGTCGACGCGGCGTCCAGCAGGTAGCTCAGGTCCGGTTCGCGGGAGCCGGTGAGCGGCGTCGGCACGCAGATGATCACCGCGTCGCAGGCGGCGAGCTCGGCGCGCTTGGTGGTCGCGTGGAGGCGCCCGGAGACGGCGGCGAGGGCGGCGTCGGGGATGTCCTCGATGTGGCTGCGCGCGGCGTTCAGGCCGGCGACCTTGCGGCGGTCCGAGTCGAGGCCGACTACCTCCAGCCCGGATTCCGCGAAGGCCACGGCGAGGGGGAGCCCGACGTATCCGAGCCCGACGATTCCGATACGGCTGAAAGGTTCCATACCGAGGAAACGTTCATAGGGCGCACCAACTTGCAGCAGGCCGATCCAGCATGAACCAGCTCCACGCCCCGCCCAGCGAAATCCACCTGACCCGGTGACCGGCGCCGCGCTGACCTCGTCCGAGCGCGCGCCCGGGCTGCTCCTCGGCGCCGGCGTGCGGATCGGCGCGGACGTGCTGATCGGCGGCCACGCGATCATCCACGCCGGGGTGAAGATCGGCGACGGCGCCCGCGTCGGCGACCACGCGCAGATCCGCGACCGGGCCAAGGTCGGGCCCGGGGCGACGGTCGGCAGCTTCACCTCGGTCGACCCCGGGGTCGAGATCGGCGCCCGCGCCAGCGTCCAGACGCGCTGTTACCTGACCGCCGGGACGGTGATCGAGGAGGACGTCTTCATCGGCCCCGGGGTCACCTTCGCCAACGACAACACGATGGACCGCCATCCGCCGGAGACCCCGCTCAGGGGCCCGGTGCTGCGGCGCGCCTGCCGGGTCGGCGCCGGCGCCGTCCTCTGCCCGGGGGTGGAGATCGGCGCCGAGGCCTTCGTCGCCGCCGGCGCCGTGGTCGTCGACGACGTGCCGCCGCGCGGGGTCGCGATGGGCGTCCCGGCGCGGGTCGTCCGCGAGGTCCCTGACGCCGACCTGCTGGAGCGCTGGCGATGAGCGTGCCGCTGTTCGCCACCGCGCCCGCCCTGCGCCCGCTGCTGGACGAGGTGGCCGAGCGCCAGGCCGCGGTCCTCCGCTCGGGCCAGTACATCCTCGGGCCCGAGGTGGAGGCCTTCGAGGCCGAGCTCGCCGCCTTCCTCGGCGTCCGCCACTGCGTCGGCGTCGCCAACGGGACCGACGCGCTGACGATCGCCCTGCGGGCGCTGGGCGTGGGCGAAGGCGACGAGGTGGTCGTGCCCGCGCTCACCTTCTTCGCGACCGCCGAGGCGGTGGTCAACTGCGGCGCGATCCCGGTCTTCTGCGACGTCGACCCGGCGACCCTGGTGATGACCGGGGCGAGCGCCGAGCCCTGCCTCGGCCCGCGCACCCGGGCGCTGATCCCGGTCCACCTCTACGGCAACCCGGCGCCGATGGACGAGCTCCGCGCGCTGGCCTCCGCGCACGGCCTGGCGCTGCTCGAGGACGCCGCCCAGGCGGCGGGAGCCCGCTACGGCGACAAGATGGCGGGCGCGCTCGGCGACGCGGCCACCTTCAGCTTCTTCCCCTCCAAGAACCTCGGCGGCTTCGGTGACGGCGGCGCGATCGCCACCGACGACGACGAGGTCGCGAAACTGGCCCGGCGCCTGCGCTTCCACGGCTCCGACGACCGCCAGACCCACGTCGACATCGGCTACAACTCCCGCCTCGATGACCTGCAGGCGGCGGGCCTGCGCGTCCTCCTCCCCCACCTCGCCGACTGGACCGCGGCCCGGCGCGGCGCCGCGGCCGCCTACGAGGCCACGGGCCTCGGGGACCAACTGACGCTGCCGGTCGAGACTCCGCGCGGCAAGTGCTGCTACCACCTCTACGTCGTCCGCACCCCCGCGCGTGACGACCTGGCCGCGCACCTCGCCGCGGCCGACGTCGGCGCCCGCGCCTACTACTCGACCCCGCTCCACCAACAGCCGGCCCTGCGCCGGTTCGCGCCCGCCGGGCCGCTGCCCGGGGTCGAAGCAGCGGCGGCCGAATCGCTGGCCCTCCCGATGGGCCCGGCGCTCGGGGAGGCCGAAGTGGCCCGGGTGGCGGAGGCGGTGCGGGCGGCGGACGTAGAGCCGGCGCCTCAGTCCCATGCACAAGGGGAAGCTGTCGCCTCGGGCGGCTGATCGGCGGCCCCGGCCAGCTAAGGCCGCCGATCAGCCGCCGGGCCGGGAGGTCCCGAGGGTCGAGTTCGCACTTTGCCGCGCATAGCGCGGAGAAGTGCGAACTCGCCGGGTGGAGGGGACGTGATCCGGGACGAAGGCGCGCGCACAACGCCGGAGGCAACCCGTTGTCCTTTGTCGCCCTGTGGGCTACCAAGGACAACAGGTTGCGGGGGCGGAGGCCGGAATGCCGACGGAAGGCGCGCGGAAGCCTCACTTCTCCTCCCTTCCGTGACGCCTTCGCCGGACCCGCCGGGGCGTTCCGGACCCGTCGGGGTCGAGTTCGCACTTCTCCGCGCATAGCGCGGAGAAGTGCGAACTCGACCCGAGGGGGCCTACGCCAGGCTCGGGGCCCCGGCGCCGATCGCGTCGCGGACCGCTACCTGGATCGGCAGCAGGGCCTCGCTATGCGTCCGTGGCCTCGGGGGCGGCGCGGCGGTGACCGCTTCGGGGAGGCGGGTCAGATCCTCGAGGGCGATCACGCGGCCGTCGGCGGCCAGGGCGCGGGCCAGCTCCAGCTGGTGGTCGTCGACGGTCTCGCGGAAGCGCTCCAGGCGGGGGACGACGACCGGGGTGTGGCCGGCGCGAAGGGCGCAGAGGATGCTGCCCGCGCCGGCGTGGCAGATGACGACGTCGGCTGCCTGCATCCTCTCCACCACTTCCGGGAACTCCATGAAGTCACGCGCCTCGGTCGCCCCCGGCGGCGGCGGGACGGGGCCGTGCTGGACCAGGAGCCGGGCGTCGTCGGGCAGCCGGTCGAGCGCCCGGATCAGGCGCGCGAAGGGGATCTGGGTGGAGCCGACGGTGACGAAGATCATGCGGTGCTCCCGTCGGCGACGCTGCCGTGGAAGCGGGCCCGGTCGAGGCGCTCCAGCGAGCTCCACTGGACGAAGAAGGAGTCGGCCAGGGGGTAGACGAGCCTGCCGGTGAGCGCCAGCTTCTCCACCCGGGTGATCGACTCGACGTAGACCAGCCGCCGGCGCTGCAGCTTGCCGAGGACGAAGTAGGGCAGCGCCAGGCCGGCGCCGGTGGAGACGATCACCGCCGGGTCCTCCCGCCGCAGCACCCGCCAGGCGGCGCGCAGGTTGCGGAAGAAGTTCGGGACGTTGCGGTGGGTCGGCCCGTGCCCGTAGATCACCCGCTCCTCGCGCAGCAGGTAGGTGACGTCGGGCGAGCGCAGGGTCACCCAGACCCGGTCGCGGTCGCGCCAGGCGGGTTCGAGGGCCAGCATCTGCAACAGGTGGCCGCCCGGCGACGCGACGAGCAGGACGCCCTCGCGGTCGCGGCGGCCCCGCGTCATCGCTCCGCGCCCAGGGGCCGGGCCGCCGCGGCCCGCCGCGCCTCCGAGAGGGTCACGAGCCGCAGTCCCTTCTCCGCCGCGGCGTCGCCGATCCGCGCCAACGCGCCGGCGGTGGGCGCCGCGGTCGGCCGGACCGCGTAGCGGGCCGAGTCGTGGAGCAGGACGATGCCGCCGTCGTCGAGGTCGCGGATCACCCGGGCGGCGACCCGGTCGGCCGGCAGCGGCTCCCAGTCGAGCCCCCAGGTGGACCAGTAGACGACCTCGAGGCCGCGCCGCCGGCAGGCCTCGGCGGCGGCCGGGCTCAGCTTCCCGTAGGGCGGGCGGTAGTAGCGCGGCGCCTCCCCCAGGCAGGCGGCGAGGGCATCGCAGCCCGCCTCGACGTCGGCACCCGACTCCGCCGCGCCGACCCGGTCGTGACGGAAGTGCCGCCGCCCGTGTACGCCGACCTCGTGACCGCGGGCGACGATCTCGGCGACCAGCCCCGGCGCCGCCTCGATCTGCTCGCCCAGCACGAAGAACGTCGCCTTGGCCCCGATCGCGTCGAGCCGGTCGAGGATCGCCGCGGTGGCGTCGGGCGCCGCGTCGGGCCCGTCGTCGAAGGTGAGGACGGCGTGACCGCCCGGCGGCACCCGCTCGATGCCCGGCATCTCCCGCCAGCGCCGCGCCCGTCCCGGCGAATGCTCCTGCAGCGCGAGACGGAGCGAAAGCGGCAAAAACCCCCGCAATCGATGCAGATGACGGCGCACATCCCAACAACGCTCCGGCGGGTCGACAACTTCTGCCGGAATAGCCTGGACGAATATTGGGTATCACTTCGTTATCTTTCCGATGATGGTCGATTCCTCTGTAGGTCATTCGTCCAGGGGCGACATCCGCGCTAAAGGTTTCGGTACGGCGTCGATACCCCGGCCCATGACCACTTTCCGTTGGTTCCGCACGTCGTTGGCGGGTGCCTTCGCCCTCGCCCTCCTGATCGCGCTCCTCGCCTTCGCCCCCGGGGCGCAGGCGGGCTTCCAGATCGGCAACTGGCAGGCGATCCGCACCGCGGTCGCCCCGCGCGTCGCCGTCGGCGCGCGCCTGGCCTGGGACAAGGCCGACCCGGACGGCGACCACCTGGGCAACTGGGTCGAGGTCCACCGCTTCCACACCGACCCGCACCGCTTCGACAGCGACGGGGACGGCTACGGGGACGGCTTCGAGGTGCGCGCCGGCACCAACCCGCGCAGCGCGGCCAGCCATCCTTCCTCGCCCTCGGGCTCGACCACCGACGAATCCACCCCACCGGCCTCGTCCCCCACGGCGCCCTCGCCGCCCACCTCCTCCCCGGTCGACGACCCCACCGCGCCCGAACCGCCGACGCAGTCGCCGCCGACGGCCGGTCCGCCCAACTCCTGGACGTCCCCGCCGCACCGCGGGCACCCCGGCAGGGGCGGAAGCTGGCACCACCCGCCGGCGGAAAGCCCGTCCCCGCCGGAAGAAGAAGCGGCTCCGCCCGAAGAAGAAGCGACCCCGCCGGAAGAAGAAGGCACGACCCCGCCCGAAGAAGGCCCGGGCACGCCGGAAGAAGAAGCGACGCCTCCGGAAGGGGAAGAAGAAGGCCCGAGCACGCCGCCGGCCGACACGACGCCGCCGCAGACCACGATCGGCTCGGGGCCGGACGCGACCACCGCGACCGGTGCCGCCAGCTTCACCTTCAGCGCCGACGAGGCGGGCTCGACCTTCGAATGCCGGCTCGACGGCGGTGAATGGATCGCCTGCCACTCCCCCCGGTCCTACAGCCTGCTGCTCGACGGCACCCATAACTTCGCGGTGCGGGCGATCGACGCGAGCGGCAACGTCGACCCGACCCCGGCGACCTGGCGCTGGACCGTCGCCACGCCGGAAACCGGCGGCTCGACCGAAGGCGGCGGCTCGACCGGGGCGGCCCCCTGCACCCAGACGCTGAGCTCCGGCGCCAACGTCTCCACCGCGATCGCCGGCGCCGCGCCGGGCTCGGTCGTCTGCCTGCCCGCCGGAGGCAGCTCCTTCAACCTGTCGCAGGTCAGCAAGTCCAACACGGTCACCGTCCGCGGGACCGGCGGCACCGTCGGCTACTCGGTCGTCAACAAGTCGAGCAACCTGCGCTTCGAAGGGATCCACTTCACCGGCGGGCTCGACCTGCTCGGCGCGACCAGCGGCATCCAGATCGTCGACAACGAATTCACCGGCAACTTCGGCATCCACGCCGGCGGCGAAGCCCACAGCGTCAGCGGCTCGAAGGTGTCCAACGTGCTGATCGAAGGCAACTACCTCCACGACCTGAACTACAGCGGCTCGCAGGGCGTGGCCAACGGTTACGGGATCACCGCCCTCGACGGCGTCTCGAACTTCGTCATCCGCGACAACACGATCAAGTCGCCGGCCTCCGACTACATCCAGTCGGCCTCGCCGGTCAACTTCACCGTCGACCACAACACCTTCCTCGGACCGAGCCTGCTCGGCAGCCACCAGGACCACCAGGACCTCTGGCAGATCTTCGGCGGCGGCACCAACATCGTGTTCACCAACAACGTCGCCCGCCACACGGAAACCCAGGAGAGCCTCCTGTTCCAGGAAGCCGGGTTCCAGAACGTGGTCGTCGAAAACAACCTCTTCGACCACGACTCGCGCGGCTTCACCTGCCAGATCTACCAGTCGAAGGGGCTCGTCTTCCGCGACAACACGATCGTCGGCAGCCACTGGGGATGCCTGTTCCGTGACACCGCCTCGGCCGCGCCGGGCTCGGGCTACGTGGTCGAACACAACGTCTTCGTCGGCACCGAAGAAGGCTCCGGCATCTCGACCGAGGGCCGCGCCGCCTCCTGGGGCGTCTACGACTACAACGTCACCGACGACGGCTCGGCGAGCGGCTCCCACTCGGTCCGCAACTGGAAGCCGGCCTGGGTCGACACGACGAACTACGTGCCTTCCGGGCTGCCGTTCGAAGCCGGCTTCCGGCCCTGATCGAACGGCCCGAATTCGTACAGGTGGCCAAAACCCGTGAGAGGATCTTGCGGTGCGCCTCTGGTGCTTACCGTTGCTCATCCTCGCTCTGGGCGGTGGGCTGAACGAGGGTTCGTCGGCGCTCGAGCGCCTCGCGGCGAAGCCGTCGCCGAAGTGCGACCGCACCCTCTCCGCCGGCGCCAACGTCGCCAAGGCGATCCGCCACGCGCCGGGCAAGGCGACGATCTGCCTGCGCGGCGGCACCTACTCGACGATCGAACTCGGCAACCTCGAAAAGGCCAAGCCGATCACCGTCCGCGCGGTCAAGGGAGCGAAGGCGCGGGTCGACGGGATCGAGCTGGAAGCCGTCTCCGGCCTGCGCTTCGTCGGGCTGCGCCTCACCGAAGGCATCTCGGTCACCCCGGTCGGCAGCCGGCTCGCCTTCCTCGACAACCGCATCACCGGCCACCTCGGCATCTACATGTTCGGCGACTACCGGATCGGCGACCGGATCTCCCACGTGGTGATCGAAGGCAACCGGATCCACGACATCGACTACAGCGGCGCGCAGGAGCCGGGCTTCGGGTACGGGATCGCCGGGCTCGGCGACGTCCGCCACGTGCTCGTCGCCCGCAACACGATCCAGAGCACCGCCTCCGACTACCTGCAGTCGGCGAGCCCCGTCGACTGGACGGTCGAAGGCAACACCTTCCTCGGGCCCAGCCTGCTCGGTAGCCACGAAGACCACCAGGACCTCTGGCAGATCTTCGGCGGCGGCACCGACATCACCTTCGCCGACAACGTCGCCCGCGACACCGAAACCCAGGAGAGCCTGCTCTTCCAGGAAGGCCACTTCGGCCACGTCGTCGTCCGCAACAACCTCTTCGACCACGACAGCCTCGGCTACACCTGCCAGATCTACCAGTCGAGCGGCCTGGTCTTCCGCCGCAACACGATCGTCGGCAGCCGCTGGGGGTGCCTCTTCCGCGACCTCGCGAGCGCCCCGCCCGGCGGCGGCTACAACGTCGAACGCAACATCTTCGTCAAGACCCACGAAGGCCCCGGCATCGCCACCGAGGGCCGCGCCGGCAGCTGGGGCACCTACGCCCACAACGTCTCCGACGACGGCTCCGCCCGCGGCCCCGGCTCGATCCGCCACTGGCATCCCCGCTGGTACAACCGCTGGACCTTCCGCCCCCGCGGGCTGCCGTACGCAGCGGGCTACAGCGGGAGCGGGGGCGCGAAGCCCTGAGGTCGGGGCGTGCGGCCGGACCGCGCTTCGTGACCCTGGCGGCAAGGGAGCGGGGCGTCCCGGGCTCCTCATGGGGGTCCTGGCAGGCTGTGACCCCCATGAGGAGCCCAGGACGTGAGGCTTCTGTCGGGAAGGCGTCACAGGGACGTTGCGATGTCGGACTTCCGTGGGAGAGGCGTCACAGGGACGTTGCGAAGTCGGACTTCCGTGACGATCCGGTCCGGAAGCCTCCACACCTCGCCCGGATCCGTGACGAAGATGCCGGGAACGTCACACTTTCCGGCCCTCAGAGGCCCCTTTCGGGCCGAAATAGAGGGGTCGAAAACGCGCTGCGTGTTTTAGGGCCCCTATAGGGGGGTCAATACACGCAGCGCGTAGGTCGGTGTTGCACAACACGGGAGGAAGACCGGAGTTCCCGGCATCTCCGTGACGAGGTCTGACTCCAGTCACGGATCCGTGCCACTCCCGACGCACTCCCGTCACGCTCCCGCCCCGGTCCCTCCACACCTTCCGCACACCCGCCCCTCTCGCCACGGCCACAGCCTGCCCGGGCCGTGGCGAGAGGGGCGCGTCCCTCACCCGGGCGACAGCTTGCGGGGCCTGGGCCCTTGCGGGCGGAAGCCTCAGAGGTCACTACCCGGACGGCAGCAATCGGTCGGCGGCGCGGCGGGCGTAATAGGCGGTGGTGCCGCGGAGGTGGCGCGGACTTGCGCGTTTCGGCGCGCCCGCCTCCCACTCGTCGAGCGCCTCGAGGACGGGGGCGGCGACGTGGTCCCAGCGCAGTTCGTCGGCCAGGCGGCGGCCGGAGGCGGCGGCGTCGCGCAGGGTGTCGGCTGCCAGGGCGGCGAGGATCGCGGCGGCCGCGGCGCGCGGTGAGCCGGGCTCGACCAGGGTCGCGAAGCCCGCCTGCTCGAAACGGGCCGCGGTCTCGTCGCCGCGGCCGAGCACGCAGGGGAGGCCGGCCCAGAGGTAGTCCATATAACGGGCGCGGGCGGCAAGGGAGGCCTCCTCGGCGTCGCGGTGGAGGGTCAGGCCGAGGTCGGCATCGCGGAGGTACTCGGCGCGGCGGGCGAAGGGGACCCACTCGTCGAGGAAGAAGACGGAGCGGTCGAGGGCGCCGAGGTCGGCCGCCAGCGCCCGCGCCTCGGCCAGCGCCGAGTGGCGGGCGGCGGCGTCGTTGGGGACGCGGCCGGCGGTGAAGACGAGCTTGATGTCGGGCCGCTCCGGGGCCAGCGAGGCGACCGCGCGGATCGCCGTCTCGGCGTCGAGCCAACGCCAGAGGCTGCCCCACCAGAGGACGACCTTGTCCTCGGGCCCGATCGCGGAGAAACGTGAGCGCAGCGGGTGGAGGTCGCCGGGCGGGGGCGGGGCGTCGATGCCGAACGGGACGATCCGGATCTCTGGCGGCGACGCCGGCGCGACCTCTGCCGCCTCGGCCGCGAGCAGGGCGCGCTGGCGCTCGCCGCCGCAGAGGACCAGGTCGGAGCCGCGCAGTTGCAGGCGACGCGCCGCGCGGGCGGTGGCGCGGGCGCGGTCGGCACCGCTCGCGAGCGTCCCCAGCTCGATCTCCACCGGGTCGTACTGGTCCGACACGCAACGGACGCCGAGCGCCCGCTTGGCGGCGAGCAGGAACGGCGGCACCGTCGAGGCGAGGACGACATCGCTCCGGCGCGCCTCGGCCAGCAGGCGCCGGCGCGAGAGCGGGGCGACGGGAAGGCCTTCGTATTCGTCCCGCCCGCCACCCGGGGCCAGCAAGGTGACGCGATGCCGGGCGGCCAGCGCCTGCCCGAGCCGGACCGCGCGGATCTCCGGGCCGCTCAGCTTCTCGCCCAGCTCCCCGGGGACGAGGATCAGCACCCCGAGGCCGCGCTCAGACGAGGACACGTCCGCCCCGCTCGCGGGCGCGACCGTCGACGACCTCGCGCTGCCAGACCTCGAAGACGAGGATGCTCCAGAGCAGCGAGGAGTTGTCCGCCGCCCCCGCCAGGTGGCGCTCGAGCAGCGCCCCGACCGCGCCCGGCCGCAGGTACTCGCGGCTGCGCGCGCCGGGGTCGAGCAGGACCTCGCGGGCGAGATCGCGCAGGTCGGTCCGGAACCACTCCGCCATCGGCACCTGGAAGCCCTGCTTGGAGCGGTCGATCCACTCGTCCGGGACGACCCCGCGCAGCGAGGCCCGCAGGGCGATCTTCTTCTCCCGCCCGCGCACCTTGAACCGCGCCGGCAGCGCGGCGCCGAGCGCGATCACCTCCGGGTCGAGCAGCGGCGAGCGCGCCTCGAGGCCGTAGGCCATCGTCGCGATGTCCATCTTCACCAGCAGGTCGCCGGGCAGGTAGGTGCGCCGGTCGACGTCGAGCATCCGGTCGACGATGTTCGGCGCCGCCGAGCCCGCCCAGGCGTCGGCGATCGTGGCCGCCGCGGACCCGCGGAGCGAGGCGGCGAACTCCGGCGTGTAAAGGCCCCCGCGCAGATCGACGCCGAACCGCGACATCGCCCGCACGTAACGGTCGCAGGGCGAGAGCGGCAGCAGCGCCGCCACCCGCCGCGCCCGATTCCTGGCGCTGGTCAGATCGCCGTCCGCGGGCACCCGGCCGAGCAGCCGGGCAAGCGCCGCCCGGGCGCCCCGCGGCAGCCGGTCGAACCTCTCCAGCAGGGCACCGGTCGCATAACGCCCGTAGCCGCCGAAGACCTCGTCGCCGCCGTCCCCGTTCAGGGCCACGGTCACCGCCCGGCTGGTCATCTCGGCGAGATAAAAGCTCGGGATCGCCGAGTGGTCGGCGAACGGCTCGCCGTAGTGGCGGACCAGCTTCGGCAGCAGCTCGACCGCGTCGGGACGGACGACCAGCTCGTGGTGGTCGGTGCCGAAGCGCTCGGCGACCTGGCGCGCGTAGGGCAGCTCGTCGAAGCGCTCCGACTCGAAGCCGATCGAGAACGTCTTCACCGGCCCCGCGGAGAGCTCCGCCATCGCCGCCACCACCGCGGTCGAGTCGACGCCGCCGGAGAGGAACGCCCCCAGCGGCACGTCGGCGACGAGGCGCCGCCGCACCGCCTCCCGGACGGTGTCACGGACGAGCCCCCCCGCCTCGCGCTCCGAGCCGACCTCGACGGCCTGACCGAAGTCGACCTCCCAATAACGCTCGATCGACGCCTCTCCCCCGCGCCAGCGCAGCAGCGACGCCGGCGGCAGCTTGCGCACCTCGCGGAAGGCACTGAACGGGTCGGGCACGTAGGTGTAGGTGAAGAAGCGGTCGAGCGCCTCGGCGTCCGGCTCGCTCGAGATCGCCGGGTCGGCGAGCAGCGCCCAGAGCTCGGAGGCAAACGAGATCGCCCCCGGACGCCGCGCGTAGAAGAGCGGCTTCTTGCCGATCCGGTCGCGCGCCAGCAGCAGCTCCTCGCGGCGGGCGTCCCAGACCGCCACCCCGAACATGCCGACCAGCGAGCGCACGAACCCCGGCCCCTCCTCCTCGTAGAGGTGGGCGATCACCTCGCTGTCGCCGTCGGTGGCGAACCGGTGGCCCTGGCGCCGCAGCCGCCGGCGCAGCTCGCGGTAGTTGTAGATCTCGCCGTTCAGGACGACGGCGACCGAGCCGTCCTCGTTGTAGACGGGCTGGTCCCCGGTCGCGAGGTCGATCACCCGCAGCCGCCGGATCCCGAGCCCGACCGGCCCCTCGACGTGGAGGCCGAGCGAATCGGGCCCGCGGTGCTCGAGCCGCGCGCACATCTCCCCGACCAGCTCCCGTCCCACCGCCCGCCCGTCGCTGCGCGCCTGCCCGGCGATCCCGCACACGCTCAGGCCGGCTTTCGCAGGACGAACAGCGTGCAGTTGGAGAAGAGCTCCTCCTCCGGCCACCCGGCCAGCGCCGCGGCAACCTCCGGCGTGTAGTACGCGCGCCCCAGGCCCGGATCCTTGACCCGCTCCTCGAGCAGCTCGAAATGCGCCGCGAAGAGCTCCCGATAATCGGCGCGGGTCAACCGGTTGGCGTGGGTGTTGGGAGAGAAGCGGTCGTCGCGCAGGTGCTCCCACGGCTCGCTGCGCCGGCCCCGCGGCGGGTGGGCGACCGACCAGCGGCTCCACTCCTGCAGCAGGCAGCCGGTGATCCCGGTGAAGACGTTGGGACGGATCAGCGCCAGCCCGCCCGGCCGCAGCCACGCCGCCATCGCCGGGACGATCCGCTCCAGCGAGGACATCTCGACGCTCTGGAAGACCTCCTCGGAGAACACCAGGTCGAGCGACCCCGCGGGCAGTTCGACCTCCGCCGCGTCGGACACCCGCAGCCGCGCCGGGTCGAGCCGCGGGGTCAGGCCGCGCGCCCGCAGCAGGCGACGGAAGGCGGCGCGCTCGCGCGGGTCGAAGGCGACCCGCCGCAGCAGCGACTTCAGCGCCCGCTCCGGCCCGTTGACGCGCCAGGCAGCCCGCAGCTCCGCCGGGGTGCCGCGCAGGACCGGCTGCTCGGCGTCGACCCCTTCGACCTCGACCCCCATGCTCTGCAGCGCCATCTGCCGGTACGGCCGCGCGCCGTAACCGATCTCGAAGACCTTGGCGGCGCCCAGCCCGAGGCCCGCGTGCTCGCGCAGCAGCGCGTCGTACTCGTCGATGTCGTCGAGCAGGTACTCGAGCCGCGGCGGGCGGCGCACCCGCTGCAGGTAGCTCCGCAGCAGCAGCCGGTACTCGGCGGCCTTGCGGTCATAGGAGACCGGCGCGGTCGACGGTGAGAGGCGTTCGACGCTCATCGTCGCGCCCCCTGGGCCGGCGCGGGGTCCGCGGCCCGCCCGTCGGCGGCGGGCCCGGCCCGCAGCGGCGGCTCCGCGCGGCCGACCAGGACGGCCAGGGCCCGCGACTCGTCGCGCAGGCGCCGCCGCGCCCCCGGCCACAGCGGGGCCATGACCGCGCTGAGCCCGATCCGCAGCAGGTAACCGACCGCCAGCGCGGCGCGGATCGCCCGCGCCCGCAGCGGCCCGTTGTGCTTGTGCGCGTAGAGCGTGCGCGAGTGGGCGAGCTGCGCCATCAGGTCGCCGCCGTCGCGCCGCCCGGCGTGGTGGACGACGCTCAGCACCGGCAGATGGCGGACGTCCCAGCCCGCGTCCCGCGCCCGCTTGCAGAGGTCGATCTCCTCCGAGTAGAGGAAGAAGCGCTCGTCGAGCGGCCCGATCTTCGCCAGCGCCTCGGCCCGCACGCAGAGGAAGGCGCCGACGACCCAGTCGGGCGAGTGCTCGCGCTCGTACACCTCGCCCCGCGTCTCCAGCTCCTGCAGCCGGCGCGCGACCGGCCAGCGGGCGGCGAAGAGGGACTCGCCGAGGTCGCGCAGCGGGCTGGGAAAGCGCCGCATCGAGTACTGGAGGGCGCCGTCGGAGCCGACCTGCACGACGCTCGCGATGCCGACGTCGGGGCGCGAGTCCAGCGCGCGCACGAGGTCCCCCAGGGTCCCCTCGCGGACCTCCACATCGGGGTTCAACAGCAGGACGTAGCGCCCGCTCGCGCGCTCGATCCCGGCGTTGTTGCCGGCGGCGAAGCCGCGGTTCGGCCGGCGCAGCACCTCGACGTCGGCGAACTCGGCTTCGATCGCCTCCGGCGTGCCGTCGGCCGAGGCGCTGTCGACGACGATCCACTCGGCGCCGACGTCCCCCAGCGAGGCCCGCGCCGAGCGCAGCGTGCGCAGCGCCATCTCGCGCCCGTCGTGGGTGACGACGACGACGCTCAGGTCGGGGACGCCCGCGCCGGCGCTCATCGGACCGGCACCGGTTTCCGCTTCGGCTCGCGCGCCGGCAAGGTCCACCCGGCCGGCACTTCGACCGAGGCCGCGCAGGTGCACATCGCCGCCATGAACAGGAACAGGTAGGGCGCCGCCGGGAACGTGAGGATGTCGTAGAGCGCCGTCGCCACGCCGAAGGCGAGGCAGGCGGCGGCCGCGGCGACGGCGGGCGGGCCGCGCATCGGATCGGCCGAGCGCAGCACCCGGCGGGCGACGATGAGCGGCGTCACGATCATCGCCAGGAAGGCGATCAGCCCGACGAAGCCGACCTGGTAGAGCTCCCCCAGGTACTCGTTGTCGAGGATCCGGTAGGTGTCGGCTTTCGCCGAGTCGAGCGTGCCGAAGCCGCGGCCGATGATCGGGCGGGTGAGGATGTCGGGCACCAGCGCCGGGTAGTCGGAGGTGCGGCCCTGGGTCGAGGCCTGGTTTTCGGTCTGGCCGAGCTCGCGCACAGTGCTGAAGATCCCCGGCGTGAGCGCGAAGGCGACGGCCAGCGCGACGATGCCGAACGGCGCCAGCCGCAGCAGCTCGCGCGGTCGCAGGACGAAGAGCGCCAGCAGCGCCATCGCGGGCACCACGGCGCCGGACTTCCGCTGCGTGATCAGCGCCCCGGCGATCAGCGCGCAGGCCGCGATCCCCCAGAGGATCTGCCGGCGCCGGTCGGGCGCCACCGCGGCCAGGACCACGGCGAACGGCAGCGCCATGCCCAGCAGCGAGGTCACCGACAGCGCGTGTCGGGTCGGCCCGGTGATCGTCGGCCGCGGCGTCGTCGCCGGGTTGGGGTCGATTTCGGTCGGCGAGGACGCCACTTCGGCGATCGGCGAGAAGACGACCGCCGAGGTTTCGTAGAAGACGTTGTAGCCGGTCTTCTTCTCGTAGATCGTGCCGAACGCGGTGATCAGGGCGAGGCAGACGATCAAGACCGAGAACGGCCGCAGCTCGGCGGGCCGCAGGGTGAGGGTGACGATCGCGAAGACGATCGCCAGCGAGAACAGCACCGCGAGCCGTTTCTGGGCGTCGTCCCATTCGGCCAGGTTGGTGATCCGCTCGACGTTGAAGAAGATGCTGGCGACCGCGGCCAGGAGGAAGAAGATCATCCCGAAGGCCCAGCCGCGCGGGCGCAGGCGCTGGAAGCGGCCCGGCTTGCCGAGCGCGACGCCGACCAGCCAGACGATCACGATCAGGGCGACGACGAAGCGGTCGAGGTCGGAGCTGACCGGCAGGCTCACCTTCAGGTGGATCGAGTCGAACGGGACCAGGTAGAGCATCGCCAGGAACAGCGCGAAGAGCCACGGCAACGGCCGCCGCGTGTGCGGCCAGGCGTCCTCGGTTCCGCCCGGCGTCGCCCAGGCGCTCACTGCGGGCCCCGGTCGCGCTCGGCCGCGGCGGAGCCGACGGCGCCGTCCCGCCCGCGCTTGCGACCCGGCCCGCCCCCGCCGCCACCGCCCGACCCGGCGGCTTCCTCGAGCCCGGCCTCGCGCCAGCCCCGCACGATCGTCTGCCCGGGGACCAGGAGCAGGCACCAGATGCCGAGGACGACGAAGAAGACGAGCGCGGCGATCTGGATGTTGGCCCCTTCGTTGACGACGCCGCCGGTGGCTTCGCCGAGCTTGCGGACGACGACGCGCTTGGCGGCCGGCGTGTGCTGCTGGGCCTGGAGGCGCAGGACGTAGGTACCCAGCGCCCGCGGCACCGCGTTCGCCAGGTTCAGCGCCTCCTCCTTGGTCGGCGCCTGGGCGAAGACGGCGACGATCGGCAGCACCGGGTTGTTGTCGAAGCGCAGCCGGTAGACGGCGCCCTCGCCGATGATCTGCGTGCTGCGCTTTTCCGCCGTCGGCTCCTGCTGGATCACCGGCAGGTTGAGGTCGTAGGGACCCTGCGCCTCGATCGCGTCGGCCGGCACCCCGGCCTCTTCGGCGATCAGGGTGACCGCGGCGGGGCTGGCGAGGAAGCGGGCGAAGACGCTCGCCCGCGTCTCCAGCGGCAGCAGTTCGTCGGAGATGTCGGCGAAGGCCGAGTTCGGCGTGTCGATCAGGATCTGGGTCGAGGCGGTGGCGAAGACGTTGGTGCGGCTGGTCGCCTGGGGCGGGAAGAGACTCACCGTGTAGACGGAGAGGAAGGCGAGGATCGCGGCCACGACGGCGCCGAGGCCGACCAGACGGCGGCGCTTCCACAGTGCTCTGAGGGTCCTTGCCAGTTCCATGTCGATTGGGTACGCGCCAGTCAGCCCGTGTAAGAGGAACGACCCGCGGTTCGTGCTTCTTTCGTCCCCTGGACGCGGATCCGACCGAGGATCCGGCGCCGGTGCTCGGCCCTGATGAACTCCCGGTAGCCGGCCACGTCGACCCGGGGCACGCGGCGCACGGCCGCGCTCGAGTAGCCGTAGAGGTAGGCGAGCCCGGAGACGCCGCGCGGCGGCTGCGTCGCCACCTTGGCCGAGCGGGCGAGCGTCCACACCGGCCCGTGGCGGGCGATCCAGTGCCCCCGCCCCCAGCGCACATGGCCGCGCAGGCGCCCGTCGGCGCTGCCGGTGTGGCGGTGGTGGAGCGCCTCGGCCGCGGGGAAGCAGCGCGTCTCGAAGCCCTGCATCCGCGCGATCACCTCGTCGACGGCGTCCCAGGCCAGCACCTCGCGCACGCCGCCGATCGCCGCGAAGCACTCGCGCGTGTAGAGCTTCAGCGCGCCGCGGACGTGCTCGGCGGCGCTTGCGGTCGGCCGCCAGTCGCCGTCGTGCTGCTCGAGGATCGAGCCGCCCGCGATGCCGAGGCGCGGGTTGCGGTCGAACTCCGCCAGCACCTGCTCGTAGTAGTCCGGGCAGAGCTCGACGTCGCCGTCGAGCTTGCCGAGGTGGGTGAAGCCCTCCCGCTCCGCGCCGATCGTCCCGAGGCCGTAGTTGAACGCCCGGGGCGCGGCCGCGCGGGCCAGCCGGTCGGCCGCCTTGGCGGTGAAGTCGGGCGGGGTCGAGACCACCCGCATGAAGTCGAGCTCGGCGCTCAGCCCGCGGAGGATCGCCGGCGTCTCGTCGTCGGAGCCGTCGTCGACGACCAGCCACCGCTCCGGCCGGCGCGACTGGCCGGCGAGGCCCGCGGCGACCTTCTCGATGTGCGCGGCCTCGTTGCGGACCGGGGTGATGATCAGGAGCCGGTGGTCGTCCATCACCCAGCGAACGACTCCGAGGCGCTCGAGCTTGCGCGGCGGCCGCCGAGCCGGCGCAGGCCGGGGACCATCCGTCCCACCACCAGCATGATGTCGGCCCAGGCCTTGGGGCTGATCAGGCGCAGGGCGAGGGCGTAGGCCGGGAACGCGGCGGCGCCGCAGACGAAGAGCAGCGGCACCGTGGCGAGGTCCAGCTCGAGCCGGATCGGCAGCGCGACCGCCGCCAGCACCACGCAGGCCGCGAGCGCCGCCCCGGCGTCGGCGAACAGCTCGCCGAGCGAGCCGCCGACGACCCCGCCCACCAGGGCCCGGTAGGAGGCGATCAAGGCGACCACGCGGAAGGCGGAGACGGCGCAGGCGACGACGACCAGGTTGCCGGTCGAGGCGGCGAAGATCAGCATCGCGACGTAGGCGGCGAGTTCGCAGAGGTTGAAGTAGAGGAGCGGGCGCGGGCGCCCGGCGGCGAGGATCAGCGGATCGACGGTGTTCTTCAGGCTCGTCGCCATGCCCGCGATCGCGAGGATCTGGGCGGGGACGACGGCCGGCGTCCAGCGCTCGCCGAAGAGCCACGGCACGACCACCGGGGCGATGACGATGAAGAAGGTGAGCAGCGGGAAGATGATCGTGCTGTTCATGCGCACGATGCGGCGGCGGACGTTGCGCAGCTGGGTGATGTCCTTGGTCCGCGAGTAGACCGGGAAGGCGATGCGGGTCACGATCCCGGAGAGCTTGCGCTCGTATTCGACCCCGATCGTGAAGGCGCGGTAGTAGAAGCCGACCTGCACCGAGCTCAGCTGGGCGCCGAGGATCGCGTAGTCGGCGTTGCGGCTGCCGATCCCGGCCAGGCCGGCGCCCGCGGCCGGCCCGCCGGTGGCGAGGATCTCCCGCGTCTCCCGCCGGCGCGGCCGCGGCAGCCAGGAGACGCGGGCGATGACCATCAGCACCAGCGCCCAGGCGGCGAGCCCGGCGAGGCTGCCGAGCACGTAGGCCTCGGCGTCGAGGCCGAGCAGCGCCAGCGCCACCGAGACCGCCGTCGTGACCGCCGCCGAGACCACTTCGGAGATGCCGATCCGGTTGAAGTCGAGGCGCCGCTGCAGCATGGCCAGGGGGACGATCAGGAGGCCCGCGACGATGAACACCGGCGAGTAGAGCTGGAAGAGCCCGGCGACGTCCTCGCCGAAGATCGGGTCGGCCACGAGCGGCGCGAGGAAGAAGGTGAGCGCGGTGAGGACGACGCCGATCGCGATCCCCAGCGCCATCGTCGCCTCCACGTGGCGCCCGGTGATCGTGCGTCGCTGGACCAGCGGGATGCCGAGGCCCTCGTTGACCAGCGAGAGCGCGATCTCGGGCAGGAACAAGACGATCGCGTAGCGCCCGTAGGCGGCGGGCGGCACGAGGTGCGCGAGGACCACCGCGCCGACGGCGGCGACGAGCTCGAAGGTCAGCCGCGTCGCGGAGATCCAGCGGACCCCCTTCAGCGTCGCGTCGCGAAGCTCCTCGGGGGAGACCTGTGAGTCCTCAGGCGCGGCCACGGCGGACCATCAGCCGTCGTCGCCGCGCCGCCCGCCGACCCGGGCCTTCTCCCCGACCTCCTCCTCCGCCTCCTCGCCGCCGGGCAGCGCCGCCGGCTTCGACTTGCGCCGCTTCGACTTCGGGCGCTCGGTGACGGTCGGGATCGCCTCGAGCTGCGGCGGCCCGCCGGAGGGGACCGCGTCGACCGAGCGCCAGGCCTTGACCAGCCGCGGGATGCCGATGATCAGGAGCAGGCCGATGATCTCGAGGACGACGAAGATCGCGATCGCGGCCTTGGCGCCGAGCGCTTCGGTCGCCAGGTTGCCCTGGGCCGGGCCGAGGACGCGGAACACCACCCGTTTGCCCTCCGGGATTTCCTGCTGTGCCTGGATCCGGGTGACCATCGTCCTCACCGCGGCCGGCGTGGCGGCGGCGAGTTCACGCGCCTCGGCCACCGTCGGCGCCCGGGTTTCGACGTTGACGATCGGCAGCTCCGCCCGCTGGACGAAGGCGATCCCGTACGGCTTGATGTCCTGCGGTTCGGGGGCTTCGATGACTTCGCCGGGCAGCGGCGCGGGACCCGCGACTTCGATCTCCTTCACCGGGATCCCGGTGGATTTCGAGATCTCGCGGATCACGTTGCCGCCCGCCATATAACGGGCGAAGACCCCGGCCCGGGCGGTGAGCGGTTCGATGTTGCGGGCGACGTCGGCGATCGGCGAGCGGGTCGAGTCGACCAGGATCTCGATCTCGCCGTTGGCCTCCGAGTGGTCCCGCTTGGCCAGCGACGGCGGCGCGAAGCTGACGTTGAAGACGGCCACCGCGGCGATCGCGGCGGCGGCGATCGTCACCAGCACGACCAGGAGTCGGCGTTGCCAAAGCTCTCTGAGGATGAGGATGAAGTTCACGGGGTCCTAGCGCTCGAGGGTTTCGCTCCGGCTCTGGAAAGAACGGGCTCGGAACTCGGTTACTTGCGAAGTGGTGTCGACGACGACGCGGGCGGCGATCTCCTCCCACAGCCGCTCGATGCCGGCATCACGGTCGAACCGCTCGCGGACCCGCGCGGCGCCGCGCCGGGCCCGCTCGCGCGCGCCCTCCGGATCGACGGCAAGCGCCGCGATCGCCGCCGCCATCGCGGCCGGGTCCTCGGCCGGGACGAGCGAGCCGCACTCGCCGTCCGGCATCACCTCGGCGACGCTGCCGACGTCGGCGGCGACGACCGGGCGCTCGGCGACCAGCGCCTCCATGATCACCAGCGGGGTGACGTCGGCGCCCTGACGCGAGCAGAAGAGGAGCGCGTCGTGAGCTTCGAGCAGCGCGGGCACGTCCTCGACCGGGCCGACCATCCGCACGCGGTCGGCGACGCCGAGCTCGCGGGCGACGCGGCCCACCCGCTCGGCGTAGTCGCGGTCGAGGACCGGGCCGACGACGCTGAGCGTGGCCTCGACGCGGTGCGCGCGCAACGCCGCGAGCGCTTCCACCGCCCGGTGCTGGCCCTTGCCGTCGCCGGCGGTGAGGCTGCCGATCACGCAGAGGCGCAGCGGTTCGCCCAGCGCCGCCTCCGTGCGCGGCGGCGGCCCGGCGGAGATCCCGTCGGGGATCTGGATGATCGCCGCCCTACCCTCGTCCGGGAAGCGCGCGGCGACGCCGGCGGAGATCGCGACGATGTGGTCGGCGCTGCGGCGCTGCAGGGCGAAGACGGCGAGCCCGGCGGGCGTCACCGGCCACTCGCGGGCGTGCACGAACGAGGGCACCCCGGCCAGCCGGGCGGCCAGCGTCGGCGCCAGGGTCACGGTGCTGCTGGTGAGGACGGCGCCGACGCGACGGCGGCGGATCGTCGCGACGAGGCGCACCGCGGCGCGCCGGCTGCGCGCCCGCTGCAGCATCCACCGCGACCGCGAGACGCCCTCCCAGGTCGGCAGCGAGGGCACCGGCCGGATCACCTCGGCGCAGGCGGCGAACCGCTCGCGCAGCGGCCCGTCGGGCACCGCGGCGATCACCTCGCAGCGCTCCGCGAAGCGTTCGGCCTGGGCCAGCGCCATCGCCTGGGCGCCCCCGGGGGCGGCGCTGTGCACGGCGATCAGCAGGGCCCGAGGCCGGCCGCGGCGGCCACTCCGCGGCGGCGGGGCGGTGAAGGTCATCGCGGCAGCGCCGGGTCGGCGAGGTCCGGCTCCACCGGCGGGCAGGCGGGCTCGGTGCGCCGGAGCCGGGCGAGGACCCGTTCGCCGAGCAGGCCGTAGCCGAACATCATCAGCGGCACCAGCACGAGCTCATAACGGAAGGCCGAGAACGACGGGCCGATCGCGAGCAGCATCAGGTACCCGAGGAAGGTCCCCCAGACCAGCAGCGTGAGCGAGTCGCGGCGCGGCGCGAGGACGAAGGCCGAGGCGACGCCGACGATCAAGAGGAACACGACCGCCGGGTGGTCGGCCGCGTAGGTCCCATAGCGGCCGAGCATGTGGGCGAGATTGCCGGGATAGCCGGAGATCGCCGCGCTCACGCTGGTGTCGGTCGGGATCGTGTGGTTCGCGTAGACGTAGGTGAGGCTCTGCGTCTGCGAGAGCCCGTGCACGAAGAGGGGCGGGAGCGCCGCGACGACGCCGGTCCCGACCAGCTGCAGGGAGATGCGGTCGCGCCGCACCGCGAGCAGGCAGAGGGCGCTGACCACCGGCATGAAGGCGAGGTCCCGGGTGAAGCCGAGCGCCAGCACCGCGGCGAACCACGGCACCAGCCAGCGGCGACTTCGCTCGACGCTGAGCATGGCGAAGAGCAGCGCGGCGATCAGGAGCGCGAGACCGGAGCTGTCGGTCAGCGGGAAGACCGACCAGTCGCGCAGCGGCGGCCAGAGGATGACCGCCGCCGCAGCTATAAAGCTCACCTTGAGGGTTAGCCTGAGGCGCAGCAGCAGAAAGAGCAGGGCGGGCGCGAGGACGAAGGCCAGCAGCGAGAGGTCCTGGAGCGCGTGGAGGCCGAGGACCGGGTGGAGCGCCGCGGCCAGCACCGGCAGCAGGAGCCGCCGCGCGTAGAACGGGGCGCTGTATTCGACCCAGGCGGGGTTGCTGACCCGGTGCGGTTCTTCGGGATGGGTCCGTTCGATTTCCCGCTCGTATGACGACAGCGGCCCGCCGAAGACTTCCTGGCGCGCCGCCTGGGCGTCCTGGCCTTCGATCGACTGCGTCGTCGACTGGTAGAAGAGCGCGTCGGTCTCCCAGGAGATCGGCCCGGTCCAGTGTTTCGCCATCGAGAGGGCGGCGAGCAGGACGAGCGCGGCGACCGCGATCCAGTTCCTGAGGCGGGGGTCCGGCAGGTGGTCGTCCAGGTAGGTCCTCATGCGCCAGGAACGTGCGAGGGGGCCGATTACTTCTGCGCGGGCCCGGCCGGCCGAATCAGCCGAATTTCAGCCGCCGGCCGCGCGAGGGCGTGGCAACCTCTGGCGTTGTTGGTCCAGATGCTTCCCCGCCACCCCTCTTGCCGAGCGCTCCCGCTCGTCGCGCTGCCCCTCGTTCTGCTTGCCGCCCTCGTGCTGTTGTTCGGCCCGGGCGCCTCCGCCGAGGCCGCGGTCTCCTGCCCGAACGCCAACCCGGTGGTCAACGAGAACAACTGCATGGGGGCCGGGTCGACCGGCTACCGGCTGACCAACTACGACCCGAGCGGGATCACCGGCTATGCCGCCCAGGGAAGTGTCAACCTCGGGTCGAGCGTCAACCTGCGGATCGCGGTCCCGAGCGGCAGCGGGAAAGCCGAAGTCACGGTCTACCGGATGGGTTGGTACGGCGGGGCCGGCGGCCGGCTCGTGTACACGGCGAAAAGC
>Ga0209916_1001210_pt1 | contig 25120 bp, 19 predicted proteins | sample ThiBio_1000_plan_FD_183956 | JGI IMG/M metagenome (GOLD analysis project Ga0209916, IMG submission 183956) | Wastewater bioreactor microbial communities from Cape Town, South Africa - Thiocy_solids_2 (SPAdes) | ecosystem: Engineered > Bioreactor > Thiocyanate-remediating > Anaerobic-Aerobic ... | reverse complement strand
GCGCCGAGGCTCACCGTTGGTGGTGTGGTTACGGTAATGACTTTAGAATCTGAAGCACTGCAACCATTGCGTGTAACGGTTACGGTGTAGGTATTGGCTGAGTTAACAGAAATGGTTCTGGTGGTCTGTCCGCCTGGCAGCCAGCTATAGGTAGTTCCTGCACCGGGATCGCCTGCGTCAAGGGTGATGCTGCTTCCTGCACAGATGGCTGCATCCGCGCCGAGGCTCACCGTTGGTGGTGTGGTTACGGTAATGACTTTAGAATCTGAAGCACTGCAACCATTGCGTGTAACGGTTACGGTGTAGGTATTGGCTGAGTTAACAGAAATGGTCCTGGTGGTCTGTCCGCCTGGCAGCCAGCTATAGGTAGTTCCTGCACCGGGATCGCCTGCATCAAGGGTGATGCTGCTTCCTGCACAGATGGCTGCATCCGCGCCGAGGTTCACCGTTGGCGGTGTGCCACCCGTAACAATAATATCTTGTTCAAAGGAACCTGAAACACCGCCACTGGTAGTTACTGTAAGGGTTACATGATATGTTCCGGCAGTTGAATAACTATGTGATATTGTTGGATTGTCGCCGGAAATAGCGGGACTGCCGTCGCCAAAATTCCATACGTAATTAATTATACTACCGCTACAGGGTATAGAAGCATCGGTGAAGTTTACAGACAGCGTGCCGCAAACACCGGTTTGTGAGTAAGTAAACATAGGATCCACCGCTGGTTTTGTAGTAATAACAATCGTATCACGTGCAATGCATCCGTTTTTTGTAACGGTTACCCAATATTTACCGGCGCCTAAGGCTACTGTTGTTTTGTTAGTTTCAAACGCGTATACCGGACTGTAAGTACTACCCCATTTATAAGTAGCGCCGGTTACTCCCGCATCTAAAAGCAGGGTACCCCCAGGACACATACTTTGGTCGGGCCCAAGGTTTACCACTAATGGAGGGTTTACATTTACAGTTATGCTACCCGTTGCATCAATACCACATTTGGTTTTGGTAACGGTATAGGTTGTATTTACTGAAGGACTGGCAACGGGGTTATATACAGTAGTGCTGCTTAAACCGGTAGCAGGTGACCATATATAGGTGGCGCCGGGTTCGGAGCCCGCATCAAGCTGTACGCTGCTGCCTGAACAAATATTTTTAGACGCACCCATATTAACCGGGGCAGGACCGGATGTGGGATTGGGAAGTGTAATTTGCATTTCAATAAAATCGTATCCGCCAAAGTCGTTACTAACTTCATAGAATATATCGTAGGTACCCCCGGTTGGAAAGGTATGAACAGGATTAAATACATAGTAATCTGCACCATCAATAAGCCATCCAATATAGTTTATGGGTTTTGCAGGATCGCAATATGAAGAACTATCGTGAAACTGAACCTGTACATTTCCGCAAGCGCTTATTATCTCATACCCGAACTTTCCTTTTACCGGCGGGGAAGCTGTAATAACTATTGAATCTCTTACCAGGCAGGTTCCGTTGCCCACTTCAACCCAATAGGTGTTAACGCCTGCAGGGGGGGCTACTAAGCGATTGGGAAAAGTATTATATGCCGGGTCTTCCCAGGTATACGTGTCATAACCCGATACAGAATTAAGTGTGAGTTCAACTCCTGTGCATATAGACATATCATTGCCCAGGCTAAATACAGGTTTTTCAAACGCAGTTATATAAGAGGATTTAGTAGTTGTGTGTGTGCTGCCGCCTTGTGAAGTAACCGTAAGTGTAACTGTAAATGATTCAAAAGGATTTGTTGTTGTATATGTATGCGATGGATTTGCATTAGTGGTCGTAGTTGTAACGCCATCACCAAAATTCCACGTATAACTCACAATAGGGTCGCCCGCATTGAAGGTTGATGTGCTCGTAAACTGTACAACCAATGGCGCACAGCCTGATGTTGCAGTAGCCGAAAAATTTGCTGTTAAAGCAGATGGACTTCCTCCGGGGGTATTGCCTGCATTTGAATTGACATATGTCAATAACAGCAAGGATACGAACAGTATAATTCTCTTCATAGGAAATTATTCTTAGTTAATCGAGGATATAGACAACAGGGGTAATAACGTATATTATATTTTTAAATTGTTGCAAACCATTTCCTTAAAAAAAAAATCATAGGTAGCTTTGCAGGTGTTAACTTGTACCAATATCACTAATTGATTTTTAATTGATTTCACAAATTACCACACAGCAAATTCTATCCAGGATTGATATTATAGATATAGTGGGGAGCTTTGTAAAGCTTAAAAAAAGAGGTACCAATTATTTGGGGCTATGTCCTTTTCATAACGAAAAAACACCCTCTTTTACAGTTTCACCTGCTAAGGAAATCTATAAATGTTTTGGTTGCGGACGAAGTGGAAATACCATCAGCTTTTTGATGGATCATGAAAAGTACAGTTATGCCGAGGCGCTGCGCTGGCTGGCGAACAGGTACAATGTGGAAGTGGAGGAAACGGAGGTAAGCCCGGCTACCCGTGCATTACATCAAACCGCTGACAGTCTTTATATCATCAACAACTTTGCTCAGCAATTTTTTAGCAATCTTTTGCTTCGGACTGAAGAAGGCCAGGATATTGCCCTGAGTTACCTGAAAGAACGGGGGTTTGATACATCTGTTATCGAAAAATTTCAAATCGGGTATTGCAGTCAGCAAAGGGATGCGTTTGCAAAAGCGGCGGTAGCGGCGCAATATAATCCGGAATATTTACAAAAAACGGGGTTGGTAGTAATGAGAGATGACCAGCTTGTTGATAATTACCGCGGGCGCATCACCTTTCCTATACACAATCAAACCGGAAAAATCATTGGGTTTGGCGCCCGCATCATTGGTAAAAACGACAGGGCGCCAAAATACATCAATACCCCTGAAAATGAAATATACAGCAAAAGCAAAATACTATACGGTTCTTATTTTGCAAGGCAGGCAATTGATAAGGCAGACGAGTGTTTACTGGTAGAGGGGTATACAGATGTGATTTCATTGCACCAGGCGGGCATTGAAAATGTAGTAGCCAGTGGCGGCACATCGTTAACTGCTGACCAGTTGCGGCTGATAAAAAAATATACCACTAATCTTACTATTATTTATGATGGTGATGCAGCGGGTATTAAAGCAGCATTAAGGGGACTTGACCTCGCTTTGGAAGAAGGACTACAGGTACAACTGGTACTGATTCCCGGTAATGAAGATCCCGATAGTTATGTAAAAAAAATAGGGAGCGCCGAATTTAAAAAATTTGTAGCCGCTAATAAAAAAGATATTGTTCTTTTTCAGTTAGAAGTGTCGCTGAAAGATGCGGGAAGTGATTCCAATAAAAAAGCCGCTGTGGTTAACCGCATTGCCGAAACCATATCAAGGCTCAATAAAGCTGAAGATTTTACCAAGCAGCAGGATTATATCAGACAGTGTTCCGGTCTGCTTAAAATTGATGAGGCAGGATTAAATGCTTTGGTTAATAAATTTATCCGGGAAAGAATCACAAAGCAGGAAAATAAAATAGTACCGGATGATGCAAAAGCTGTTGCTGAAGCCGTAGAGGAGCCATTAGCAGCAGAAGAGGATTCTTTACGACTTCTTAAAAGGGATGAATTAATTGAGCGAAATATAACCAGGGCTTTGATTGAATTTGGTGGCTATGCCTGGGATGAACAGCGAAAAGTATCGGATTATATTTTTGAGGAGTTTGAAACCAACGGATTGCAGGAACTGATAGATAATAAACAGATGCTTTTAGTAATTGAAACATATCAATCGTGGATGAAAGAAGGTGTTGATGCCGGTCCCAAACAATTTTTATATCATCCTGATGAGCAGCTTAGTGCCGTTGTTATAAACTTAATGGATACCCGCTACGAATTAAGCGCTAACTGGAAAGACCACTATGACGGTCCCCTGCCTACACGCGAAGATCTTTACAGGGAAGAAGTTTCCTCAACGCTGAACTATCTTAAATTAAGAAAAATTAAAAGACTGATTGATGAAAACCAACGTGATCTTGAAAAAACATCTTCTTCGGAAGATCAGCTTACTTTATTACAGACACACCAGCATTTGAAACAACTTGAAATAATGCTTACCAAAAACCATGGAACGGTAATCTTCAGGTAAACCTGTTTACATGTAACTCTGTAAAGGAAGATTATTTTTCCGCTACAACATTTGCGGTTCTTCCTGGGGAGTAACGATTTGTACGGGATTTATTTTGAACTGTAATTAACACTGTACTTTCATTTTTTTTAATGAGCGGTGTTAATTTGTTAACAGCAGACACCGACCGGCAACTCTTAAAACGCAGAGCGGTCCAAACATGATCAAGTGTTACCTGGTATTCACTTTCAAAGCCATTTTGATTGAGCATCTTCCAACTGCAATCCCTGTTCAGATCACTCACAATTTTAGAAGTGGTTTTGGGATAGGCTATCCACAATTTTCCATCTTCATCCAGTGCGGGTAATACTTCTTTTAATATATTGTTTAACTGTGTTTCGTTAACTGCAAATACCAATGCAAAGTCTATACGCCTTGATTTAAGCAAAGGAGTTACATTTTTGGCAAATGCGATCTTGGCAAATTGTTTTTCGATGGAAGAAGGTAATCCCTGAATGAGTAAATTCTTTTCTTCAGTAAGTTGAAGTTTTTCAAACATAGTCTGCATCATGCTTCAACACAATTTTTAATAGTTGCAAAAAGAGCTGCAAGATAATAAAATTATGCTTAACGACCAACTTTAGCACCAAATAGCCCCCAAAAACAAGGGCATTTGTCAAAAAATACAGTTGAAGAAATTCTCCAAGACGGCTTATTTAACAGGCTTGTAATATTTCATCGCGTCTTCTGCATAGCGCTTAACTTTCGCAATACGTGTTTCATCGGAAGGGTGGGTACTTAAAAATTCAGGGGGCTTTTGACCGCCTCCGGCTTTTGCCATTCTTTCCCAGAATGGTACTGCCTCATTGGGATTGTATCCGGCCATTGCAGCAAAAATTAATCCGTATTGGTCGGCTTCTAACTCCTGCTTACGGGAATTGGGCAGCAGTACACCAATTTGAGCTCCAGGTGCATATACTGTATTAAAGATATTGCTTACTGTAGGATTTCCGGATGTTAATACGCTACCTACGCTACCTAACCCCTCTGCAAGAAGTCCCTGGCTCATCCGCTCATTGCCATGCTGTGCTATGGCATGTGCAATTTCATGCCCCATTACCACCGCTAATGCCGCTTCATTTTGGGTAACAGGAAGTATGCCTGTATATACCACTACTTTTCCACCGGGCATGCACCATGCATTTACATCTTTTGAATCTACAAGATTAAACTCCCATTGGTAACCTTGTAAAATATTGCCTTTGTTTTCGGCGGTATAATATTGAGTGATGGCTTTTGCAATGCGATTACCCACCCGTTTAACCATTTCAGCATCTTTACTTACCGAACTGCTTACGATTTTATTCTGTGAAAGAAAAGTTTGATATTCTGTTTTAGCCATAGACTGCAACTCCGCTTCCGGTAACAATTGCAACTGATTTCTTCCGGTAATGGCGTTACGGCTGCAGGAAACGGTTAAACAAGCTAAACCTGCAATAAAAAATAATTTTAAACGCATGTGTTTTTATTTGAATCCGTGATGTTGGCAATATGACGCAATTGGTATAATCCAATTGTTATACCAAAAATAATGTGAATGTGTTATTTTTTACCGGGGAGGCGAAAAATAAAGTCAACGCCTTATTTTTCTGCGATCGCGATATTTTAGTATCGGCGCCTTGTTTTCACTTCCTTTTAAGAGCCTGGAAATGTTTTTTTGATGCGTTAGAATAACCAGTAGTGCCACTACTACAGCGAAAATTCGATAAGCATGATTGTTTACATTAAAAATAACAAGAATGAATACCGGAAAGGCCAGGCTGGCCAAAATAGAGCTGAGTGATACAAACCGGGTAAGAAATAGCACAAGTGAGAAAACGCCTATACAACATAAAGCTGTCCAAGGGGAAATGCCAAGCACAAGCCCGAATAAAGTAGCAACTCCCTTACCTCCCCGAAATTGGGCCCATATGGGATATATATGCCCCAGAACCGCACACAACCCCAGTCCTATCTGGAAATTCGTTCTTGCAAACTCATCGGCAACATAAAAGGGCAACAGGTATGCCAGTTTTACGGCTGCAAACCCTTTTACCATATCAACAATCATTACAACGGTGCCCCATTTATATCCGAGTACCCTGTAAGTATTGGTAGCCCCGGCATTCCCGCTTCCATAATCCCGTATATCAATATTAAAGAAGTATCTGCTCACCCATACGGCAGTAGGAACAGAGCCTAAAAGGTATGCTAATATGACCAGCGTAAGTTCGTTCATCAGATATCAGGTTGAAGTAAGGCTGCAAATATATATATATTTTTTACAACTAAAGGTCGCTTTTAAACAGTAGCTTCCTTTGTAAACGACATACAAAGCCAATTATTTTTCTGCCGTACAGTATCTGTTAAAAATGAACGGCTAGAGGCTAATGACTCTACTTCGTTTCTGTCTTCCTGCAATATACCGCTAATAATCAATATGCCATCATTATTTAGATGTTGATGGAAACTTTTCATATTGGCAAGGATAACATGAAGATTAACATTGGCAAGTATCATATCCCATTTTTCTCCCACAGGGAAATGATCTTCTTTTAAAAGCCGGATTTTTCCGCACTTGTTTTTTTCAATATTTTCTGAGGCATTCTCAATACTCCAGTCGTCGCAATCAATTGCCAGTACTTTCTCTGCGTTCATTTTTCCGGCAAGTATGGCTAATACGCCTGTACCAGTTCCAAAATCCGCTACTTTTTTTCCCGTGCAGTGATGCTGTTGCAAACTTTCAAGCATTAAACTGGTAGTGGCATGATGTCCGGTGCCAAAACTCATTTTTGGAGTAATTACAATTTCATATGCAACGTTCTTTATACTTTTATGAAAATCAGCTCTTATGGCAACAAAATTATCAATGATTACCGGTTCGAAACTATTTTCCCAAATGGCGTTCCAGTTTTTATTTTTAATAACAGATATAGAATATTTACTATCCGGCTGCATTAGTTGATTAAACACGGTTTCATCGTACTTTGCTTCAGAAATATAAGCCTTTACAAACCCCTCTCCTTCTTCAAATCCTTCTGTTTCTATGGCATCGCTCAAACGGGCAATCAGCATTTCAGCCTGCTCACTGCTTTCTACTTCGAATGTTATTTCGATGTATTTTTCTTCCATTGGTTAAAATTAAAAAGCTACCCATTAATAACAGGTAGCTTTCATGAATGATCTGTTTAAAACTAATTATGAGATGCATTTGATTCACCCTGTCCCTGATCTGCAGACCGTGGCTTTGGTGTAAAATCTGGTTTGGGCATCAGTGCTTTTCTGCTTAGCTTAAATTTACCGGTCTTATGATCAACGCCCACCAATTTTACCTTTACCACATCACCTTCTTTCAACACACCTTCCATGCTTTCAAGACGTTTCCAGCTAATTTCGCTTATGTGTAAAAGCCCCTGTTTACCGGGCAGGAACTCCACAAATGCTCCAAATTCTTTTATTCCTTTTACTGTAGCTTCATATACTTCACCTACTGAAGGCACTGCAACAATGCCTTTTATCCAGGCTACTGCTTTATCCAATCCATCTTTTGCAGGAGAGAAAATACTTACTTCCCCTACTGTACCTACTTCTTCAATATTGATAGTAGCGCCTGTAGTTCTTTGAATTTCCTGTATTACTTTGCCCTGGGGCCCGATAACCGCACCAATGAATTCCTTGTCAATAAACAGCTTCACCATTCGTGGCGCATGCGGCTTCACTTCTTCACGTGGCGCATCAAGGCAGTTATACATGGCATCCAGTATGTGCAAACGTCCTTTGCGGGCCTGTTCCAATGCCTCACGCATTGTATCCATGCTCAGCCCGTCTATTTTAATGTCCATTTGTACACCACAAATCCCCTCTCTTGTTCCGGTAACCTTAAAATCCATATCCCCCAGGTGATCCTCATCCCCCAGTATATCGGTTAAAATCGCATATTTGTTATCGGTTCCACGCGTAATTAATCCCATGGCCACACCACTTACATGTTTGGGAAAAGGAACGCCGGCATCCATTAATGCCAGTGAACCTGCACAAACGGTAGCCATGGAAGATGACCCGTTTGATTCAAGAATATCGCTCACTACCCTTACAGTATAGGGGTAATCATTTCCCGGCATCATTTGTTTTAATGAGCGCAATGCCAGGTTTCCATGTCCGATCTCTCTTCTGCCGGGAGCGCGCAAAAATTTAATTTCACCAGTAGAAAAAGGAGGGAAATTATAGTGTAAAATGAATTTTGAATAGTCGGATTTCGCAGCGCTTTCTATGAGCAACTCATCCAAAGGGGTTCCCAAAGTAACGGTAGTCAGCGACTGTGTTTCGCCCCTGGTAAATAATGCAGAACCATGGGGTGTCGGCAGGAAATCGGTCTCCATTGCCAGGGGACGTACTTCATCCAGCTTTCTGCCATCCAAACGGGTGCGGTCATCAAGGATCATGTTTCTTATCACTTCCCATTGCAGATCTTCAAAATATTTACCAGCGAGTTTTACATCTTCTTCTGCCGGCTCTTCACCGAAGCTGGCAACCAATTCTTCTTTAAGTTTTGCATAAGCATCGCTTCTTTCATGCTTGGCAGAACCTGCTTTAGCAATTTCGTATATTTTATCTTTGGCAAAAACTTTTACTTTTTCAAGAACCTCTTCATTTTGTACAGGTTTGGGGTATTCTCTTTTTTCAGTGATTCCTTTTTTATCTCTCAGCTCCTGCTGTGCTTTAATTTGCAGTTTAATGGCTTCGTGAGCCACTTCAAGGGCTTTTACCAGGTCTTCTTCGGCGCATTCTTTTGATTCGCCCTCTACCATCATCAGATTCTTTTCTGTGGCCCCTATCATAAAGTCCATATCGGCTTTTGCCAGTTGGGTTCGGGTGGGGTTAACAATATATTCGTTGTCAACTCTGGCCACACGCACTTCAGAAATAATTTCTTTGATAGGAATATCTGAAACCGCTAATGCCGCTGAAGCAGCCAGGCAGGCCAAAGCATCGGGCATTACTTCAATATCACTTGAAATAAGCGTTATAATTACTTGCACTTCACAGAAATAATCTTCAGGAAACAGGGGGCGTAGCGCACGGTCAACCAGGCGGCTGGTCAATACCTCATAATCGTTCAATTTAGCTTCGCGTTTAAAAAAGGAACCAGGAATACGGCCTGCGGAAGAAAATTTTTCCATATAATCCACGCTCAGCGGAAAAAAACTTTGTCCGGGCTTGGGTTCTTTGTTGGCAACTGCGGTAGCTAATATCATGCAATTTCCCTGGCGCACAACAACAGAGCCGTCGGCCTGGCGTGCAAGTTTACCTGTTTCAATGGTTACGGTACGTCCGCCTTCCAGGTCAAATGATACACTAATTGGTTGAGAGAGCATAAAATGATTTGAATTTTTGGCCTGCAATTATAGTATAAGGGAGGAGAAATACCGTGGCATTGCAAGCCGCGTAGTTAAATAAAATAAAAACGATTGCCATAAAACTACTATTCCCAACATTGCAGGTTGGGAATAGTTATAATTGACAAATACGTTATTTTCTGAGTCCTAGTTTTTCGATCAGTTCGCGGTAACCCTGAAGGTTATGTTTACTAAGGTAGGTAAGTAAACTTTTTCTTTCCCCTACTAATTGCAAAAGTCCCCTGTTGCTGGAGAAATCTTTTTTGTTTTGCTGCAGGTGCTTGGAAATGTGGGCAATGCGTTCTGTTAATAAAGCAATTTGTGCTTCAATTGAACCTGTGTTGGTTTCTTTTCCACCAAATTCTGCGAAAATCTTTGTTTTTTTGTCGGCTACTAATGTTGGCATCTCAATTTTTTTTTTAAACATCCCAATAATATCTTCTTCTTATTTGGCCGCAAAGGTAGTAAAAGATCATAAAAATGGAAATTATTTATTGAAATATTTTTTAACGTAAATGCTTTACATTCAAACCATATAATACCACAAAAAGGATTCCGATAAAAGCAATTGCAGATGAAGTTATGATCGTCAGGAAATTTCCACCTCCAAAAGCTATAAAGGGGCCCGCAATACCTATAATGGTGCCCAGCAAATAGCTATAGAAACCAGTTTTCTTTAAGCCAAACATCAATATAGCACCGAGGAGTGTGAATACTGCAGCAACAATACTGAATAACGCACTTTTTTTAATATTCGCAGGTTGCAGCATTTCGCTTGTTCCCGATAACATTTTTTCGGCCAGCCTGGATCCTGCATTTCCTTCATCTTCCAATTTTTCTTTAGCGTCCTGCATAGCGGCCTGTGCTACACCGGCTGCTGTGTTTGCCGTAAGGTAGCTGCTTATTCCGCTAATAATACCCCATCCGCTTCCAATAAAAGTAAGAATACATAAAACGGTAAGAAATACAGGTCTCGCGGGTTTAGAAACTACAGTTGGTTGACCGGGTTCAAAATTTTCCATGGCTTGTATGTATTTAGTGGTACAAGAATAATAAAAGATTCTTATATCTGAAAGCTATTTAAATATTCAAAATCGAAAATACTTTTGATAATCAGTAATTTCCCGAAAAATTCAGGCGATTTGAGCAAATTATACAGTTTTGTATTAATAGGCTGCGGCCAAATAAGTGTCAGGCATGCAGAACAAATAAAGAAATATGGAAGCATCCGGGCTGTATGTGATATTAACCGGCAAAAGGCAGATCAAATGGCGGCATTGTATCATTCAAAGGCGTATTACCATATTGACGAAATGTTGCGCTCAGAAAAGGGGATTGATGTTGCCGCAATTTGTACTCCAAATGGCTTGCATGCTGTACATGCTATAGCCTGCCTGAAGCATGGAATGCACGTGCTTTGCGAAAAACCGATGGCCATTACTCTAAAAGATGCCCGTGATATGATGCAGGCAGCCATTGAAAACAACAAAAAACTCTTTGTTGTAAAGCAAAACAGGTACAATCCACCGGTGGCGGAGCTGAAAAAAATAATCATGGAAAATACATTGGGAGCTATATATAGCTTCCAGATCAATTGCTTCTGGAACCGGACCAAAGCATATTACCAGCATTCCTGGAGAGGTACCAAAGAATTAGACGGGGGAATACTGTTTACCCAATTCAGTCACTTTATTGATTTGCTGTACTGGCTGCTGGGTGATGTAAAAAATATAGATGCTATAGGCCGTAATTACCAGCACAAGGATTGTATTGAATTTGAAGACACCGGTATAGTACAAATTGAAATGCAGAATGGCGCCATAGGATCCCTGCATTTCACGATAAACAGCTTTGAGCGCAATATGGAAGGATCAATCACACTGTTTGGTGAAAAAGGAACCATAAAAATAGGAGGACAATATTTGAATGTGCTTGAATATCAGCGTATACTGGATTACAGAGTTCCACGCCTGTCAGAAAGCAAAGCGGCCAATGACTATGGCTTTTATACAGGGAGTATGAGCAATCATGATAAGGTATATGAAAACCTTTTAAAAGGGTTGGATGGCGGGGAGCATGAATCTGCTATGGCTGAGGACGGAATTAAAACCGTTGAGATAATTGAAAAAATTTACACGGATATGAAGTCTCCTTTAAAAAACCATCCTTGAAAAAAATTTATTTCACTGTAACCAACGAACTGGTTTACGATCAGCGCATGATCAGGATATGCAGCACACTGGCGCGTCAAAATTATGAGGTTGTGCTTGTAGGGCGACAGTTTAAAGGAGCGGCTCCGTTGCAGCATCATCCTTTTCAGCAGGTTCGGTTGCCAGGCCGGTTTACCAAGGGAAAATTGTTATATATTGAATTTAATATCCGCCTGTTTCTTTACCTGCTTTTCAAAAAAATGGATGCGCTCTGCGCCATTGACCTGGATACTATTCTTCCCTGCTATTGGGTATCGCGTGTGAAGGGAATACCCAGGATATACGATGCGCATGAATTGTTCTGCGAGATGAAAGAAGTGCGAAACCGGGAGCGTATTTACCGCTTCTGGAAAAAGATAGAGCGCTTTGCTGTGCCCAGATTTAAGCTGGGCTATACCGTTAATTTACCGATTGCACAGGAATTCAAAAAAATGTATAGTGTTGATTATGCCATAATCAGGAACATTGCTGTTTTGAATGACCAGGAACTGCAACCCGCAAAAACGGGAACCTTTCTTTTATACCAGGGAGCGGTTAATGAAGGCAGGAGCTTTGAAACCCTTATTCCCGCCATGCAATACATTGATGTTCCTTTGGTGATATACGGCGATGGTAATTTTATGCAGGAGGCAAAGAGACTGGTTGAAAAGTACAGCGTAAGCAATAAAGTCATTTTTAAGGGAAAGGTCAGCCCCGAAGCATTAAAAAAAATAACGCCATCAGCTACTATTGGCATTACGCTGTTTGACAGGGAAGGAATGAGCAACTACTATTCATTGGCCAATCGTTTTTTTGATTATATCCACGCAGGGGTACCGCAGCTTTGTGCCGACTACCCGGCTTACCGTGAAATCAACGCACAATTTGAAGTGGCAGTACTGATATCCGATCTGTCGGCCGAAAACATTGCGGAACAAACCCGCAGCTTACTGTCCGACACTGCGTTATATGAAAAACTTCGTCAAAATTGTCTGGCAGCAAGAGCTGTATACAACTGGCAGCATGAAGAAAAAAAGCTGATTGAATTTTACAACGATTTATTGCAATAAGAATTGGAGAGTCATTTACATATCGTTTGCTTAGATGTGCCCTATCCCCCTGATTATGGAGGGGTATTTGATCTGTACTACAAGTTGAAATACCTGCACGAAAAGAACATAATTATTCATTTGCATTGTTACGAATATGGGAGAGGCAGGCAGGACACATTGCTGCTTTATTGTGAAACGGTTCAGTATTATAGGCGTTCCATGAACTGGGTGCAACTGGCAGCCGGAATACCATATATTGTTGGCTCCCGTGCCGATCCCGAATTGCTGAAAAACCTTTCTAAAGATAATTATCCTGTATTGTTAGAAGGCATACACAGCACCTACCTCTTACACAAAAACAAACTGCCGGGTAGAAAAGTAGTTTTGCGGTTGCACAATATTGAATTTGAATATTACTGCCAGTTATCGCGCAATACTGCTTCCTTATTTCATAAAATATATTATACGGTAGAAAGTATTTTGCTGAGGCGGTATGAAAAAAAGATTGCTTCAAAAGCCTCTCTTACTATTGCTGTAACCGAAAAGGATGCCGTAACTTATGCGTCCGTATTTGGTGTAACGAATACACGTCATCTTCCTGTTTTTACGCCGTGGAATACCGTGACAAGCAAGGAGGGAAAAGGAGTTTATTGCCTGTACCAGGCAAACTTATCGGTAAGTGAAAATGAACAGGCTGCCATATGGCTTATTAAAAAAATATTTTCCGGCTTACATATCCCCTTTATAATTGCCGGTAAAAATCCTTCTCGTACCTTAAAAAAAGAAGTACAGCTTCATGCCCATATCCGTATTGCAGAAAATCCTTCGGAAGCCGGGATGCAGGAGCTCATTGAAAATGCGCAAATCAACCTGTTGCCTTCCTTTACTACCAGCGGTATAAAGTTGAAGCTTTTACATGCTCTTTTTTGCGGAAGGCATTGCATTGCAAACGCAGCTATGGCGGCGGGAACAGGTATGGAAAACGCCTGTACCATTGCGGAAAATGAACCGGACTTTAGAGCTGCTATACAAATATTATATTCTCAGCCATTTACAAAACAAGCTGTTGAAGACAGGCAGGCACTGCTTGAAAAGCATTTCAATAACCGGCGCAACGCTGAACGGTTAATTGAGTGGATATGGGAAGAGGCTAACGGCTGATCATTTACTGGGATACACGCTTTAACTTGTAATGAATGAAGTTGTTATTGCCTTATAAAGGTGGCTATGCCATCCACTTTTTGAATGATTTCATACTCCACGCCATTTTGCGTTACGATAGTTGATTTGTTTATGACCGAGTGTATAACAAGCGTGTCGTTGCTGATGGTATAAGTGGCCCCCAAAGGTTCAGAAGCGCCCGGGAGTTGCTGACCGTTGGTATCCGGAAGATCAAAAATAGAACCGTTAGGAAAATAGAGTGAATCGTTTCCGATTTGCTTGTAATCGCTGCTGGCACTGCTGGAAGGCAGAGCAAAATCAAGTTGTTCCTCCTGCGGATCAAGAGGGATTCCTCCCAGATAGGTAATTATTTTAACTTTGGCAGAGATGGTGTAGCCCAGATCAATTGTTTGCATCTTATCGGCGGTAACGGTTAACAGCCCCTTGTTGTTTTGCGTGGTAGCAGCATATGTAGCTACAATCCTTCCCGGAATACCCCCATAATCAAAAGTAGAGCCTGCTTCAACTGTTACACTAAGTTCGAGAAACTTCCAGTTGCCCAGCAATGACGCCGGGTTGTTGCCGGGTGAACCATTCTCAAACGATAATTCTTTCTGGCACGAGAGAAAAGAAAATGCCAGCAAAACCATAAAAAGGAATGTAGGGATACTCCGCATAGGGCAAATGCATTAGAATGCAATGTATATAAAGTTATAACATTTAGTTAGTGCACAAGCATAAGAAAGAAAAGCCTGTAAGGTTACATATTGCGGCAAGGCTTACAGGCGTTTTCAAAAAATACCTAATCTTTCAAGTTCAAATATTTTTTAACCTGGTTATAGTCGTTCCAGTCAATGCTGGAAGCCTTTCTTGCTGCCACACCGCCGGGAATAAGTATATAGCGGTATTGCCTGAATTTCACACCCTGGGCTGTTACGGTGCTGGCATCAAGGTTAGAATATAATTCTATGCTGTTCAAATAATATACCGGTTCTATGCTTACCCCATCGAATATGCTGAAATAGGGTATCGGCGCTATAACCGGTTCGGCTGCAGAATTCAAATTCACATACGCCTTAATTTCACCCGAGGTTAAAATGGCATTATCCAGTTGAGGTGCATCTATTGTAGCAATAAAACCAATGGTATCAATTTTGGTTCCGTTATCCTCATGCAGCGTGTCTGCTTCATAGGCAACATCCAGCCATGCTGAATAAATTACATTGGCTGTTCCGGCGTCACCTTTAGCCCCAGCAGGTCCCTGTGCGCCGCCTGGTCCCGCTGCTCCCGCAGGGCCTGCCGGACCCGCCGGTCCTTCTTTTGAGCAGGAAGAGAACAGTACACTTACTGCCACAAATGCCATGGCAGTTATTTTGAAGGTCAATTTTTTCATAACAGAATCAATTTTGGTTAATAGATCACTAAAAATAGTGAATTAATACTTAGCCTTTATTAGAAAACAACAATTTATCTTTCACCAAAATTGACCGTTAAGAAAGATTTTTTACCTGGTTAATAGTTCCATGTTATCCATGTTTTGGCATCAAGCGCACTCACCATATCATAGCTGGTGGCACTGGTTTGAATGAAATAGTATCCCTGTGGGATCAATAGCTGGATAAGGCTTTGCGCCGCAGGCCCTGTATTGGGGTATGTACCATATGTACCTAATATAGAAAACACAGCTCTGCCATCGGCAGTAAACTCCGGAGTGCTGGTAGCCGCGCCATATCGCAGTTCAAGACCAGTACCCGCGGCATTTATAAATACAGGTGCAAACAAATCGTTTCCTGCTTCGTATTCCGGCCATAATATCAGACTATAAAATTTGCCTAAGGTATTTATTCCAAAAGCATCATCAACGCCGTTTGCATGAAACCCTGCAAAGGATTGCCAGTATGCTTCATCACTTACTGCAGTTTGCCACCATCGCCGGGGAGCATTTATGTCTGTTTTTAAAGGCTTAACCGCACCTGCAATAACGCCGGTGCTGTTACCCGATTTGAGGCTAACACTCTGGTTCACCTCATTCCAGGATACATCCGAAAATCCGCTGATGGTTTGGCTTCCGTTTATTACCGGAGACTCTAAAACAATGCCTCCTGCATTAAAATAATAAGAAGTAGAGAACTGTTTTACTGTTCCGCCGGAAAACCATTGAAAATTAATCGTCCTCGACGCGGGGTCAACCGATACTTCGTATTCCACACCATTCAGGGTCAGTCTTTTAAAATAATTTTTAATACCGGCTACGTTTATGAAAGACAAGGCATCAGCCCACTCGCCATTTTGCCATTCGTCAAGCTCCTGCTGTGAAGCTTTTTCCAGTTTGAGTTTGGTATTGTTCATTTTTCCGGAAAGAATAATGCTGTCTGCGTATAAGGTATCCAGTGAAAACTCAAAATCGGAAAGCAGGCCGCTGCCATAAGAACCTCCGTTCACGGCGGCATCGGGATCGGCCAAAAGATGGAGGTAAGAATAGGTGTCAAAAATCAATGTGGGTTGCTGCAGGGCTTTTAAACGATAACTGCTTTCTTTCTGGTATTTGGCAGTAACCGTGTCAAAATCAGCATACATAAATACCCTGTTCTCGTTATTGAACCTGAAATAGAAATGGTAAATACCGCCTCTGCCGGGCACTATAGTAGCCTTCCAGCCTGTTGGAGAACTTACAAGTGCGGCCTGGTAGTCGCTTAATGTTTTATTAATGCGTTCATCAGGCGACTGATCAAAAACCGGCTCATCTTTACGGCAGGCTGCAAGGCAGAGGGTTACCGATAAAATAAATAAAGCGATCTTTTTCATTTGTATCATTTTTTTTCTTTGATCTATTTCACCAGTGCTGTTATGGATGCTCTTGTGCGGGTTTGCAGACTGTAAAAATTGATATTCCAAACGTCTTTAAAATAATTGACCACCATAGCTTCTTTCTGCCGCAGTTTGCTTTGAGCATCTTCGTCGGCAATACTGTTTACCATCGTATTGAACCAGTCCCTGCCTTCAACCAGCATCATAGAGGCCATTTCCACAAAATCCTCATCCGGGAATGACATGGCGTAGGCAGAAATAAAGCCCAGTTCATTGGCTGCTTCATCACTCACATTGTTCCAGTTGGAAGTATAATTGCCCACGGAGATTTGTTTGAATTCCTGGGGATACATCACATTCTGATGCAGGATATGAGCAAATTCGTGCTCTATGGTATGGAACATTTGTTTTACGTTAAAGGAATCTTCGGGCTGGTAACCATCCATTCCCTTAACCCGGAAATCATTAAGCTGATACAGTAATATTTTGCGCCCGCCTTCTGCCTGTCCTAATGTAATGGTACCGTCCATATTCCAGCTTGCGCTTCCTGCCAGTACAAAAAATTTGGGGCAGTATTTTTTCATGAACAATTCATTGGTTTCGGCTACATAGTTGTCAATCCATACCTGCTTTACCGCGCTCAGCACCGGCAATACCTTGTCTTCATCAGGCGGTACTATAATTTTATTGAATTCCATTTCCGACTGGTCCCATTTGTATTTCACAGCCACATTATACGGCACGGTAAGGTTGCTGAATATCCAGTCGTCAATGAGGCCTTTTACCCAGGTATCACCACCCAGGCCCGGAATATCATCGGCATTCCCTGAAATATCGTCCTTCCTGCAGGATAGCATTCCGGCAACAAACAGAAAAGCGATAAGTAATGTTTGTAAAGATTTCATATAATGATTTATAAGTTCTGTTATGATTGAAAAATTGGCCGCTTACCTTGGATTCTGATCCACGTCCGATAATTCTGCTGTTTCGGGTATTTGTAATACTCTTCGCAAATCATTTTCGCCCAGTTCAATTACTTCTCCTTCGGTAGTTGTATGTGTTACTACGATCTTATGTCTTAAAATATCGAACCAGCGCATTCCTTCCTGCGCATATTCGGCCCTTTTAAAATCGAGTATCGTTTGCAGTATGCCGTCCTGAATATCGGAATTGCCATAAAAATTTTTAATTTTCGCTTCAGTAATGCGATGCGTCGCTGAATTGTAGCCAATGATCCTGGTGGAAGCATAGCTATTGAGATCGGTAAGTGCATCATTGGTATTATTGAGGGCATTATTGGCTTCAGCTTTATTGAACAACACTTCCTCCACTGTAAAAAGAGGAACCATAATGTATCCCACGCCTATGTTTGCGTTTACAGAGTTGCGTACAAAATATTCATTGATCTTGGGGATCATATAATTATTGGCGCCGGCTGTGTAAGTATGATTTCTGAACGCCCAGTTACCCCCCGTTACGTTACTTGCAAAAATTTTATCCCGAATCGCGGATGTCATACCATACCTTACACTGTAATAATAGCGGCCCCACCACGATGGCGTTTCCCCAAGCAGTAAATTGGCCGACTGTGTTGCTTTTGCATATTCTGCCCACATTTCTCTATACGTGTAAGTAAGGTATGTGGTATTCCAGGGGCGAAGTAAGGTTGTTGCGCTGCTGCTGGTAAATACCTGGCTGGCATGTTCAACAACCTTGGCATAGTCTTTTTTAAACAGGTAAAAACGTGCTGCAAAAGCATTGGCTGCGGCTTTGGTAAAATGATAACGCGGAACAGTATACCGCTGGTCCACTATTAAAGGAAGTCCTTCCAGTAAATCTTTTTCAATCATTTCATATGTGTAAGCCACCGTTTTTCTTTCATAATTTTTAATCACTACTTTTTCCGGTTCTGTAACATAAGGTATACCGGGATCTGAAGAAGCGGTAGCCGGATCATATACTTTTGAAAACAAAGTGACCAGCATAAAATGTGCATAAGCCCGGGCAACCAGCGCTTCGCCTTTTTGTGACTGGTAATCGGCGGGGTTTGAAGCGGTATTGCAGGCTTCTAATGCGTGGTTGGCCGCGGCTATAGCCGCATAACAGGCGTTCCAGTAATATTCAGGAGAATCCTGCTGATTATCGGTCACATCTTTATACAGGTAGGAGTCAACATTTGTTCTGTCCTGCTCCCCCACTCCTTTATCGGCAACGTTATCCGACAGTGACTCACAAAAATCCATATAATTGGCCTGGGGATATGCCGTTCCCAGGAGTTGTGAAACCTTTTCAGGTGAATTGAGCTCCGTTCTGTTATCAGGCAAATGTTCGAGGTATTTTTTACAGCCGGTATTTGCTGCAAGCAATACAACCGCGAAGTATATAAAAGATTTTTTCATGTTCGGATGATATTAAATACCCACTTTTACAGAAAGTGTAATTTGTTTTTGAATAGGTTGCGCTACGCCACCTGAGTTAAAAAATTCAGGATCCTGTCCTTTTAATTTTTTATCGGCATATATAAGCCAAAGGTTTGCTGCTGAAGCCGTTACGGATAAACTATTGAACCCTATACTTTGCACCGTTGTTACCGGCAACTGGTAAGAAAAGGATACGGTTTTTAGCCGCACAAAATCACCATTGGCAACTCTTTGTGTAGAATAATTATAATTATTATAGGGATAGGCGGCATTGAGTTGTGCAGCTTCAAAGGCTTCTAATATGGAAGGAACATTTGTAAATAACTGATCGCCCGGCAATACCCACCTGTCATTAAATTCTTTCGGCATGGCATCCAGGTCGGAATAATAGGTTTTAAATGCAGGATACAATCTTATTTTATTACCGGCCTGGTAAGTAACAAAAATATTCAGCGAAAATGCTTTATAATGAAATGTATTGGAGAAGCCGCCATTAAAGGGGGGATCAACAGGTCCTTCATACACCAGGTGCTCGGTTTTCTCGTCCTGCAGGTAAACCGCCGAAGCGGTTTTGCCGGTTTCATCTACAAACTGGGGTACGCCGGTATTGGCGTCCAGTCCTTTATAGTTCAGCGAAAACAGGCTGCGTACCGGGTATCCTTCTTTGTTGCCTCCTTCGGCTACCACAAGGCTGAAGATGTTGGGAATGTTTTTGGCATTGGTGATCCTGTTCTTATTGTAACCAAAGGTAAATGTGCTTTTCCATCCCCAGTTGCGTTCACGGATAATGTCGCCCCCCAGGAGTACCTCGCCGCCCCATGAATCCATATCGGCGTAATTCGCTGCTTTATAGGCTTCACCGCCAATGCCGGAGGTTTTAATAATGCTGATCAGGTCGAAACTTTTGCGCTGGTAAACGTCAATGCTGAAATTTAACCTTCTGTCAAACAAAACGGCATCCATCCCAATATTGCCCGTGTATGATTTTTCCCAGGTGAGTTCCGAATTTTCGAGGCTTGCCAATTGAATTACAGATTCCCGCTCCGATAAATAGGGTCTGTTGGCATTGATGCTTTTTAAAACCACGTTCGAATTATTGGCGGGTCCCATACTGGCCGTTAAGCCGTAGCTGGCTCTCAATAATAAATTATCTATCCAGGCTATATCACGCATAAAAGACTCCCTGTCTACATTCCATGATGCCGCAACACTCCAGGTAGGCAACCAGCGTGCTGTGCTGGATTTTCCCAGGCGGTTTGAACCATCATACCTGCCGGTGGCTGTAAAATTGTATTTTGAATTGAAGGTATAATTGCCCGTTGCATAAAAGGCAACAAACCGATCGTAGTCCTTACTCATTCCATAATAAGGGAAATTGCTTTCAATGGTTTGTTTAAGTATCCTGTAGTCAATAGCAGGTAAACCACCGTTATCGTACTGGTATCCGTATCCGGTGTTGCTGAAATTTTGCCTGTCGGCAGATTTTACCTGCATGCCCCCCAGGAGGTTTATGGAATGGTTATCATTAATAACGGTGGAATAATTAACACTGTTCCGGAAATCATAGCTCAGTAAAAAATCTTCTGCCCTGTTGTAAAAGCCGCCATAGGGCAACACTACAACGGGTTCTGCTTCCGGATCATCCGGATCGCGGTAGAGGAATTTATTGTTTTGAGCAATGGTGGCTGTGCCGGCCGACCTGTAGGCTTCGGCCATATTGGCGTTTTCGGTAACCTGGTGTTCGCGGGTTGATTTTACATAACGCAGCGCACCGGTAAATTCATACCTGAAATTTCTGGCAAACTTATAGTTAATGTCTCCCTGCAGTCTCAGGTCAATAATATTAATATCAAGAAAATTATTCCTGAGTTCATTGATAACATTAAAAGGCGCGAAATTTCGCCTGAAATATTCTTCATTGCCATTTTCGTTGTATGCCGTAATGGTACGGCTGGTGTTTAATGCAAAGCTAAAAGGATTAATATCAAAGTCGCGGTCGTACTGTCCCTCAACCGGGTTTGGATTTCGGGCTAAGGTTCCGGGAGCTCTTTGCTGGCGAACAGAACCCAGTGTAGCAAAACCAACGGAAAGTTTATCTGAGAATTTATAATTGTTCCGGAAGTTGAGGGTGTAGCGGTTAACCTTGTCGGCAATCGTCCATCCATTGTCGCCATAATAGCTCATGGAAAAATAACTCTGCGACTTTTCCGTACCGCCAGATATGCTCAGCGAATGCTCCTGCACGAGGTTATTGCGGAATAAGATATCGAACCAGTCGGTGTTGGCGGTAGCATAACGTTTTAAAAAAGCCGCTCTTGCTTCCTGGGTATTCTGCAGCGGAAAATTTCCGTTATCATCAGCGCTCATCAACTCATACATCTTTCCGTATACACCATTATCCGCCCGGTTTAGAATAGCGGGATTTAGAGAACCTTTGCGTTCCAGTTCTCCCAGCACCGACATTTGCTGCAGGGAATTCATAATATTATAGTCGAAATAGGTAGGTTTTAACTGTGTAGTAAAATTGCCGGTATAGGCCACCATGGTTTTGCCGGCCCGTCCTTTTTTTGTAGTGATCACCACCACCCCATTCATTGCTCTTGCACCGTACAATGCAGTAGCAGCAGCATCTTTAAGAATATCAAAGCTTTCAATATCATTGGCATTTAAGCCGGCAACCGCAGAACCCAGCAAAGTAGTGGGGTCGCCACTGGATAGCTGGTCGTTTGAAATATTAATAATATCTTCAAGCACCACGCCATCCACCACCCATAAAGGTTTATTGTCGCCATTTAATGAGGTGGCCCCGCGAACCCTCACTTTAGGTGCAGCCCCAAAGGTTCCGGAAACATTTTGAACCGCTACACCTGCAGCGCGGCCTTCGAGCATACGGCTCACGTCGGCCACACCATTCATTTTAATATCATCGGCTTTGAGAGAAGTAGCGGCTCCGGCAAATTTCTTTTTATCAAGGTTTTGAAAACCGGTAATAACCACTTCCGCTAAGGCTCCTTCGTTTTTAGACATTACAACATCAAGAAAGCTTTCTCCACGGTAAACAACAATTTTAGGGGCTTTACTGATAAATGTAAACTGCAGGCTGTCGCCATTTCTTACAGCTATTGTAAATTCACCATCGCTATTGGTGAGTGTTCCCTCTCCGCTCCTGAGGTTTTCGACAGATACTCCGCCGAGCACAGTTTGTTCATCGCCGTCTGTTACTTTTCCGTTTATTCTTACAGAGTCCCGTGCAGATTGAAAAAGCCGTTCGCTTTTATTTGCGTATTCGGCCTGTGAACCTGTATAAAAGAAGCATAGTACAATAAACGTGAAGCAAAGTGCTTTTGAAAATTGACTGAAGTACTCCCTTTTGGCAGAGTCCTTTTTATGAAGGATCATATCAGTTAGTTTATGTATTATTTAATAGGACAATGATTTGGAGTAAAATGTTGATTGAAAACGCTTTATTTTTTAAAAAATTTTAAATAACGCCTTATGCAAGATAAATAAATCCTTCCTATACTTTTTAAGGGTTATTACTATGTACGTAAATACCCTGTTAAGGGAAAGCGCTCTGGTTCAAACACCAGTAACAAAACAGCAGTTTACAGGGAAGAAATTTTGTATGAAAACGAAGTATACTATCTTCGCGGCGCTTTACAGCCTAACTGAGGTTGTGAACAACATGCTTAAACGACAAAAAAATCAAATACACAGTATGAAAAAGTATAGAGCCGGAGTGCTTTTTGGTGAAGAACTGGAAGCGTTGTATAAAGATGCAAAGGAAAACCAGTTTGCTTTGCCAGCCATTAACTGTATTGGTACCAACACCATTAACGCTACGCTTGAAACGGCTGCAAAGGTTAATTCGCCCGTTATCATCCAGTTTTCCAATGGCGGTGCACAATTCATTGCCGGAAAGGGAATGCCCAACGATAAACTGCAGGCCAATATTTCGGGCGCCATATCAGGCGCGCTGCATATCCATAATGTGGCCCGGTATTATGGCGTTCCGGTTGTACTGCATACCGATCATGCCGCAAAAAAATGGCTTCCCTGGATCAGCGGTCTTATAGATGCCGGCGAACAATATTTTAAAGAGAAAGGGCAGCCGCTGTTTAGCTCGCACATGCTTGATTTAAGCGAAGAGGCTATTGAAGAAAATATTGAAACCTCTGTTCAGTTTTTTAAACGCATGCAACCCCTTGGCATGAGCATCGAAATTGAACTCGGCGTTACGGGTGGAGAGGAAGACGGGGTTGACAACAGCAATATTGATAACGATAAATTATATACGCAGCCGCAGCATGTAGCTTATGCCTATACCGAATTGGGCAAAGTGGGCAGCCTCTTTACTATAGCTGCCGCTTTTGGCAATGTGCATGGTGTATACAAGCCCGGGAATGTAGAACTGCGGCCGGAGATTCTGAACAATAGCCAGGTGTATATTCAAAATGAATTAAAAACCGCCGCCAAGCCTGTTTATTTTGTATTTCATGGCGGAAGCGGTTCACCCCAGCACCAGATCCGCGAAGCCATTGGCTATGGGGCTATTAAAATGAATCTTGATACCGATCTGCAATGGGCTTTCTGGGAAGGCGTGCTCGGGAATTATAAAAAGAGTGAAGCCTACCTCCAGGGACAATTGGGCAATCCCGAAGGTGAAGATAAACCCAATAAAAAGTTCTACGATCCGCGTGTATGGTTGAGAAAAGGGGAAGAAAGTTTTATTAAAAGGCTGGAAGTAGCATTCAATGATTTAAACTGTATTAACAGAAACGCATAGTACTGTGCTGCGTGGTAAAGTAAAAAGGGGCTGACAAAACGCTTGTCGGTCCCTTTTTTATTAAAATAGCCGTGTACGCTGCAGTAAACTAAACTCTCCCCGGCATTACATGCCTGGTTCACCCCTCATAAAAATAGTTTCGGTTTCAGGCACAGTTTTAAATTTTTTATTTTTCTGTAACCTTTCTTGTCTGATAGCAATCTAATTACTGAAAGTAAGTTTTTCAATTAAATTATAATAAAATGAAAGCTCATAAAGTGGTAAAGCCGTTTTTAGCAACCGCGATCGTATCGGCTGCTGTATTTTTCTCAACTGCCTACGCACAGAATAATCCCAAACTTTCCGATGCGGAAATAGCCTCCGTAGCGGTAGTAGCCAACCAGATTGATGTTGATTACGCTGCCATTGCAATAGAAAAGTCCAGGAATGATGACATCATTAAGTTTGCTGATATGATGGCCGATAACCACAAGGCAGTGATTGGCCAGGCAGTGGCACTGGTTAAGAAACTGGGGGTTACCCCGAAAGACAATGCTGTCAGTCAAAAACTAATGACCGATGCGCAAAAAAGCGAAAAGATGTTGCGTTCCAAAAAAGGCAATGCGTTTAATAAAGCATATATAGACAATGAGGTGGTGTATCATAAAGCCGTAATTGGCGCAGTAGAAGGACTTTTGATACCTGAAGCTCAGAACGCGGAACTGAAGGAGTTGTTACAAAACGTAGTTCCTACATTGAAAGCCCATCTTCAGCATGCTGAAATGGTGCAGAAAAAGTTTAAATAGTAACGCAAAGTGTTTGCGATGGTGATTGAAGAAACCTCACCAATATTGGGGTTAAAGCATGAAGGTTGATAACCAGTTTATAGATGGTTGTCAGCCTTCATTGTATTTTACGCAACGCTTTCATCGCTGGTTAAAAAACAATAACCGCATTGCCGCACCCGCCCCGGCAAAAGGAGGCTAATCCGGTGCAACTTTTTTTGTTTCCTATCTTTACAAAAAAACTGAGCTTTCGCGCTCTATATAAAAAAACATTATTGTCCGACTAAAGTCGGGTTAAAATGTCGTGTAACCCTTTACTGTTAAAGGTTACAGACGAAAAATCAGTTGTTTCAAAAGTGGGGGAACCTCCCCCTGATTTATTACGGCGAAAAAGCAA
>Ga0209916_1001209_pt1 | contig 25133 bp, 17 predicted proteins | sample ThiBio_1000_plan_FD_183956 | JGI IMG/M metagenome (GOLD analysis project Ga0209916, IMG submission 183956) | Wastewater bioreactor microbial communities from Cape Town, South Africa - Thiocy_solids_2 (SPAdes) | ecosystem: Engineered > Bioreactor > Thiocyanate-remediating > Anaerobic-Aerobic ... | reverse complement strand
CCGCGCTGGCCGCGATCCCGGCGGACAAGCTCCGGGACCGCTCGACGGAGTACGATTACGTCAACGGCGACTGGTACTATTTTCGCGAATACGTCAATCAATTCACGTTTCTGGATAGGGCCCTGAAGCCCATCGCCCAGCGGAAGGGGCAATGGACCGAGGCGCATACGAAGCGGACGTTCGAGCTTCACCGCTGGGTCGACGAGCCGTTCGGCGTCGGCGGCAAGGAATCGGACGCCGGCCCCATCTCGCGCGACCGGCTGGCGTGGGACGAGATGGCCGCGGCGTTCGCCGCGGGGTGGGCCAACGAGCACGACGTCTTCGACGCCCTGCTCGGGCCTCGCCCGACCAACCTCCATTCCACGAACTTCCACGAACTCCATGAGGCGACCCAAGCCCTGCGCGCCGGCAAGTCGCCCGAGGCGGTCGTCCCGCTGGTCGAGAAGGCCGTGGCGCGGGTGCTGGAGATCGAACTGGCGCGCGGGGAGAACCCGACGATCGCCACCGACGCGGCGCTTGTCATTCAATTCGCGGGGGGGCTCGCCGCGCTGGTCGACGTCCTTCAAGCGCTCGGCCGCGATCCCAAGTTGCGTCGGACTTACTCCTGGGGCGACTCGGGCCAGTCGAAATCCGCCGTCTTCAGCCACCTGATCCGGGCCACCCGGCCCAGACCGGACGAGACGCCGGAGGACTTCGCCAGGGCGATGAAGGCCGCGGGGATCGGCGAGGACGCGCTTCTGGCCGTGGCCTTCTACGCCCCCCAGTGGGCGCGCGGGGTGCAACGGGCGCTCGGATGGCCGACGTTCGAGGAGGCCGTCTGGTGGTTCCACGCCCACACCAAGGATTCCGAGTGGCGGGTCGCGGCCGAGGTCCGCGAGGCCCGCAACGCCGAGGTCCGCAAGTACACCCCCCTGACGCTCGAAGACCTGACCGAGGGGGCCGTGGACGGCGACTGGTTCGCCCGGACGCACAAGGCGCTCGGCAAGAGTCGATGGGCTCGGCTCGACGAGTTCGCCAAGTACGCCAGCTCCGGCGGCGGCCACAAGCGCGCCCAACTCTTCGCCGACGCCATGCTCGGCAAGCTCAAGCGCGCCGACCTGGTCAAGGACGTCAAGGACAAGCGCAAGCAAGACGCCGTCCGCGCCCTGGGGCTACTCCCGCTCAACAAGAAGTCGCCGGATAAGGACGTGCTGGAGCGCTACCGGATCATCCAGGAGTTCCAGCGGACGAGCCGCCAGTTCGGCTCGATGCGGCAGGCGTCGGAGAAGCTGGCGGCGCGGATCGGCCGGGAGAACCTCGCCAGGACCGCCGGCTACGCCGACCCCGTCCGCCTGCAATGGGCGATGGAGGGGAGGGAGTCCGCCGACCTCGCCGCCGGCCCGGTCGTCGTCGCGGTCGGCGACGTCTCCGTCGCCCTGGCGATCGACGCCGAGGGCCGCCCCGAGATCGCGGTGAAGCGCGGGGACAAGCCGCTGAAGAACGTCCCCCCCGCCGTCAAGAAGGACGGGGCCGTCGCCGAGTTGTTCGAGCGCAAGACGCATTTGAAGCAATCGGCGAGCCGGATGCGGACGTCGCTGGAGGAGGCGATGGTCCGCGGCGACGCCTTCACGGCCGAGTCGCTGACCGACCTGATGGGCAACGTCGTCCTACGGCCGATGCTGGAACGCCTGGTCTTCCTCGGCGAGGGGATCGCCGGCTACCCGACGGCCGGCGGCAAGGGCCTCCGCGGCCTCGCGGGGAACGTCGAGCCGATCAAGCCGGCCGAGACGCTTCGACTCGCCCACCCGGTCGATCTGCTGGCGTCTCGCGAGTGGTCCCAATGGCAGCGCGACTGCTTCGCCGCGGAGCGCGTGCAGCCGTTCAAACAGGTGTTCCGAGAATTATACGTCCCCACGGCCCAGGAGACGAGCGACGCCACCTTCAGTCGTCGCTACGCCGGCTGGCAGGTGAACCCGCGGCAGGCGCTCGCGCTTCTGGGATCGCGAGGCTGGATCACCGCCCCGGAGGCGGGCGTCTTCCGGACGTTCCACGACGAGAAGATCGTCGCCTGGATCGAGTTCATGGAGACGTTTCACACCCCCGCCGAGATCGAGGGTCTGACGCTGGAGAAGGTCCGCTTCGCCCGCCGCGGCGACGACGAGGCGCTCAAGGTCGCCGAGATTCCTCCCCGACTCTTCAGCGAGGTCATGCGCGACGTCGATTTGATCGTCAGCGTCGCCCACCGCGGCGAGGTCGACCCGGAGGCGTCGGCCGGCACGGTCGAGATGCGCGCGGCGTTGCTTCGCGAGACGCTCTCACTCCTGAATATCGAGAACGTCCGAATCAAGGAGCCGCACGTCTTCATCGACGGCGAGCGCGGGTCTTACGACGTCCATCTGGGGAGCGCGACGACCCACATGACGCCGGGGGGGACGCTGGTGATCGTCCCGGTCCACTCCCAGCACCGCGGCCGGATCTTCCTCCCCTTCGCCGACGACGACCCCAAAACGGCCGAGGTCCTAAGCAAGGTGCTCCTGCTGGCGCGCGACCGGGAGATCCAGGACCCGAGCCTGCTCGATCAGATCCGCGCGCTGGGGTGAGGACGCGGGGGCTCGGCGCCGGGCCCCCGCGGTCGGACGGTTCGTCAGGACGCGGCGACGCCCTCGTGGATGATGACCGCGCCGTCCTTCAGGTGGGTCAGGGTGCCCCACTCGCGGATGACGTGGGGGTGGCCCGCCACGTCGGCCTCGACCTCCTGGATCGTGTAGCGGCCCAGCTTCAGATGGGCGGCCAGCCCCTTGAAGTAGCCGATCGTGTCGGCGCGGGCCAGTTCCATGCCGTCGGCGTCGATCAGTCGATACTGTTCCGATACATGCGGTTTGTGCGTCACGAGCCACCTCCCCATGTCGAACTCCTCCACCCTCGCGCGGACCCGGCCGACGGGCCGTGGTGGAGCCCGTCGCCAAATTCTTAATACGTTTTAACGTGACGGAGGGTTCGCGTCGACCGGAATTTCGCGAGGCGGATTCAGGGGTGGTCGTCGGGGCGGTCCGCGACCTTTTTGGGGGGGTCTGGGGCCTGGGCGGCCTTCCAGCCCAGGCGGAAGGCGGCGCGGGCGACGCGGGCGGCCTTCTCGACGTCAATTTTCTCGACGACGTCGGTCGGTTTGTGGTAGTCCTCGTGGAGGCCGGCGAAGAAGAAGACGATGGGGACGCCCTTGGCGGCGAAGTTGTAGCTGTCGGTGCGGGCGTAGAACGGGTCGGTGTCGAAGACCAGCTCCAGGCCCTCGGCCTTGGTCGCCTCGGCGGCGTCGACGACCAGGGTGTTGTAGTCGGGGAGCTTGGGGGAGGGGGTCGCGCCGATCCTGGCGGGGTCGTTGCGGCCGATCATGTCGAGGTTGATGTCGGCCACGATCTTGTGGCCGTCGGGGATGGTCTGGTGGTCGGCGAACCACTTGCTGCCAAGCAGGCCCTTTTCCTCGCCGGAGACCCAGAGGAACAGGACGCTTCGCGCCGGCCTGGGGGCCTCGGCGAACGCCTGGGCGATCTCCAACAGGCCGCTGGTGCCGCTGGCGTTGTCGTCGGCGCCATTGTAGATCTGGCCCTTGTCGTCGACCCCCTCGTGGTCGTAATGGGCGCTGAAGACGACGATTTCCCTGGCCTTCTCGGGATCGGAGCCGGGGATGAAGCCGAGAACGTTGCGGTCCTCGCGGGGTTCGCGACGGACGGCGTGGGTGAAGTGGACTCGAAGGCCGAGATTCGAGGAGAGGGCGGCGGGGGGCGAGACCTCCGGGCCGGACAGGTCGAGCGCGGCGATCAGCTCCCTGCCGATCGGCGCGGCCAGGGTCAGGGTCGGGATCTCGGACGGCGCCGGACCCAGCGTGACGCGAGTCCGGCCGAACCCCAGATCGCGCGGCGACGGCGGGGGAGTCGAACGGTCCTCCGGGGAGATCAGGATCACGCCGAGCGCGCCTTTCTCGCGCGCCGCGCGGGCCCTGGCGGCGTTCGCTCGATGGTCGCCCCCGTGGGCCAGGATGAAGGAGCCCCGCGTGTACCGCTTGTCGTAATCGTCGATCCGATCCGAGCCGGCGAACAGGGCGGGGGCGTCGATCTCGCCGGCGGCGACCCCGCGGGGATCGTAGACGAAGTCGGCACCCAGCGCGCAGGTGATCTTTCGCAGCGCCGGTCCCTGGTTGATCGTCAGGGTCAGGGAGGCGCCCTCGGTCTCGGGCGTGGTCGCCTCCAGCATGAAACGCTGGAAATAAGATCGCGGGCCGCCGCCGTCGGGATCGCCCATCGGCTCAAGGCCGAACGCCGTCAACCGGGTGGCGAGATACTCGGCGGCGAGCCGGGCGTCGGCCGTGCCGGCCTCGCGCCCTCGCAGCAGGTCCGACGCCAGGAACCGCAGGTGACCGGAGATCTCCCGCGCCGTGATCGACGCCAACGCCTCCGGCGGCGGGTCGGGCGCGGGGGAGTCGACGGGGGCTTGCGCCCTGACGGACGAGGAAAGGAGCATGACGAGCACGAGCGACAACGAACGACACATGCAAATTTCCTTTCGGGTCAACCGTTCCCTCTCCTCTCCCGTCGGGCCGGTGCCCCGACGTTTCTTCAGAGACGGCCGCGGCGAGGAGCGAGCCGCGACGATCATCGCCTTCTCCCCTTGAGGGAGAAGGTGGCCCGAAGGGCCGGATGAGGGGTCGACCGGCGCTGCGTTTCGACGAAAGCCACGGTCTAAAACGACTTCGAATCCCAAGGCTTCCGGTCGCGCCCCCCTCATCCGGCCCTTCGGGCCACCTTCTCCCTCAAGGGGAGAAGGACGTTTGGCTTAGGCTTACGAGACGACCCATCGGGAGAGGGGACGTCGTCCCGTTCACTTTCCGACGTATCACCGCCCCAGCGCCTCCAATCCGTCGAGGACCGCGCGAGGGACCGTAAAGACGGTGCCGTGGCGGAAATCGGGGGGGAAGGAGACGCGGTCGGATTCGTCGGTCCAGTGGGCCAGGTCGGGGGAGGTGACCAGGCCGTAGCGGTGGTCCACGTACTTGTCGAAGTAGACGAACCAGCGGTCGCCAAGCTTGATCGCGGAGGGGCCCTCGGCCCAGTAGTCGCCGGTGATCGGCGGGGAAGGGGGGCCGAAGGGGCCCGTCGGGGCGTCGGCGAAGGCCACGCGGAGGTTCTTGGCGGGGGGCGTGCGGGTCTCGTCCTTGACGAACATCGCGAAGCGGTCGCCGTCGCGGACCATGGTCGCGTCGATCGAGTTGAAGCCGGGGTCGTAAAACAGCCGCGTCGGCGTGAAGGTTTGAAAGTCCTTGGTGGTGGTCAGGTATGTTCGATGGTTATAGCCGTCGTCGCCGGTCGTCGCGGTCTCGGGGAATCGGCCGGGGACGGTGGAGGCCCAGAAGATCAGGAAGCGGCCCCCGGCCTCGTCGTAAAAGAGTTCCGGCGCCCAGACGTTGCGGGCGTTCTCGCCCTTCATCACCTCGATCCGGCGCGCCTCGGACCAGTGGATCAGATCCTTCGAGGAAGCGTAACCGATCGCCGAGTGGGTCCATCCCGTCGTCCAGACCATGTGGAAGACGCCGTCGGGTCCTTCGACGACGTCGGGGTCGCGGACCAGCCCGCCGCCGACCTTGGGCTGGAAGACGGGGCGGTCGCCGTTGAGGGCCGTCCAGTCGTAGCCGTCGCGGCTGGTCGCCAGGTGGAGGCCGTCGTCGCCGTTGCCGCGGAACGACGTGAAGACCAGCGCCCGGCCGGGCGGGACGATCGGATCGTCGGCGGTCGAGGTCCGTGGAAGGAGAAACGCAAGGACGGCCAGCGCGAAGGGTGCGGAGCGGTTCATGGCGAGTCGGCCTCGCGCCCCCCGACGGTCGGGCCTTCCGCGCCCGAGCGTCGCGGGGCCGACGACGGATATCGCCTTCCAATCGATCAGGCCGGACGTCGAATTACAAGCCCGGCGCGCGCCGCGGCCGACGTCCCAGAGATGGGCCGTCGGCCGCGGCGTCGATCGGAAGGGGTCGCCCGCGTCAGCGGCCGGAGCCGACGGGGCGCCAGCCGGAGGACTTGCCGGTGGAGGCGGCGGCCGGCTTGCGGGGGGCGCGGGCGGGGGCGACGTCTTCCAGATTGGCGCGATCGTTTGGCGCTTCGTCCTCCTCGAAGTCCGAGGGCGGGAAGGCGAAGTCGTCGGCCTCGCGGTCGAGGTCGAGGTCGGTGGGCTCGGCGACGCGGTCGTCGAGCGGCCGGTTCGACCGGGGCGCGGCCCAGGCGTAGCGGTCGGCGGGGGCGCGGTCGCTGGCGGCGCGGATCTGGGATTGCCGTCGCGGGTCGGTCGGCGCGAGCGGCTCAAGACGGATCCCCACGATCGACGGATCGGGGACCGAAAGGCCGCCGTCGCGGTCCCGCCGGGGTCGCTCCTCGGGTTCGGGGGACTGGCCGCGGATGCCGCGGTTGGGCCGCGAGTTCTCGGCCAGGAGCGCGCCGGAACCGTCCAGCGACGGCGGGGCGTAGAGCGTCGCCAGTTTGTTGCGGTCGAGCAGCCGATAGATCGACTCGGGCGCGGCGTACAACCCGCGGTTGCCCTGGGGCTCGGCGAAGTTGCAGACGCCGGCCAAGAAGCCGTTGTCGGTGTACAGTCCGCCGCCGGATCGGCCCTGCTTGGGGGCGCGGGCGCACTCGATCGCCAGATGCCGCTCGTTGCCCCGCAACAGCCGGGTCGGGGGGCGGGTGATGACCGTCTCCCACATGGTCGCGTCGGCCCCTTCGGAGCAGCCGACCGTGTACATGTGCATGCGCTTTTGAGGATCGAAGTGGGGTGGGACCACGCGGGAGGCCGGCAGCCTGCGGCCGGGTCGGATAACGATCAGGCCGACGTCGGTGGCGAAGTCGTAGTCGACGGCCTTGCCGGGGATTCCCTGCTCGACGCAGGAGAGTTGGTCCTGGTTGGGGCCCTTGAGCTTGCCGTCGAACAGGTCGACGGCGATCTTGTTGGGGAACCTGGCCGGCGGGAAGTTGCGGCCGTCCTCGGTCTTGAAGATGTGGGCGCAGGTGAGGATCAACGACTGCTCCGGGGTGCTGTGGACGATCGTCCCGGAGCCGAAGCCGATGGAGTTGCCGTTGTAGACCTTGATCCGGACGGCGGTCTCCCAGGGCTTGGGGTTGACCGCGCGGTTCTTGGCCTGGCGGTCGGCGATCTCGCGTTCGGTGAGCTGATCGTCGGCGTCGCGGTCGGAGTCGTCGGCGACGAGGCGGTAGCGCGGGTCGGCGGCGGCCCCGGGGTCGTCGAGGTCGGCGTCGGATTCGTCCTCCGCGTCGGCGTCGTCGTGGTCGCCGCGGTCGGCCCCGCGGGCGGCGGCCTGGTCGCGGGCCTTGAGGTAGAACTTCGCCAGTCGCGCCGCGGGCTGGGCGCCGGAGGTCCGGTCGAGTTCCCGGCCGTCGGCGTCGACGACGACGAAGGTCGGGACGGCCTGGACGTCGTACCTGGAGGCGAGGTCGGGCGATTGATCGATATCGACCGATTTGACGGGGTATCCCTTGGCCACGAGCGCCTCGACGGCGGGGCGCATCTGGCGGCAGGGGCCGCACCATTCGGCGTGGAAGTCGAGCAGGACGGGCGCGGGTTCGCCGGCCGCGGCCTGGGCGACGCTGAGAAGCAGCAATAGCGCGGGTGCGTATTTCATGCCGCAAGGACTCCATTCCCTCGGGGGCGTCCGCCCGGCCGCGACGCGCCGGGGCGGTCGGATCGCGGGGCCGGCGTCGCGTCGAGCGCGGGCGCTTGGGCCGCGGGTCGCGAGGGGCGCCGACGCGCGCGATCCGTCCCCTGGGGAGGTGACGTCGGCGTCGATGGAAGGGGTTGGAGATCGAGGTGGAGAGCGGCGAGCCGGGGGCCTTCCCCGGACCTTCCCTGGGCGGCGGGCCTCGCGAAAGCGGCCCCGCGGTCGACCCTCGTGGCCGTCCGCGTCCCGTCGTCCGGATCGATTGGCTGAATCACGGTCGCGCCCCGTCGAAGACGAGACGCGCCCGACGACCCAGGTCGTCCGGCCGACGGTCCCGCCGCGTCCGCGCCCTCCCTGACTCTCGACCATCCCGGGCGTCCCGCCCTGGGGATACGGCGATCGGAGGGGGTCGCGTCCACCGCGGTGAGCCCCTTTTACTAGAGGTCGTTCTGGAGTACCAGAGCAGTTATCGGCGATTCCGCGGGGGGTCTTGAGACTCTCCGCGGAATTCTCCGGATGGCGCCTCGGCCGTCGGAAGCCGGGGCGTCCGCGAGGAAGGCCGCCACGGGTTCGTGGCGCCGATCCGCGGCGGCGTCCCCGCGCCATGGCGAGCGACCTAGCGGAGCGGGCGCGACCGCGGCGACGCCGGCTCGGACGCCGCCGCCTCCCCCGGTTTCGCGGGCGTCGCCGCGGTCCCGCGGCGGGCGCGGTCCTTGAGGATCGCCGCGGCCGCGGTCTCGCGGGTCTTGACGCCCGACTGGGGAAAGACGCCGCCGGCGAGGATCAACATCGTCAGGGCCGTCACGGCGAACCGCTCCCGCCTCGTGATCCCGACCGCGACCGACGAGTCGCTCCGGCCGCCTGCGAACAGCGCCAGGTACGCGCGGAGGACGGCGATCCCGCCAAGCGCCGAGGCGGCCAGCACGCCGATCCCGGCGGGGAGGTCGGCGTCGACCGCGCCGTCGACCAGGAGTTCGACGGAGACGAACCCGACGGTGCCGGGGAAGCCGACGCTGGCCAGCCCGGTCAACAGGAAGAAGACGGCGAGGACCGGCGTCCGTTCGTACAGGCCGTGATGGACGGCCAGGGAGAGGCGGCCGAAGCGAGCCTCGAGCGCCCGCAACGTCAGCCCGAACCCGCACAGGGAGAGGATCGCCGAGAACCAGAGGCAGAGCGACGCGCAAAGCGACAATTCGGTGTGAATCCCGAGGCCAACCAGCACGAGCGCGGCGTGGCCGACGAACAGGAAGGCGAAGAAGCGGCGCTCCTCGCGCTGGACGACCGCCATCGCGGAGGCGTAGACGGCCGTGGCCAGCGAGGCGAGGCCGATCAGGCGCAGGCACCAGTCCGGGGCGATCGGGACGACGAGCCGGATCGCCGCGTAGACTCCGCTCAAGGGGAGCGCGTACAGGAGGGCGATCCCGAACGAGGCGTGTTCGAACCAGTCGGTGACCCAGCAATGGGCCGGCGCCGCGCCGGATCGGATCAGGACGGCCGCCGTCAGCGCCAGGCAAGCCCACCCGGGCGCGGCGGAGGCGGGGCCCCGCGCGTCGACGCCGGTCTGGCCGAGGATCAGCAGGCCGACGAACAGGGCCATGTGCAAGGCGTAAAGCCGCGTCGGCCGCCCGCGATTCCGTAGCTCGACCAACGGCGGGACCGTCGAGGCGGCCAGCAGGCCGACCAACGGCCAGGGCCCCTTGGTGGCGAAGATCGCCAGGCCGATCGCCTCGGCGGCGAGCGACCACGAGAACGAGAACCGCCGCGCGTGGGCGCGGGCCGTCGCCACGGCCGTCAGCAGGTGCAAAAGCGCGACCGCCGGCAGCAGCGGCGCGGACAGGTCGTCGAGCGCCAACGGCGACGGCCGCGCGCCCGGGGAGGCCGCCGGCCCCTCGGCGTAAAACGACAGCGACGCCAAAAGCGAGCACGCGAACGCCGAGCCGATGAACGCCACGCCCCAACGATAGACGCGGTCGGGTCGCCCGAGCCAGCCGACGACGATCGAGCCGACCGCCGCGGTCCCGATCGCAAGCTCCAACCATGGCGCCGAAAGGGGATTCATAAGACCTCGTCGAACGTTCCAGGGCGGGGCTTGACCTGGTCCGACTCGCGCGAGGGCTCGCCGGAGAGCCAGTCGGTCCAGCGCCGCTCCAGCGAGTCGCAGCGTCGCAACGCCCGCGTGAAGGGGGCCGCGACGAACGTCGTCAACGCCGCGTCCAAAAAGCCCCGCTCAAGCGCGAAGCGGTAGCGGCGGGCCTCGGCGCGGGCGTCGCCGCGCCGGCCCGCCGCCGCGGTCGGTCGGGGAGCGCCCTCGCCGATCGCGTTTTCCAGTTGGTGGTAATCGTGCAGCAGCGTCGGCGCCCGGAGGAACTGCAACGTCCGAAGGCAGGCGTGGCCGAGGAAGTGGGCCAGGGCGACGTAGCGGAGCCAGACCGCCGCGGCGGCCGCCGCGACGGCGACGTCGCCGGAGGCGCGCCCGCCGACCCAACCCGCCACCCCCGCCGCGCCGGTCTCCGCGACGATCATCCCGACCTGCGCGAGCGAGGCGAACGACAGGGCCGACTTGATGTCCGTCCCCGCGGCCCCGACGACGTGGGCGAACGCCGCCGTCGCCAGCCCAAGCGCCGCGACCAGCGCGCCCATCGCCAGCGAGCGCTCCCAAAGCGGGCTCGTCCGCATCAAAAGGAAGGCGCCCAGATGCACCGACAACGCGCCGTAGAACACGGCGCTCGACGGCGTCGGGCCCTCCATGGCGCGCGGCAGCCAGCCGGAGAACGGCGCCAACGCCGACTTCCCGGCCGCGGCGGTCAGCAGCAACAGTCCCACGAGGAACGCCTGGGCCGCGGTGACGTCCGCCCGCGCCTCCGGCCACGCGGCGAACCCGAACAGGACGTCGAGGTCGCCCGCCCCCCGGAGGCGGTGCATCGTGACGACCGCCAACAGCAAGGCCGCGTCCGAGAACCGGTAGACGCTCCAAACCCAAAGCGCGTTGCGCGACGGCGCCCGCCGCTCGTGGTAGAACCCCACCAGCAACGCCGACGACAGACCCACCAGCTCCCAGCCCGCGAACAGCGTCTCCATCGTTCCGGCCAGCGACGTCGCGATCATCCCCAGCGCGAAGACGGAGTACAACACGAAGAACCGGTTGAAGCCGCGCTCCCGGTGCAGGTAGCGGCTGGCGAAGGCGCCGATCGTCCCGATCAGCACGAACGACAGGATCGCGACCGGGACCGACAGCCGGTCGAAGACGAACTTGATCCGGAAATGGTACGAGTCCGCGACCGCGACCCATTCCCCGAAGTCGACCGCCACCCGCCGCGAGCCCGTCGCCAGCATCGTGACCAGCATGGCGAGCGTCGCCAGCAGACCGGAGACGATCGTCGCCTCCACCAGCCGGCTCGTCCGCTCCTCGCGCGGCGGTCGTCCGAGAAGCGACGCGCCCCCCAGCGCGACCGTCAGCGCGACGGGGCCGCCGACCACGACCGCCCCCAGCGCTCGCGTCCAAAGCTCGAAGCCGGTCATCGCGTCCTTCCGCTCGTCGTCGCGGCCTGGGGACCGGCGCTTGAGATCTCCGCGAACTCCAGATGGTCGCGCCAGCCGCGACTCCAGTCGCGCGACGACGACGCCCGCGGCAAGGCGGCGGCCCGGGGTTCGTACGGCTGAAACTCGCCGTCGACGAAGACGCTCACCCGGCCGGCGCCGGGCGCGACGAGGGCGAGCCGCGCCCACGCGTTGCGGAACGGCCGCGCGAGCCCCGGGTTCCGCTCCAGCACCCGCGCGACGGTCTCCGCGGACGCCTCGACCACGAAGAGGATTCGGACGGGCTCGTGGATCTCGACCATCTGCCACGGCAGCCCCGTCCGCAGGTCGCTCGACGCGCCGTCCATGACGCCGACCAGCGCCGTGATGTTGTGCGGCAGCTTCGTCCCCGCGCCCCAGCCCGCGTTGTCGACGTAGGAGAAATAGTATTCCAGGCTGATCCCGGCGCAGACGGGGACGGCGGCCTGGAGGGCCCGCTCCAGGATCGTCCCGTCGGCGTCGTCTCGCTCGGGGTCGTAAGACCCCAGGAACGCCCGCCGATCGAGGAACAGCCCGCGCGTCAACGCCCTGCGCCCCACGACGCAGAGGCCGTTGGTCGCGTGCCCCCACTCCGGGCGCGCCTGCGCCAGGTCCGCCGCCCGGCCCTCGACGCGCCGCCGCGCCGCGGCCGGCCCGATCGTCAGCGGCGCGGATCGGAACCGCCGGCAGCGCTCCAGCGCGTCCCGGTCGCAGGCCCGCTCGATCTCCGCGCGGGCCGCCTCGAATTCCCGACGACGCGACTCGGGGACCAGGTCGACGTCGTAAAAGGTCATCGACTCGTCGCTGGTGTTGTGCATCCCGCCGACGAAGACCGCGTGGTCCGGCACGATCAAGCCGCGCGAAGCCAGCCCCAGGCGGACGCGACGGTCGTTGAGCATCCACGCCAACGCCCGGGCGTTGGGGCCCCCGCGCGCCCCGCCGCAGGCCCCGCAGTCGTGGGCCGACTCGTGGGGATTGTTCAGGCTGGTCGAGCCGTGCCCGATCACGAACACCAGCCGCGCGAACCCCGACGTCAGCCCGATCTCGCGCAGGACCGTCTCCGCGACGTCGGTCATCTCCTCGACCGTGAACCCCTGGCCGCCGACGTCGGGGCCCGGCTCGGGATCGATCCGCTCCAGCCGGAGCCGCGTCAGCGGCGGCCGCGCGAACCGCGTCATCCGTCCCCGGAATCGCCCGGTCGTCCGGGGGAACAGGGTGCGGGCCACCAGGGGGACCGACGCCGCCACGCCGAGGAAGGCCGACAGGACCGTGCCGACGCCGATCGAGCGGCTCCCGGCGTGGAGCCATCGCGACGCCATCCCCAGCGCCCGCCGCAGGGCGCGACGGCGGGACTCGGCCTCCGCGGGCGCGACCGCCTCCTCGACCACGTAATGCCCGGGGCGGATCGACGCCGGGCAGAGCGGGGCGAAACGGGCGTCGCCGACGCCTCGGTAGTACATCGCGATCGAGAAGAACCCCGCCACGCCGAAGGTCTCCGAGTCCGGCGCGACCTCCTCGATATGCCTGCGGATCGACTCCTCGCGCTCGTCCAGGCAGAAGACCGCCTGGAACCGCGACGGCCCCGCCGGCGCCGGACGTCGAGAATGGAGGGCCACGGCGTCGAGCGATCGTATATAGAACCGTTGCTCATAAGCCTCGTGGAGGATCCGGCGGCGCTCCAGCCCCGAGAATCCCTCGATCTCCCGAAGCAACGTCGCCCATCCCGAACGGCCCAGCTCGTGAAGCGCGCCGGGGGACGTCCCGAAGATCTGCGCGAGCTGGAACGCCAGGAAGGCCCGCCGTTCCACGCTCGGCGGCCAGTGGGGGTCGGATCGCTCCCTCAGGAGCCGCCAGAACCCGGACGCCGGCGCCGCGACGCCGAGCCCGCTCCGGGCGACGCTCGCCGTCGCGAACCGCTCCAGGACCAACCGCGCGGCGAGGAACTCGACCAGGCTCCCCTCGGGGATGGAATGGCCCTCGCGGTCGCCGCGCGACTCCACGTGATGAATCATCCCGGCCCACCCGCGCAGCGCCAGCAGCGTCTCCGACAGGAAGGGGTCCCAATCCCCCTCGGACACGCCGAAGGCGGCGAGCGACTCGCGGATCGACCCCAGCGGGCCGACCCCCTCGCGCTCGAGCCGGGCCAATTCCTCGGCCAACCCGCGGCGCCAGGGCTCGACCTCCCCGCCCGGCTCGCCGTAAAGCCCGCGGAAGGCGCGCCAGAACCCCTCCTCGCGCTTCGGCAGCCGCCGACGCGCCACGCCCCGGTCCAGAAACGCGGCGCAAAACGGGACCAGGACCCCATGGACGAGTTCGTCGGCGTCCTCGCCGGTCGCCTCGAACAACAGGTTGCGCGGCCGGATCGACGCCGACGGCGGCGACGTGAACGGCGGCGGCCCGCTCGCCCCGTCGCGGCACGCCCGCCAAAGCGCGTAAACGGCGAACCCCTCCCAGTCCTCGTCCGTCCACGACTCGATCCGCGACCCGCCGCCGAACCGCCTCAGCAAATCCTTGAACGCCTCCCCGCCGTCCGCCGACGCCCGCCCCCCCTCGTCCTCGTCGTCATCGACGCGGCGAAGGTCGCGGACGACCCACCGCCTGGTCTCGGCGATCATCCGGGAGCGCACCGCGAACGAGGCCTCGGCCCGGACCCGCCGCATCGCGTTGGACTCCGCGACGAACCAGGTCAACTCCTCGGTCGTCCCGACCCGGAGCGGATACTGAAGCATCGCCAGCCGCAGGTCCAAAAGCGTCCCGAACGGCGCGACCTCCTCGTCGGCCCGATCGCCCAGGTCCCGCGCCAGCACCGCCTTGAGCGTGTCGATCCGAATCCGGCCCAGCCTCAATTCCTCGCGATAGCGGTCCTCGGTCAAATACGGCTGGCACCCGTAAATCGACGCGGCCCGCCTCACCCCCTCGTGAAACGGAAGATCCTCGAACGCATGGAGCGTGTTGTGGTGGATGAAGACCGTGATCGGCCCTTGCGCCGGCAACAGGTGGGCGGCGCGTTCGATCGCGGCGCTCAGGCGGTCGAGGGCGTCGTCGCGCGGCTTCGTGGCCGAGTGTGTCGGCGTCGTGTCCATGCCGGTCGGGACCGCCCGCTCCGAAAACCGCGCCGAGCCCCGCGGATCGACGAAGAAGCCGATCGATCGTCGCCGGGGGCCGCCGTCAAGCGGACATCATAGGGTCGACCGATGCGTCCCGACAAGTGGAAGGCTCCGGCGGGGCGAAGAGAGATCCTCGCCGAGCGCCGCGCCGACGGACTTCCGGGGAGGACGGTTCCTGTTACCATGGAATCGGCGCCGCGGGGCGGCCGCCCATCTCCAGCGAGGGCCTCGTCATGCCGATGGACATCGTCACTCTCATCCGCGAGATTCAGGACGCGCACCGCCTGCTAGACGACCAAGACGACCTTCTCGACCCGACGGATTCCCCCGCGATGGGAGAGGGATGCGCCGAGCGGGACGTCGCCGCCCTGGAGGATCGGTTGGGCGCCCGGCTGCCGCCGTCCCACCGTTCGTTCCTCTTGAAGGTCAACGGCTGCGCCCGCCTCGGGCTCAGCCTCGGGGGCCTGCTGTCGGCGGATCGGGTCGACTGGTTCCGCGCGGAAAACGGGGACTGGATCAGCGCCTATCTCGACAACCCGCTCGACGACGTTTCCCAGGAAGCGCATCGCGTTTACGGCCCGGATCAAGACCCCGCTCGCTTCCGCCGCGCCTACCTGCCCGACTGCCTCCAGATCGGCGACGTCTTCGACGGGTCCGTTTATCTCCTGAACCCGAAGGTTCGCGACGTCCGGGGGGAGTGGGAGGCTTGGAACCTGGCGAACTCTTATCCCGGCGTCGTCCGCTGGCCTTCATTCCAGGCGATGGTCGAACACGAATGGGCGGAGATCCGCCGCGCGTCCCGCGCGGGCTCTCTCGCGATCGACGCAGACCGAATCCTTTCCGAGGCGATCGCGGCCTTGCGTCGTGAAATCGCCAAGGACCACGTCTCGCCGGCCGTCGCGGTCGCCAGATACATTCGGCTGAAGATGGGCGTGGACGAGGACTTCACCGCCTGGATTCAGCGGACGAACGGCGCGAAAACCCTCCTGGACGCCTTGAAGGCCGACGGCGGTTGACCGCCGCCGGATGGCCCCGCCGCCGCGGCGCGGGAAAAATCAACCGACGCCGCGGCCCCTCTCGGCCTGGTAGAATGTGGCGGGGACCGACCCGATTCGTCGAGGAGGGCGCTTGGCCATGAACGCCGCGCGGGACGTCGTGGAAGGGACGTTGAAGCCCGATGGGTCGCTGGAGTTGGCGGGGAGGTTCCGCCTGCCGCCGGGCCGGGTGCGGGTGACGGTCGAAGCGCTGGCCGAGCCCGCCCCGAGCGCGGTCGACTGGTTCGAGCATCTCCGGAAAGCCAGGAGCGAGCGGGAGGCCGCCGGGGCCCGGTTCCGAACCGGGGAGGAGATCGACGCCGAGGTCGACGCCATGCGCGACGAATGGGACCGACCTTGGACGGATATGAATTGATGCGGCGGGTCCGACGCGAGAGGGCTCACGATGGCTAGGATTCCAGCAGAGGAATCGAGGCGTCTGATCAGGGCGTGTCGCGCGCTATGGCGTCTCTTTACGGTTGGCGGTCTCCTCGGCGTGGGATTTCTTCTGCTAGGGGCGATCGCGGTCGGTCTCCACGACCCCCAGCGCCATGGGGACCAACTACCGCCGCGAATCTCGGCGGTCGCCCTGACGGCTTTGGCATTGGCAAGCGCGGCCGGGGCTCTGTCGTGCATGGTCGATGGTTACATCGAGGCGCGAGAATGCTCGAAGTCGGTTCGATGCCTCGTCTAACGAAGTTCTGGCGAGCGGGGTGGGCGTCGCCATTCTCACGATTGTCGCGATCATGAGCGTCGTGGCCGCGATGCAGGATTGGTTCCGCGGGTAGGACCCATTCGGATACGGAAGGCGTCCTCCCCCGCGCCCCCATCCGACGCCGGATTCCCGCGACGGGCCGGGAAAACGATCGGATCGGCGGGGCCTTTGACGATAAAATAAACCGACGCTGCGGGACTCGGCGGCTTTCTCGAAGGGGGCGCCAAATGACCATTCGACTGTCGGACGAGCGCGAGCGGTTCGTGAAGACGCTCGTCGCGGACGGGAGGTTCGCGACGGAAGAGGCCGTCGTGGAGGCCGCGCTCGGGTTGCTTCAAGAACGGGAACGCGACGAGGCGGCCAAGCTGGCCCGACTCCGCCGCGACGTCGGCGCGGCGATCGAGGAAGCCGACCGCGGCGAACTGGAACCGTTCGACGCCCGCGCCACCCTGGACCTGATCAGGGCTCGACGCGCCGCGGGCCGCTCCTGATGGTCCCCGTGACTCGATCGCGTCTGGCGGGGGTCGACCTCTTCGAGATCCTGGGAGAACTCGACTCCAAGGACTCGGCGAGGGCGACTCGATACGCGATCCTGTTCGACGAGAAGATCGAAGCGCTCTCGCGCTTCCCCGAGATGGGCCGACCGCGGCCCGAGTTCGGCGCGGACGTGCGGAGCACGCTCGTCAAGCCTTACGTCCTCTTCTACCGCTTCCTCGGCGAATCCGTGCAGGTCCTTCGCGTCATCCACGGGAAAAGGGACCTGAAGCGCCTCATGGACGAAGGCGAAGACGAGTAGGCGCCGCGGCGCCGATTCCCAGGGGAGGATCGGCGTCCGTGAGCCCCGGAGTCGACGGCCACGCGATATCATTATGATCTTGGTTTAGCAACGTTAATTGATGTTTGGCATGCGTCCTCCCTTCTCCCACAAGGGGAGAAGGGATGCGTATCGTTGCTTGTGCTTCAGGTTTTCGACAGAGCGCCATGTCCTCGAATCGAGAATCCCCAGTTGGAGAGGGCGTCCGGATGAACGATCTCCAGGCGAGGCTGCTGTCGCTGGCGCCGCCGCCGACCCGGCCGATCGACGCAGGGACTCCCGAGCGCTGGGGCTTCGTGGAGACCCTGATCGGCACGGTCCTGCCGCGCGACTATAAGTGGATCATCAACACTTACGGGCGTGGAGATTTCTGCGACCTTCTCGCCCTCTTGAACCCGTTCTCGACCTCGGAGGGGGGCAACCTCCTCGCCCAAATTCCGGAGGTCCTCGATCACTATCGCGAGGGGCCGGGGTTCCAGGTCGAGGAGAGGCGGCCTTTCCCCGCCCATCCGGAGCCGGGCGGCCTGCTCCCCGCGGCCCAGGACTCCAACGGCGGCGACCTGTTCTGGCGGACGCTCGGCGAGCCCGATTCTTGGGCCCTGGTCCACTACGACTGGCGCGGCGGCTGGATCCACCGGGAATACGGGAAGCCACTCCTCGACTTCCTGGTCGAGTGGATCTCCGGCGAGCTTCCCGACGGTTATTTCGGGGTCGCGAACGACGCCCCGATCATCCGCCGCGATCCGATCTTCCTCCCGACGGGTCAATCCCGCCCCCGACTTGGGAGGTGAGCGAGGGGCGGGACGAGGGTCGTTCGCGGCGGGCCGGGTCGGGCCGGGTCAGTAGGAGTCGGCGCTGACGACTTCGCCGCCGGCCATCGAACCCAGGGCGACCCAGGTGGGGAGGCTGACCGAGTTCTTGCAGAACCGGACCGAGCCGTCGCACATCAGCGAGTTCACCCCGCCGGGATGCCGGCTGCGGGCGGCGGCGAAGCAGCCCCCCTCCTTCGCTTGCGAGAAGCAGGCCAGGCCCTGGCCGGGTTGGCTGTCGCAAAGATCGCCGTTGCCGAGGTTCGCCGGACTGGTCCCGGGCGCCGACCCGCCGTAGGTGGGCAGGTTGTCCATGGTGTTGCCCCCCGCCGGGTCGACGTATGACGATCCGGCCCAGTAGTCGATCTTGCCGTTGGGCGCCAGGCGGGTGACGAACGAATGCGCGCCGGGGAAGCCGGTCCAGATCAGCCCCCGGATGTCGTCCTGGGCCCCCTGGAGGAACTCGCTCATCATGAGGGTGTTGCTCGTCCCGTCGGTCACGGACGCGATCGACGTCCGCGACGGGCCGGTCGCCCCCTGGTTGTACCCGAACGGCGACGCGAGGTGGGTCGACGGGTTCGGTTTGAACCGGCTGTCGCTCCGCTGGCCCTGGCCGTAATCGGTGTTGCCCCAGTTCACCCCGTAGTTGCCCTTGCTGATGTTCATCGCCGGGATGCCCGAAAGCGCCGCGCCGAGCATCGACGCCCGGACGTTGAAGATCTGCTCGGGATCGCTCGGGCACTGGAAAAAGCCGATCTTGGAGGTGAGGATCGTGCTGTTGACGGCGTAGGCGTAGGGATACCCGGTGTAGGTCATGGGCCCCTCGGACCCGACCTGGAAATTGAACGAGGCGTACATGGCGCCCCCCTCCAGGTACGGCAGCGTCAGCACGAACCAGGTGGTGTTCTGGCAATTGCTGCCGAAGCCGGTGCCGTTGCACGGCGCGGTGTTGGTGTTGAAAACGGTTCCGGAGGGGAAGCCGTCGTTGGCGCTCATGTAGTTGTGGATCGCCAGGCCGAACTGCTTGAGGTTGTTGACGCATTGCGCGCGCCGCGCCGCCTCGCGGGCCGCTTGCACCGCCGGCAGCAAAAGGGCGATCAGGACGGCGATGATCGCGATCACCACCAACAGCTCGATCAAGGTGAAGGCGCGCGGGGAACGGCGACGAGTCATCTGTTCGCACTCCTTTCACGAGGCGGCGCGGGACGGGCATCGAACGCAATACGGATGCGACGAGAACGAGACGGGGCGATTTGGAATCCGTGACATCATCACGTCGTCACGGATCCTAACGAATGTCGAAAATCGTCACAAGCACCATTTCCGGTTTTCCCGGCCGACCGAACGACTAAATTATTCGGTTCCGAAGCCGATCAGGTCGACGCTCTCCAAAACGCGCGGACGAGGGAGTTGCGTGTCCGACTTCGATGACGCAATATCCGATTCACGATCGTGCCGGAAGCGCATACGCTTCAAGGAGACGTCTCCCATGCTCCCTCGACCTTCCCGCGTCGTCCGCCCCGGCATGTTGCTGGCGGCCCTCTCGTTCCTGGCCCACGCCGGTTGCGGCGGCTCTCCGTCCCAACCGGAGGCGGCGAAATCCGACGGCCAGGCGGCCGATCAGAAGAAGATCCAGGAGCTGTCGAAGAAAGGCTACGACTTCAAGGAGATCCGATCGATCATGAAAGGCGAGGAGCCCGAGCCAAAAACCAAGAAAAAGGCGAACCGCGGAAGGCGTTAGCGTGATCCTCGCCTTGATCGCGCGCGAGCCGGGAGCCGTGCTTTGGTTTCTTAAGCCCGTGACGGCGGGTCCCCCGCCCGTCCCCACGAGCCTCCGCCAGTCTCCTCGCCGCGGCCTCACGGCCCTCTAGACGATCCTTGGCTTCGGCCAAATCACTCAAATCATATAGATATATTTTATACAATGACTCCGTATCGACCAATGAACGAGGTCGTTCACGGCGAGAAGAAATGATCCGACGCGCGGCTCCACGCGGACTGGTAGAATGTGGCGGGGCCGATCCGAATCGTCGAGGAGGGCGCATGGCCATGAACGCCGCGCGGGACGTCGTGGAAGGGACGCTGAAGCCCGATGGGTCGCTGGAGTTGGCGGGGAGGTTCCGCCTGCCGCCGGGCCGGGTGCGGGTGACGGTCGAAGCGCTGGCCGAGCCCGCCCCGAGCGCGGTCGACTGGTTCGGGCATCTCCGAAAAGCCAGGAGCGAGCGGGAAGCCGCCGGGGCCCGGTTCCGAACCGGGGATGAGATCGATGCCGAGGTCGACGCCATGCGCGACGAATGGGATCGCCCCTAGACGGATCGGAGCGTCGCGGTGCTCGTCTTCATCGACGCCAACATCCTGATCTACCGCCTCGAAGCGGTCCCCGGCCTGGGGGCGAGGGCCTCCGCTCGGTTGGCGACTCTCCACGCGGCGGGCGATCGAATCGCCGTGAGCGACCTGGTTCGCCTGGAATGCCGGGTCGGCCCGCTCAAATCGGCCGACGCGGCGCTGTTGGCCGATTACGACACTTTAGACATGCCGGTGGTTCGTAGCCTTCGAAGTCGCGATGAATCCTCCCGTATTTCTCGTTGACGGCGCCCATCCATTCCAGGCAGTTCCGCCACCGGCCGCCACCTTCATCGATCGTCAAGACGTCCATCTCATCTCCCCGAGGCGTACCCTCGCGCTCGACCCGAAAGTTCAGTCCCTCGACGTGGAGGAGCCCGGCGCCCTCGGCCACTTGCTCGACTCCTCCCACGAATTGCACCTCAAAGCTGGCGGTGCCCGAAATCGTCAGCGTCCCGTCCTCGCCCACGGTCCATCGAAACGCTTCCACGCGGGACCAGAGCGGGACGGCGCGTTCGAACCAGCCTCGCCCATCTGGTAGGAAGGCGAGGTAGTCGTCGCACATCGCGCCGGGCGCGAACCGCTGATCCACTGACCACAACCCGACCAGGCCCCGCTCGTCCATCACGGTCTCCCGGCGTCAAAAGGCGTTGATCGGCTCTCAGAGAAGGCCAGGCGGTCGTCGGCTACGACGTCGCCGGGGCGCGGAGGGGGATGTGGCGGGCCCAGGAGGGGTCGGCGTCGGGGTGGTCGGAGCGGAAGTGGACGCCGCGGGACTCGACGCGCTCGGCGGCGGCGGCGATCATCAGGCTGGCGGCGGTGAGCATGTTCTGGATCGACCAGCCCTCCGGGTCGTCGAAGGTCTGGGGCAGGACGTAGCGGCGCCAGCGGTCGACCTGGCGGGCGGCGTCGGCCAGGCCGTCGGCGTCGCGGGTGATGCCCATGTTCCGCCACATCAAGGCCCGCAGCGACTCCCGCAAATCGTCCAGGTCGATCGCCGGCCGGGGGCGGTCGGACGGCTCGGAGGCGATCGGCGGGACCTCCAGCCGCCAGGGGCCCGCCGCCTTCAATCGCTCGGCGACGTCCTCCGCCACGCGGGCGCCGAAGACCAGGCCCTCAAGCAGGCTGTTCGACGCCAGCCGGTTCGCGCCGTGGAGCCCGCTGCTGGAGACCTCGCCGGCCGCCCAGAGGCCGTCCAGCGAACTGCGCCCGCGCTCGTCGACGGTCACGCCGCCGATCATGTAGTGCGCTCCGGGGCAGACCGGAATCAGGTCGGCGGCGATGTCCAGGTCGAAGCCGCGGCAAAGCCGGTCGATGCCGGGGAACCGCCCCCGGATGAACTCGGCGTCCAGGTGCGACAGGTCGAGGTAGACGTTGGGATGCCGAGTCTTCGCCATCTGGGCCGTGATCGCCTGCGAGACGACGTCGCGCGGGGCCAGCTCGGCGCGAGGGTCGTAATCGGGCATGAAGCGGTGGCCGTGGCGATCGCGAAGATACGCCCCCTCGCCGCGAAGAGCCTCGGTCAAGAGGTGCCGCGCCGAGCCGGCCATGTAAAGCACGGTGGGGTGAAACTGCATGAACTCCATGTCGCGGAGTTCGACCCCCGCGCGGTAGGCCATGGCGTGGCCGTCGGCGGTGGCGATGGGGGGGTTGGTGGTCTCTCGGAAGAGTTGCCCCGCGCCGCCGGCGGCCAGGACGACGGCGCGGGCCCAGACCAGGGCGAAGCCGCGATGACGGTCCCAGACCAGGACGCCTCGGCAGCGGTCGTCGAGGGTCAGCAGGTCGACGGTCGGGCAGTTCTGCCAGATGCGGACGTTGGGACGAAGTCGGGCGTGGGCGATGATCGCGCGCATGATCTCACGGCCGGTCTCGTCGCCCAGGGCGTGGACGATCCGGGCGCGCGAGTGGCCCCCCTCGCGTCCCAGGGCGACGTGGCCGTCGACGGTGTCGAACCGCGCGCCCAACTCCATCAGTTCGTGGATTCGCTCCGGGGCCTCGCGAACGACCAGGTCGACGACGTGGGGGTCGCACAGACCCTTGCCGGCGGTGAGGGTGTCGGCGATGTGGTCCTCGACGCGGTCCTCCGGGTCCATCACCCCGGCGATGCCGCCTTGCGCGTAGCTGCTGTTGCTTTCGCGGACCTCGTCCTTGGTGACCACCAGCACCCGCGCCGACTCCGGCATCCCCAGGGCCGCGCGCAGGCCGGCGATCCCCCCGCCGACGATCGCGACGTCCACGAAGTGATGCGGCAACTCGCGCGGATCGAAGCCGACGAGATAGCGACGCGGCGGGGGCGCAAGGGTCTTCATCGCGAGTCGAGACCTCGAAAGGCCGGCGGAGTCCACCAACCATTTTACCGACTGGGGCCGCGGTCGTCGCGAACCCGCTTCGAAACGAGGAAGCCCTCACCCGCGAGCGTCGCGGACGAGGGCCTTCATCTCGATCCAATAAATTGGTTAGTCGAGTGGAGGATAGGGGATTTGAACCCCTGACCTCTTGCATGCCATGCAAGCGCTCTCCCAGCTGAGCTAATCCCCCGCGTCATTCTTCTGGGGCGACGGCGACGACGAACCGTTGGGCTCATGTCGCACGTCACAGGAAGAATGATACCGGACGAGCCTTCCGGGTTCAACGCCGATCGCCTCGATTTTCCCAAGGACGATCTTAATTCACGGACGCCAAACGACTTAAGACCCATCGACCCGAGCGGCGATCAAGGACTGAAGGCCGCTTAAGGCCCTTCGGCCGCCGATGCGCGCCGGGCGGGCGTCGCAATCGACGGCTTCCGGCGGTCACTCGGTCAGGAGGGCATCGATTCGTTGGAGGGCGATGTCGCCCCGCCAGTCGATGGCGCCTTCCTCCGACGGGCACGCCCGGGCGTCGCGGAGTGCGGCCGCGGAGCGATCCGGCATGCCGAGTTTCCGGTACGCCAGCGCCAGATAGAGCCGGGCCAGTTTCTCGCGCCAGTCTCGCTCCGCGGGGAGGCGGCGCTCCAGTTCCGCGCGGGCCGCTTCATAGTCGCCGTTCTCGCAGAGGCAGAGGCCCAGCAGGAACGACCCGGGATCGAACTCCCCGGTGAAATCGCGGGCGAGGGCGACGGCTTTCGACGGGTCGCGAATCGACGGGTCGGGGCACGCGGCTCGGAGCCACGCGAGCGACCGGAGCGAATCCGAGCGTTCCGGGCCTTCGACCAGCGACTCCAGGATCGCGACCGACTCTCGGAAATCACCGCGCGCGGCGGCCGAATCGGTCGACCACTTGCGACAGCCGTCGATGGCCAGCAAGGCGGCGTGCCACCCCCGCGCCTTCAGCAACCCCGGCTCTCGCCTCAAGGTCTCCCGCCAGGAGTCCAGGCCCGTCGTCACAAATTTCTCAGCCTCCTGAACGAATCCGGCCCTCTGAAGACACACGGCCTCGTTCACGTCGAGGAGGAGCCGCTGGAGGATGAGGGGCCAGTCCGGCTGCGACCGCGCCCGGTCGCACAGATCCAACCGCTCGCGGACGAGCTCGCGGTAGCCCTCCAGGTCCCCGCGTCGGAGCTTCAAGAGGCCGGACGGATAGCTGGCGCTGAAGAAGTACGCGTACCGAGCCGGGTCGAACGGATAACGATCGACCATCCGGCGATTGACGGCGAGGGACTGCTCCAGGAGGGGCGCGGCGTCGTCGTCCCGTCCCCGTTCGAGAAGGTCTTCGGCCAGATGGCCGCGGAAGATGGCCAGGTCGGCGATGTAGGCGTCGCGCTCGGGGTTGCGGGCGACCAGGTCCTCGGCCGCGCGAATCGCCTCGACGTGAAGGCGCATTTCCTCGTCGCGACGGCCGGCCTCCCGCTCCAGGCCGGCCGACTGCACGCAGCCCTGGGCGTAGTGGTAGGCGATGTCGGGAAGCTCGGGATGGGCCCGGGACAGGCGCGCGAGGACGTCCAGGGCTCGCCTGGTCGCCCGGTCGGCTTGCTCCGACTCCTTCAACTTGCGGAGCCCGTCCGCCATCTGGAGCATGGCGTAGGCGAGTCGATGCCGGTCGTCGGGGGAGTCGGGGAGGTCGGTTTGATCGAGCGCCTCGAAGCCCTGAAGGACGGTCTCGCGGTTCACGAGCGGGACCAGCGCGGGGTGTTCGAACAGCTTGCTCACGGATTCCGCGCTGAAGGCCAGGGTGTTGAGGAGTTGCTTGCCGCGGCGCTCGGCCGTCCTGACGGACGCGGTCAGTTCGACCTCCTGGGCCACGGCGCGGCGCCAGGCGATCGTCACGACGACGAGCAGGGTCGCGACGAGCAGGACCGCCGCGGCCGACAGGCCGGCGACGACGGGCTCGCGGCGCGTCCAGCGTCCGAGACGGCCCAGGCGGCCGACGGGTCGCGCCGCCACCGGACGCCTCGCGAGGAAGGCCGCCAGGTCGTCGGCGAGTCGCGCGGCGGAGGCGTAGCGGCGGGCGGGCTCCTTTTCAAGACACTTCAGGCAGACCGTTTCCAGGTCCCTGGGCGTTCCGGGGCGGAGCCGTCGCGGCGGAACGGGATCCTCGTCGCGGACCAGCAGGAGCGTCTCGTAAGCCGTGCCGCCCTGGAACGGCGGTCGGCCGGTCAGGAGTTCGTAGAGGATCGCCCCCAGGCCGTAGACGTCGGCGGCCGGCCCCACGTCGCGACTCCTTCCGAACGCCTGCTCGGGGGCCATGTAGCCGGGCGTCCCGAAGATCGCCCGGGAGGGGGTCGCCGTCCGGGCCGCGGCCTCGTTCAGCTTCGCCATGCCGAAGTCGGCGACCTTCGGCGTCCAGGGGGCCCCCGGCCGCGTCGGCGCGTCGAGCAGGACGTTGCCGGGCTTGAGGTCGCGGTGGACCACGCCGGCCTCGTGGGCGTGCTGGATCGCGCGGGCGATCTCCGACGCGACCGCCGCCGCCTCGTCGGGTTCGAGCGGCTCGCCGTCGAGGCGGTCGGCCAGCGAGCCGGCGGGAAGGTATTCCATCGCGTAATAGGGCTGCCCGCGCTCCTCGCCCACGGCCAGCACCGTCACGACGTTCGGGTGGCGGAGGTTCGCGGCGGCCCTGGCCTCGTCGAGGAACCACGCGCGCTCTCGGGG
>Ga0209916_1001208_pt1 | contig 25133 bp, 23 predicted proteins | sample ThiBio_1000_plan_FD_183956 | JGI IMG/M metagenome (GOLD analysis project Ga0209916, IMG submission 183956) | Wastewater bioreactor microbial communities from Cape Town, South Africa - Thiocy_solids_2 (SPAdes) | ecosystem: Engineered > Bioreactor > Thiocyanate-remediating > Anaerobic-Aerobic ... | reverse complement strand
TCGGCCGCTTCAAGTTCGAGCTGGCCGACTTCCACAACGGCCGACCCACCGATCCCAGGCTCCAACAGGCCGGACCCACCGAGTTCGACCTTCCCGCCTTCGTCCCCTTCCCCCACCTCAGCAGCGTCCTGATCAAGACCGCCGAGTCCGGCCGCGCCGAGGCCAACAAGCTGCTCCAAAGCCTCATGCTCCGGTTCCTCACCTCGCTGCCGCCGGGGAAGGTCCGCTTCACCATCTTCGACCCCGTCGGTTTGGGCGAGAACTTCGCCGCCTTCATGCACCTGGCCGACTACCAGGAACTCCTGGTCACCAGCCGGATCTGGACCGAGGCCGCCGACTTCGACCAGCGTCTCGAAGACCTCACCGCGCACATGGAGAACGTCATCCAGAAGTACCTGCGCAACGAGTTCGAGAGCATCGAGGCGTACAACCAGCACGCCGGCGAGGTCGCCGAGCCGTTCCGAATCCTCGTCGTCGCCAACTTCCCCAACAACTTCAACGAGAACGCCGCCCGAAGGCTGCAAAGCGTCGTCTCCAGCGGCGCCCGCTGCGGCGTCTACGCGCTCATCTCCGTCGACACCAAGCTCAACATGCCCGCCGGGCTCCAACTGAAAGACCTGGAGGCCGACTGCGTCAACCTGAGCTGGCGCGACGGCCGACTCGGCTGGCGCGACGAACACTTCGGCCGCTTCCCGCTGGCGCTCGACTCCATCCCCGAGCCCGGCTACTACAGCAAGCTCATGCACTACATGGGCGAGGCGTCCAAGAACGCCAACAAGGTCGAGGTCCCCTTCGACTGGATCGCCCCCAAGCCCGAGCAGGTCTGGACCTACGACAGCGGCAAGATCATGGAGATCCCCCTCGGCCGCGCCGGGGCCACCAAGTATCAGCCGATGATCCTGGGCCGCGGCACCTCGCAGCACGCCCTGGTGGCCGGCAAGACGGGCTCCGGCAAGTCGACCTTGCTCCACGCCCTGATCGTCAACGCCGCCCTGCGGTACAGCCCCGACCAGCTTGAACTGTACCTGATCGACTTCAAGAAGGGCGTCGAGTTCAAGGTCTACGCCGAGAAGGAACTCCCCCACGCCAAGGTCATCGCCGTCGAGTCCGAGCGCGAGTTCGGCCTGAGCGTGCTTCAGCGGCTCGACGCCGAGTTGAAGTATCGCGGCGACCTGTTCCGCGACAACGGCGCGCAGGACATCAAGAGCTTCCGCGAGGTCCGGCCGGACATGGTCATGCCCCGCGTGCTGCTGGTGGTCGACGAGTTCCAGGAGTTCTTCGTCGAGGACGACAAGATCGCCCAGGACGTGTCGCTGCTGTTCGACCGCCTGGTGCGTCAGGGTCGAGCCTTCGGCGTCCACGTCATCCTGGGCTCGCAGACCCTCGGCGGCGCCTACTCGGTCGGCCGGGCGACGCTCGGTCAGATGGCCATCCGCATCGCGCTTCAATGCTCGGAGGCCGACGCCCACCTGATCCTCTCGGAGGACAACGGCGCCGCCCGGCTCCTGACCCGCCCCGGCGAGGCCATCTACAACGACGCCAACGGCCTTCCCGAAGGGAACAACCTCTTCCAGGTCGTCTGGCTCTCCGACAAGCGCCGGGTCGAATACCTCCAGGACATGCTCGACCTGGCCCGCGAGCAGGACCGACCGCCCGCGACCCCCATCGTCTTCGAGGGGAACCTGCCGGCCGACGTCTCCAAGAACCCGCTTCTGAACAAGCTGCTGGAGGCGACCGAGTGGCCCGCCGAATCGCCGCGGTTCGAGCAGGCGTGGCTCGGCGACGCGATCGCCATCAAGGATCCGACCATGGCCGTCTTCCGGCCGCAGTCGGGCGCCAACCTCTTGATCATCGGCCAGAACGGCGAAGCCGCCTTGGCGATGATGATGATGTCGGCCATCTCCATCGCCGCGCAGCACCCGCCCAAGCAAAGGACGGGGATCAAGTTCCACCTTCTCGACGGCTCCCCGGTCGACTCGTGGCTGGCCGGCAAGCTGGGCGAGGTCGCGGACTGGCTGCCGCACAACGTCACGACCGCCACCCCGCGGACCATGCCGGCGACGATCAACGCGGTCGCCCGCGAGTTGGGCCGCCGCCGCGACCACTCCGGCGACGCCGAGGACCCCGCGCCGATCTACCTGTTCATCTACGACCTGCAACGGTTCCGCGACCTGAAGGCGGAGGACGACTTCGGCTCCTTCGGCGGCGGCTTCGGCGGGGAGGAGAAGCCCCCCTCGCCCAGCAAGCAGTTCACGGAGATCCTCCGCGACGGCCCGACCTACGGCATCCACACGGTCGTCTGGCTGGACAGCGTCAACAACATGAACCGGATGTTCGACCGCGGCATGCTCCGCGAGTTCGAGCTTCGGATCCTCTTCCAGATGAGCGCCAACGACTCCAGCACGGTGATCGACTCGCCGACCGCCGGCAAGCTGGGCGAGAACCGGGCGCTCTACTACAGCGAGGAGGAGAACCGGATCGAGAAGTTCCGGCCCTACAGCCTCCCCGCTCCCGAGTGGACCGCCGAGTTGAAGGCGAAGTTCGCCGCCCGCCCCGCCCCATTCGAGCCCGAGGCCCCGCCCGAGCCCGAGCCGACCGACGAGCCCCAGGCCGTCGCCCACGGCAACGGCGACGGCTCGCCCCGCCGCGACGACGACGGCCCCCCCCCTTTCCCGCGCTTCGACGACATCGAGGCCCCGCCGCCGTTCCCCAGCTTCGACGAACCCGTCGAGGCCCCGAGCAACGACCCCAAGCCCGAGGAGTTCTAAAGACCTCGCGACCGCGATTTCACGAGACGCCGTCCCCTCTCCCGCCGGGAGAGGGTGGCCCGAAGGGCCGGGTGAGGGTCGTCGCGCTTCGGAGCGAGCGTCGGCTCGCGTCCGGCGGCGCCGACGCGAACCGTGGCGTCTCCCACCGAGAGTATGAACGGTCCTTGACCCGCTCTGTCGAAAACCACCGCGAGCGAGCATGCTGAATCCCTCCTCCCCTTGTGGGATGGGAGTGGGATGGGAGTGGGATGGGAGAAGGTGGCCGAAGGCCGGATGAGGGGTCGATCGGCGTCGCATGTTTCGGCCGGCCATGATCTTGAAGTTCGCGGCTTTGGATTGCGCCCCCCTCATCCGCCCCTTCGGGGCACCTTCTCCCACAAGGAGAAGGGATGATTGCCATCACACTTTGTTTAAGTTTTCGACAGAGTATCCTCGGCCCCTTTTCGCCCTTGATTCGGGTGATCTCCATGCAAAACGCCGAACTTTACCGGCGCGGGGTCGTCCTTCCGCTCGACGACGACGCGGAGGAGTCCTTGCGTTCGAACGACGTCGGCGACGCCACGAACGCGCGATATCTAAATGTCAGCGACAGTACGTTCTTCATTCTCTGGAACATCGGCCTATTCCAAAAGATCAACGCGAGATGCGCGACGCTGTTGGACGACTACGAGGAAGAGGTGGTCGAGGCGGCGTCCGTCGATGGGATCACGGCCGCCATCGACGCGGTCGCCCGCAACGCCGCCAAGCATCCGGATGCGGCCGAATTCCTCGAGGGCCTTCGGAACATGGCCATGCGAGCCTCACGCTCGTCGCGTCCACTGCTGTTCGTTCTCTAGAGCGCTTCACGATTGCATTGCGTACGCCGCTCGGGAGTTGAACCAGCCGACGGCGTCTTGAGGGGTGATGTCGCCCAAGGCGGAGCCGATCGCCTCGGCCAAGGCGCCGGTTGCGCGAGCCGCGGCCGACTTCACCTCGCCCTTCGCTTTCGAGAACATCTCTTCGATGGGCGAAAGGTCCGGACTCGCGGTGGGAAGCGAGATCACCTCGGCGCCGACTTGATGAACGGCCCTCAACGCCTCGGCGGCCTTGTGCGGCGACAGATTATCCCAGATCACAACGTCGCCGGGACGCAGTCGCGTCGCCGGGACGCAGTCGCGGCGCCAGGACTTGTTTCGCGTAGGTCTCGAACGCGGCGTTGTCGGTCGCCCCCGGGAAGACAAACGGGGCGATCGCGCCGGAGAGACGAAGACCGCAAATCAGCGTCAACGTCGACCACGTCCGCGGAATCGCTCCCTCCACGCGCTCCCCTTTGGAAGCCCGCCCGTGGGTCCGCGTCATGGACGTGTTCGTCCCGGTTTCGTCCACGAAGACGAGGCGGTTCGGATCGATCGCTCCGACTTCCTCGCGAAACGTCCGGCGTCTCTCGCGTTCCTCGGGCGTGTCGCGTTCGGCGTCGTGGAGGACCTTCTTTTTCCGCGTGATCTTCAATCTCTCCAACGCCCGCGCCACGGCCATGATGCCGCAATCGATCCCCAAACCGTCGCGGAGTTCCTTCAAGGTGGCGTCGGTCCGCTCGCGAACCAATTCCTTGAGCCGTTCGAGATCGCCGTCATCGAGGGCGGGACGACGCCCGCCCCGGTGCGGGCTGGGCTCGACGGAGCCGGTCTGACGGCGCCGCTTTACGAGCCGGCCAACCGTGGAGACATTGACAAGAAATAGCTCGGCAATCTCACGCAAGGAAGCCTCGCCTCGCTCCACCGCCGCGATGATGCGCTCTCGCAGATCTTGGGAGTAGGGACGCATGATCCACCTCCTCGTCTCCCTCCATTATATCCGGGGCAACGCAATCGATTAGCGCTCTAGAGCGATCCTTTCGTCGGTTCGCCGGCACCTTGCTTGGCGAGCGGTCCCTCGGCCGGCGCGGCGAGTTCCCGCTCCATGCCGTCGGGGAATTCGACGCGGATGGACAGCCGGCCGCCCATCGCGGCGACCACCCGGCGCAGGGTGCTGAGGAGGATGTCGCCACGGCCTTCGATCCTCGCCATGGCGGCCTGCCTGATCCCGGCGCGGCCGGCGACCTCCGTTTGCGAGAGGTCGCGGAGCCGTCTCAACTCGGCGAGTCGCACCGCCCGCGGCGGCTCGGTGCGCGCTCCGGCGAGGATGAGTCGGGACACTCGGTCGTAGGCGGCCTTCGCGTTGGGGCAAACCTCGTCGGGCCTGGTCCCGTAATCGTCCGAGTCGGGCGTCGAGATCCCGAACCCGAGGTCGGCCTTCCATTCGACGACGACCCATGGCCTCCCTCCGCCGGGCCGGACGTCGAGCAGCCAGGTGCCCGCGTCGTCCGCGGGAGGGTCGATCTCGGTCGCGACGCCTGGAAAACGACGCGCTAGATCGTCGCGGAGGGCCTCGATCGGATTCATGGTCGGTCTCCCTGATCGATGAGGCGACCATCGGCCCCCGCCTTGTCGAAAACCACCTTGCCGGCCGAGTGGTCGATGATCCGAATCGCCCCGTTGTCGCCGATCACCGTGCTGTGCCCCTTGCTCCGGTAGCGGGTCGCGCCGGGGAGCCCAGGGACGGACCTCTTGCTGTCGGACTTTGGCGGATACATGCGCCCGTCGTTCAGTGGAAAGGTCGGATCGTAGGGAATGGAGGTCATCTCGTCCTCGACGCGATTGAGAACGTCGGCGACCTGCTTCATCGCCTCGTCATGGTTGGACGCGGCCGGCGCCGCGCCCAACCGGCGCAAGAACTCCCGGACCCGCTCCCTCCTGCTCGCGCCCGGCGTCTGGGACATCGCGCCCGCCCTCGCGACTTTGCAGCCCACGACACTATTATTACACCGGCGCAATAACCATCAAGTGGGTTGCGCGAATCTGAATTCCAGACGCCTCCGCGCCTTCTTCTCCTGAGCCGCGTTTCGATTCCCCGCTCGCTCAGGGGATCTCCAGCACGATCTTGCCGAACTGGGCGGCCTGGTCCATGCGGCGGTGGGCCTCGGCGGCGTCGGCCAGGGCGAAGGCGCGGTCGACGACGGGGCGAAGGGATCCGTCGGCGAAGAGGGCGAGCATCGCCTTGAAGTCGGCCGGCGAGCCCATCGTGGTCCCCAGGAGGTCGAGCTGCTTCCAGAAGATCCGGCGGGTGGCGACGTTCGGAGTCGGCCCGGTCGTCGCGCCGAAGGTCGCCATCCGGCCGCCCATGCCCAGGAGGTCGATGCAGTGGTCGTAGGTCGGGCCGCCGACGCCGTCGATGATCACGTCGACCCCGCCGCCGACCTGCCCGCGGAGCTTCTCCACCCACTTGTCGTCCTTGTAGTTGACGCCCCCCTCGGCCCCCAGCGACCTGGCGCGCTCGATCTTCTCGTCGGCGCCGGAGGAGACGAACACCCGCGCCCCCAGCTTTTTGGCGAAGATCAGGGCGAACGTGGCCACGCCGCCGCCGATCCCCGGAATGAAGACCGTCTCGCCCGCCTTGACCGCCGCCCGCGACGCCAGCGCCCGATACGCCGTCAGTCCGGCCAGCGGGATCGCGGCGGCCTCGCCCCAGCCCAGCCCGGCCGGCTTGGGATGGACGTTCCCCGCCGGCACTTTCACGTACTGCGCGTAGGTGCCGCCGTCGGGCATGCCCAGGATCCGGAAGTCGGGGCCGAAGAAGCGCTCGTCGGGTCCCCAGTTCAGGCTGGGGTTGATGACGACCTCGCGGCCCTTGAGCGCTCCGTCGGCCCCCGCGCCGACATCCTCCACCACCCCCGCGCCGTCGGAGCCGAGGACCGCCGGCAGCTTGATCCCCATGTACTTGCCCTGGCGGATCCAGGCGTCGCGATGGTTCAAGGCCGCCGCCTTCAGCCGCACCAGGACCTCGCCCGGGCCCGGCCTGGGGTCGGGTTGGTCCTCCAGCCGCAACGTCTCGGGACCGCCCAGGTCGCGAAGCACGATCGCCTTCATGACGATGCTCCTCTTTGAAGTCGACCGACCTTCGAAGCGTCGGCCGGATACTTCCGAATCGTATTTGACCGTCGCGCCGGGTCAAGCGACGCGCGGGACGGTTGAACCGTCGCCGTCGCGAGGCTACGCTAAAAACATGGACGAACTCGATCGACTCATCGAGGACGAGGCCGAGTACCGCCGCCGTCGCGACGCCGACGAGGCCGAGGCGCGCCGCCTTGAGCAAGAGCGGCTGGCCGCCTTGCCGCCGGAGGAGCGCCTGGCCGCCCTCCTTCTAAAAATGGCCGAGTTCCAGGCCGAGTTGGACGAACTGCTCCCGCGCCTCGCCGCCGTCGATCCCGACGCCTGGGAGGAACGGGCCTCGCCGGAGTGACGGCGTTCCACGGACGGGAGGGCGTCGGACGCGCCGTCTCCCAGGAGGGGAGAAGGCGCGCCCATGTTCGTTCGCTCGATTATCGACGAAGCCGACGGGGACTTACGGCAGTTCGCGGATTCGGAGGTTGCGGAACTCGACGGGGGAGCCCTCGGCCTCCAGGCAGAGGAAGCCCTCGGCGGGCTGGCAGTCGGCGCCGCCGGAGACTTCCTCGCCGTTGACCCAGAGTCGGATTTCGCCGTTCAAACCGCGGACGTAGTAGTGGTTCCACTCGCCCACGCCCCTGGAGAGTTCCTTGGTCGGGAAGCTTCGCGAGCCGTCGGGGGAGAGCGGCGGGAACGGCTTCATCCTCGATTCGCCGACGGCGAAGACGTCGCCGTTGGTGGTGAACCAGTCGCCCTTCTTGCCGGTGTTCTTCTGGTACTGCTCGGCGTAGCCGTGGTCGAGCATCTGGATCTCAATCCCGCCGCGGGGGAGTTGGCCGGGCTTGAGGTCGGCGAGGGCCTTTTCCGGGACCCAGGCGAAGACGCCGGAGTTGCCGGCGGACTTCAGGTGCCGCCACTCGACGACCAACTCGAAGTTCCTCACCGGCTTGGCGGTTCGGATCACGCCGACGGGCGTCCCCTTGTCATGGATCTCGGCCGTGCCGTCGTGGAACGTCCAGGTGTCGGGGTCGCCGTTGACCGGGACGAAGTCGGCCTCCAGCAAGGGCCGCCAGCCGGGCCCGTCGCCGACGACGAGACGGGCGGGGGCGGGTTCGGGCCCGTCGGCCAAGGCCGGGATCGGGAGCGTCGCCAACGCCAGGAGACACGCGAGCCGCTTCATGGGGCGCCGCCTTTCGGCAAGGGTCGTGGGTTCAAGGTTCGCGGACGTGACGATAGGCGATCTCGGCGATCTCCGCCGTCAAACGCCGCGCGGCGGGGTCGGCGTCGGGGACGCCTCGGGTCATGACCACCAGGACGAACGGCTTTCGCCCGGCGGGCTCGACGACCGCGGCGTCGTGGTAGACGCCGGTGAACGAGCCGGTCTTGTGGGCCACGATCGTTCCCTCGGGCAGCCCGGCGGGAATGCCGTCGTTGAACTTCTGGGCCCGCAGGACGTCCATCATGGCGGCGTCGGCGGTCTTCGACACGGCGGTCCCCTCGGCCAGCCGCTTGAGCGCGATCATCAAGCCGCGGGCCGTGGCGACGTTGTTCAACCCCGCCTGGAACGCCCGATCGTCCTCGACGCCGCGAAGCACCTTCAACTCGGGGGCGCCGAGTTTCGCCATGAAGTCGGTGACGGCCTTCGCGCCCACTTTTTCGATCAGGACGTTGGTGGCGAGGTTGCTGCTCTCGGTGATCATCAGGAAGACGAGTTCGCGGACGGCCGCCTTGCCGCCGACGCGCTTGTAGAGCGTGGTCTCGGAGTCGTCGGCCGGGTCGAGCGAGAACGAGCCGCCGCCGACCAGGCTGGGGAAGGAGTTGACGACCTCGACCTCGTCGTCGAGCCGAAGCGTTCCGGCCTCGGCCTGGCGATAGACCTCCAGCATCACGGGGATCTTCATGGTGCTGGCCGGGTGGATCGGCTCGTCGGCCCGGATCAGACGCGAGGAGCCGTCGGCGAAGTCGTAAACCGCGACCTCGACGACCGCGCCCGTTCCGCACGGTTTGACCGCCGCGGCGACGTCCTCCTCGAACGTTCCGCCGCGCGCGGCGACGGTCAGGCACGCGACGAGACAAGCGGCGATCGGGCGCGGCGACATGGGCGGGGCCTCTCGGTCGAATCGGACGGACGGCGACGCAAGGGCGCGAGTATAGCCGGCCCGCAGGCCTCGATCCACCGGCGGCGAGATGGAAGACGCGCGGATCGTTCGCTTCAAAAGAACCCGCGGGCCAGTACGTCGCTCTCGACCGGCGCATCGTTGCGAAGGATTCCCCGAATGTGACCGACAAACCGCTCGAATACTTCGACGCGGAACGGATTGGCCGCGAGGTGCTTGACGTAGGCGGCGCGGTTCGCCTGGCGACCGGCGAAGGTCGCGTACTTCTTGCGGACGTTCGAGTTGATCCGCTTCGCCTTCCTGAGCAGCAGGATTTCGTCGATGTCCGTCGGCGCGGTGCTGAGCGGCGTCATGTCCAGCCATTCGCAGAGCAGGAAGTAGCGCGCGCCGGAAACCGCCGCCTTGACGTCGTGCGCCGTGGCGCAGGCCTCTTGGAACATGGTCTTGTCGAGGTTGGTCTTGCATTCGCAGACCACGAAGCCGATGTGCGTCTCCTTGGTGACTGCGTTTGAGAAGGCCGCGTCGTGCGACGCCTTCAAAAACAGCTTCTTGCCGATGGCGAAATCCTGGTTCTTGGAGCGTACTTCCAACCCGCCGCCCGCGACGGGGGCTTCGAGGCTGGTCGAAAAGTAGACGGATGAAAAGCAGGTGGTGGGGCCGACCACGACCTCGTGACCGGCGATTTCCGGCAGGACGTCCGGCGTGACCAGACGCGGAAGGAACTCCTCGATCACGCTGTTGTCGAGCTTGAGTTGCCCCTTCTGGCGGTATAAAAAGTCGTGCGGACTGTCGAACACCAGATCGACGTCGATGTAGAGCCGGTACTCGTTCAGCAGCGCCACCATCGTCGTGATCCGCTCTTGCGGCGTGCCGACGACCGCGTCCAGCGCGCCGGTCCATTCGCGGTGGCGGGCGACGGCCTGTTCGACGCGCGGTTTGTCAGCGTCCGGCAGCTTGTCGTTTTCCAGGACCGAGCGCAGTTTGTCGAGGTGCGGGGTCGCCGGCGTCACACGGCCTCCCTCGGTTTGCGGAGGGTCTTTTGGGGGGCGGAATCACCGTAGACGGGGGACGGCTTGACTTCCTCGACCCGGTCGATGGCGTCCTTAAGGTCCGCGACCGATTCCCTCGGAGCGCGGGAAAGCGCCTCCGTCAGCGTCTGCCGCGCGGTCGCCGTCGGCGGATCCGTCGTCGGCGTCCCGAACGTGAAATGCAGTATGTCTTCGTGGATCATCGCTCCGAAGCGGTTCTGGAAGACCCGCTCCTGCCGAGATTCCAAGCGGCACCCGCACGACCGGGTCGCGAGCCGGGCGACGATCTCGCCGTTGAAGAAGCTCGTCTTCCGGACGTTCGACTCCCGCCCGAGTACGATGACGACGCGGGCCTCCGGGCGGCAGACGCGGCGCAATTCGTGAAACGCCGAGGCCATGTCGAGGCAGTACTGCGTCACCGTCAGGAAGCGGTTCTGGCGGTGCTTGCGATTCGAGCCGATCTCCGACCTGGCCACCTTCAACAAGTCCCAGCCCAGCGATTCGACCGAGCGCCTGTAGTTCTGGTGGTAGTTGAAGACGTTGATATAAGGCGGGGAGGTCAGCACGAAGTCGACCGCGCCGTCGGGCAGCGGCAAAGCCCGCGCGTCACGATTGACCAGGTCGATGATCGGCTCGGAATACGGCAAGTCGACGACCGTCGCGCGAAGCCGCTTCCAAACGCGCAGCACGTCGTCGGACGCGAGCGGCTCGTCGCCAAAATCCAGCAGCACGACCAAGGCGTCGAGCAGGATCTTGGCCAGTCCCGATCCCGCGACGGCGGCCGTCCGGGGAAGGGACTCTTGAATGGGGGCCTGTCTCTTGCCCGTCGGGAAAAGGGGGGCGTCGGGGAGCGCGTCGTAAATCAGTTCTTCCGCCTGTTCGATCGGCCCCTTCCGTTCGTGCTTCTTGAGATTGATGAATCGATAGACCTCGGCCATCTTGTAGGCCGCCGGATTGATTTCGGAGCCGAATCCGGGATGTCCTAGTCTCGCCGCCTCGCAAAGCACGGTGCCGCCGCCCAAGAACGGGTCGAGCACGAAGCTTCCACGCGGGGCGTGGGCGTCCAGCAACGCCTCGATCAATTGGGGGGAGAACTGCCCGTTCCACGGGAACGGATTGCTTCGCGCCTTGTTGTCGATATTCAAGCGGTCCCGCGGGATGGTCCGCGTGTCCGCCGGTACGCCGCTGAAATCTGGGTCCATGAGTATCAGCCTTTGCGCCGGACAGGGGCGACGGGGATCGTATCGTGGTGCCCGGCGATCATTGTGACGCCAGAAACCCGCCCCTACCAGGGGGCCCTTGCCGATCCACGGTTCACGGCTTGCCGAGTTCGCGGTCGAACAGCTCGTAGGCGCGGAGTCGCATCGGTTCGGGGAAGTCGTGGGCGCAATCGGGGTGGACGACCTCCAGGCGGTCGGCGGCGCCGTGAAGCGCGAAGACCGGACGCGCGGCGGCGGCGATCCGGTCGACGCTCTCCCACTGGAAGTTGGAATCGCGGAGCGGGGCGACGATCAAGGTCGGCCGCGGGGCCAGGCCGGCGACCAGTTCGTGGAAGTCGAAGGGGATCTCCTCAAGCCGGCCCCGATAGCCGGCCAGCTTGCGCATGTAGCGGGTCTGGCACCATCCCTTCTCGGGGAGCCAGACAGCCGGGTCGCCCCCCTTGTAATCGAGGAACGAGTCGAGCCCGCAACTGGAGACGACGACCTTGATCCGGTCGTCGAAGAACGCCGTGAAGACCGCGTTGTGTCCCCCCAGCGAGTGGCCGATCGCGCCGATGGCGTCGGGGCGGACGTAAGGGAGCGACTGGAGCAGGTCGATCCCGCGCATGTTGTCCCACACGGCCTTGAGCGTGCCGCTGTCCCAGCCGAGTTTCGCCAGGTCGGGCCGGTACTCGGCCTGAAGCGTGTAGAACGGCGCCAGGGTCACATAGCCGCGCTCGGCCAGTTCGCGGGCGTACTGGCGGTTGGGGACGTTATCGACGCCGACGACGGAACCGGCGCCGATGACGTCGTTGGTGCCGTGCAGGCAGAGGACGGCGGGGACCGGCTTCGCCCCCTCGGCCAGCGCGGATTTCGGGATCAGGAGATAGGCGGGCGTCCGCGAGCCGGGCTCGGAGGTGTAAAGCAGCTTGCGGCGGACGTAGCTTCCGCCGTCGAACTCCTCCACGACGGTCGGCTCCAGCGGGACGCGCTTCTCGGGCCCCGGGAGCCTCCCCGTGACCGACTCGACGCCGCGGACGATCTCGGCGCGGCGTTCGTTCCAATCGGCGAGGGAGCGAACCGGGGCCTCCGCGCCGTCGTCGCCGCGATGAACCAGCAGGTTCTCGCGGGGAAGCCGCGGCCGTTCCGCCTCCGCCGTCGCCGCGAGGGCGAGGAAGGCCGCGGCGGGGATCAGGGATCGAGCGTTGAACATGGAAGGTCGCCTTGATCGCCGGAACGCGGGAGGGTCTCGTCGCGCGAGGGGCGCGGCCGGGGGCGATCTTCGCATCCGGGGGACGTCCTTGCCAGGGGGCGCCCGATCCGCCCGCTTGTGTCGCGGCGCGGGGAGGTCTAGGATTGGGTCCGGCCCTCGGGTCATCCGCGACGACCGCCGGCGCCCCGACGCGGGACGCCCGGGGAGTCGCCCCCGGCGGGCGGACGTTGAAACGGGAGGTCTCGATGACGAGCGCGCGTGGCATGGTCCGCGTCGGCGTCGCGCTGGCGGCGGCCTTGGCGGTGGTGGTCGGTTCGGCCTTCGCGGAGGAACTGCTGGGGCGCATCACGAAGGTCGATCCGGAGAACCGGAAGATCACGGTGGTGGAGAAGAAGACCCATGACGAGAAGGTGCTGGTGGTGGCCGAGGACGCCGTGATCGTCACGCCGAAGAAACAGGAAGGGTTCAAGGCCGACTTGAAAAAGATGGAGACCCACGTCGCCAAGGCCAAGGAAAGGAACCCCGAATTCAAGGGGATTCCGGCCAAGATCACCTACGAGGGAGACAAGGTCTCGAAGATCGAGCCCCAATTCGCCAAGAAGAAGGCCGCGGCCGAGTAAGGTCCGCGGAGGGGGCGGCGAGTCCCGACCGACGTCGAACGGCTTGCGTCATCGGTCGGGAGTCGCTAGGTTCGTGGTTGTGAAGGTGTCCGACGAGTCTGGAAGGACCCGCCACGATGCCCGTCGATCGTCCAGGTCCACGACCCCGGGGGTCGCCACGGCATGCGTCGTCCCCCCCCGCGGGGGCCGTCGCCGCGTCGTGGGCGGGGAAAATCTGGAATCTCCCTTCCGATCGGCATACCATTTGTTATGGAATGGGCCGGGGTCGAGGGAAATCCCGGTCGCGTTCGGATCGTCGCGAGGTCCGCGGCCGGGCGCGACGTCGTCCTTCATTTCGTCTCAAGGCCGCGGGACGGTCCCGCCCCGTCGTGGAGCGACTAGCGACATGAGCGTCACGGGCGACATCACGACGGTCGGGACGATCGCCGGCGGCGCCGTCGCCGAGTCCCGGATCGCGGGGGGCGCGCGGAAGGCGACCGCCCTGATCGTGGAGGACCACCCCGATCAGGCCCGGCTGGTCGAGAAGATCCTCGGCCTGCGGGGCTACGCCGCGGTGATCGCCGAGGACGGCGAGACCGGGTTGCGGCTGGCCAGGGAACGCCAGCCCGACGTGGTCCTGCTGGATTTGATGCTGCCCGACGTCAACGGCTTCGACGTCTGCCGCCGCCTTCGGGGCGACCCGGCGACCATGCTCGTGCCGGTGGTGATGCTCACGGCCTTGAACGACCATCTGCACGAGATGCACGGCTTCCGCGTCGGCGCCAACGCCTACCTGACCAAGCCCTACGGCATCGAGGAGCTGTTCGAGGCCGTCGCCGCCGCCCGCGCCTGGCGCGAAAGCATGCGGGAACGCGCCTTGCACGGGGAGATCCACGTCGAACTCAACAGCGAAATCACCCTGCTGAAGGACCTGAACGACTTTTTGATGAACGTGTGTCGGGCGACGCCGCTATCCGGCGATCAGGTGATGCAGATCCGTCAGGCGGTGATGGAGATGGCCCAGAACGCCATCGAATGGGGCAACCAGCACCGCTCCGACCGTCTGGTGGAGATCACCTATCGGATTCACGCCGACAGCCTTGAGATCGTGATCCGCGATCAGGGGACGGGCTTCGACCGCGAGTCGCTGCCCCACGCCGCGGCCGCCGACGATCCGTTCTCGCATCTGGACGTCCGCGACAAGCTGGGGCTTCGCGCCGGCGGTTTCGGACTGTTGATCTGCCAGGGCATGGTCGATGAGATGAGGTACAATGGCGAGGGCAACGAGGTGACGCTGTCGAAGCGTTACGCGCCCCCCGAGCCGGGCTCGGACGCCTGACCGACGTCGACAGGGACGGCGGCGGCCCGCGCCTCTCCCGGAGAAAAGACCCCGGTGGTCACGACCCCGACCCCGACACGCCCCGAGCCGGTGAAGGCCGTCGCCGACGGCAAGACCGCGGCGAGCGTCCGCAAGCGACCGGTCGTCCTGGTCGTCGACGACGAGGAGGAGGTCCGCCGCTCGGTCCACGACCTGCTCCGCATCGAGTTCCAGGTCGTCGCCCGAAGTTCCGGGACCGAGGCGTTGGAGTACCTCGCCGCCGACCCCGACGTCGCCGCGATCCTCTCCGACCAGCGCATGCCCGGCATGAGCGGCGTCGAGCTGCTTCGTCGCGCCGCCGAGATCCAGCCCGAGACCACCAGGCTTTTGTTCACCGCCTTCGCCGACTTGCGGACGGTCGTCGCCGCCATCAACGAGGGCCACGTCTTCCGCTACATCGCCAAGCCGTGGGATCCGACGGAGTTGCAGACCTTGATCCGACAGGCCGTCGAGCGCCACGGCCTGATCGTGGAGAAGAACCGCCTGCTGGGCGAGCTGCGGGCCGCCAACGTCCGGCTGTTGGAGGCGGATCGGCTCAAGGACGCCTTTTTGGAGGTCGCCAGCCACGAGTTGAACACCCCGGTGACCATCGTCAAGGGGCTGACCGATCTCTGGAAGATGTCGCGGGGGTCCACCGCCACCCCGGCGGAGAACGAGTGGATCGACCGCATCCAGGCCTCCGCCTCCCGACTGGCGCGGACCGTGGCGCGGATGCTCAAGCTCATCGAGGGCCGCAATTTCGACCAACCCCTGGCCGTCGCCCCGGTCGACCCGATCGTCCTGATCGCCCAGGCGGTCGACGTCCTGGGCCCCTATCTGGAGAAGCGCGGCCAGCGCGTCGAGGTCGCCGCGGCGGACGACCTGGGGTTGGTGGAGTGCGACGCCGAGAAGGTCCACGACGTCCTGTTCAACCTCCTGGCCAACGCGATCAAGTTCACGCCCGACGACATGGCCATCCTGGTCGAGGTCGGCGAGGACCCTCGCGACCCCGAGGCGATCCGGATCGCCGTCCGCGACCGCGGCAAGGGGCTCGACCCCGACGACCGCCGCTTTTTGTTCGAACCCTTCTTCACCGGCTTCGACACCCTCCACCACTCCTCCGGCGACTACCAGTTCGGCAAGCGCGGGATGGGACTGGGCCTCTGCCTGGTGAAGACCTTCGTCGAGCTGCACGGCGGCCGGGTCGAGGCGTTCTGCCCCACCGACGGCGACGGCGGCTCCGTCTTCGCCTTCACCCTCCCCCGCCGTCGTCCGCGGCCCGACGAATCATGAACGCGATCACCTGCGCCGCGGTCCAGTTCCACCACGCGCCCGGCGACAAGGCGTACAATCTGGCGGTCGTCGAACGGTTCGCCGCCGAGGCCCGCGGCCTGGGCGTGAAAATCCTGGCGTTCCCGGAGATGTGCCTGACCGGCTACTGGCACGCCACCAAGCTCGATCGCGACGGCCTGGAGGCCCTCGCCGAGCCGATCCCCGAGGGCCCCTCGATCCGCCGCCTCCGGGAACTGGCCGTCGGCCACGACATGATGATCGGCGCCGGCCTGATCGAACGCGCCCCCGACGGTCGCCTGTTCAACGCCTACGCCGTCGCGCTCCCCGACGGGGTCGTCCACCGCCATCGCAAGATCCACGCCTTCGAAAGCGACCACGTCGCCGCCGGCGACCAGTACACCGTCTTCGAGACCCCCTGGGGCGTCCGCGTCGGCGTCTTGATCTGCTACGACAACAACATCGTCGAGAACGTCCGCGCCACGGCGCTTCTGGGCGCCGACGTCTTGCTCGCCCCCCATCAGACCGGCGGCTGCGACTCGCGCAGTCCCCACGCGATGGGGCTGATCGACCCCGCGCTCTGGGAGCGCCGCGACGCCGATCCCGCGGCGATCGAGGCCGAGTTCCGCGGCCCCAAGGGCCGGGAATGGCTCCTACGCTGGCTGCCGTCGCGCGCCCACGACAACGGCCTGTTCATCCTCTTCGCCAACGGCGTCGGCGAGGACGCCGGCGAGGTCCGCACCGGCAACGCCATGATCCTGGACCCCTACGGCCGGATCCTCGCCGAGACCTGGAAGGCCGAGGACCGCGTGGTCGTCGCCGATCTGGATCTCGACCTCCTGCCGCTCTGCACCGGAAGGCGCTGGATCCGCGGCCGCCGCCCCGAACTGTACGGCCTCCTGACCCAACCCCTGGGCCACGAGCTCGACCCCCGCGCCGCGCGATTCTCCCGCGCGGCCGTCGAACGACCGCCGTCGGGTCCGGCCGCCCCCTGACCACGAAATCCGGACGTGTTACCTTGAGGGGATTCAGCCCCTCTCAAGGAGAACGTCCATGCCGTCCGTCGTCCTGCTCGCCGGCCTGCTCCTGGCCGCCGCGCCTCCCGCCGACGCCCCGCCGCCGGTCGCTCGCGAGTTCCGAGCGGCGTGGGTCGCCACCGTCGCCAACATCGACTGGCCCAGCAAGCCCGGCCTTTCGACCCAAGCCCAAAAAGACGAGGTCGTGGCGATCCTCGACCGTCTGGCCAAGTCGAACTTCAACGCCGTCGTCCTCCAGGTCCGGCCCGCGGCCGACGCCCTCTACGACTCCAAACTGGAGCCCTGGTCGTACTACCTGACCGGAGCGCAGGGGAAGGCGCCGGCCCCCTACTACGACCCGCTTGAGTTCTGGATCGACGCGGCCCACGCGCGGGGGATCCAGCTTCACGCCTGGCTCAACCCGTTCCGCGCCAAGCAGGCCGGGGCGAAGTACGAGGCGGCCCCGTCGCACGTCTCGAAGGCCCGTCCGGAACTCGTCCGCGAGTACGGCGGCCTGCTCTGGATGGACCCCGGCGACCCCGCGGCCCGGAAGCAGACGCTGGACGTCGTCCTGGACGTCGTCCGCCGCTACGACGTCGACGGCGTCCACCTGGACGACTACTTCTATCCCTACCCCGTCGCCGACCCCAGGACCAAGGCCGAGATCGACTTCCCCGACGACGCCTCCTGGGACCGAGCGGCCGTCAAGCCGAGCGGTCCCGACGCCCGCGCCGACTGGCGTCGCGAGAACATGAGCACGCTGATCCGCGCGATGTACGAGGAGATCAAGGCGACCAAGCCGCACGTCCTCTTCGGCATCAGCCCGTTCGGCATCCCCCGGCCGGACAAGCCCAAGGGGGTGAAAGGCTTCGACCAGTACGCCAAGCTCTACGCCGACACCGAGACCTGGCTGAAGTCGGGCTGGGTGGACTACTGGTCGCCGCAGCTTTACTGGAGGATCGACTCCCCCGGCCAGCCGTTCCGCCCGCTGCTGGACTACTGGATCTCCATCAACATGCACGACCGCCACGTCTGGCCGGGGCTCTCCATCAGCAGGATCGGGACGAAGGCCGGGCAGGGTTATCCGGTGGACGAGATCTTGAACCAGATCAAGATCGTCCGCGAGGCGCCCGGCGACGACGGCGTGATCGTCTTCAGCGAAAAGGCGCTGCAACAGGACCGCCAGGGGCTCGCCACGACGCTCGCCAAGGGCCTCTTCCGGGAGCCGGCGTTGGTCCCGGCCACGACGTGGCTGGCCGCCGCGACGCCCGGGCCGCCGGTCCTTCGGGTCGTGGAGGGCGATTTCGTCCTCGATCCGGTCGCCGACGCGGCGGTCTGGGTCGTCCAGACGCGCGAGGGAAACGCCTGGACGACCCGGATCGTCCCCGCGCCGACGTCGCCGTTGCGCCTCCCCCGCGGCGACGCCGACGCGGTCGTCGTCACCCCGATCGGCCGAACCGGCGTCGCCGGCCCGGCGGTCGCCAGCCCCGCGCCTTGACGCTTCCCCGGCGGCCCGACGCTGGAAAGGAGCGGCGGGTTTGAATCGAATTCGATTCGCGGGCGGGTCGACGATGTCGAAAATCCACGTCGGCGAGCGGTCGACGTGGGTTTAAAGCATCGAAACTTGCGTGTGCGTCCACGACCCTTATCGTGATAACCGTTGCGTGCCCGGTCATCGGGCGTATCCGCGGGTTTGACGCTTCGAGGGCGTCCGATCCGCGGCGCCGGCCGTCACGGTTTCAGGGGAGGGGTCGTGATGACACGAACGTTGCATCTGAGCGTAACCCAGCGGACGTATCCGGGCGGACGGCGCAGGATCACGAGGTTGACTCCCGACGATGGCGGTCCCGCCTTCGAGGTGTTCCACGAATCCGAGCACCTTCCGGAGTTGAACGACTCCACCCCCCTCGACGGCCACGTGCTCGGCATGCTGCTTCACGTCATGACCGACGCGTCGACCCTGATCGTCGAGGGGGCCGTTTCCCTGGGCATGATGCGCAACCTTGAGGAATTGCAGCGGGCGTGGACTCGCTGGAGGCCGGAGAGGTACCGGATCGTCGAAATTCGCGCGGACAAGGTCGTGGACGCCCGCGAAGCGAGGAAGTCCAGGGCCGTCGCCGCGTTCTCGGGCGGCGCCGACTCCATGTTCGCCGCGCTTGACCAGGTCTACCCTTCGAAGGGATCTCATCCCTACCCCCTGACCCATCTCCTCATGGTGCATGGGTTCGACGTCGAGGTGGATCGATCGTACGAATTCGATCGGCTGGTGAAACGGGTCAAGCCCTTCGCGGACGAGTCGGGCCTGGAACTCTGGACGATCAGGACGAACTCCAAGGCCAAGATGCGAGGCTGGTGGAGCGATACCCACATGGTCGAACTGACCGGGTGCATGCAGATGTTCGCCGGCGAGTTCGACCACGGCCTCGTGGGGAGCACTGAATCCTACGAGGGGCTGGTCATCCCATGGGGGTCGAGCCCAGTCACGGACCACCTGATGTCGAGCGATCGAATGGAGATCGTTCACGTCGGGGCCGGTTACTCCCGAACGGAGAAAATCGACTTCATCGCGGACCATCCCACCGCCTGCCACGCCTTGAAGGTCTGCTGGGAAGGCCAAAACCAGGCCGAGAATTGCGGCGAGTGCGAGAAGTGCATGAGGACGAAGATGAACTTCCTGGCCGCGGGCAGGCCGATCCCCCCGTGCTTCGCGACGGGCGTCGACGTGAAGGACGTCCTGGCGTTGAAGGTCTACAACGAAGTGCAGCGCGGCGAGTTGCGGGCCATCCTGAAGGCGGCGGAAAGCCGCTCCATGACGGATCCCTGGGTCGGCGCGTTGCGCAGGCGCGTCCGGCGGCCGTTGACGCCCACGGGCGCGGGCTTCGTCCGTCAGTTCGTCTATCCGACCGTGGAGAGGCTCGGGCTGAAGCCGACCCTGAAGCAGGCGCGGGCGTGGGTCCACGCGAACCTGGCTGGGAGCGGCGCGGCGTCCTCGTTCCCGACGCCGGTCGCGCGGCCGACGCACTGACCGTCTCGGAGAGGCGCGGCCGGGTCCGATCTCATTCGGGCCCGTCCGCCCCCTCGCCGTTGCGACTTTCGATGTAGTCGCGGAGGAAGCGGAGGAAGGTGGGGAGGTCCTCGGCCTCCCAGGCCTGTTCGACGGCTTCCTTGAGTTCCTGATTCTCCACCTGGAGGCGGTGGAAGGCGTCGGCGTCGGCCGGGGCGAGGTCGAAGCTGGCGATCTGGTCGTGGGTGTTGACCGAGAGCATCAGGCCCTCGGGGTTGTCCCAGGGCTGGAATTGCAGCTTCATGTGGGGATAGCGGCGATTCCCCAGCCGCAGGGCGTAGATCATGGTCCGCGAGCCCGGCACCCTGCCGGCGCGCTCGAACGGCGGCTTGGACAGTAGTTCGCGGGGGTCGGCGCATTCGTCCCACGTCGCGCGGCGGCGAACGGCCTCGGGATACTCGCCGGAGGGGTACGCGATCCTCAGATAGATGTCGACGGCGCGACGGAGGACGTCGAGCCTCATGGCGTCGACGTCGTCGGGACCGGTGGCGTTGGCGGGAGCCTCCATGGACTGATCCTCGATGGGCGTGGCGGTCGTGGGCGGGGCTCTCGGGCGGTCCCAAATCCCTAGGATAACCGTCGGCGGCGGGCTCGGCCAAGAGCAGGCGCGGAGGGGACGTCGGCGACGGGCGGGTCAGCCGACGGTTCGCATCGCCAGCCGCAGCACGTCCTCCTCGCCGTGGCCGAGCACGCGGAGCCCCGCGGCGATCCCGCGGTTGGCCAGGTTGACGGCGTCGGTGGTCTGGGTGTACGGCTCCACGGCGATCACGTCGTCCTTCCCCGGCGGAGTGTAGACGACCAGCTCGCGGAACGAGGAATCGTAGACGAGCTGGAACTCGGCGTCCTTCTCCTCGTCGATCAGCCGGCAGACGCCCGCGCCATCGACGTGTTCCAGACCGGTGAGCACGTCGTCGAGCTTCAAGCCGCGGATCGGCTTGCCCTGGCGGAAGTCGAGCCGATCATCGACGTCGGCGGTCTCGCCCGTGGGGAGGAAGTCGACCAAGGGCCAGTACCGCGAGGCCGGCAGGACGATCCGGGTCCGCCCGAGATCGCCGCCGGGAGGGAAGGGAAGTCGGAAATACGGGTGGATGCCGAACCCGTAGGGAAGATCCCGGGCCGTGGGGTTGGAGACGGTGACGGTCATGGTCAACTGGCGATCGGCCAGTGCGTAGCGGACGTGCAGCGCCGCGTCGGTCGGCCAGTGGTCGATATGCTCCGGCGCGTGGACCGAGAGCCGGAACCTTCCCTCCACGACCGCGGCGCCCGGCTCCGCCTTGTGCTCGACCACGTCCCAGGGGGCGTCGATGGCGAAGCCGTGGATGGCGTTGGGACCGTGGTTGGGCGGGATCGCGTACCGCTTCCCCTGGAACTCGAAGCCGCCGCCGCGAATCCGGTTGGGAAACGGGAAGAGGATCGGGACGCCGTTGCCCCCGGCCCCCTGGGGATTCTCGGCGAAGTCCGGAGCCGAGACGACGACCGGCCGCGGCTCGCCGGCGATCGGGAGCCTGAGGTCGAACAGGTTGAAGCCGTAGGACGGCGACACCGACGCCGACGCCCCCGAGACGTCGTCGCGCATCGTGTAGACGTCACGCCCACCTCGTTTCTCCACGTCAACGCGAAATCCCACGTCCGCCTCCCGGTCCTCGACCCGCGCGTCCGCCGTCCTCGTCGAAGTCTACGCCCCGGCCGCCGCGATGGGAACCGTCCCCGCGACGGGATCCCGAAGATCGTGACGCGCCGCCGCGCCGTGACCAAGCGAAAAATCCCTGGGGCGGGAACGGTTGCTTTTATTTTCTTGAAAGACGCCAGAAAATAGAGTTGCCGGTCGGTCCTCCGACATGGTAGGCATTATTGTGTCAAGAGACGCACGATCGCCGGCCTACATGGGAGGTTGGCGGAACGCGATCGCCACGCCGTTCGGGGAGGAGACGAGAGGCGACGACGTCGTTTTCGCCTTTCCGTCGGTCGCGGCTCGACGTATTTTTTCGTTGAATGGTTGGGACGCGGCTGGAGGGCGAGTCGGATCGCGGGGGCGACCGTCGCGCCGCTTCGTGTTGAAAAGCCGGGGAAGTCACGGTTGACGAATGGCCGGGGTCTGCTATGATGGATGCGTATGACCGAGTGATCGACGGTGGGACGGGTCTTCCGTGCGTCGAGGGATCGGCCGCCACGACTCGGAACGAGGGGGAGGCTCGGATGGAATCCGTATACGAGATCAACGGGGCGATCGTCGACTCCTGGGTGGAGCCTCACGCCGACGACGACGGCTCGCGGGTGGTGCTTCAGGTGGCGCCCAAGGGCCGGCCGCGGGAGTTGGTGTTCGTCGAGGCCGAGGCGTCGCTGGTTCCCGACGAGGGCTGGCTGGAAGACCTGGGCGAGAACATCTGCCACGGCAGCCCGGTGCGCGCCCTGGGCCGGGTGATGCTCAACGGCTTCATCGCCGCGACGCAGCTTCAGCTCGTCCGCTGAGACCGGGGTCGATTCCGGCCGCGACCGATCCGCGCGCTTCTCGGCTTCCCCTCCCCCTCTCGCCTGGGCGACGACCCTCCCACCACGTCGTCCGGGCGGACGTCGTCGGATTCGTCATTCCTCCCGGCCGCCGTCGGCGCGCTTGCATTGGCGCGCGGGGTGGGCGATGCTCGGACGTGAGCCTCGAAAAGGCGCGCGGGGCGCGAGACCCCGACGACGCCCGTCGCGAGGCGAGGAGGTCCGCATGTCCGACGATTCGACCCCGAGGCGGGAGACGACCCCTCCGGCGACCCTTTCAAGGCGCCGGTTCCATCAGGCGACGATCGCCACGGCCCTGGGGGCGTTCGCGGCCCCGGCCGTGGTCCGCGGCCGAAACCTCAACGAGAAGCTGGCGATCGCCTGCATCGGCGTCGGCGGCCGGGGGGCGTCCAACCTGGCCGACGTCGCCTCCGAAGACGTCGTCGCCCTCTGCGACGTCTACGACCCGGCCGTCGAGCGGGCCGCGGCCGCCCATCCCAGGGCGCGCAAGTTCAAGGACTTCCGTCGGCTCTTCGACGAACTCAAGAGCTACGACGCCGTCGTGGTCAGCACCACCGAGCACACCCACGCCTTCGCCACCTTGCCGGCCTTGCAACTCGGCAAGCACGTCTACTGCGAAAAGCCGCTCACCCACGACGTCTGGGAGGCCCGCTTGATCCGCGAGGCCGCCAGGAAAGCCGGGGTCGCCACCCAGATGGGGACCCAGATCCACGCCGGCGACAACTACCGACGGGTCGTCGAGCTGATCCGAGCCGGCGCCATCGGCCCGGTCAAGGAGGCCCACGTCTGGGTCGGCCGCGCCTGGGGCCGCCAGTCCCCCGAGGAGGCCAGGGCCCACGGCGACATCGTCACCGTCCTGGAGCGTCCCACCGAATCCTCCCCCGTCCCCGCCGGCCTCGACTGGGACCTCTGGCTCGGCCCGGTCGCCGAGCGGCCGTTCCACGAAGTCTACTTCCCCGGCCCCAAGTGGTATCGCTGGTGGGACTTCGGCAACGGCACCATGAGCGACCTGGGGAGCCACTGGATCGACCTGCCGTTCTGGGCGCTGGGGCTTAAGGCCCCCGCCACCATCGAGGCGTTCGGCCCGCCGGCGCATCCCGAGATCGCGCCGGCCAGCATGAAGGCCGTCTACGAGTACAAGGCCGACGGCGACCAGCCCGCCGCGACCGTCGCCTGGTACCAGGGGACCATGAAGCCCGACGCCTGGACCGCAGGGACCATCCCCAAGTGGGACAGCGGCGTGCTGTTCGTCGGCGAGAAGGGAATGCTGCTCTCCGACTACGGCCGCCACCTCCTGCTCCCGGAGGACCAGTACCGCGACTACAAGCGTCCCGAGCCGACGATCCCCAAGTCGCTGGGCCATCACGCCGAATGGATCCACGCCTGCAAGACAGGCGCTCCGACCACCTGCGACTTCCAGTACTCCGGCCCGCTCACCGAGGCGAACCACCTGGGCAACGTCGCCTACCGCGTCGGTCGCAAGCTGGAGTGGGACGCCAAGGCGCTTCGGGCCGTCAACGCCCCGGAGGCCGATCCGTTGCTCCGCCGCGACTACCGCTCGGGATGGTCGCTGGGCTGAGCCGATGACGGGGAGGGGAAGGGGAATGAACCACAGAGTCACGGAGGACACGGAGAAGAGAGAGAGGAGAAGAAGGAGAGAAAGAAGAAGGGAAGGGGAAAATGCGGAGACTAGAGAGGATGGTCGAGATGGGCGCGATTGGGGATGGATTCGATTCGCTGACCGACCCCATCGTCTCATGACCGCCGGGGCCCATGATGAATTCTCTCACCGCTGTCGTTCCTCCCCGTCCTCGGCACCTCAGAGATCCAATTCTTCTTTCCCTCTCTTCTCCGTGTCCTCCGTGACTCTGTGGTTCATTCCCGTCCCCCCGTGATCGCCGTGGGCGCGCGACCGGCCTTCCAGGCTCAAGCCGTCGGTTGGAGCGTGTGGACGGAGACCATTTCGGGGCGGATGATCTTCTCGCCGGACTGGAAGCCGACGCGGAGGCGAGCGGCGACCGTCTTGGCCAGGGCCGGATCGGACGTCGGGACGGTGGTCAAGGCGCGTTGGCGGCGGGGGTCGAAGGCGTCCCCCTCGACGCGGTAAGGCTCCACGCCCTGGCGGTAGAGGACGTCCTCGATCGCCGTCTGGATCGATCCGAGCGTCTCTCGGAAGCCCTCGGCCTCCGGCGGTTGGGCGGCGGCCGTCTTGCCGACGTCGTCGTGAAGCTGGATCAGATCGATGAAGATCGGCCGCTGGACCTTGAGCAGGAAGTCCTGTTTATACTCTTGCAACTCGGCGTGGAGCCGGTCGACGATCCGCTCGCGGACGGCCTCGGCCCGGACCTCGCGGTCGAACTGGGTTTGAAGCCCGGAAAGCCCCCGCCCGATCCGCTCCTCCAGCTTGCCGAGCGCCTCGTGAAGACCCTCCGCCAGGGACGCGAACGACGGCTCGGGTTCGGGGATGAATTCGGGTTCGGGTGCGGGTTCATCGACGGGTTCGGGCGTCGGCTCCGGCGCGAGCGACGGGGCGAGCGGGACGCCCGCCTCCAACTGGTCGGCGAAGTCGCGCTCGGCGTCGTCGGGGGCGGGCTCGTCGCGTTCCTCGGCGTCGGGGGACACGGGCGGGCTCCTTGAGGCATGGATATGATTACGGCGTTCGTTCCAAAATATTTGGAGAGAATGAAGGGCGACGCGCGACGTCCCCTCTCCCGCCGGGGGAGGGTGGCCCGAAGGGCCGGGTGAGGGTCGCCGCGCTTCGAAGACGCCTCGGCTTCGCGGCGCGCTGATCCGACGGCGCCCGCGAAGCGCCACGACCCTCACCCGCCGCTGCGCGGCCGCCCTCTCCCGGCGGGCTGACGACCCGACACTTTTTCGCAAGCCGTCGCCAAACGGCCTTCTCCCCTTGAGGGAGAAGGTGGCCCGAAGGGCCGGATGAGGGGTCGACCGGCGTCGAATTTCGGTGTAAGCCATGGCTTGATAGCGACTTCAAATCCGATGGCCTCCGGTCCC
>Ga0209916_1001206_pt1 | contig 25171 bp, 17 predicted proteins | sample ThiBio_1000_plan_FD_183956 | JGI IMG/M metagenome (GOLD analysis project Ga0209916, IMG submission 183956) | Wastewater bioreactor microbial communities from Cape Town, South Africa - Thiocy_solids_2 (SPAdes) | ecosystem: Engineered > Bioreactor > Thiocyanate-remediating > Anaerobic-Aerobic ... | reverse complement strand
CGATCATCGAAGATCCGCCAAGCCGATCCTTACGCGTGCAGGCTCACGCCGGGGGCGGGCCTAAGATACCGTTGCAGCTTGCGGCAGATAAAACGGAACGGGGGCGCGAATCTACGGCGCTGGCGCAAAGCCAAGGGAGCCCGACGGCGTCACCCCGTTCCCACCGATGATCAGTCGGCGATTCTCGTCCAGTCGCGGACCAGAATCGACACATAAGGAGCCCGCTCGCGGGCGAGGCTCCTGCTCTTGCGAATCCCGGCCCTCGCCCGACGAACGTCGGGTCATCCCGGCCCCAACGGCATCGCCCGCCAGCGGGCTCCTATGATTGGCGGCGCAGTGCGGCTTGCAGCAGGCGACGCTGCAAGTGATCGGCCAACCTGCGCGGCGCGTCCAGGCCCATCCGCGCCAGCGCCTCGCCTTCGCCATCCGCGGCATCGCCCGGGCGAACCATGGCACCCAGCAAACGCCACCTGCCGCGCCAGTTCCCGCTGCAGGATTTCAGCCATGCCAGCGCCGGCAGCAGGCGCTGCTCGACCGCGGTGAAATCGCTGCCGAACGGAAACGCCGGCAGCAGGCCCTTGTGCCGGAACGGCGCCAGCGCCTCGTGCAGGTGCTCCGGGCGATGGCGGCGCCAGGCCGGTGGCACCACGAAATCCGCGGCCAGCTTGCCGTGCGCCTTCGCCTGCGCGCACAACGCGTCGAGGAAGCGCGCGTCGGCGATCGACAGCATCGCCTCGACGCACTCGCCGTCGCTCTTGCCGCGCAGGTCGGCGACGCCGTATTCGGTCACGACGATGTCGCGCAGGTGCCGCGGGATGGTGGTCTGGCCGTAGTTCCAGCGGATGTTGCTCTCGATCCCGCCGCGGTTCTCGCGGGTAGCACGCAACAGCAGCACCGAACGGCCGTCCGCCAGCTCATGCGCCATCGCCACGAAGTTGTACTGGCCGCCGACGCCGCTGACCACCGCGCCCTCCTCCAGCGTGTCGGACACGGCCGCACCGAGCAGGGTCGCCATCATGCAGGTGTTGAAGAAACGCGCGCCGCGCCGCTGCAGCGCCGCCAGTGGCTGGTGGTCGCCGTACAGCTGGTTGACGTTGGAGACCGCGCACATGTCGATCGCGTCCGGGTCGGCCGCCTCGGTGGCATCCAGCCACGCGTACAGTTCGCGCGAGCCGAGGAAGAACGCGCCGCGCAGGTAGTGTCCGCCCGGCGTGGCCGGGTCCAGCCGCCCCTCGGCCGCGGCGCGCTCCAGCGCCAGGTCGTCCCAGCTGCGTCGCTTCAGGATGCCGCCGCGCTGCAGGTGCATGAAGCCGTCCATCACCATCTCGCTGGCGCCGTACAGGCCGGCGCCGAATGGAGCCAGGCCGCCCAGCCGTGCGGCCAGCGCATGGGTCGCGCCGGCCGGGTCCAGCGCCACCAGCGCCCGGCGCCACTGGATGTTGTCGTGCTGACGCAGCAGCAGTGCCTTGACCAGCGCGTCGGACAACGCGCCGATGCCGATCTGCAGGCAGCCGCCGTCCTTGACCAGCGCGCTGGCGTGCAGGCCCAGCGCATATTCGGCCAGGCCCACCGGCGCGCGCGGCAGTGCGAACAACGGCGGCGAGGTTGCCGGACGCAGTTCCACGTCGAAGTACGCTTCGGCCACTTCGGCGTCGCCGCCCAGATATGGCAGCTCCGGATGCACCACCGCCACGCACAGCGGCCGCGGCCGTCCGGACTGCTGCACCTGGCGCAGTAAGTCGAGGGTCAGGTCGGGGTTGCACGACAGGCTGTAGTGCACGCCGTCCGGCCCCTCGCGTCGCGCCACCAGCTGCACCAGCAGGTTGATGTCCTGCTGCGCCAGGTCGCGCGCCACATGGGTATAGTTCTGGCTGATGTAGCTGCGCTGGGCGCTGGCCGAACGCAACAGCGCGCCGGACTGCAGGTAGAACTCGTGCACTTCGACGTTGGCCGGCAGCGCGTCGCGCGCCTGGTCCAGCGCGTACTGCGGGTCGACCGCATCGGCACCGAAGTGGCGCTCGAGGAACGGCCCGAGGAATTGCCGCTCCAGCCCCGGCGCCGGCTGCGGCCGGGTCAGCGACAACGCGGTGTACAGGCGCATCGAACACGCCGGGTCGGCGGCCACCAGCCGATACAGCGCGTTGAGCAGGCCATGCGGCTTGCCCAGGCCCAGCGGCGCCGCAACGCGCAGGTGCGGGCCCAGTCCGTCCACGAGGTGGCGTGCGCAGGCGTCGGTGTCGGCGTAGCGGTGCTCGATCGGCATGCACCCGATCATGCCAGAAGCCCATGATGGCGACGCATCGCCAGACCATCGCCTACACTCGGGCCATGCCCACGCCGCTGATTCCTTCCACCCCGAGCCGATTGCTGGCCGAACAGGCGTTGAGTCGCGCCGCTGGCGCGCCGCTGATCAACGGCAACGCGGTGGACTTGCTGATCGACGCCGCCGCCCACTACGAGGCCTGGCTGGCGGCGATCCGCGGCGCGCGCCAGCGGGTGCTGCTGGAGAACTACATCATCCGCGACGACGAGGTCGGGCGCGCCTTCCGCGACGCGCTGGTCGAACGGGCACGGGCGGGCGTGTTCGTTGCGGTGGTGGCCGACTGGCTGGGCTGCCTCGGGCAATCGCGTCGCGGGTTCTGGGCGCCGCTGCGCGCGGCAGGCGGCGAGGTGCGCGTGTTCAACCCGCTGCAGCTGGGCCAGCCGCTCGGCTGGGTCAGCCGCGACCACCGCAAGCTGCTGGTGGTGGACGGAACGCTCGGCTTCCTGTCCGGCGTGTGCATCAGCGCGAAGTGGCTGGGCGACCCGACACGCGGCGTGCCGCCATGGCGCGATACCGGCGTGGCGCTGCGTGGCCCGGCGGTGGCCGAACTGGAAGCGGCGTTCGCCCAGAGCTGGGGCGAGACCGGGGCGGCGCTGCGCATGTTCCCGGAGGTTCCGGAACCGGCCACGCCGGCCGGCAACGTGGCACTGCGGCTGATCGCCACCCAGCCCTCCACCGCCGGCATGTACCGCCTCGACCAGCTGATCGCCGCGATGGCGCGCAAGACGCTGTGGCTCACCGACGCCTACTTCGTGGGCCTGACCCCGTACGTGCAGGCGCTGGTCGCCGCCGCGCGCGACGGCGTGGACGTGCGCCTGCTGGTGCCCGGCAGCAGCGACATCCCGGTGGTGGCGGGCCTCTCGCGCTCGGGTTACCGGCCGCTGCTGAAGGCCGGCATCCGCGTGTTCGAGTGGAACGGCTCGATGCTGCACGCCAAGACCGCGGTGGCCGACGGCCAGTGGGCGCGCGTGGGCTCGTCCAACCTCAACATCGCCAGTTGGCTCGGCAACCGCGAACTCGACGTGGCGGTCGAGGACGCCGGCTTCGCCAGGCAACTCGCCGCGCAATACGAGCGGGACCTGGGCAACGCCACCGAGATCGTGCTGGCGCCCCGCCGCCACCGGCACGGCAACGGCGAACGGGTGCGCCGCAGCGAGGCGCGGCCGTCACGCCTGCGCCACGTCGGTGGCAGCTCCGGCTGCGCCGCCGCCGGCGCCCTGCGCATCGCCAACAGCGTGGGCGCCGCGCTCGCCAACCGGCGCGTGCTCGACGACAGCGGCGGCGGCTCGCTGACGGTCGGCACCCTGGCGCTCGCCGTGCTGGCGGTGGTCGGGTTCGTCTGGCCGGCGTGGATCGGCTGGCCGTTCGGCGCGTTCGCCGCCTGGTTCGCGCTGAACCTCGGCATCCGCAACTGGCGCGCGCGCAAACGCCGCCAGCGCGAACTGCGCGACGCCCGCGACGAATGAGGCTTTCCTGAGGCACTGCATGCGCTTCGTGCCTCAAGCGGATGTTTTCTCACAACTTGATACGGCCCGCGTGCTAGGCTCGCGGCCCTATGTCCGTGCCATTCGACGACGCCGCGCCGCGCCATGTGCTCACCCCCAGCTCGCTCAACCGGCTGGTGCGCGACCTGCTGGGCGACGCGTTGCCGCTGGTGTGGATCGAGGGGGAACTGTCGAACGTGGCCAGACCGGCGTCGGGGCACTGGTACTTCACCTTGAAGGACAGTAGCGCCCAGGTGCGCTGCGCCATGTTCAAGATGAAGGCGGCCGCGCTGCGCTTCCGCCCGGCCGACGGCATGCAGGTGCTGCTGCGTGCCCGGGTCAGCCTGTACGAACCTCGCGGCGAGTTCCAGCTGGTTGCCGAATACATGGAGCCGGCCGGCGAAGGCGCGCTGCAGCGCGAGTTCGAGCAGCTGAAGGCGCGGCTCGGCGCCGAGGGCCTGTTCGACGCCGCACGCAAGCGCGCCCTGCCTGTCTACGCGCGGCGCATCGGCGTGATCACCTCGGCCACCGGCGCGGCGGTGCGCGACGTGCTGAGCGTGCTGGCCCGCCGCTGGCCGCTGGCCGAGGTGGAAGTGCTGCCGGTGCCGGTGCAGGGCCGCGAGGCGCCGCCGGCGATCGTGGCCATGCTGCGCAAGGCATCGGCCTGTGCGCGCTACGACGTGCTGCTGCTGACCCGCGGCGGCGGTTCGCTGGAAGACCTGTGGGCGTTCAACGACGAGGCGGTGGCGCGCGCGATCCACGCCAGCGCGGTGCCGGTGGTTTCCGCCGTGGGCCACGAGATCGACTTCAGCATCGCCGACTTCGTCGCCGACCTGCGCGCGCCCACGCCCTCGGCCGCCGCCGAACTGCTGGTGCCCGACGCGGTCGCGGTCGGCCGGCACCTGCGGCAGCTGCAGCAGCGCCTGGCCACCTTGCTGCAACGCCGGCTGCAGGCACAGTCGCAGCGCGTCGATCACCTGCTGGCGCGGCTGCAGGCACAGCGTCCGCAGGCGCGCCTGCAACGCGACCGCGAACGGCTGCAGCACCTGCGCCTGCGCCTGGCCAGCGTGCTGCGCGAGCGGCAGCAGCTGCGCCGCATGCGCCTCGACCGCCTGCACGCGCGCCTGCTGGCGCAGCACCCGCGTGCACGCCTGCCGCTGCTCACCCGCCGGCTGGACGAGCAGCAGCTGCGCCTGCGCCGCGCCATCGCACAGATCCTCGAACGCCGCCGCATCGCCGTGCGCCACGCCGGCCACGCGCTGCACGCGATCAGTCCGCTGGCCACGCTGGAACGCGGCTACGCGATCCTGTTCGAGGCCGACGGCCAGGTGCTGCGCTCGGTGCGGGGTGTCGAAGCCGGCAGCGCGCTGCGCGCGCGGTTGGTGGATGGGGAACTGGGGATGCGGGTGGAAGAGCGCGAGATCTCGAAACCGGTCTGATAAACGAACTCGGCCGAGCCTCAATTCGCCGCCGGGTAAGTGAACCTCACCTGTCAACCTTGTGAATCCTGATTGCCTGTGACTGGGCGATTACACGGCCTTGTTGTGCTGGGCTATCTGGTGACGCCTCTGGAAGCCGAAGGTCACGCCGAGCGCAAGCAAGCCCAGTCCGAACAAACCAAGCTCACCCGGTTCGGGTGCTGATACGGTCACGGCGGCACTCCCCGGCGAATCGTTGAAATCGGTGATCAAGTAAAAATTGTTGTTGTTCGGGAGCGTCGCAAAGAACGACAAGTCCAGCATCTCGCCAGCCGTCACCTGCGAACCATCGGCGCAGTTGTCCGTGGCAAAGCCGATCGGCCGACTGCCGCACGTGAGCAGATCGTTGCCATCGGAGGAGCCCCCGGTCGGGACAGTAAAGACGAACGTGAATTTGTCGAGCGACCTGCCGGTGACGTTGGTCATGAATAGACACCAGCCTGAAGCCGGAGGTGACAAACCCGTAAGGGTGTTGCACGCCACAAATTCGACCGCATAAGGCGTGTTGAGCTTGCTGATATCGCAAGGCGTGAAATCGTTGAGCACGCCACTGCTCAGGGTGCAGTCGGTGCCAAGCGGGGGTGGCGGATCGAAGATCACGTGTGTCGCAAAGGCGCTCGGCGCGGCAATGGCCACAGCAAAAGCCGCGAATGCCAGAACCAGGTAACGTTTCATCGAGGAACCGTGCCTTTTTGTTGTAAATATCCAGCCACAGGCTGCATCCGTCGTGCCATAACGCAATTTGTTGATTTCATTTACTAAAAATCAAATCCCCTGATCGAATCTGTAAGCTTTGTCGAAGATCAACTCCGCTCTGACATGGCGCGGGCTCTTCAGGAAACTGTTCTGACAGGCTTTTGGTGGGATTCCGCGCGACCCAAGCAAACTGTCAGGATTCCCGACACACAGATCGATGGTGCGACGCCGCTCGAATACCGCTTCCCCTGGGAGGTTGCATCGGCCCGTTGCAGTAAACCCGCCAGCCGTACCTGCCGCCGGTTCTGCGTTCGCTGCACCCGCGTCACGGAAAGCGTTGTTCCCCATGCCGACGTCACCTATCCCGCAGCCGATCAGCGCCCGCCGGAACTGGCCGCCGCCGGCAACACCGTCCCCGGCAACGGCAGACCAGCCTGCCGGCAAAAAGCGGCAAAACGCGGATCGTGCTGATAGGCAAGCACGAAGGGGTCGGTGAGCAGGCCGGCAAAGGTCGGATCGTTCTGGCTCCAGGCGCGCTGCAGCCAGTAGAACATCTCGTCCGGTTGCTTGCGCAAGGCGTATACGTCGGCCACAAGATAAGGTTGATCCTTGCCTTGCTTGGCGACGTAATCCCGCAGCGCCGCATCGGCCTGACGGCGATCGGGGCCGATCTGTTGCGCGAGTACCCGTGCCCAAGGTCCGTACACCGCATCGGTCTCTTTCGCGGCGTCGGTCCGTGCGGCGTGTGCATTGCCACGCAAGACGTCGATCTCGGTCAGGGTCGCATACAGCGCCGGAAAATCAGATTGCAGCGCCAGCGCCTTGCGCGTGACCTGTTCGGCGGCATCGAGCTCGCGCTGCCCCAGCAGGCCGAGGGCCAGATTGGCATAGATATCGACGCGCAGCGGATCGGTGGCGAGGATCTTGCGATACATCTCCACCGCCGCCGGCAATTGCCCCAGGTTCTCGAGTCCACCGGCCAAAAAATTCATGAAGATGGTTTCGTTCGGAGCCAGCGCATCGGCCCGCTGGTACTCTGCCAGCGCTCCGATGGGATCATTGTCGATGGTCGCAAGCAGATAGCCGCGGTCGGCGTGGGTATGGGCCGCGTCCGGCGCCAGCAATTGTTGCCTCTTCCCCGCCACGCGAGCCTCTGTGTAAGCCTGCTGGCGTGCCTCGCCGGTCAGGAACAGCACGCCCAGATTGACCGATGCATTGGACAGCAACCCCCAGGCATAGGCGTAGTCCGGATCGAGCTTGAGCACCTGCCTGAACAGGGCGATGCCCTGGCGAACGCTGCTCTCGGTGCCGTGACGCATGATGGCGCGCCCTTGCAGCATGAGCTGATAGGCCTCGACATTGCCGCTCGGCGGCTTGTCATCGGACACGATCGCCTTGCCCAGCAACTTGATCTTGAGCGCGTCGGCGACGGCCTTGCCGATCTGCGACTGGATCGCGAACACATCCTTCAATTGCTCCTCGTAGCTGTGCGACCACACACTGCGGCCATCGGCAGCGCGGATCATGCTGACCAAGACGCGGATCCGGTCGCCCCGTTGTTGAACGGATCCAAGAATGAGATGGGCCGCCCCCAGAGCGAGACCGATCTGGCCCGGACTGTCCGTGCTGTCGCGGAACTTGAAGCTCGAGTACTTGCCGATCACCTTCAGCTCGTCAATCTGGGTGAGATCGGAAATCAGCTCCTCGGACAAACCGTCGGAAAAATATTGCTGCTTGGGATCTCCGCTTTCGTTGACCAGCGGCAACACGGCAACGGACTTGCTCGGAAGCCTGGCCAGTGCGGTGATCATGGTTTGGCCATCGGCCGCGGCCGTGACGCTGTTCGCATCGCGGCGAAGCACGAACTGGAAGGCCAAGAGCGACACGACCGCGACGGCGAGCATGCCGATGATCCAGTACTCGAGCTTGCGAGCCGTGGTATGGCCGACCGCAGCCGTCGGGTGGCTGGCCGGCGATGAATCGGTCGCGGGTCCCTGCGTGTCCAGCCATTCGATCAGCTTGCGCCACGCCGGATCGTTCGGCGACCCGCGCCAGTGCGACAGGTCGATGGCCTGTTTCAGCATGAATGCCAAGGGGACAGTGCACGGTTCGATGAGGACCGGCACGAGCTTGGAGTGGTTCTGCGCGTAGTGCGCTTCGCTGCGAACCCAGTCGGACGCGACCGAGCGCGTGGACCACAGCACGATGACGCAAGCCGACGCCGCAATCTCCTGCTCGATCGTGGCGTCCCATGCCTGGCGCGGGGTAAAGCCTTCATCCCACCACACCGTTCGGCCGCTCTTGACCAGCGCGGCGACGATCATTTCGGCCCGAGCGCGATCCTCTCGCTTGTAGCTAAGAAAGATATCCGCCACGGCAATGTCCGAGTCCCATTACCTTGGGTCATCGTAGCAGCTCAATGCCACCGCCAACCGCGAGCAACATGGGAGGGACAACCATTAAAACCGGGGGCGCCGGATCGGGGATTGGACAAGCCGCACGGCGCGGCGCGTCACCGATTCTGAACACGGCAACGCCCTATGCTTGCGGGATCGCAACCGCAGGCCAGCGCCATGTTGAACAAGAGCTACCCCTACTACCTCGCCAACCAGCCGCAGACCGCGAAGACCATGCTGGAGGTCTTCGACAAGTACAGCGGCAAGCTCGCCACGCGCGTGGCGGTGCCGGATGCCAAGGCTGTCGAGAAGGCCATCTCCGCCGCGGTGAAAGCCGCGAAGCCGATGCGCGAGTTCAAGCCGTGGGCGCGGCAGGCGGTGCTGCAGCACTGCGCGACACGTTTCGCCGAGCGCCGCGACGAGCTGGCCGAGGCGTTGTGCATCGAGGCCGGCAAGCCGATCAAGGACGCTGCCGGCGAGGTGACCCGGCTGATCGAAACCTTCCGCATCGCCGCCGCGGAGGCCGTGCGCATCAACGGCGAGACGCTCAACCTGGAACTGGCCGCGCGGCTGGACGGCTACCACGGCTATACGAAGCGCGTGCCGCTCGGGCCGGTGTCCTTCATCACGCCGTTCAACTTCCCGCTGAACCTGGTGGCGCACAAGGTGGCGCCGGCGATCGCCGCCGGCTGCCCGTTCGTGCTGAAGCCGTCGGAGAAAACGCCGATCGGCGCGCTGATCATCGGCGAGGTGCTGGCCGAAACCGACCTGCCGAAGGGCGCGTTCTCGATCCTGCCGCTGGACGGCGCCCATGCGTCCCCGCTGGTCGAGGACCCGCGCTTCAAGTTGCTCTCCTTCACCGGCGGCCAGGTCGGCTGGCAGCTCAAGGCGCGCGCCGGGCACAAGAAGGTGACACTGGAGCTGGGCGGCAACGCCGCGTGCATCGTCGATGCCGACCAGGGGCCGAAGCTGGACCACGTGGTGCAGCGATTGATCTTCGGCGCGTTCTACCAGTCCGGCCAGAGCTGCATCGGCGTGCAGCGCATCTACGCGCACGCCGAGGTCTACGACGCGCTGAAGCGCAAGCTGGTCGCCGCCACCAAGAAACTCAAGGCCGGCGACCCGAAGGACGCGAGCGTCTTCCTTGGCCCGATGATCGACGAGGCTGCCGCCGAGCGCCTGCACGGCTGGATCCTCGAGGCGAAGCAGGCCGGCGGGAAAATCCTCTGCGGCGGCAGGCGTCACGGCAACATGCTCGACGCCACGCTGATGGAGCACGTGCCGGCCGATGCGAAGGCCAACCGCATGGAGGCGTTCGGCCCGTTCGCCCTGCTCGCGCCATTCGACAAGTTCGACGACGCCATCGCGATGGTCAACGACTCCGACTACGGCCTGCAGGCCGGCATCTTCACCGACAGCCTCGACCATGCCATGCGCGCCTGGAACGAGCTGGAACAGGGCGGCGTGATCGTCAACGACATCCCCAGCGTCCGCGTGGACAACATGCCCTATGGCGGCGTGAAGCTCTCCGGCCTCGGCCGGGAGGGCGTGCGCAGCGCAATCGAGGACATGAGCGAGATTCGCCTGATGGTGATGCGCGAACCGCGAAGTGTCTGAGTCCGCTGGCGGGCGCTGCCTTTGCAACGCGACGGAAGGTCATCGCCCGCCAGTGGGCTCCTACAAGGAACCGGGGCGGGTCGCCCGCACGTTCCAGCCCATCGCGTTGTACAGGTGATAGCGCACGATGCCGCTGTACTCGTGCAGCGCCAGGTCGGCCATGGCGAAGTTGTACGACAGCGGCAGCCAGGACAGCACGCCGTCGACATGGTCGGCCGGCACCGGTGTCGCCCGGACGCCAAAGTGCGCGAAGTACAGCGTGGCACGGCGCAGGTGGTAGGCCGACGACACCAGCAGCACGCGGTCGGCGCCATAGGCCTTCAGCAGTGGGCCACTGAACTGCGCGTTCTGCCAGGTGTTCATGCTGCGCGGCTCCAGCAGCAGATCGGCGGCCTCCACACCGAGCCGCTGCAGGTCGTCGGCGTAAACCGCCGCTTCCGAGCGGCCCCGTCCGAGTGCATCGCCGCCGCTCACCTCGATCTTGCACTCGCGCCCGGCCCGCCGGCAGGCGCGGTACAGCTCCGCCGCCTTGCCGATGCGGCCATAGGCGAACAGGCTTGCCTCCACCTCGCCGCTGCCTGCCGCGCGCACCGTGCCGGCGCCCAGCAACACGATCGCGTTGCGCTGGCCCCAGTCGATCGGCGCCGACGCCGCATGGTTCGACTGCAGTCGTGCCAGCAGCCAGATCGGCAGCGGCCCGCAACCGGCGGCCAGCAGCAGGGTCACCGCCGATGCCAGCAGCGCCCAGCTGCAGCGACGCCACCGCAGCAGCGCCAGCACGCCGGCAAGCACGAGCAGGATCAGCAGCACGGTCACGGTCATGGGCGGGGCCGGTGGAGATGGCGGGGCATGGGTGCCATTATGCCGATGCGCTGCGCGGACCGGAGCCGCTCGCGCCCCTCGTCGGCACGGACCACTGCACGGGAGCTGAGCCATGACCACCCTCGTCTTCGTCCACGGCTGGAGCGTCACCAACACCTCGACCTACGGCCAGTTGCCGCGGCAGCTGCAGCAGCAGGCGTCCGCCGCCGGCCTCACGCTGACCCTGGCCGACGTCTGGCTGTCCGAATACGTCAGCTTCGACGATCGGGTGACCATGCCCGACCTGGTGCGCGCGTTCGACCACGCGCTGCGCGACCTGCACCTGCTCGACGCCAGCTTCGCCTGCATCACCCATTCCACCGGCGGCCCGGTGGTGCGCGAGTGGCTGCGCGCGCAGCGCGACAAGCCGGCCACGTACAGCACGATCAAGCTCAGCCATCTGGTCATGCTGGCGCCGGCGAATTTCGGCTCGGCGCTGGCGCAACTGGGCAAGGGCCTGCTCGGCCGGCTCAAGGCCTGGTTCGGCGGCGTGGAGCCGGGCCAGCGCATCCTCGACTGGCTGGAGCTGGGCAGCGCCGAATCGCTGTCGCTCAACCTCGACTACATCCACAGCGACGACCCGGTGAAGCGCGAGCAGTTCCTGTTCGTGCTCACCGGCGACCGCCCGGACCGCCAGCTGTACGACCACCTCAACAGCTACACCGGCGAGGACGGCTCCGACGGCGTGGTGCGCATCGCCGCGGCCAACCTCAACGCCCACCATGCCGTGCTGTCGCCGCAGGCCAACAGCGCCGGGGGCATCGACACGCTGGCGCTCACCCTCAGCCGCGGTCCGCGCTGCGCGTTCAAGCTGATCGCCGGCGCGGCGCATTCCGGCGACCAGCGCGGCATCATGGCCAGCGCCGCGCCAGCCACCGTGCAGGCGATCCTGCGCTGCCTCGGGGTGCGCAGCGCGGACGACTACGAAGGCCTGTGCGACGCTTTCGAGCGCGAGAACGCCGCGCGCGACGCCGACAAGGTGGAACTGGAGCCGGCCGGGCCGTTCGCGCCGCGCGTGCACATCCACGACCCGCGCAGCCTGCTGATCGTGCGCCTCGCCGACGAGGCCGGCGAAGCGCTGACCGGCGCCGGCTTCCTGCTCACCGCAGGCAGCCAGGCCAGCCCCGACCTGCTGCCGGATGGTTTCCTGCTCGACCGCCAGGCCAATTCGAGGCAACGCACCACCATCTCGCTGTTCCTCGACCACAGCCTGCTCGCCGGCGACGATCGCGTGGCCGACCCGCGCAACAGCCGCAAGACGCTGCGCCCCGCCGTCGCCAGCCACCGGCCCTACGGCGCCAGCGTGCAGCCGATCGACCTTGCCGGCCTGGTCCACCATGCGCTGGCGCGCAGCGCCGCCGGCGACGACCTGTTTGCCCTGCTCGGCCCGCACCAGAGCACCGTGCTCGACGTGGTGCTGCCGCGCAAGATCCACGAAGGCGTGTTCCGGCTGACGCAGACGCTGACGCCCGAGGACTTCAGCCGGCCGGTGGCCGGGCCGGTGATCGGCTGAGCCGGCGGATGGGCAACGCAGGCTGACCGCCTGCGCCCGGTCCGCCGCGTGGCCGCAACCGGATCGGCGATACTGCGCATCCCGGCGCCGCACCGTCCCAAGGCGGTGCCGGGATCCACGCAGAGCCACGCAGCACGGCGTTCGCCGACCGACCCCCGCATGCAGAAAAAACCCATCTTCTTCGACCCCACCGGGCGGCGGGCCAGCCACGTCTCGCGGCTGGCGCTGGCCGCCGCGGTGATCAGCACGCTGTTCGTGGTGGCCTGCGCGGCCAGCCTGTTCGTGTGGCCCAGCATGAGCGGCCTGCACATCGGCGAGCACAACCGTACCCGGCATGCACTGGCCAACGTGAAGGCGGCCGCGCCCGAACTGCTGAAGCCGGCGGCGCGGCTGGCCGCCGAGGTGCGCGCCCGCCAGAAGCTGCTGCACCCGCCGCGCACGCATGCCGGCAAGACCGCGCATGCGCCGCCGCTCTCGCTGGACAAGCCGGCCGGCCGGCCGCTGGCGATCGGCTTCTACGTCAACTGGGACGAGAGCAGCTACCCCTCGCTGAAGCGCGCCTTGCCCACGCTGGACTGGGTCATCCCGTCGTGGATGCATGTTTCCGGCCCGGACATGGCGCTGCACACCGACATCGACGCCAGGGCGCTGAAGCTGATCCGCGCGCAGAAGCCGTCCACGCCGATCCTGCCGCTGCTGCAGAACATGGTGAACATGGCCTGGGACGGCCCCGGCCTGGCGCGCATGCTGGCCGACCCGGCGGTGCGCCAGGCGCGCATCGCGCAGATCGTCGCCTTCCTCGACGCCAATCACTTCCAGGGCGTGACCATCGACTTCGAGGACGTGCCCGCCGCCTCGCAAAAGGATCTGAAGGCCTTCCTCACCGAGCTCAACGACGCGTTCGATCCCCACGGCTGGGGCATCGTGCTGTCGGTGCCGTTCGACGACGCCGACTGGGACTACGCCGGCTACGCCGACATCGTGGACTTCGAACTGCTGATGGCCTACGACCAGCACTGGGCCGGCAAGGACCCCGGCAGCGTCGCCGCGCAGGACTGGTTCGAGGACACGCTCGACCAGCGCATGAAGGTGCTCGACCCGAACCAGGTGATCGTGGCGATCGGCAGCTACGGCTACGACTGGTCGCACGGGCAGAACGCCGAGGCGCTGACCTTCCAGGACGCGATGGACCGCGCCAGCGATGCACAGGCGGTGATCGCGTTCGACCCGGACACGCAGAACCCGACGTTCTCCTACGGCGAGGACGACGGCAGCACGCACCAGGTCTGGTTCCTCGACGGCGTCACCGCCTTCAACCAGATCCACGCCGCCGACGACTACAAACCCTACGGCTACGCGCTGTGGCGGCTGGGCTCGGAGGACCCGTCGGTGTGGTCGGTGCTGGGCCGCCCCTACGGCGCCGCCGCACCCGACGCGCTGCGCACCATCGGCCAGGGCGAGGACATCGACATCCAGGGCCAGGGCGAGGTGCTGGAAATCGCCGCGCAGCCGTCCCCCGGCGCGCGCAGCATCGAGGTGGACAAGGACGACGGCAGCATCGACGACGAAAACTACAGCGCACTGCCCAGTTCCTACGTGATCCGCCGCGCCGGCACGCTGCCGCACAAGATCGCGCTGACCTTCGACGACGGCCCGGACGCGCAGTGGACGCCGCAGATCCTCGACATCCTCAAGGCAAAGCACGTGCCGGCGACGTTCTTCATCATCGGCGCCAGCGCCGAGATGTCGCCGAAGCTGGTGCAGCGCGAGGTGGCCGAAGGACACGACGTCGGCAACCACACCTTCACCCACCCCAACCTCGGCGACAGCCCGCCCGGCATCGTGTCGCTGGAACTCAACGCCACCCAGCGCCTGTTCGAGGCGCTCACCGGCCGCTCGATGCGGCTGTTCCGCGCGCCCTACTTCGGCGACGCCGAACCGACCACCGCCGACGAGCTGGTGCCGATCGGCATCGCGCAGAAGATGGGCTACATCTCGGTCGGCCTGCACGTCGACTCGGAAGACTGGCAACGCCCCGGCGTCGACAAGATCGTCGACAACGTGCTGAGCCAGGTCGCCGCCAGCAACTCCGAGCGCACCGGCCAGGTGGTGCTGCTGCACGACGCCGGCGGCGAGCGCTCGCAGACCATCGCGGCGCTGCCGCGCATCATCGACGGCCTGCGCGCGAAGGGCTACGACTTCGTCACCGTGTCCGAATTGGCCGGGCTCACCCGCGAGCAGAGCATGCCGCCGCTGCCGCCCGGCTCGCTGTCGCGCTGGGCCGACCGCTCGGTGTTCCTTGCGCTGGGCTGGCTGGGCCACCTGATCAACTGGCTGCTGATCGGCGCCATCACGCTGGGCGTGGCCCGGTTGCTGCTGCTCGGCGTGCTGGCGCTGGTCAATCGCTGGCAGGAGCGCCGGCGCGCCCCGCCGGAGCTGCCCGAGGAGGCGCCGCTGGTCTCGGTGCTGATCCCCGCCTACAACGAGGCGAAAGTGATCGCCAGCTCGATCCACCGCATCCTCAACAGCCGCTACGCCAACCTCGAGGTGATCGTGGTCGACGACGGCTCCACCGACGGCACCTCTGCGGTGGTGCGCGAGCACTACGCCAGCGAATCGCGCGTGCGGCTGATCAGCATCCCCAACGGCGGCAAGGCGCACGCGGTGAACACTGCCCTGCGCGAATCGAACGGCACGGTGGTGGTGGCGCTGGACGCCGACACCCAGTTCGAGCCGAACACCATCTCGCGCCTGGTGCGCTGGTTCGCCGACCCGGCGGTCGGCGCGGTCGCCGGCAACGCCAAGGTCGGCAACCGGATCAACCTGATCACGCTGTGGCAGGCGCTGGAATACATCACCGCGCAGAATCTCGAACGCCGCGCGCTGGCCGCGCTGGGCGCGATCACCGTGGTGCCCGGCGCCGTCGGCGCGTGGCGGCGCGAGGCGCTGGAACGGCTCGGCGGCTTCCCCGCCGACACCCTGGCCGAGGACCAGGACCTCACCATCGCCGTGCAGAAAGCCGGCTACCGCACCCTGTTCGACGCCGACGCAGTCGCCTGGACCGAGGCACCCGACACCGCCCGCGGCCTCGCCCGCCAGCGCTTCCGCTGGGCCTACGGCACCCTGCAATGCCTGTGGAAGCACCGCGACGCCACCTTCAACCCGCGCTACGGCGCATTGGGCCTGGTGGCGCTGCCGCAGGTGTGGCTGTTCCAGATCCTGTTCTCGGTGGTATCGCCGCTGGTCGACCTGGTGCTGGTGTGGCAGATCGTCGGCACCGGCCTGGACTACCTGCAGCACCGCGCCCAGTTCGACGACACCAACCTGCTGCGCATGCTGGCGTTCTACGCCGCCTTCATGGCGGTCGACCTCGGCGCCTCGGCGCTCGCGTTCGCGATGGAGAAAAAGGAAAAGTGGAGCCTGCTGTGGTGGCTGGTGCTGCAACGCTTCGGCTACCGCCAGCTGATGTACTACGTGGTGGTGCGCTCGGTCTGGACGGCCATCCGGGGCCCCTCGGTGGGCTGGGGCAAGCAGGAGCGCAAGGCGACGGTGAATGCCAGCGAGGCATTGCGATCGTGAGCGGCGGCCGCGCCGCCTAGTTCGCCAGCGGCTCCGCCAGCGCGGGCCGCTGCACGCTCAGCGCGGTGCCTGCCGCCGCCACGATGATCGTGGCGATGGCCAGCCATTGCAGCAGGCTGAGCCGTTCGCCCAGCAGGGCCAGGCCGGCGACCGCCGCGATGGCCGGCTCCAGGCTCAGCAAGGTGCTGAAGGTGCGCGCCGGCAGGCGGGTCAGCGCCATCATCTCCAGCGAATACGGCAGCGCCGAGCTGAGCACGGCCACGCCCAGCGCATACGGCAGCAGCGCCGGCGACAGCAGCGCACTGCCGGCATGCGCGATGCCGAACGGGATCGCCAGCAGCGCGCCGACCGAGGTGCCCAGCGTCACCGCGTCCGCGCCGTGGCTCGCCCCCGCCCGCTTGCCCAGCACGATGTACAGCGCCCAGCCGGCGCCGGCCGCCAGCGCGTACATCACGCCCACCGGATCCAGCGCGTGCAGCTGCCCGCGCAGCGGCAGCAACAGCGCCAGCCCGGCCACCACCAGCGCGATCCAGACGAAATCGAGCAGGCGGCGCGAGCCCAGCAGCGCCAGCGCCAGCGGCCCGGTGAACTCCAGCGCCACCGCGATGCCCAGCGGGATCGTGCGCAGCGACATGTAGAACACCAGGTTCATCGCGCCCATCGACAGGCCGTAGCCCCACAGCGCGGCCCAGTCGCGCCCGCCCGCCGAACGCCGCCACGGCCGCCGCCACAGCAGCAGGATCAGCGCGCTCAGCCCCAGCCGATACGCCGTGGCGCCCTGTGCGCCCACCAGCGGAAACAGCTGCTTGGCCAGTGACGCGCCGCACTGGTAGGAGACCATGCTGATCAGCAGCATGCCGATGGCGAACGCCAGCGGGGCAACGGCGGAGCGTGACGACATGAGTGCAGTGGCGATGGGGGGATTCGCTCATGATGCTCGAAGCGCCGGGCGAAACCCATCGTGCCGGCCGTCCGGCAGCCGTCTGTGCTGACAGCGCCTGGCAGCAGTCTGCGACGCGACCGGCTCAGCCGGCGCCGCGCACCCGCATCGTCAGTCCCTTCAGGAAATGACGCAGCAGCTGGTCGCCGCACAGCTTGAAGTTCTTGTGGTCGCTCTGGCGGAACAGCGCACTCAGCTCCGGCTTGGATACCGGAAAACCCGCGCTTTCGAGGATCTGGTGCATGTCCACGTCCTTCAGCTCGAACGCCACGCGCAGCTTCTTCAGCACCACGTTGTTGGTGACGCGTTTCTCCGGCGGGCGCGGCGGACGGCTGTCGTCCTTGCCGCGGCGGTGGAACACCAGCCCATCGAGGAACAGCGCCAGCGTCCGGTTGCTGCACTCGACGTAGCCCGGCTCGTCGTCCTTTTTCAGGAACGCCTGCACGTCGTCCTTGCCGAGCGCCGTCGACGGGTCCGCCAGGCGGATGATGTCGACCACCTTGCCGTCGCTGAGGTCGAGCATGTAGCGGATGGCGCGCAGTACGTCGTTGTTGATCATGGTGTTCCGGTGGACTCCCGTCGAGGGCGCCATGTTACCGCGGGGCGCTCGACCCCATCCGGCACGCGGCGGCGTTTCATCTTCCACGCACCGCAGCAGCAGAAGCACCCACCCCGACCCTCCCCTGCACGCAGGGGAGGGAGCAGGAGCAGCATGCGCTGGCTCTTCATCGCGCAGGACGCCCACAACCTATCCGACGCCCGCCGATATGCCTTACCCTCGCCCTCCATGGATGCCGCGGTCGACCCCGATGCGATGCTGATGCTGGCCTATGCGCGCGGCGACCTGGCTGCGTTCGAGACGCTGTACGCGCGCCATCGCGGCATGCTGTATCGCTTCCTGTTGCGCAGCGTGCGCGACCCGCAGCGCACCGACGAGCTGTTCCAGGAAACCTGGAGCCGGGTCATCGGCGCGCGGGCGCGCTACCAGCCGCAGGCGAAGTTCAGCACCTGGCTGCTGCACATCGCGCACAACCTGATGATCGACGGCGTGCGCCGCCAGCGCCCGCTGGCCGACGGCGACGAAGCCGAGGTCGCGCTGGCCCACCTCGCCACGCCGGAGCGCGAGCAGCCGGATCACGCCTTGTCCGAGTTCGAGCGCCGGCGCCACCTGCAGCGCGCGATCGAGCAGCTGCCGGAGGAACAGCGCACGGCGGTGCTGCTGCGGCTGGAGCAGGAACTGAGCCTGGAGGAGATCGCCGCGGTGACCGGCGTCGGCCGCGAAACGGTGAAGTCGCGCCTGCGCTACGCCATGACCCGACTGCGCGAAGTGCTGTCCGAATGACCACGCCACTGCCACCGACCGACCCGACCGCACCGGACGCCCAGCTGCCCGGCGAAGCCGAGCTCGCCGCGCTGTACCGGCAGTTGCCGCGCAGCGAACCGGATCCCGCGCTGGATGCCGCGGTGCTGCATGCCGCCGCGCAGGCGTTGGCCGCGGGCGAGCATCCGCTGGCGGTCGAGCGGCGCCGCGGCCCGCGCGAACGCGGCGACTGGGTGCGTCCGAAGGACCAACCGCTGCCGAACCTCGATGAAGTCGGCGTGGCGCCGCGCCGGCGAACGCCGCCCTGGCTGCTCGGGCTGGGCAGCGCCGCCAGTCTGGTGCTGGTGGCCGGGCTCGCCTGGCATCTGTACCGGCAGCCTGCCAGCGTGCCGGCCACACCGGCGAGCGACGCGGCGGACACCGTCGCCGCACCGGCCGCGGACCGGCCGGCAACCGCCGCTGCCGGCGTGGCGGCGGCGAAAGCCGCGCCACCGGCCGAAACGGCGCCGGCCGCCGCGCCGATGGCTTTCCACGCCGCCGTGGAGGCGCAGGGCGTCGACCCCGCGCAGGAGCGCGAGCTGGCGGCCATCCGCCAGCTCTTCGCCGAGCATCACGACGAGGAAGCGCAGCAGCGGCTGGAGGATTTCCGCCGCCAGCATCCGCAACGGGAACTGCCCGAGGATCTGCGCCTGCGCCTGCGCCAGCCATGAGCGATCCGCTGTCCACGCTGGCCCAGCGCTGCCGCCACCAGGAAGACATCCGCAAGAGCCGCTTCCTCGCCCTCGCCGCGCCGGTGGACTCGGCCGAGCAGGCCATGGCCTTCCTGCGCGAAGCCAGCGACCCCGCCGCCACGCACAACTGCTGGGCCTACCGCATCGGCCAGGACTACCGCTTCAACGACGACGGCGAACCCGGCGGCACCGCCGGCCGGCCGATCCTGCAGGCGATCGAGGGCCAGGGCATGGACCGCGTCGCGGTGCTGGTGACGCGCTGGTTCGGCGGCATCAAGCTCGGCGCCGGCGGGCTGGCGCGCGCCTACGGCGGCACCGCGGCCGAATGCCTGCGCCGCGCCGAGCGGGTGCCGATCGTGGCGATGGCGCGGCTGGGCCTGCGCTGCGACTTCGCCGCGCTGGCGCTGCTCAAGGCCCGCCTCAAGGACCTGCAGGCCGTGATCGAGTCGGAACAGTTCGACGCCGATGGCGTCGCGCTGCAACTGCAACTGCCCGAGCGCAGGGTGGACGAGCTGACGCTGCTGGTGCGTGACCTCACCCGCGGCCGCAGCGAGGCGCACCGCCTCGACTGACGAACACCGCACCGCATCGGCCGCCGGATGCAGGAGCCCGCTCGCGGGCGATGCTTTTGCCCTGGATCCCCGGTCGGAGCCTGCAAGCAAGAGCATCGCCCGCGAGCGGGCTCCTACAAATCCAGGGGGCGTCGATTGAATCGACGGGAGATTGCCCCAACCCAGAGACGAGCCAACGCTTTCCCTGCGAGATTCCATGACCGCCACCGATACGCCCCGCCCTGCCCGCCGCATCGGCGCATTGCGCGAACTGTGGCCGTTCCTGAAACCGCACCGTGCGCTGACCATCGGCTGGCTGGTCTTTCTGGGCCTCTCCTCGGGCGCTTCGCTGGTGCTGCCGCTGGCCTTCCGCCACATCATCGACCAGGGCTTCGGCCATTCCAGCCACGCTGCCATCAACCAGACCTTCATCGCGCTGTTCGGCGTGGCGCTGGTGCTGGCCTTCGCCACCGCCGCGCGCTACTTCTGCATCACCCTGCTCGGCGAGCGCGCACTGGCCTCGCTGCGGCAGACGCTGTACGCGCACGTGATCCGGCTCGACGTGGGCTTCTTCGAGAAGAACCGCGTGGGCGAGCTGCTCTCCCGCCTCAGCGCGGACACCGAGGTGGTGCAGGCGCTGATCGGCTCGGGCGTGTCGGTGGCGCTGCGCAGCGCGGTGATGCTGGTGGGCGCGGCGGTGGCGATGGTGTGGACCGCACCGTCGCTGGCCGGGCTCACCGCGCTGGTGATCCCGGCGGTGATGCTGCCGATCCTGGTGTTCGGCCGCCGCGTACAGAAGCTGTCGCGGGCCAGCCAGGACCGCCTGGCCGACGCCGCCGCGATCGCCAACGAAACGCTCAACGCCTCCACCGCGGTGAAGGCGTACGCGCGCGAACACATCGAGAGCACCCGCTACGGCGGCGCGATCACCCGCGCGCTGGCCACCGCGCGCCGGCGCATCGGCATGCGCGCGCTGCTGACCATGGCGGTGATCGTGCTGGTGTTCGGCGCCATCACGCTGGTGCTGTGGGCCGGCGCGCGCCAGGTGCTGGCCGGTACGCTGGGCGCCGGCGTACTGGGTCAGTTCGTGTTGTACGCGGTGTTCGCCGCCGGCTCGGTGGCCGGCCTGTCCGAAGTGTGGGGCGACGTGCTGCGCGCGGCCGGCGCGATGGAGCGCATCGGCGAACTGCTGGGCGAGCGCGCCGCCATCGTCGACCCGCCGCAGCCGCAGGCGCTGCCGCAGCCGATGCGCGGCGAGCTGCGCTTCGACGGCGTGAGCTTCCACTACCCCACCCGCCCCGACGCACCGGCGCTGCACGACTTCACCTTGACCGTGCGCCCCGGCGAGACGGTGGCCCTGGTCGGCCCCTCCGGCGCCGGCAAGAGCACGGTGTTCGCGCTGCTGCTGCGCTTCTACGATCCGCAGTCCGGGCGCATCACCCTCGACGGCATCGACCTGCGCGCGACCGCCATGGACGAGCTGCGCAGGCGCATCGCGCTGGTGCCGCAGGAGACCGTGATCTTCGCCGGCAGCGCGGCGGACAACATCCGCTTCGGCCGCCAGGACGCCGGCGACGACGAGGTGCGCGAGGCCGCCCGCGCCGCCGAGGCGCACGAGTTCATCAGCGCGCTGGACGGCGGCTACGACGCCGAACTGGGCGAGCGCGGCGTGCGCCTGTCCGGCGGCCAGCGCCAGCGCATCGCGATCGCCCGCGCGATCCTGCGCGACGCCCCGCTGCTGTTGCTGGACGAAGCCACCTCGGCGCTGGACGCACAGTCCGAAGCCGCGATCCAGCAGGCGCTGGCGCAGCTGGAACAGGGCCGCACCACGCTGGTGATCGCCCACCGCCTCGCCACCGTGCAGCGCGCCGACCGCATCGTGGTGATGGACGGCGGCCGCATCGTGGCGCAGGGCACCCACGAGAGCCTGCTGGCCGAGGGCGGGCTGTATGCGGAGCTGGCGCGGCTGCAGTTCGTGGCGTGAAGGCCGGCTTTCGCAGGAGCCCGCTCGCGGGCGATGCCTTTAGCTCTTGCGAAGCCCGGCTCCGGACAGACGAACGTCTAGTCGTCCCGGCTTTTCAAAGCATCGCCCGCGAGCGGGCTCCTACAGATGGGGACATCAGCCGGCCAGCGAGCGGTTGTCGATCACGAAGCGGTACTTCACGTCGCTCTTCACCATGCGGTCGTAGGCCTCGTCGATCTGCTGCACGCGGATCATCTCGATGTCGGCGACGATGCCCTTCTCCGCGCAGAAATCCAGCATCTCCTGGGTCTCGGCGATACCGCCGATCAGCGAGCCGGCGATCGCGCGGCGCTTGAAGATCAGGTTGCCGATGTTGGGCGAGGGATGCGGGTGCTCCGGCACGCCGACCAGCACCATCGTGCCGTCGCGCTTGAGCAGCCCGGTGAAGGCGTCCAGCGAGTGGCTGGCGGCCACGGTGTTGAGGATCAGGTCGAAGCTGCCCGCGTGCGCCTTCATCTCGCCCTCGTTGCGCGACACCACCACCTCGTCCGCGCCGAGATCCAGCGCATCTTGGCGCTTGCCCTCCGAGGTGGTGAACGCCACCACGTGCGCGCCCATCGCGTGCGCGAGCTTCACGCCCATGTGGCCCAGCCCGCCGATGCCGACCACGCCGACCTTCCTGCCCGGACCGGCGTGCCAGTGCCGCAGCGGCGACCAGGTGGTGATGCCGGCGCACAGCAGCGGCGCGACCGCGGCGAGCTGCGCTTCGGGGTGGCGGATCTTCAGCACGAATTTCTCGTCGACCACGATGCGCTGCGAGTAGCCGCCCAGCGTGTGCCCGGGTGCGTCCGCGGTCGGCCCGTTGTAGGTGCCGACGAAGCCGTTCTCGCAGTACTGCTCCAGCCCCTCGTCGCAGGCCGCGCAATGCTGGCAGCTGCCGACCAGGCAACCCACGCCCACCGTGTCGCCCACCTTGAAGCCGCTCACCGCGCTGCCCACCGCACTGACATGGCCGACGATCTCGTGGCCGGGCACGCAGGGGTACAGCGTGCCGCCCCATTCGGAGCGCACGGTGTGCAGGTCGGAATGGCACACGCCGCAATAGGCGATGTCGATCTGCACGTCCTGCGGACCCGGCGCGCGACGCTCGATGTCGAGCGGCTGCAATGGCTGGTCGGCGGCGTGCGCGCCGTAGGCTTTGGTGGTCACGGGTTTTTTCCTTGGGCCGGAATGGGTCTTCAAGGAGTGGGGGCAGCCTGCCCGGCCGGCAAGGGATGGCTCGTCGGGTGGCGTGCCGTCCGTGGCTCCGGGGCCGCGCGTTCCGCATCCACCGCCTGCTTGATGGCGGCCACGAACGCGCGCCGCGCGCCGACCAGCGCGGGGGAAGTCGCGTGCGGCCACGCGCCGAGCTGGGCGATCACCAGCTGGCGCGCGGGATCGACGTAGACCATCTGGCCGAAGATGCCGATCGCGGCGTAGCTGCCGTCGATGTCGGTCCACCACAGGTAGCCGTAGCCGCGCTCCGGCTCGTCCACGGCGGTCTGGCGACGCACCGCGCCCTTGAGCCAGGCCGCGGCGATCACCGGCTTGCCGTCGATGCGGCCGCCGTCGAGCATGAACTGCCCCAGCCGCGCGTAGTCGCCCAGCGTGGCCGACAGCCCGCTGCCGCCGGTGTCGCTGCCGTCGCATTCGTCCTTGATCCAGTACGCGTCGCTGGCCATGCCGTACGGCTTCCAGATCACCTGCGACAGGTAGGCCGCCAGCGAGCGGTGCGTGGCCCGCTGCACCAGGATGCCGAGCAGGTCGGTTTCCGCGGTGTTGTAGTTGAAGTGCGTGCCGGCCGGCCACTGCCGCGGCAGCTTCGCCAGGTAGGTCAGGATGTGCGCGCGGCCGCCGACGCAGGCGCCGCGGTACATCTGCGCCACGTCCGAGTTGGCATCGGCGTAGTCCTCGTTCCAGTGCACGCCGGAGGTCATCGTCAGCAGCTGCTGCACGGTGACGTTGGCATAGGCGCTGTCGCGCAGCTCGGGGATGTAGCGGCCCAGCGTGTCGTCCATGCTGCGGATATGGCCCTGCTGCAGCGCGATGCCCAGCAAGGCGGAGGTGACCGACTTGGCCACCGAGAACGACTCCCAGCGCTGCGCCGGCCCGAAGCCCAGCGCGTAGCGCTGCAGGCGCACGCGCCCGTGCTGCAGCACCATCACGCCGGCCAGGTGGTGCTCGTCCATGTAGCCGGCCAGCCACGCCGACGCATCCTTGCCCGGAATCGCCAGCGGCTGGCCCGGCGGCAGTGCGCGCACCTGCGCGCCATGCGCGGCGCGGTCACTGGGAAAGCGCTCGTACATCCGGCGGAACTGCGCCTCGCGCTGCGCCTGCGGCCAGAACAGCACGGCTTCGCGTTGCTGGCCGATGGTGGGGGCGGCGTGTTCGCTGGCGGCCAGCGGCAGCGAGGCAAACAGGCACAACGCGGCAACGAGCAGACGGGTGCAGGGGTTCGAGCGCATGACAGGCGTGCCTGGGTAATGGCGAAGCACGCATTTTAGCGGGCCGGGCCGGGATGGACGGCGGTCGATCCCTCGGGATGAGCCACCAGCAGGCATCACGGCGGCTTCGATCCTCCAAAAAAAGTCCCGCCATGCGGGACGTTCTTTTTCGATGGATTGCTTCCGGCAGGCGGCGGCAGTCCACTGTGCCCGCGCCGGCAACGCGGAAAGGCTTTCAGTGCCGCCGGCGCGCCGAGGCGGGGCTGTCGTTGGCGTGCGCCGACCACAATCGACGCAGCTGGCGCGCCGAGCCCAGCCCGGCGCGCTCGGCCGCGCGTTCCACGCTGTCGCCGCTGGCCAGCGCCTGGCGGGCAAGCGCCAGCCGCAGGCGGGCGTGGTAGTGGTTGATCGACATGCCGCTGGCCTCGCGGAAATGGCGGGTAAGGCTGCGCACGCTCATGTGCCCGATGCCGGCCAGGCGCGCCAGTGGCCAGTCCTGATCGGGCGCCCGCGCCAGCGCATCCTGCACGCGATGGATGGCCACGCTCATGTGATTGCGCCCTTCCAGCCACGGCGACAGCGCCGGATCGCCGGACGCGCGCCGCATGTAGACGGCCATCTCGCGCGCGACGGCGGCGGCCAGCCACGGCGAGCCGATCCGGGCAATCAGGTGCAAGGCCAGGTCGATGCCGGCGGTGATGCCGGCGCTGGTGCACACCTCGCCATCCTCGACGAACACCCGACTGTCCAGCACCTCGGCGCTGGGCGCCAGCCGGCGCAGCGTGTCGAGCAGGCTGTGGTGGGTGGTGCAGCGTCGGCCGTCCAGCAGGCCCGCGGCGCCGGCCAGCAAGGCGCCGGAACAGACGCAGGCCAGCGGCCGGCCATGGCCGCCCTGCCGCCGCAGCCACTCGACCACGGCCTGGCTGGCGGGCGACGACAACACCGCATCGCCGCTGCCGGTGGCGCCGCAGACCACGATCAGCGTGTGCTCGCCAAGCGTTGCCGGCAACGGTTCGACGCCGGTGAGGCCCACGCCCAGCGCAGTCGAGGCGGCCTCGCCGCGCCGCAGGGGCGCCACCATCCGCAAGCGCACCGGCAGCCCCATCGATGCGGCGATCCTGAAGGCATCGGCCGCGCCGGCCAGATCCAGCAGGATCAGCGCCGGCGGCAGCACGAAGCACACCTCAGTGATCGGCGAGGACGTCATCGACGGTGCGAATGCGGGCAAAACGGCC